>Ga0208490_100822_pt1 | contig 15058 bp, 16 predicted proteins | sample SubbioAug_CSWold_FD_184818 | JGI IMG/M metagenome (GOLD analysis project Ga0208490, IMG submission 184818) | Serpentinite rock and fluid subsurface biosphere microbial communities from McLaughlin Reserve, California, USA - CR11Aug_CSWold (SPAdes) | ecosystem: Environmental > Terrestrial > Deep...
CGACGACCCCCAGCAGCGCGAGCGGCTGCGGGGCCTCGACCTCGTGGTGCCCGACGGGCAGCCGGTCCGCTGGGCGCTCAACGCGCTGCACGGCGTCGGCCTACCCGATCGCGTCTACGGGCCCGAGCTCACGCGCCGGGTGTGCGCCGCCGCCGCAGCCGAGGACCTGGCGATCTACCTGTACGGCAGCACCCCCGAGGTGCTCGCCTCGCTCGAGGCCAACCTGCGAGCGGAGCACCCCGGCCTCGTCGTCGCCGGGTCGCGCCCCTCGCTGTTCCGGACGGCCACCGCGGAGGAGCAGCGCTCGATCGCCGCCGAGATCGCCGCATCCGGGGCCCGACTCTGCCTCGTGGGCCTGGGCTGCCCCCGCCAGGAGGTCTTCGTCCACGAGCACCGCGACCTGCTCCCGATGCCGATGCTCGCGGTCGGCGCCGCCTTCGACTTCCACGCCGGCCTGCTCGCCCAGGCGCCCCGCTGGATGCAGGACCGCGGCCTCGAGTGGCTCTTCCGCCTCACCCGGGAACCCCGACGGCTGTGGCGCCGCTACCTGGTGCTGAACCCGCGCTTCGTGCTCGCCGTCCTGCGGCAGCGGGCCGGCCGCCCCGTCTCGGCCGCCTCCCGGCGCCCGGATCCCATCCGCTACGCCTGACCGCCGCTCGTCACCTCCCGTTGGCCGGCGCGTCGGATTTTCGACGCCTGGGGGCAGGAATCGTCCGCCGGCGGCACGAACACTCGCGAGAAGTCATCCGCGAGGGGTCGGGGAAGGGCGAGCACCACATGGCATCCGACCGCCTCGCACGCAGCACCGTCGAGCGCACCGCCGCCGCGATCCTCGTGCTGCTCTCGGTCCCGCTGATCGCGCTCACCGCTGCGCTCTCCTTCGCGTGCTACCGGGCCTGGCCGTTCTTCGTCCAGGACCGCGTCGGCTACGGCGGCCGGGTGTTCCGGTTCATCAAGGTCCGCACCCTCCCGCCCCAGACCGACAGCTACGCGGACAAGTACTCGATCGGCGAGTCGCGGATCCCGGCGGTCATGCGCACGGTCCGGCGCCTGCACCTCGACGAGCTCCCCCAGCTCCTGCACGTGGCCACCGGGCAGATGGTCTTCGTCGGGCCCCGGCCCGAGATGCCGAACCTGCACGCCCGCCTCCCCGAGCCCTTCGCCACCGAGCGCACGTCGGTGCGGCCCGGTGTCACCGGCCTGTGGCAGATCAGCCCGCACTGCCGCCAGCTCATCGGCGAGCGGACCGAGTACGACCGGCTCTACATCGGCCACCGGACGCCGGCCTTCGACGGCTGGATCCTGTTCCGCACCGTGCTCAAGATGTTCCTCGGCCGAACGACCCACCTCTTCGACGTGCCCGACCGGGTCGTTCGGAGGGTCCCGGTGGCTCCCGCGATCACCCTGGTCGAACCGGCCGTGCCCGTCCGCACCCCGGTCCCGGCCTTCGCCGGCGCCGGCTCGCTCGCCGACTGATCACCCCGCGCCCGGTCGCTCCCCCAGCTCGCGGCGCAGCGACGCGACCTCGTCACGGAGCGCGTCGACCTCGGCGCGCAGCGAAGCGAGGTCGGCCTGCAAGGCGCCCGAGCGCTCGCCGACCCGCAGGCGCACGCCGCGCCGGGGGGCGGCGGTCGGTGGGGCCGTGGTCGCGGCGGGTGAGCGGGTCGCGTCGTCGTCCCCCGACCCGCTGGGCCAGGTGAGGTTGACGTCCAGGTCCTCGGATGCGGGCTGGTCGGCCATCGCCGGATGGTAGGTGCCGGTCGAGGCGCTCGCGCTCAGTCCCGGCAGACGCCCTCGGCGACCGCGGCCTCGGCGACCGCGGCGGCCACCCGGGGCGCCACCGTCGTGTCGAACACCGACGGGATGATGAAGTCGGGCCGGAGGTCCGACATCGGGATGGCCTCGGCGATGGCCTCGGCCGCGGCCAGCTTCATCCCCTCGGTGATGTCGGTGGCCTTGGCGTCGAGCGCGCCCCGGAAGATGCCGGGGAACGCGAGCACGTTGTTGATCTGGTTGGGGAAGTCGCTGCGACCGGTGGCGATGATCTTGGCCCGGCCCCTGGCCTGCTCCGGGCGGATCTCGGGGTCGGGGTTGGCCAGCGCGAACACGAACGGGTCGGTGTTCATCCGGTCGAGGTCGGTCGGTTCGATGATGCCCGGGCCGGCCACGCCGATGAACACGTCGGCGCCGGCGAGCAGCTCGCCCACCGCGCCCTTCCGGCGGTCGCGGTTGGTGTGCTCGGCGAACCACTGCTTGGCCACGTTCAGGTCGTCGCGACCCTCCCAGATGGCGCCCTGGCGGTCGGCGCCGACGATCTCGGCCACGCCGGCCTCGATGAGGATCTTGCCGCAGGCCACGCCGGCGGCGCCCACGCCGGCGATGACGACGCGCAGGTCGCTCATCTTCTTGTCCGTGAGCTTGAGGGCGTTCTGCAGGGCGGCGAGCACGACCACGGCGGTGCCGTGCTGGTCGTCGTGGAACACGGGGATGTCGAGGCTGGCCTTCAGGCGCTCCTCGATCTCGAAGCACTTCGGCGCGGCGATGTCCTCGAGGTTGATGCCGCCGAAGGTGGGCGCCAGCCGCTCGACGGTGGCGATGATCTCCTCGGTGTCCTTGGTGTCGATGCAGACCGGGAAGGCGTCGACGCCGGCGAAGTTCTTGAACAGCAGCGCCTTGCCCTCCATGACGGGCATGGCGGCGTGCGGGCCGATGTCGCCGAGGCCGAGCACGGCGGTGCCGTCGGAGACGATCGCCACGGTGTTCTTGCGGATGGTGAGGTCGCGGCTGCGCTCGCGGTCCTCGGCGATGGCCATGCACACCCGGGCCACGCCCGGGGTGTAGGCCATCGAGAGGTCGTCGGCGTCGCGGATGGGCATCCGGGCCAGGACCTCGATCTTGCCGCCCTCGTGCATCTCGAAGGTGCGGTCGCGGCAGGTGGTGATCTCCACGCCCTCGAGGCCGCTGATGGCGGCCTTCACCTGCTCCTGGTGGGCCTCCGAGGTGCAGTTCACCACGATGTCCTCGTCGAGGTACTCGCCGCGCACGTCGAAGCCCTCGAGCTGGGTGATGTTGCCGCCGGCCTCGCCGATGGCCACGGCGAGCCGGCCGAGCGAGCCGGGGCTGTTCTCGAGGCGGACCCGCAGGTGGAGGGAGAAGGCGGCGGTGGGAGTTGCCATGGCCGCTGAGACTACGGCGTGCACCCGGGCCGGGCGCAGCCGATGGAGGTGCTCAGACCTCCGACTGCGACATCTCCTCCAGGCACGCCCGGATCTCGGATGCCTTGAAGCGGCGGTGCCCGCCGAGGGTGCGGATGGCGTTGAGCTTGCCGGCTCGCGCCCAGCGGGTCACCGTCTTGGGGTTCACCCGGAACATCGCAGCGACCTCGGACGGGGTGAGGAGCGCTTCGGGGGTGTCGAGATCTTCTTGATCTGCCATGGTGCTGTGACTTCCTCGTTCTCCGGCCCACTGGTGTGTCCGGTTCCTTCCCAAAGGTACGGAGTGAGCAGCAGAACGGCGATAGCCCACTCGGGCCATTTCCTGGGGGGGTGACGGACTAGTCCCGTTCTGTCCAGTTGCGCCCGGCGGTACGGTCCGGGCATGACCGCCGCCAGCACCGTGTTCGAGACGATGGATGCGGTGGACGGCTCGCCCGACGCCGGCGACTTCGAGCAGGTCGCGTTCTGCCACCACCGTCCCTCGGGCCTGCGGGCGATCGTGGCCATCCACTCCACCGTGCTCGGGCCGGCCCTCGGCGGCACCCGGTTCTGGCCCTACGACACCGAGGCCGAGGCGCTCACCGACGTGTGCCGCCTCGCCCGCGGCATGACCTACAAGCACGCCGCGGCCGGGCTCGACCAGGGCGGCGGGAAGGCCGTGATCTGGGGGGACCCCCGCACGACCAGGTCCGAGGCGCTGATCCGCGCCTACGGCCGCTTCGTGCACGGCCTGGCCGGGCGCTACCTCACCGCCGAGGACGTCGGCACGACCCAGGCCGACATGGACCTGATCCGGCGCGAGACCCCCCACGTCACCGGGGTCAGCCCGTCGCTCGGCGGCTCCGGCGACCCGTCCCCGGCCACGGCCTGGGGGGTGCTGTGGGCGATCCGGGCCGCAGCCGAGGTCCGATGGGGCTCCGCCGACCTGGCGGACCGCCACATCACCGTGTCCGGCGTCGGCAAGGTGGGCCGGGCCCTGGTGGACCACCTGGTGGCGGAGGGGGCCACCGTCACGATGGCCGACATCCGCGACGACGCCCTCCGGGCGGTGCGCGACGACCACCCCGACGCCGGCGACCGGCTCCGCACCGTCGCACCCGAGGCGGCCCACACCGTCGACTGCGACGTGTTCGCCCCGTGCGCCCTCGGCGCGGTCCTCGACGAGACCACCATCCCCGAGCTGCGCTGCGAGGTCGTCGCCGGCTCGGCCAACAACCAGCTGGCCACGCCCGAGGACGACCAGCGCCTGGTGGACCACGACATCCTCTACGTCCCCGACTACGTGGCCAACGCCGGCGGGGTCATCAACATCGCCGAGGAGCCGGCCGGCTACGACCAGGCCCGGGCGTGGGCGCGCATCGAGGGCATCCACGGCACCGTGCTCGCCGTCCTCGAACGGGCGCGCCAGGACGGCATCCCGCCGGGCGAGGCGGCCGACCGCCACGCCGAGGCCCGCATCGACGCCGTCGGTCGGGTCTCCCTCCTGCGCACCGGCCGCCCCTGAGCCGCGGCCCCTCCCGGACCCGCCCCTCCCGGAACTGGCAGTGCTGGTGTCGCAGATCTTCGTTCTGGGGGTCACGGCGGACGGGTACGCAGCCTTCGTGTTCGCGACCGCCAGCCACCGTCCGAGCAGTGCACACACCGACGAAGCCGACGCCCGCCGTCGGGCCCGCATCGGGTTCGCGCTGTCCCACCCCACCGTCGTCGTCGGCCTCGCCATGGGAGCCGACACCACCACCGGCGTGGTCGGTGCCGCCATCCTGGCCCTGCACGGCCTGGTCGAGCTGCACTGGCACCTCGCCGACCGGGCCGAGCCGGCGGGGATCCCGGTCTCGAGCCTCTACAGCGGCCCCTCGTAGTCGAACCCCAGGTCCGGCGCCGTCACCAGCGCCCGCAGGGCCAGCCCGCGCTCGGCGGCCATCGCCGCCACCGTCCCGCCCCGGTCCACCACCGGCATCAGGAGCACGGCCTCGGCGCCGACCTCGTCGGCGATGACGTCGGCGGCCTCCAGCATCGACACCCCACGGGTCACGGCGTCCTCGACGATCACGACCCGGTCCCCCGGCTCCAGCGCCCCGGCGACGCGTCCGCCGCCGCCGTGGTCCTTGACCTCCTTGCGCACGCTGAACGCCCGCAGCTGGCGACCGCGCGTCGCGCCGATGGCGGCGACGCCGAAGGCCACGGCGTCGGCGCCCATGGTGAGCCCGCCGATGGCGGTCACGTCGTCGGGCAGCACGGCGAGGGCCGCGTCGGCGACGAGCAGCATCCCGTCGGGACGGCACGTGGTCTGCTTGGCGTCGCAGAACCAGCGGGTCGCCTTGCCGGACTTCAGCACGAAGTCGCCCTCGCGGATGGCGTGCGCCTTCAGGTGCGCGACCAGCGCGGCGTGGGCGTCGGCGGGGACGGGGCGGGGCTCGGTCAACGGGCGCTCCAGAGCGGGTCGGATCGGGTGGCGAGGAGGTAGCTGATCGCGGCCGTGGCGAGGGCTGCGACCGCGGCGAGCCCGTTGCGCAGCACCCAGCGGTCGGCGAGGGCGTCGTCGCGGTGCTCGCGCAGGGCCTCGAACTGCGCGTCGGAGAGCAGGCGCTGCGAGCCGTCGGGCCCGACGAGGTCGTCCACGTAGACGAGCTGCCCGGCGGACTCCTGGACCCGCAGCTCGATCTGCTCGGCCTCGCCCGCGACCCGGACGTCGACCAGCACGCGCCACGCGTCGACCGTGTCGCCGTCGGCGGTCTCGTGCACCATCCGGACCGGCTGGCGGGCCCGATCGACGTCGACCTCGGCCGCGGCCAGCGCGTCGAGGGCCAGCTCGGCGGCATCGTCGGCGTCGAGCTCCGGGGTCGGCGTGAACCACGACGCGCCAGCTGCTCCGAGCACTGCGAAGAGCAGCGCCCACGACACCGTCCGGACCACCGTGCGCACGGCCGGGACCGTACAGGGGCGGGGCAGGAACTACGCGTACCGGACCCGGCCGTCGCCGGGTTCGACGGTGCCGATCTGCACGGCCCGGTGCCCGGCGGTGCGCAGCACGTCGAGCGCGGCGTACACCTCGTCGACGGGGACGACGGCGACCATCCCGATGCCCATGTTGAACACCTTGGCCATCTCCTCGTCGGAGACCTGACCGAGCCGCTGGATCTCGGTGAAGACCTTCGGCGGCTCCCACGCCCCCCGGTCGACGTGGGCGTCGAGGGAGTCGGTGAGCACGCGGTTGAGGTTGCCGGGGATGCCGCCCCCGGTGATGTGGGCGACGGCCCGCACGTCGACGACGCGCAGCAGGGCGGCGATAGCCGGGGAGTAGATGACCGAGGGCGAGAGCAGCTCCTCGGCGAGCGAGTGGTGGGCCCCGTCCCAGGCCGGGTCGTGGAGCGAGCGGCCGGCGACGTCGAAGAAGATGCGGCGGGCGAGCGAGTAGCCGTTGGAGCGCAGGTTCGGGGACGGGATGCCGATGAGGGCGTCGCCGGCGGCGATCGTGGTGCCGTCGAGGATGCGGTCGCGCTCGGCCACGCCGACCGCGAAGCCGACGAGGTCGAACTCGCCGGCCTCCATCGAGCCCGGGTGCTCGGCCATCTCCCCGCCGATCAGCGCGCAGCCGGCCTCGCGGCAGCCCTTGGCCACGCCGGCGACCAGCTGCTCGATGTGGTCGGGGTCGAGCTTGCCAACGGCGATGTAGTCGAGGAAGAACAGGGGTTCGGCGCCGGCGCAGGCGATGTCGTCCACGCACATCGCCACCAGATCGACGCCGATGGACTCGAAGATGCCGGCCCGCTGGGCGACCACGGCCTTGGTGCCGACCCCGTCGGTGGAGGACACCAGGACCGGGTGGGTGAAGCGGTGCTGGGGGAACTGGAACAGGCCGCCGAAGCCGCCGATGTCGCCGATGACCTCGGGGCGGAACGTGGACCGCACGGACGCCTTGATCCGCTGCACGGCTTCCTCGCCCGCGCCGATGTCGACGCCGGCGGCCTGGTAGGTGTTCTGCTGCGGGTCCGACATCAGTCGTCGAACCCCATCTGGGAGCCGCCCACCCGGGAGGCCAGGGCGGTGGCGATGCCGCTCGGCGCCTCGGTCTGCAGGCTGGGGCTCTCGAGCACGGCCTTGGACAGGGCCACCGGGATCTCCACGGGGTAGTCGCCGGTGAAGCAGGCGTTGCAGAACCCGCTCTTGGGGGTGCCGGTGGCCATGGTCAGCCGGTCCAGCGTGAGGTAGGCGAGCGAGTCGACCTGGAGGTAGGCCCGGATCTCCTCGATGTCGAGGTTGGCGGCGAGCAGCTCGCTGCGCACGCCGGTGTCGATGCCGTAGAAGCAGGACCACAGGACGGGGGGCGAGGTGATGCGCAGGTGCACCTCGGTGGCGCCCGCCTCCCGCAGCATCTGGGTCAGCGTGCGCTGGGTGGTGCCGCGCACGATGGAGTCGTCGACCACGACGAGGCGCTTGCCCTGGAGGTTCTCCTTGAGGGGGTTGAGCTTCATGCGGACCGCGGCGGCCCGGGCCTCCTGGGAGGGGGCGATGAAGCTGCGCCCGATGTAGCGGTTCTTGACCAGGCCGGCGCCGACCGGGATGCCCGACTGGCGGGCGAACCCCTCGGCCGCGGGCAGGCCGGACTCGGGCACGCCCATGACCATGTCGGCCTCGACGGGCGCCTGCTGGGCCAGCTGCTCGCCCATGCGGACCCGGGCCTGGTGGACGTTCTTGCCGTAGAGCGTGGAGTCGGGCCGGGCGAAGTAGACGAACTCGAACAGGCACAGGCTCGGGTTGACCTCGGCCTCCGGGAAGGCCCGCACCGAGCGGTACCCGGTGGCGTCGATGACGATCATCTCGCCGGGTTCGATCTCGCGCACGAAGCTGGCGCCGACCAGGTCGAGGGCCGGGGTCTCCGAGGCCAGCACCCAGCCGGACTCGAGCCGGCCCAGGCACAGCGGGCGGAAGCCGTTGGGGTCGCGCACCCCGACCACGTGGCCCTCGTCCATGCACACGATGGAGAAGGCGCCCTTGAGCTTGGGCAGGACCTCGAGCATCGCGGCCTCGAGGTGGCGGTCGTCGCTGCGGTGGCGCTCGCTGCGCTCGATGGCCCGGGCGATCATCTCCACGACGAGGTCGCTGTCGGAGGTGACGGCACCCGAGCCGGGGAGCATGCCGAGGTCCTCGGCCAGCTCGGCGGTGTTCACCAGGTTGCCGTTGTGCCCGAGGGCGACCTGGTGGCCGGCGGCTTCACGGGTGACGGGCTGGGCGTTCTGCCAGGTGCTGGCGCCGGTGGTGCTGTAGCGGTCGTGGCCGATGGCGAGGTGACCGGGCAGGCCGTTGAGCACCCGGTCGGTGAACACCGACGAGACCAGGCCGTTGTCCTTCACCGTGATGATCTCGGCGCCGTCGGACACCGACATGCCGGCGGCCTCCTGGCCCCGGTGCTGCAGGGCGAACATGCCCAGGTAGGTCAGGTGGGCGACGGACTGGCCGGGCGCGTAGATGCCGAAGACCCCGCAGGCCTCCTTCAGCTCGTCGTCACCGGGCACGTCGGCGCCGCGTGGGGGGGCATGATCGGACGGATCGGTCATGGGTCGGCGACACCTCCGGCGTCGGGGCCGAGGCTATCCGGCACGAGGCCCCGATCGACCAACCCAGCGGCGGACGTCAGCCCTGCTCCCGGTCCTCCGCCAGCCGTGCGGCGACGGCGTCGGCGATCTGGGCCAGCTGCTGGTCGTCGAGCACGCGCTCGGTCGCCTTCACCGCGATCCGCCGGCGCAGGGCCTTGAGCTCCTCGCGCAGCGCGTCGATGACCTGGTCGGGGATCGCGCCGGCCGCGCGGATCTCCTCCCGCAGGGCCTCGACGGTGTCGGGATCGATCGTGGCGTGCACCTCCGCCGGCGTCGACGCGGGCTCGGTCCGGGACGTCACCGCGGCGAGCTCGGCGGTGGTGGACTCGCTGGCGGCGTCGATGCGGGCGACGAGGGTCTCTCGCACCGTCTCGAGCTCGGCCGCCACGTAGTCCCGGAGCGCGGCCACCTGGTCGGCCACCGCCTCCACGCCCGCACCGTCGGCGGCCACCGGGGTGGCCAGCTCCGCGTCGTCGGCCAGGACCAGGCCCTCGTCCAGGCGGGTGCGGAGCTCGTCGACGCCCATCTGGATCGTGCTCAGCCGCTCGAGCACGGCCTCGTCGTCGAGCACGACCTCGACCGGTTCCGCCGGGGCGGGCGCCGCGGCGGGGGCGTCGCGCAGCTCACCGAGGCCGTCGCGCAGGCCGTCGACCTCGACGCGGAGGGCGTCGAGCGATGCCGACAGGGCGTCGGAGGGCTCGACGACGAGCCCGTCGGCCAGCTCGGCGCGCAGCACCGACAGCTCCTCGGTCAGGGCCGCCAGCTGCGGGTCCGATGCGGCGGCCTCCGCCGCCGGGGCGGGGGTGAGGGCCGCGTCGGCCGTGGCGTCGAGCTGGGCGCGCACGGCGCGGATCTCGTCCCAGAGGGCGCCGACGGCCTCGCCGGAGGCCACGTCGGCCAGGTTGTCCTGGAGCTGCTCCACCAGCGTGCCCTGCCCGTCGCCGACCAGGCGGCGCTGCAGGCCGTCGAAGCGGCCGACGAGGGCGGCGACGTCGGCTCGGAGCGCATCCACCTCGGCGACGAGGTCACGGTCGGTTCCGGCTGCGCCACCCCGGAGCGGGTGGTCCTGGTCGTCGCTCATCGTGCCTCCGTCCTCGGGCTCCTTGCGGTTGCCATCCTGCCCCATGACCGCCCCGCTGTCGGCCATTCGGGGACGCGGTGGATAGCCTGCGCCGGATGCCGTCCCTCGCCGAGGCCGGGCCTGACACCGTGCTCGGGCGCCGCCCGTGGATCGCCAAGCTCGCCAAGTACTCCGCTGCCTCGCTCGCCGGGGTGGTCACCAGCACCACCACGCTGTTCCTGCTGCTCGAGGTCTTCGACGTGGCCCCGGTGCCGTCGAACATCACCGCCGTCACCATCGGCGCGGTGCCCAACTACCTCATCAACCGGGCCTGGACCTTCAACAAGCGCGGGACCCACTCGTTCACCCGCGAGGTCCTGCCCTTCTGGGGCATGGCCGTCCTCGGCCTCATCATCTCCACCTTCGCGGTGGCGTGGGCCGCCGGCCGCTACGACGAGAACACCTTCATCCTCATGATCGCCAACGTCGGCTCGTTCGGCCTGCTGTGGGTCGGCCGCTTCTTCATCCTCGACCGGCTGCTGTTCAAGCCGCTGGCCGAGATCCTCGAGGAGCACGAGGACGCCGAGGGGCACTTCCACCTCCACGCCGACCACGCCGACGAGCCCACCGCCTGACGCAGGGGTTCAGCTCTGGACGGTGCCGGCGCCGAGGGCGCTGGGCAGGCGGTTCTGCCAGGCCAGGTGCGCGTCGGTGACCGACACGTCGACCACGTCGCCGAGCACGAGGCGATCGCCACCCGCCTCGCCCACGACCCGGGCGGCCACACCGGCGGCCTCGGCGTCGGCGAGCAGGGCGTCCAGCGAGCCCGGGTCGACCGCGGCGAGCACGGCGGCCGGCGTCTCGGCGAAGACCGCCGCGTGCCCACCCGGCTCGGGCAGGTCGACGCGCGCTCCCACCCGGGTGGCGACGGCCATCTCGGCCAGCGCCGGGCCGAGGCCCCCGGCCAGGTCGTGCACCGAGCGGAGGCGGTCACCGGCCACGGCGTCGCGCACGAACGCCGCAGTGGCGCGCACGTCGACCAGGTCGACCTGGGGCGGCATGCCCTCCCGGTGCCCCTGCGACCAGGCCCACGCGCTCCCCGACAGCGTCGCCGCCGGGGAGCCCAGCAGGACCAAGGTGGTGCCCTCGACCAGGCCCATGCCCGGGGGCCGGCGCTCGAGCGAGGCGATGAGGCCGACCGTGCCGATGACCGGCGAGGGGTCGATGTTGACGCCGTTGGACTCGTTGTAGAGCGACACGTTGCCGCCGATCACCGGCACCGACAGCGCCCGGCACGCCTCGGCCATGCCGTCGACCGCCTCGGACAGCTGCCACATGACCTCGGGGTGCTCCGGGTTGCCGAAGTTCAGGCAGTTGACCAGGGCGAGGGGCTCGGCCCCGACGCAGGCCAGGTTCATGACCGACTCGGCGACCACGGCGGCCATGCCGGTGCGGGGGTCGAGGCGGCACCAGCGGTGGTTGCCGTCGGTGGTGAGGCCGAGGCCCCGGCCGGTCGGCTCGCCCGAGCGGGGGTCCTTCAGGCGCAGGACGGTGGCGTCGTCGCCGGGGCCGACGACGGTGTTGAGGAACAGCTGGTGGTCGTACTGGGACCAGACCCACGACGTGTCGGCCAGCAGCGCCAGCAGGTCGGCGCCCGCGTCGTCGGGGGCAGGCAGGGACTCGCCGGTGTCGGCGGCGCGCCCGGCACGGTCGGCGGGCTCCTCCATCGGGCGCTCGTAGAGGGGGGCGTCGTCGTCGAGCGAGCTCGCAGGGATGTCGGCCAGCACGTCGCCGTCGAGGCGCTCGAGCACCCGGAACCGGCCCGTGCCGGTCACGGTGCCGATCACCGAGGCGGCGATCTCCCACTTCGCGCAGATGTCGAGGAGCTGGTCGAGCTTGGCCGGCTCGACGATGGCCAGCATCCGCTCCTGGCTCTCGCTGATCATGATCTCGAAGGGCTCCATGCCCTCCTCGCGCACGTGCACCTGGTCCAGGTACAGGTCCATGCCGACGCCGCCCTTGGACGACGTCTCGCTGGCCGCGCCGGTGATGCCGGCGGCGCCGAGGTCCTGGATGCCGACGACGAGGCCGGCCTCGAGGATCTCCAGGCAGGCCTCGATGAGGCGCTTCTCCTCGAACGGGTCGCCGACCTGGACGCTGGGCCGCTTCTCCTCGTCCCCCTCCGTGAAGGAGGCCGAGGCCAGCACGCTGGCGCCGCCGATGCCGTCGCGACCCGTGGCCGAGCCGAACAGCACGGTGAGGTTGCCGGGGCCGGAGGCCCGTGCGAGGGCGAGGCGGTCCTGGGGCAGCACGCCCAGGCAGAAGACGTTGACCAGCGGGTTGCCCTGGTAGGTGGCGTCGAAGACCGTCTCACCCCCCACCGTGGGGACGCCGACGGAGTTGCCGTAGCCGGACACGCCCGACACCACGCCCTCGGCGATCCAGCGGCTGCGGGGGTCGTCGAGCGGGCCGAAGCGGAGCGGGTCCATGAGCGCGATGGGGCGGGCCCCCATCGAGAACACGTCGCGCAGGATGCCCCCGACGCCGGTGGCGGCGCCCTGGTAGGGCTCGATGGCGGAGGGGTGGTTGTGGCTCTCGATGCGGAACGCGGCGGCGATGCCGTCGCCGACGTCGACCACGCCGGCGCCCTCCCCCGGCCCGACCAGCACGTGGGGGGCTTCGGAGGGCAGCCGTCGCAGGTGGATGCGGGACGACTTGTAGGAGCAGTGCTCCGACCACATGACCGAGTACATGGCCAGCTCGAGGTGGTTGGCCGGTCGGCCGAGGATGCGGGCGATCTCGTCGGCCTCGTCGTCGGTGAGACCGAGGGCCCGGTGCACGCTCGGGTCCAGCTCGACGGGGTCACGGTCGCTGCGATCGGCCATGCAGCGCACGCTACGCGAGGCCGCGCCGGCGCCCGGCACGGCGACATGGCCCCGGCCGAGACTCCGGAAAGACCCGCACCGTCGCAGCCGATATGGAGCGGTGCCGAACAGGGGTGAATTGCCATATGGGCGCGTTCTGTGGTTCCCTGCAGAGCGATGGCAACCAAGCGTGAAATGACCGACGAGCACAAGGCCGCACTCGCAGAAGGACGTCGTCAGGGACGCGCCGTTCGCGACTATCTCGAAGCGCTGGAGCAGCACAAGCCCAAGCGCGGGCGCAAGCGCACGGCTGAATCGATGAAGGCGCAATTGACCAAGATCGAGGAGCAGCTGGTCGAGGCTGATCCCATCAAGCGCCTGCAGCTGATCCAGGACCGGATGGACCTCCAGGCCGAGCTCGAGGCCACAGAGAACAAGGCCGACCTCGACGGGCTCGAGTCCGACTTCGTGCAGGCGGCCAAGGGCTACAGCGAGCGCAAGGGCATCTCCTACGCCGCCTGGCGCGAGCTCGGCGTGGAGGCCTCGGTGCTGAAGAAGGCCGGGATCAGCCGGGCCAGCTGAGCGGGCTCAGACGGCGGCCTTGGCCGCCGATTCGAGCAGCGAGCGCAGCAGCGGCGCCCCGTCACTGGAGCCGAGCAGGTCGTCGCAGGCGCGCTCGGGGTGCGGCATGAGGCCCACCACGTTGCGGCCCTCGTTGCACACGCCGGCGATGCCGTCGACGGAGCCGTTGACGTTCTCGACGTAGCGCACCACGACGCGATCCTCGGACCGCAACATCGCGAGCGTCTCGTCGTCGCAGGTGTAGTTGCCCTCGAAGTGGTTCACCGGGACGCGCAGCTCCGCGCCCGGCTCGGTCCCCGACGTCAGCACCGAATCGGTGGTCTCGACGCGCAAGGTCGCCATGCGGCAGAGGAACTTCAACCCGGCGTTCTTCTGCAGCGCGCCGGGCAGCATGCCGGCCTCGGTGAGCACCTGGAAGCCGTTGCAGATGCCGACGACGGGGCCACCGTCGGCGGCGAAGGACTGTACCGCCTGCATCACCGGCGAGAAGCGGGCGATGGCGCCGGGGCGGAGGTAGTCGCCGTGGGCGAAGCCGCCGGGGACGATCACCCCGTCGACGCCCCGCAGGTCGTCGTCGCCGTGCCAGAGCACCTCGGCGTCACCGCCGAGCGTGCGGATCGCCTCGACGGCGTCGTGCTCGCAGTTGGAGCCGGGGAAGAGGACGACCCCGATGCGGGCCGCCATCAGACGGTGGACCCCTCGGTCACGGTGATGGTGGAGTCCTCGATGACCGGGTTGGTGAGGAAGCGGGCGCAGACGTCCTCGACCAGCGCCGTGGCGGAGGCCTCGTCGTCGGCGTCGACGTGGAAGCGGAACGACTTGCCCACCCGGACGTCGGTGATGCCCTCGAAGCCGAGCGCCGGGAGCGAGCGCTCGATGGTCGACCCCTCCGGGTCGGCGATCCCTGCTCGGGGCCTGGTCTCCACCTGGACGTCGAAGCGCATGACCCCCAACCTACGCGGCTCCCCGACCCGTTCTGGCATACCGATTCCCCCGCATGTGGGGGCATCCGTAGGCCAGAACGGGAGGTCTTCAGGAGGCGCCGGGCCAGTCGGCCAGGCTCCGGCCGCAGATCCGCTCGTAGGCCTCGCGGTACCGGATGGCGGTGGCCTCGACGACCTCGTCGGGCAGGGCCGGCGGGGGCGGGGTCTTGTCCCAGCCCTCGACGGCGGCGAGCCAGTCGCGCACCGGCTGCTTGTCGAAGTTGGGCGGGGTGGTGCCGGGCTTCCAGTCGGCCGAGGACCAGAAGCGGGACGAGTCCGGGGTGAGGACCTCGTCGCAGATGGCCAGCTCGCCCTCGATCCAGCCCAGCTCGAACTTGGTGTCGGCGATGATGATGCCCCGCTCCCGGGCCCAGTCGGCACCCTTGCGGTAGGCCGCGATGGCGATGTCCCGGGCCTGCTCGGCGACGTCGCGGCCGACGATGCCGACCGCCGCCTCGAAGTCGATGTTCTCGTCGTGGTCACCGACCTCGGCCTTGGTGGACGGGGTGAACACGGGCTCGGGGAGGCGGGCCGACTCCTCCAGCCCGGCCGGCATCTCCCCACCGTGCATGGTCCCGTCGGCCTCGTACTCCTTCCACGCCGAGCCCGTGAGGTAGCCCCGGACCACGCACTCGATCGGGAGCATCTCGGCCCGGCGGGTGAGCATGGACCGACCGGCGAGCGACGGGTCGCGCGCGCCCTCGGGGAAGTCGGCCAGCTCGGTGGACACGAGGTGGTTCGGCGCGACGTCGGCCAGGTG
>Ga0208490_100823_pt1 | contig 15033 bp, 16 predicted proteins | sample SubbioAug_CSWold_FD_184818 | JGI IMG/M metagenome (GOLD analysis project Ga0208490, IMG submission 184818) | Serpentinite rock and fluid subsurface biosphere microbial communities from McLaughlin Reserve, California, USA - CR11Aug_CSWold (SPAdes) | ecosystem: Environmental > Terrestrial > Deep...
CCGGCGGGGCCGGCGACGGCGACGGCGACGGCGACGTGGAGGCGGGGACGGATGGCGCCGGTCCTGCCCGGCTGGCTGCGTCGGACGGAGCGGCGCCCTGACCCGCGGCGGGCGGGGGCGGGGCGGCCCCGGACGCGAGGGCGCGCTCGAGCTGCTCGATCCGCTGCACGAGGGCGCCGAGGTCGCCGGCGGCCTCGGGCCGGGCGATCTGCACGAGCGCGACCTCGAGGGGGATCCGGGGGTCGGGCGCGTGGCGCATCTCGACGACGGAGCTGCCGATGGCCTCGAGCGCCCGGGTCAGCGAAGCCGGCCCGAGGGCCTGGCTGACCTCCCGGGCCCGGGCCTCCGCCCGCTCGGTCAGCCCCGGGGCGGGGGCGCCCATGGCGACGAGGAACGCGTGGCGCAGCGACTCGATGAGCTGCTCGGCGAGCACCCGGGGATCGCGCCCGGCGCGCACGGACGCATCGACGGCGACCAGGGCCCCGCCGGCGTCGCGACGGCCGAGGGCATCGACCAGGTCGTCCACCGAGGTGTCGGTCTCAGCCACACCGCCGGCCGCCGCCACCTGGTCGAGCGCCGAGAGCGTGTCGCGTGCCGAGCCCCGGCCGGCGCGCACCACGTGGTCGACGACATCGTCGGGGAGGTCGAGGCCGGCGTCGGCCATGACGTGGCGGACGTGGGCGGCGAGCACGTCGGCCGGCAGCAGGTTGAACTCGAAGTGCTGGGTCCGCGACCGGATCGTGGGCAGGACCTTCTCGGGCTCGGTGGTGGCGAGCACGAACACGACGTGGTCGGGCGGCTCCTCCAGGGTCTTGAGCAGGGCGTTCGACGCCGCCGTCGAGAGCATGTGGACCTCGTCGAGCACGTACACCTTGCGGTTGCCGCTCGTGCCCATGGACACCCGACCGAGCAGGTCGCGCATCGCGTCGACGCCGTTGTTCGACGCCGCGTCGAGCTCGTGGAGCCAGTCGACCTGGCGCCCCTCCTCCACCGCGCGGCAGTTCTCGCACGTGGTGTCGGGCTCACCGTCGGCCGGGTGCTCGCAGTTCAGCACCTTGGCGAGGATGCGCGCCGTCGACGTCTTGCCGGTGCCCCGGGGTCCGGAGAACAGGTACCCCTGCCCGACCCGGCCCTCCCGCACGGCGTTGCGCAGCGCCCGGGTGACGTGCTCCTGACCGAGCACCTGCTCGAAGGTCTGCGACCGGTAGCGACGGTAGAGCGACTGGTACGCCATGCAGCCTCGGACCCTACCGGGTGCGAAGTCGCCTGCTCCGAGGGTGACGGCCAGGCGATCTGCGGCGCATCGCGAGCACCGCTGAGAGCTGCTGCCTTCCGGCCCTGACTCGGTTCACGGGTCGCAATCGCACAGGACCCGGCCGCCACCTTCGGAGCAGGCGTCCGGACACTGTATCGTCACCTGCTCCCGAGGAGGGGTGCGAGAGCGGCCGAATCGGCACGATTGGAAATCGTGTGTGGGGCAACCCACCGTGGGTTCAAATCCCACTCCCTCCGCCGTACGACGTGGGCCACCCCGGTGTCCCGGGGTGGCCCAGTCGTGCTGTGCCGGCGTCCGGACGGCCCCAGCACCGCCCGAGCCGAACCGGCGTCGGTCCTGGTTTCGACGCCGGGGCGCCCCCGTCCTGCCCGGTACGGTCCGCCGCCGTGACCGACGAGGAGCTCATGGGCCTGGCGCTCGACGAGGCCCGGGCCGCCGAGGCGGCGGGCGAGGTCCCGGTCGGTGCCGTCGTGGTCGTCGACGCCCAGGTCGTCGCCCGGGCCCACAACCGGCGCGAGGCCGACGCCGACCCGTCCGCACACGCCGAACTGCTGGCCCTGCGCGCCGCGTGCGCGTCCGCCGGTTCCTGGCGCCTCCCCCGTGCCGAGGTCGTGGTCACCCTCGAGCCGTGCCCCATGTGCGCCGGCGCCCTCGTGGCCGCCCGGGTCGCCCGGGTGGTGTTCGGCGCCGCCGATCCCAAGGCCGGCGCCCTCGGCTCGCTCTACAACCTGGGCGCCGACCCCCGGCTCCCCCACGAGCTCGAGGTCCGGGCCGGCGTGCGGGCCGAGGAGTGCGGGGTCCTCCTGCGCTCGTTCTTCGCCGACCGACGGGAGTCGCTGTAGCCTCGTCCGTCCCTGGAGGGATGCCAGAGCGGACGAATGGGACGGTCTCGAAAACCGTTGAGGCCTTCGGGTCTCCGTGGGTTCAAATCCCACTCCCTCCGCCGACGAAGCTGCTGGTCAGGTAGGGATTCCGCAAGGAAGCCCACTGGCCAGCAGATGTCGTTTTGGGGGAGCGGATCGATGCCCGTACCACCTGTGGTACCACCACTGGGCGGCACCACATGGACCCAGTGGTACGGAGTGGTACCGATGAGCACCCCGCAGAAGGTGCAGGTGTTCAGCCTCGGCGTGCCGGTGAAGGGCTCGCCGGCCGCCCAGCGGCGCTACCGGGTGAAGTGGCGGATCGTGCGGGAGGAGCAGGACCGCTCCAACGAGCTCGACTGGTCGTCGTCCGTAGCCGGCGCGGCGCCGGCGAGCCGCTGCTCGAGCTCCTCCACCGAGGTGGGGTATGCATCGTCGGCCCAGACCGCTGCGCGGGCCCGGTGGCGGCACGCTGCGGACCCGACCTCGACCCGTGCCGCGCCGGCCCCCGGGGCTAATGGGGTCGAGATCACGAGCCCAAGCGATCTCGACCTCTCACGCGCCGGCCCCCGGGGCGTACGAGGTCGAGATGGCGGCGACGGCGGTCGAAGCTCCGCATGCTGCCGAATGACCAACGGGCTCGCCACTGGAGAACTGGTTGATCGGTTCGGCTACTCGGCCGTCCGCTCGACGATGCGCTTGACGGTCATGTGCGAGAAGCCGCTCGCATGGGCGATGTCACGCAAGGACGACCCAGCGCGGTGCGCCTCACGGATCGCTGCGTCTCGCTTGCTCGAAGCGACGTCAGCGTTCTCGGTCGCATAGCGGACCAGCTTCAAGAGATTCTCTTGCGTCGATTCGGGCTTGGTGGTGGTCGCCATCGTGGCTGCTCTCAGTCGTCGGTCCGGTTCAGGACGAGTTCGATCATGAGCCGAGCTTCCTCAGCCCAGGTGTCTCGGAGCTGGTCATCCTCGGTCACCGCGTCGGCGGCCTCGGCGAGGAGTAGGCAGACGAGGAGCCGATCCGACGCTCCGTACCACTGTGGTGCCACGGAAACCTCGATAAACCTCGGTCACTTCGGGTCTCCGTGGGTTCAAATCCCACTCCCTCCGCCGATGGGACCGCCGGTCAGCGTGTGGCTCCGCCCGGAGCCGGCTGGCCGGCGGGTCCCTGCTCCCGCTCAGCCGCGCCGAGCCTCCTGCACCCGGTCGAGCAGCTGGCCGTCCTCGCCGAACAGCTCCTCCCGCCAGCGCTCGACCAGCGCGGTGGTGTCGTGGTCGTCGGGGTGGAAGCCGGGCCGGACGTAGTCGCGCAGCCGGGTCCACATGTCCTTGGTGAGGAAGGGCGAGGCGGAGAGGTGCCGCAGCGCGCCCCGGACGTCACGGCGTGCTCTCGGGTCGAGCGCCACGCCGATCGCGACGCTGAGCGTCACGCCGGCGACGAAGGTGCCCGTGACGACGTTCATGATCAGGCGCCGGGTCCGCTCGCTGCCACCGACGTGGCGGTAGACGTCGAAGGCGACCGCCTTGTGCTCCGATTCCTCGAGGGCGTGCCACAGGAACAGCGACCGCACCTCGTCGTGCCCGAGCTCGCGGCGGGCCTCCTCGGACGAGAGCAGCCGCTCGGCGAACACGGCCGTGAAGTGCTCGAGCGCGGCGGTCGTGGCCAGGTTGGCGTGCGGGGTCTGGATCCGCTCGCGCACGGCCAGGCCCTTGCGGACCATCCGCTCGAGCTTCCTCGTCGGGTACCCGAGCTCCTGGAGCTTGGCGTTGAACGCCCGGTGCTCGCGGCCGTGGAGCGCCTCCTGGCCGATGAACCCGGCCACCTGCGCCTTCAGCTCCGGATCGGTGATCTGGTCGCGGAAGTGGCGCACCGACCGGACGAAGTAGTCCTCGCCGTCGGGGAACATCGACGACAGGACCATGAGCACGTAGCTCATGATCGGGTCGCCGGCGAACTCCCTCGGCAGGTCGTCGAGCGGGTACTCGAAGCGGACCCGGCGGGTGGGCACGTGGCGCGTCGGGACATCGCTGGTGATCGTGGTCATCGGTTCCCCTGCCGTTCCTGGTGCGAAGTGCTACCGATGGTAACACCTGGGCCCGCCGGGTCCTACGGTGGGTCGGATGCGACTGCTGCTCATCCGTCACGGCGACGCCCACGCCGGGTTCCACGGCGTGATCGGCGGTGAGACCGGGTGCACCGGGCTCACGGAGCTCGGGCGGGCGCAGGCCAGCGCGCTGTGCGACCACCTCGCCCGCACGAGCCGGGTCCACGCCGACGTGCTGGTCGCCAGCACGCTGCGCCGGGCGATCGAGACCGCCGACCTCATCGCCCCCGGGCTGGGGCTCGAGGTGTCGGCCCACGAGCGCGACCTGTGCGAGGTCCACACCGGTGAGGCCGACGGCCTGACGTGGACCGAGTACACCACCCGCTACGGGTCCTTCGACATGGTCGCCGAGCCCGACCGCACCTTCGCCCCCGAGGGCGACAGCTGGAACAGCTTCCACGAGCGGGTCGACCGGGTCCTGCACCTGCTGGCCGACGAGCACGCCGAGCGCACCGTCGTCGCCGTGTGCCACGCCGGTGTGATCATGGCGTCGCTGCGGGTGCTGCTGCCGATCACCGTCCCGAGCGCCGACCTCCGCCCGAGCAACACCGGGGTCACCGAGTGGGAGCACGACACGGAGCGGGGGCGGTGGGTCCTGCACGGGTTCAACGACACCGCCCACCTGCTCGACCTCGGTGGGGCGACGCCGCCGCCGTGACGCTGGGTATGGGTCGGCGATGACCCACCACCCGCAGCACTCCGTCGAATCCGCCCGTGAGGCCGCCGAGCGCGACCAGCTCGACGACTGGGTCGAGGACTTCCTGTCCAGCCCCGGCAGCGACAACGCCCCGCTGGGCGAGGAGCTGGTCCGCAAGCGCCGGTGGTGGTCAGGACCCGTGCTGCTCCCCATCGACCAGCTCGCCCGGCTCGCCGGCCCGGCCGACCACCCGGTGGTGCAGCCCGTCGACGAGGACGACTGGCGCGACGACGTGCGGGACATGGCCTCCAAGATCGAGGGCGGGTGGGAGCCGCCGCCGGTCGTCGTGACGTGCAGGGGCGACCAGTACGTGCTCGAGGACGGCAACCACCGCGTCGAGGCGCTGCGCCAGGCCGGCCGCGACGAGGCGTGGTCCGTCGTGGGCTTCGACGACGTCGAGGCGCGCGACGGGTTCCTCGTCGAACACCTCTTCGCACCCGGCGCCGGCTGAGCTCGCGACGTCGTCGCCCGCACCGACCCCCGTGCGCACCGGTTGAGCCGGCGGGACGGTCGCGAGGTGCCGGTAGCGTCCGACCGGTGTCCGACAACCGATGGCTCCAGATGCTCGAGCGCAACCCGGGCCACTCGCAGTGGTACATCGACCGGTTCCGCACGATGGCCGCCAACGGCGACGACCTCGCCGGTGAGGCCCGCCTCGTCGACGCCATGGTCCCCCGCGGGTCCCGCATCCTCGACGCCGGCTGCGGCCCGGGACGGCTGGGCGGGTACCTGCACGGCGTCGGCCACGAGGTCGTCGGCGTGGACCTCGACCCGGCGCTGATCGCCGCCGCCGAGGAGGACCACCCCGGGCCGACGTGGCTCGTCGGCGACCTGGCCACGATGGACCTGCCGGCGCAGGGGGTGAGCGAGGGCTTCGACGTCATCGTGTGCGCCGGCAACGTCATGACCTTCCTCGACCCGGCCACCCGGCGCCCGGTGCTCGAGCGCTTCGCCGCCCACCTCCGCGACGGCGGTCGCGCCGTGATCGGCTTCGGTGCGGGGCGCGACTACCCCTTCGACGACTTCTTCGCCGACGTCGATGCTGCCGGCCTCGAGCCGCAGGTCCGGCTCTCGACGTGGGACCTGCGTCCCTTCGACGAGGGCTCCGACTTCCTCGTCGCCGCGCTCGGCCGGGCCTAGGTTCGGCGCAGCCGGAGCGCGGCGCAGCGATCGGGAACGCAGCGCGTCGTCCGTAGGCTCCTCCCATGCGGATGGGCCCCCACTCGATGATGCCGAGCGACCCCTCGGCCATCGAGGGCGCGTCGCTCGACCGGAGCATCGTCCGCCGCGTCGGCGAGTTCGCCCGGCCCTACCGGGCCCAGATCGCCGGCTTCCTCGGCGCCATCGTCGCGGCCGCGCTGCTCGGGCTCGTGCCGCCGCTGGTCACCAAGTGGATCATCGACGAGGCGATCCCGAACGGCGACCGGGGCCAGCTGTCGCTGCTCGCCGGCTTCGCCGTCGCCGCGGCGATCGCCGACGCCGGGCTCTCGCTGGTCGAACGCTGGCTGTCGGCCCGCATCGGCGAGGGGCTGATCTACGACCTGCGGGTCCGGGTCTTCGACCACGTGCAGCGCCTGCCCGTGGCGTTCTTCACCCGGGCCCAGACCGGCGCGCTGGTGTCGCGGCTCAACAACGACGTGATCGGCGCCCAGCGGGCCCTCACCGGCACGCTCGGCTCGGTGGTGTCGAACCTGGTGGTCCTCGTCACCACCGTCGCGGCGATGGCCGCCCTCGAGTGGCGCCTCACCCTGTTCGCCATCGCGCTGCTGCCGGCGTTCCTGATCCCGGCCCGCCGGGTGGGCACCAAGCTCCAGGCGATCAGCCGGGAGCAGATGGAGCGCAACGCCCGGATGAACTCGACCACGACCGAGCGCTTCGGGGTCGCAGGGGCGATGCTCGTGAAGCTGTTCGGCCGCCACGACGACGAGGCGGAGCGCTTCAGCGACGACGCCGCCGGCGTGCGCGACACCGGGGTGCGCAGCGCGGTGCTGAGCCGCATCTTCTTCTCGGCCGTGTCGCTCGTCGGCGCCCTCGGGATCGCCGTCGTCTACTGGTGGGGCGGCCTCATGGTGATCAGCGGCGACATCGCGCTCGGCACCCTGGTCGCCCTCGGCGTGCTCGTGCAGCGCATCTACCAGCCCCTCACCGCCCTCACGAACGCCCGCATCGACATCATGACCGCCTTCGTGTCCTTCGAGCGGGTCTTCGAGGTGCTCGACATCCGCAACCCGATCGAGGACCGGCCCGGCGCCTTCGACCTGCTCGACGTCCGTGGCGAGGTCGAGCTCGACGACGTGTGGTTCACGTACCCCACCGCCGACGACGTGTCCCTGCCGTCGCTGGCCGGCGCCGTCGTCGACCACGACCGGTCGTCGGGACCGGTGCTCAAGGGTGTCACCGCCCGCGTGGCACCGGGCCAGCTGGTGGCCATCGTCGGTCCGTCGGGCGCCGGCAAGACCACCCTCACCTCGCTGCTCCCCCGGCTCTACGACGTCGACTCCGGCGCCGTGCGCATCGACGGCCACGACGTGCGCGACCTCACCCAGCGGTCGCTGCGCGAGGCCATCGGCGTGGTGAGCCAGGACCCGCACCTGTTCCACGACACCATCGCCGGGAACCTGCGCTACGCCAAGCCCGACGCCACCCTCGACGACCTGCGTCGGGTCTGCGCCGCCGCCCGCATCGACCACGTCATCGACGCCATGCCCGAGGGCTACGACACCGTCGTCGGCGATCGCGGCTACCGCATGTCCGGCGGCGAGAAGCAGCGCCTGTCCATCGCGCGCATGCTCCTGAAGGACCCGGCGATCGTGATCCTCGACGAGGCGACGAGCCACCTCGACTCCGAGAACGAGGCCGCGGTGCAGGCCGCCCTCGCCGACGCGCTGGTGGGGCGGACGTCGCTGGTCATCGCCCACCGGCTCTCCACCATCACCACCGCCGACCAGATCCTCGTCGTCGACGACGGCCGCATCGTGGAGTCGGGCCGCCACGACGAGCTCCTCGAGGCCGAGGGGCTCTACGCCGACCTGTACCGCACGCTGGTGCGAGGCGAACCGGCCCCCTCGGCCTGAACGGCACGCGGACGCGACACGGGCCGGCACCCGAAGGCGCCGGCCCGCGCGCACCGCCCGCCGGTGTCGGTGATCAGCGCGCAGGCGGCGCCGGCAGCGCCGGCAGCTCGCCGCCCGGCAGCTCGGGGAGGCCCGGGGCCTCGCCACCCTCGGGCGGCAGGCACACGGTCTGGGGGCCGCCGGTGCCCTGGCCGTTGATGTCGATGTCCAGGGTCAGGCAGATCCCCGACTGGGGCTCCTCGTCGGCCTGGGCGGTCGGCGCGAGCAGCAGCCCGCCGCCGAGGGCGACAGCAGCGGCAGCGGATGCGATGGCAACGGAGCGACGACGCATGGTTGGGGTTCCTCCTGGTTCGAGGCCGGCGCGCGGTGCGCCGGCTGGCCGAGGGGGAACGCCGTCGGCCGCCGGAACTTGCGGTCGGATCTACAGGTTCGACCGCAACCAGGCGAGGTCGTCCTTGCGGCCCACGTCCGCGGTCTCGCAGATGACCGGCGCGCCGGCCACCCGCACCACGTGGAGGATGGCCTCCGGGTCGATCTGGCCCTTCGTGAGGTTCTCGTGGCGGTCGCGCCCGGAGCCGCACTCGTCCTTGGAGTCGTTGCAGTGGACGAGGTCGATGCGGCCCGTGATCCCGAGGATGCGCTCGGCCGCCTCGACCAGCTCCTCGCCCGCCGCCCACGCGTGGCAGGTGTCGAGGCAGAAGCCGATGCCGGTGTCGGCGATGCGCTCCCACAGGCCGGCGATCGTGTCGAAGTGGCGGGCCATGGCGTGGTCGCCGCCGGCCGTGTTCTCGAGGTACACCGGCACGTCGGTCTCGAGCTGGTCGAGCGCCTTGCGCCACCGGTCGAAGCCGTCGGCGAGATCGTCGTCCTCGGTGACGTGCCCGCCGTGCACGATCACCGCAGCCGCGTCGATCTCGGCGGCGGCGTCGCACGTCTGCTGCAGGATCTTGCGGCTCGGGATGCGCACCTTGTTGTTCGGTGACGCCACGTTGATCAGGTAGGGCGCGTGGACGTAGATCGGGATGTCGGCGGCCTTGAGCTGCTCAGCATCCTCGCGGCGCTTGGGCTTCTTCCACGACTGCGGGTCACCCAGGAAGATCTGCACGCACTCGGCGCCCTCGGCTGCCGCAGCGCCGAGCGGGTCGTCGGGCGGCACGTGGCTGCCGAGGAGGGGGAGGTCGGCCATGCGTCGACGGTAGCGAGTCCCCAGCGATCCGCCGGTCGGATCGAGGCGAAACCGGCGTGCGCCGGCCACCTCCGATGCCGTTGGCTGCCCGCCGTGCCCGTCCCCCGACCGCTGCCCGTGACCGAGCGCACCACCATCGGGCGAAGCCCCGAGCGGGGCACCCGCGACCGCGCCGCCATGCACGCCATCCTCGACGAGGGCCTGCTCTGCCACGTCGGCCTCGCCACCGAGCACGGGCCCGTCGTGCTGCCCACCACGTACGGCCGGCGCGGCGACGAGCTGCTCATCCACGGCTCGCCCGCCGCCACCTGGCTGCGCGCCGGGGCCAGGGGCACGCCGGTGTGCGTGACCGTCACCCACGTCGACGGCCTGGTCCTCGCCCGGAGCCCGTTCCACCACTCGATGAACTACCGCTCGGTCGTCGTGTTCGGCGTGGCCGAGCCGGTGACCGACCCGGCCGAGAAGGCGGCGGCGCTCGACGCCATCGTGGAGCACGTCGTTCCCGGGCGGCTCGCCGAGGTCCGGGGCAACCGGGACGACGAGCTGGCGAAGACGCTCGTGCTCCGCCTGCCCCTCGAGGAGGCGTCGGTGAAGGTGCGCAGCGGCGGCCCGATCGACGACGAGGCCGACCTCGAGCTCCTCGACGTGTGGGCCGGCGTGGTGCCGATGCGGATCGCCCACGGGACGCCGGTGCCGGCCGACGACGTCCCCGCCGGCCTGCCCGTGCCGCCGAGCGCCGCCACCCCCCGACGGCCGGGCCGCTGAACCCGAAAGGATCGGCGCGCTGGTGTCTCCCAGCGACACGAACGCGCCGATCGGCGCGCTCGTTCGGGGCAGGCTGGATCGATGCGCGGGCACCGGACCTCGGAGGTGGCGGCGGCCGTCGCCGCCGCCCTCGGCGTCCTCGCCGCCGCCGTGACCCCCCTCCCCTTCGCCCGGTCGGGGACCCGCTGGCGGTCCAGCTACGAGCTGGTCGACATCGCCGAGCGGGCCGGCGTGCTCCCCGACGCGATCGCCGGCCTCGCCCCGCTGTGGTTCCTCGTCCCCGCCCTCGCCGGCGCCGCCGTCGTGGCCGCCGCCCTCCGCCGACCGGCCATCGCCGGCGGTCTCGCGACTACCCTCGGTGCCCTGGTGGGCACCGGGTCGCTCCTGACCTGGCGCTCGTCGCTCACCACCGGAGCGGTGGTCGTGGTGGCGATCGTCCTGGGAGCGGCCACGACCCTGGGCGGTGCGGTCGCGCTGGGCGCGGCGCGGAAGGAGGCAGCGCGATGAGCGACCACGACGACGTGTGGCGACGTCCCGACGGTGACGTCCCGCCGCCGCCCCCGCCGCCACCGGCGCCGCCGATCGACCCGCTGGCGCCCGCCGCCGTCGAGCAGAGCCACGTCCGACGGGGTGGCCTCGGGGCCCGGGTCGGGGCCATCGCCCTCGGCGCCCTGCTCCTCGTGGGCGGTGTCGCCTTCGCCGCCACCCAGGTCGGCGGGAGCGGGGGCAACGACTCCCCCGAGGACGCCGTGGCCCAGATGCTCGACGCCCTGTCCGACGAGGACCTCCTCGGCGTGCTCGCCTCGCTCGACCCCGGCGAGCGCGACACGCTGCGCCAGCCCGCCGAGGACCTCTTCGCCGAGCTCGAGCGCCTCGAGGTGGTCGACGACTCCTTCGAGCTGACCGGCATCGACGGCCTCGACCTCGCGTTCAGCGATGTCACCTACCGCACCGAGCCGATCGTCGACGGCCTGGCCCGGGTGTACGTCACGGGCGGGCGGGCGTCCTTCGCCGTCGACGGCCGCGAGCTCCCGGTCGGCGATTTCCTCGCCGACGCCCTCGAGCGCTTCGGCGTCGATCCTGCCGACCTGCAGGAGTCCGACGCCGAGGACGACCTGGCGAGCGACGACACGTTCCTCGTCGCACGCGACACCGGCGACGGGTGGCGGGTCAGCATCGGCTACACCGCCGTGGAGGCGGCCCGCGGGTCCATGGGGGCGCCGGTGCCGGCCACGGGCATGCAGGCCATCGGCGCCGCCTCGCCCGAGGAGGCCGTCGAGGGCCTGCTGCGATCCGCCACCGCGCTCGACCTGCGAGGTGCCGTCGGCCGGCTGTCGCCGCACGAGTTCGCGGCCCTGCACCACTACTGGCCGGTCCTGGTCGACGAGGCCGACCTGCCCTCGGCCGATGACCTCGGCGTGTCGGTCGAGCTGACCGACCTGGAGCTCGATGCCGACACCGACGGCGACCGGGCGCGGGTGTTCATCCGCAGCATCGGGGTCGACGTCGTGGCCGAGGACTTCGCCGGCGGGGGCACGGTGGCCGACGGTTGCGTCGTCCTGCGGGGCGACGCCCTCGCCGCCGCCCAGGAGGAGCTCGGCCTCGACGACGACACGATCTGCCGGGACGACATCCAGGGGCTGCTGGAGGACGCCATGGACGAGGCCGGCGCCATGTCCGGCATGGGCATCGGCGGGCTCGAGGACCTGATGGGCGCCGGGCTCGACGCCGAGCAGCCGGCGTTCGGCATCACCACCACGAAGATCGACGGGCAGTGGTACGTCGCCCCGATCCGCACCTTCGCCGACCTGGGCATCGCCGCCCTGCGCACCGTCGAGCGCGAGGACCTCGAGGCCGCCGTCGACGCCGTCGAGGAGCTCTTCGGTGGCGGCTTCTTCGGCGGCGGGATGCTCGGTGGGGGCTTCGTGCCGCCCGGCCTCACCGACGAGTTCGGGGACTTCGACGACGGGGGCTGGAGCGAGTACGAGGAGTTCGAGGACATCGGCGAGCCCATCGGGGGCGACCCCCAGGGCGTGCTCGACCCCGGGACGGAGCGCATCCTCTACGAGCTGGCCGAGGGGGCCACCGGGGATCCGGAGGCCGCCCAGTGCGTCCTCGCCGAGCTGCAGCGCACCGACGACGCCTTCCTCCTGTTCGAGCTGGCCGACGCCCACCGGTACGAGTTCGAGCCATCGGCGGAGGCGCAGGACCTGTTCTTCGCCGCCCTGGAAGCCTGCGGGGGCTGAGCCGACCCGGTGCCAGACTCGGCGCCGTGCAGCTCCCCCAGGGCTTCCGGGCCCACACCGCCAACATCGGCATCAAGGACGACACCACCGACTTCGCGGTGATCGCCGCCGACCGGCCCTGCGCGGCGTCGGCGGTGTTCACCCGGTCCCGCTTCTCGGGCCCAAGCGTCACCCTCTCGCGGATCCACGCGGCCGACGGACGGCTGCAGGCGATCGTCGTCGTGTCCAAGAACGCCAACGTGGCCACCGGTCCCGACGGCGACGCCGACGCCCTGGAGCTGGTCGAGGGCGTGGCCCGGTCGCTCGGCTGCGAGGCGGCCGACGTGCTCGTGGCGTCCACCGGCGTCATCGGCCGGCGCTACCCGATGGACCGCATCCGGAGGCACCTCGCCACGATGCCGGCACCGGACGACGACGACGCCGACGGCGTGGCCGAGGCGATCATGACCACCGACACCCACCCGAAGCTGGCCCGGGCCACGCTGCCGACCGCGACCGGCGGCGAGGCGAGCGTGGTCGGCATCGCCAAGGGCGTCGGGATGATCGAGCCCGACATGGCCACGATGCTCGCGTTCGTCCTCACCGACGCCGACGTGCCCGCCGGCGACCTCGACCAGGCGTTCCGGGCCGTCGTGGAGCGCACGTTCAACTCGCTCTCGGTCGACACCGACACGTCGACGTCCGACACGGCGGCCGTGCTCGCCAGCGGGGCGGCCGGCCCCGTCGGCCTCGCCGATCTCGAAGCCGCGCTCGACGAGGTGTGCCTCGCCCTCACCCGCCAGCTGGCCGCCGACGGCGAGGGGGCCGAGACGCTGATCGTCGTCACCGTCGACGAGGCCCGGGACCGGGCCCAGGCCAAGCGCGTGGCGAAGTCGATCGTGAACTCCCCGCTGGTGAAGACCGCCGTGCACGGCGCCGACCCCAACTGGGGACGCATCGCCATGGCGGTCGGCAAGTGCAGCGACGACGCCGACATCGACCAGCGGGCGGTGGTCATCCGCATCGGCGACCAGGAGCTGTACCCGAAGCCGGCGGGGGACGACGACCTCGATCGCCTCACGGAGCACCTGCGCGGCGACGAGGTGCTGATCCACGTCAGCCTCGGCATCGGCGACGGCGCGGCCACCGTCTACGGCTGCGACCTCACCGACGGCTACGTGCGCATCAACGCCGACTACACGACCTGATCAGCTGACGATCAGCCACACCATGGCGAAGTGGCAGCCGGCGGCCACCACCGTGCAGGCGTGCCAGATCTCGTGGTACCCGAACACCGATGGGAGCGGGTCGGGCCGCTTGAAGAGCAGCACCATGGCGCCCACCACGTAGGCCAGCCCGCCGACGGCGAGGAGGGCGATCGTCGGGACGTCGATGGCGCCGACGATGGCCGGGAGGGCGAGCAGGCCGGCGCCGCCCATCACGCCGTACACGGTGTTGCTCGACCGCGGGAACCGGTCGACCCCGAAGGACTTGAGCACGATGCCGACGCCGGCCGCCGCCACCACGCCGGCCAGGAACAGCCGGCCGCTGGCGTCGGGCAGCACCAGGACGCAGATCGGCACCCACGTCCCGGCGATGAGCAGGTAGATCATCGAGTGGTCCGCCAGCTGCATCCGCCGCCGGGCGGTGGGCGACTTCGCCAGGCGGTGGTAGGAGGCCGACGTGGCGAACACCACGAGCTGGGCCACCACGTAGACGGCGGCGGCGACCCGGGCGGTGGTGCTCGCCGCAGCGTGGACGAGCAGGGCGCCGAGAGGGACGACGGCGAACGCGCCGGCGGCGTGCAGGACGCCCCGGTACTTGGGGCGGGGCCACAGGTACGACGGGGTGTCGTAGCGCGGCGCGATGCGGAACAGCTCCGTCGCGGTCACCGGGACCATCCTGCCAAGCCGAGCCCCACCGCCCTCAGTCGACGCCGTCGGGGCACATCGTGGCGGCGAACGGGAACGGGTTCACCGACACCTGCCCCGGGAGCATGACCTCGAAGTGCAGGTGGGGCGTGCCGCCGGCGTTGCCGGTGCTGCCGACGGTCCCGATGGGGGTCCCGGGCTCGACCCGTCCCTCCCGGACGGTGAGCGACGCGAGGTGCGAGCCGAAGTACGTGTTCCCGTCGTCGCCCTCGAGCCAGAACCCGAGGCCGCCCAGGGACGAGTTGCTGGCCCGAATCGCACCGGCCACGGGGGCGAAGACCGGTGAGCCGTGGGGCGCCATCATGTCGACGCCCTTGTGACGCCGGCCGCCGGAGCGAGGTGCACCCCAGGTGTCGGCGAACCGGGCATCAGGCGCGGGGCAGACGGCGGTGGGCGGGGGCGGCGGGATGGCGACGGCGACCATCGCCGCCGTCGTGGCGGCAGCACGGTCGAGGCCGGCGCCGACCAGGCGGCCGACCGGGTCGACCAGCGGCGCGAGCACGGCGGAGGCCCGGGCGGTCGGCTCGACCAGCTCGTGGACCCGAGCCGGTTCTGCGTCGGCCGGCGAGGGGGCAAGGAGGAGGGCAGCGGCGGCGACGACCGTCGCGATCGGCGCGCCCGCGACGAACCAGCGGGTTCGGGGCATCGCATGACGGTTCCATGACGGCCACGTTGCGGTCAAATCGCGGCGAGGCCGGAGAACGGAACCGAGGACCGATCTACGAGAGGCGCTGGACGACCATGGCCATGCCCTGGCCGCCGCCCACGCACATGGTCTCCAGGCCGAACTCCTTGTCCTCGTCCTGGAGGGCGTTGAGGAGCGTGGTCATGATCCGGGCGCCGGTCATGCCGAAGGGGTGGCCGAGGGCGATCGAGCCGCCCTTGACGTTGAGCTTGTCGAGGTCCATG
>Ga0208490_100824_pt1 | contig 15025 bp, 16 predicted proteins | sample SubbioAug_CSWold_FD_184818 | JGI IMG/M metagenome (GOLD analysis project Ga0208490, IMG submission 184818) | Serpentinite rock and fluid subsurface biosphere microbial communities from McLaughlin Reserve, California, USA - CR11Aug_CSWold (SPAdes) | ecosystem: Environmental > Terrestrial > Deep...
CCGCGCATCTTCGATCCTCGCTCGCGACGAAGGGGCATCGGGCAGCTCCAACAGTGCTCGAGCCGACGTGGATCGAGCACTCGTGGAGCTGGGGGGAATCGAACCCCCGTCCGCCTGGCGGTCACGCATCGCGATACGACCATCCCCGGACCTGTGGCTCACGGTTGCCACGCCCCCGGGTGGGCGCACCGTCGAGTCTTTCCTCGATCGTCAGGGGTCTTTCCCTCCGGTCAGCGGTCTCTCCCGCCGTCCACCACCACTTCTGTTGCCAGGCTGTGGTGGTCTGGCCCCGCGTGGCCTTGCGGCTCGCGATGTGTCGCTGTTCGCTACCTAGGGACTAGGCGGCGAGAGCGAACGACTGCTTTTCGGCAGTTGTTGGGTTGCCCCGATTAACGAGTCTGAGCAACTCGGGTCGCACGATGTCGCTTCCGGTCCCGACGTCGAAACCGATCAGCCCCTTGTCAATGAACAGCGCCGGCCGGAGCCAGCCCGACCATCGTACCGCCGGGCCGTGACGGGCCCACCGGGTTCCTGTCAGACCCCCTGCGGATGATGGTCCCATGAGCCCGGCACCTGCTTCCCCGACCCTTCAACCCGCCACCAACCCCTTCACGGTCGAGGCCATCATGGCCCGCCTCGCCACCGGCGACACGGCCGCCATCTTCGCCCTGGCCGAGCACCACGGCCACCGCGTCGCCGGCGTCGTGCGGCGCCAGCTGCGCAGCTGCGGGGTGGAGGGCATCCACCCCGAGGACCTGCAGTCCCTGGTGCTCGACGCCTGCATGGAGCTGCACGCGGTGGCCGGCGCGTGGCGCCCGGGGGGCGCGCTGCCCTGGTGGTGGGCCGAGGGCCGCATCCGGGGGGTCGTCAACCGCTTCGTGGGCGTGCACGCCGACGCGCTGGACGACCACGGGGCTCACGCCGAGCGCGAGCCCGACCCGGCCGCACCCTCGGCCGAGCACTCCCTGGCCGCGGCCTTCGCCCGCCTGGTGGCCGAGGACCCGCGGGTGCGGTTGGTGGCCGAGGCGGCCCGGGCCGCCAAGGTGGACGACGTGGCGCTGGTCTGCCTGCTCGACTACCAGATCCAGCAGGGCCAGGGCGATCCGTCCCCGGCGCACACGCTCGCCGAGCGGTACGGCACCACCCCCGACGCCATGCGCCAGCGCATCTGCCGGGGCCGCCGTCGCCTGCGCCAGGTCGTGGCGACCGACCCTCGCTTCGCCGCCCTGTCCGAGCTGGAGCTGGTGGCGTGACCGCAGTTCCCGACGAAGCCGCCCTCGCCGCGCGCCGGCGCCACCCGTGCATGCGCACACCGGTCGGTTCCGCCGCCGTGCGCCGGCGGGTCGCCGGCGCCATCGCCCCGCTCGGTGCTCCGCACCCCGAGGTGGCGGCGTCGGTGCTGGCCGTCCGGGGCGCCAGCGGCCTCACCCCCGACGCGTTCGCCCGGCGCGCCGGGGTCGACCCCGAGGTCCTGTGCCGGGCCGAGGCCGGGGAGATCAGCCGCGACCAGCTGCCCGGGGCGCTGCGACGGATGGTCCCGGCGTGACCCTGCCTAGAAGTTCTCGTCGGCGTAGGTCTCCAGCGCCCGCGTGATCGTCCGGTCGGCCTCGGTGATGGCGTCGTCCACGCTCGCGTCGCCGAACAGGAGGGCATCGAGGGCGGCGCGCACGGCACTGCGGGTCTCGGTGTAGGGCCCGATCAGCGGGCCCGGGTGGTCGGGATCGACCTGCTGGAGCCCGTCGTAGGCGGTGCGCAGCCAGCGGCCCGGCCGGGTGTTCGCCCAGAAGTCCTGGACCTCGGCCGAGTCGACCGTGGCCTGGCGCACCGGCAGGTACGAGCCCTGCAGGTGCCACAGCGCCTGGTTCTCGGGCTCGTTGACGAACTTCATGAAGTCCCAGGCGGCCGCCTGGACCTCCGGAGGCGTGGTGTTGGTGATGTACCAGACCCCGCCGCCGAGCTGGCCCTGGCCGGGACCCTCGAGACCGGGGAACGGGCCGGCGTCGACGTTCACGTCGATGGGCGGGAGCTCACCCTCCAGGCCGAGCTCGGCCGGGTCGAGGTTGCCCTCCAGCACGGAGTTGATCGTGGTGACGGCGGTCGAGGTCTCGATGGTCATCGACGACTGCTGGAGGCCGATGGCGAAGTAGTGGTCGAACTGGCCCTCGGTGCCGGGCACCGGGTTGAGCAGGCCCTCGTCCTGCATGCCCTCGAGCTTCTCGAACAGCTCCCGGGTGGCCTCGTCGTCGAAGGCGCTCTCGGTGGTCTCGCCGTCACCGCGTCCGTTCTCGTTGCCCACCAGGCTGGCGCCGGCGCCGGTCAGCCAGAACTCGATGAACCACGGCTGCATGTTCAGCACGACCGGGCGGTCGACCACGCCGGCCTCCTTGATCTGGCGGGCGTACTCGACCATCTGGTCGAGCGTCTCCGGGGGGCTGTCCGGGTCGAGCCCGGCGGCCTCGAAGTGGTCGCGGTTGTAGTAGAGCAGCACGGTCGAGACGTTGAACGAGGCGGGCTGCAGCACGCCGTCGACGCTGTAGAAGTCGACGACGCCCGGGGCGAAGTCCTCGTAGCCGTCGTAGCCGTCGGCCTCGGCGCAGTCGCCGGCCGGGACGATCGTGCCGGAGTCGGCGAGGAACTGGGTGTTGGTGTCCTCCATGATCCCGATCCCCGGCAGCTCCCGGCTGGGGATGCCCTGGCGGTACTTGCGCAGCAGCTCCTCGTAGGAGGCTCCCTGGTTCTCGACCTGGATGCGCACCCGATCCTGGGATGCGTTGTAGTCCTCGGCCACGTCGTTGAGCGTCTGGTTCGTCAGCCCGACGTAGGCGTGCCACAGGGTGACCTCGACCGGGCCCTCCGCCTCGTCGAGCGCGTCGACGGGACAGACGGTGCCGTTGCCCCCGTTGGAATCGCCGCCGTCCGTGCCGTCGGCGGTCTCGCCCGAGTCTCCACCGCAGGCGGCGGCGAGCAGCGCGGCAGCCAGCGTCGCGGCCAGCAGTCCTCGGGGACGGGGGGTGCGGGGGGTCATGGGTGCTCCTGTGTGGGAGGTCGTCAGCCCTTGACCGCGCCGGCGGTCAGGCCTCGGATCAGGTGGCGCTGGAAGAGGATGAGGATGACCAGGATCGGCAGTGCGGCGATGATGGCGGCGGCGAAGCCGAGGTTGAGCTGGTTGATGTTCTCGCTGGCGAACTTGGGCAGGGCGATCTGGATCGTGTCCCACGCCTCGCGGGTGATGATCGCACGCGGCCACAGGTACTGGTTCCAGGCCGACAGGAACGAGATCACGGTGAACGACGCGATGATCGGTCGGGTGACCGGCACGGCCACGTGCCACAGGAAGCCGAGGTGGCCGTAGCCATCGAGCTCGGCGGCGTCGCGCAGGTCGTCGGGGATCCCGAGGAAGCCCTGGCGGATGAGGAAGGTGCCGAACGCGGCGGCGAGGAACGGTGCGGTCAGGCCCTGGAACGAGTTGAACCAGCCGAACGTGCGGATCGTCTCCACGTTCGCGATGAGGGTCACCTCGATCGGCAGCATCAACGTCGCCATGAAGGCGACGAACGCCAGCCGTCGGAGCGGGAACCGCAGGAAGGCGAACGCGTAGGCGGCCAGGACCGACGTGACGACCTGGGCGGTGGCGATGATGACGGTCATCCCCGCCGAGACGAGGAGCTTGCGGTCGAGGTCGCCCTGGCGGAAGGCGCGGGAGAACACGTCCCACTCCGGGTCCACCGGGCGGGGTGGCTGGCCGGCGGTCAGGTAGGAGATCGGTTGGGAGAGGGCCCGGACCAGGATCATCCACACGGGGAACAGCACGACCAGCGACAGCAGCGTCAGCACGACGTACCACCCGAGCTGCTTGGCGAGGCGGGCGCGGCTGCCCGGACGCGCTGCGGGGCTGGGGGCGCCCTGGACGTCGCCGAGCCCGGGCGTGGTCGGGTCGACCACCACGTCGCCGGCCGTGCCGGTGTCGCTCATGCCCGGTCGCTCCCGTAGTGCACCCGGCGCTCCAGCAGGAGGAACTGGCCGAGCGCGACGAGGAAGGTGATGACGAACAGGCCCACCGCCATCACCGAGCCCTCGCCGACGGCGCCGCCCTGCTGCTGCTGGAAGATCTTGAACACCAGCGTCTCGGTCGCGCCGGCCGGACCGCCGTTGGTGAGGATGTCGATCTGAGCGAAGGCCTGGAAGGCGAACACGGTGAGCACGACGACCAGGAACAGCAGGGTGGGTGAGAGCATCGGGAGCGTGACGGTGAAGAACCGCCGTGGCGCGCTCATGCCGTCGACGGTGGCGGCCTCGTTGATCTCGTCCGGGATGGCCTGGAGGCCGGCGAGCACGATGATGAAGGTGAGCCCGAGGTTCTGCCAGATGGAGCTGAGCGACACCCCGAACAGCGCCCAGTCGGGGTCGCGGAGCCAGTCGACCTCGAGGTAGCCGACGGTCGGGTTGATGAGGACCAGCCACACGATCGAGGCCACGGCGACCGAGGTCGCCACGGTGGAGGCGAAGATCGTGTGGAAGATCTTGATGCCCCGGAGCCGCCGGTTGGCCGCCACCGCCAGCAGCACGCCCAGCACCAGCCCCGGTGGCACGGTCAACAGCACGTACTGGACGGTGATGACCAGCCCGTCGCGGAACTCCTGGCCGGTGAGCACGTCGACGTACTGCTCGGTGCCGGCCCAGCGCTGACGGGTCCGGGTCTGGTTCTGCTGGAAGAACCCCAGGTAGATGATGCGGCCGATCGGATAGAAGAAGAAGGCGCCGAACACGGCGATGGACGGAGCGAGGAACAGCGCCGCCAGCGCCGTCTCACGGGTCCGCCGGCGCTTCCAGAGCGGTGGGCGGGTCGCAGGGCGCTGCGTGTCGGTCATCAGTCGATCCGCTCGGTGCTGGCCGGGTCGAACAGGTGCACGGTGTCCGCCGCCGCCTGCACCCGCACCTCCTGGCCAGGGGCGGCGTGGTCCTCGCCGGGATCGGTGTCGCGGACGATGACGGGCGTGCCTGCGACGTCGCAGTAGACGTGGCGCTCGTGGCCGAGCCACTCGATCGCACGCACCAGCGCGCGCACGCCGTCGTCGGCGATGTGGAGGTGCTCGGGTCGGATGCCGACGACGACGTCGTCGCCGTCGGCGACGCCGGACCGGGGCCCGACGTCGAGGTGGCCGTCGCCGATCTCGACGTGCGCCCGCCCGCCGTCGACGCGGATGCGCCCGTCGACGGTGTTCATCGGCGGGCTGCCGATGAACCGGGCCACGAAGAGGTTGGCGGGGCGGGCGTAGACGTCACGCGGCGCCCCGACCTGCTGCAGGCGGCCGTCCTCCATCACCGCGATCCGGTCAGCCATCGTCATGGCCTCGACCTGGTCGTGGGTGACGTAGATGATCGTGGTGCCGAGCTGCCGGTGCAGCTCGACCAGCTCCACCCGGGTCTGGGCCCGCAGCTTGGCGTCGAGGTTCGAAAGCGGCTCGTCCATGAGGAAGACCTCCGGCCGACGCACGATGGCGCGGGCCAGGGCGACGCGCTGGCGCTGGCCCCCGGAGAGGGCTCCGGGCTTGCGGTCGAGCAGCTCGCTCAGGCCGAGGATGCGGGCGGCGTCGGCGACCCGGTCGGCCCGTTCGGGCTTGTGCAGCTTGCGGGTCTCGCCGTCGACCTCGTAGGCGCGCGTCTTGAGCGGGACCTCGATGTTGTCGCGCACGGTCATGTGCGGGTAGAGCGCGTAGCTCTGGAACACCATGGCGATGTCGCGGTCCTTGGCCTCGACGTCGTTGACCGTCGTGTCGCCGATGCGCAGCTCGCCCTCGGTCACCGTCTCGAGCCCGGCGATCATCCGCAGGGCGGTGGACTTGCCGCAGCCCGACGGCCCGAGCAGGACCATGAACTCGCGGTCCCGGATCTCGAGGGTCAGCGCGTCGACGGCGGTCACGTCGCCGAACCGCTTGGTCACCTCGTCGAACGTGACCTCGCTCACGGTCTCCTCACGCCCGCGAACCTAGTGCCGGCCGCGACACCGCTCGGTCACGTGTAGATGATGTGGCCGTCGACCGCCATCTCGTAGAAGTCGCCGACGGTGATGATCCCCTCGACCTGCTCGATGAGGTCGTCCTTGGTGAGCCCGAACAGCTCGACGGACGCCTGGCAGGCGTAGAGGCCGGCGCCGGTGTCGGAGATCATCTCGACGAACTCCGGGATGGAGGGGATGTCGAGGGCCTCCATCTTGCGCTCCATGTAGCGCGTCATCACCGACGACACGCCGGGCAGGCCCCCGGCCCAGGTCGCCATGTGCAGCCCTGGGTTCCCGACGGTGGCCAGCTTGATGTGCTCGTGGCGCTCGCGGTGGACGGCGTCGAGGCCGAAGAAGGTGAAGAACAGGTTCGCCTCCATCCCCTCGGCGCGGGCGCCGTTGGCCATGATCAGGGCGGGGTAGATGCCCTCGAGCGATCCCTGCGAGACGATGATCGAGACCTTGTGCGTGCTGAGGTCCATGGTGGCTCCGTTTCGTGGTTCTTGGTGGTGGCGCTCAGATGCAGCCCTTGGGCTTGGGGATGCCCGCGATCCGGGCGGCGATCTTGGCCGGGCCCTTCGGGAAGAGCTGGTAGAGCTCCTTGACCGTGACGCCGGAGGTCTTGCCGAGGGCCCGCACCGTGGGTCCGGTGCCCTTGGCGAAGTACTCCTGGCGCATGAAGCGGATGACCTGCCAGTGCTTGTCATCCAGCTCGTGGATGTCCTCCCTCGCGGCCAGCTCCGGGACCATGTCCTCGGTCCACTGGCCCGGATCCTCGAAGAAGCCCTCGTCGTTCAGCTCGACGTCGCTGCCGGCGATGGTTGCGGTGGTCATCTCGTTGCGCTCCTCGTGTGTGGTTCAGCCGATGTGCTTCCCGGCGGTGGGCATGTCGGCCCTGATGCCGGGGATGTCCCGCCCGGGCAGGAGGCTGTGCCAGTAGAACCACTGGAACAGCAGCTTCCCGAGGTGGTTGAGGCGTGACTCCTTGAGGAGGGGCAGGCCCACCGGGCCTGGGAAGTGCCCGTCCACGGGCTCCTGCTCGTAGTTGAAGTCGATGAGCAGGGCCTTGTCGAAGCCGGTCTCGATGAAGCAGTTGGCGTGGCCGTCGTAGCTGGCGTCGAGCGGCTCGTCACGCAGGAAGCGGACGATGTTCTCCACCAGCACCTCGCCCTCGAAGTGGCTCACGGAACCGGCCTTGGACGCCGGGAGGTTCGCGGCGTCACCGATGGCGAAGACCGCGGGCGAAGCCGTGGACTGCAGGGTGTGCGCGTCGGTCTCCACGAAGTCCAGCGCGTCCCCGAGGCCGGGGGAGCGGCTCACGTACTCGGCGCCGGAGTGCACCGGGATGACCACCGCGAGGTCGAAGGGGACCTCGCGCCCGTCGAAGCCGACGAGCTTCCCGGCCGTGCCGTCGACCTCGCCGGTGTTGAACTCGGTCACCAGCTCGATGCCCTTGTCCTCGAGCATCCCGCCGAGCATCGAGGCGGCCCGGGGCTTGGTGAACGCGGCATCCAGTGGCGTCACCAGCGTGAGCTGGATCCGGTCGCGGATGCCACGCTCGTGGAAGTACCAGTCGGCCAGGAAGCAGAACTCGAGCGGTGCCACCGGGCACTTGATCGGCATGTCGACCACGTTCACCACGATCCGACCACCCTCGAAGTCCTCGAGCGCCTGTCGGAGTCCGGTCGCTCCCGGCAGGTCGTAGAAGGTGAAGACGGTCTCCATCCAGCCGGGGCCGGTGAGGCCCTCGGTCTCGTCCGGCACCAGTCGGGCGCCGGTGGCGATCACGAGGACGTCGTAGGGGAGCGTCCGCCCACCGTCGAGGACGACCTGCTGGGCTTCGGTGTCGACGCGTTCGATGCCGGACTCGACGAAGTCGACCCCCCGGCGCAGCTGGCGGTCGCGTGGCCGGACCAGGTCCTCCCCGTGGGCCAGGCCGAACGGCACGAAGAGCAGACCCGGCTGGTACACGTGGTCCCGGTCCTGGTCAACGACCGTGATGGCGAGGTCGGTCTTCGGGAAGTGCTTGCGCAGGCGGTTCGCGGTCAGGGTCCCGCCCGTGCCACCTCCCAGGATCACGGCGCTCTTGGTCATGTCTCGCACTGTGCGACCGTGGCCCGTCCGCGGCCAGGGTCCTCAGACCCACATACCCCCGGAGGTATGTCCTCGCGCGGTCAGGATCGGCTGCGCTGGGCGAGCGCCCGCTGGATCTCCCGGTCGGCGTCGCGCTTGGCCTCGACCTCGCGCTTGTCGTGGAGCTTGCGGCCCTTGCCGACGCCGAGCTCGACCTTGGCGCGGCCGTCCTTGAAGTAGAGCGACAGCGGCACGATCGACACCCGCTCGAGGTCGACCATGGTCCGGAGCCGGTCGAGCTCGCGCCGGTGGAGGAGGAGCTTGCGGTGGCGGTCGGGGTCGTGGCCGCTGTGGTCCTGGGAGAACAGGTACGGCGCGATGTGCACGCCCTGCAGCCAGGCCTCGTCGCCCTCGAAGCGCACGAAGCCGTCGGCGATCTGCACGGTGGCCTCCCGCAGCGACTTCACCTCGGACCCGTGCAGGACGATGCCCGCCTCGAGGGTCTCGCTGATGTCGTAGTTGCGACGGGCGCGGCGGTTGGCCGCGATGAGCGTGGTGTCGGCTGCGGGCATGGCACCTGCGACGCTACCGGCACCCTCCCGGTCCGGCTCGATCGCTTTGCCTAGCGTGTCGGCGCGATGCAGCCCTATCCGCCCCGCCGTCCGGGCCCCACCCCGAACTACACCCTCCGCCGCCTCGTCGCGGCCACCGGGGTGCTGCTCGTGGTTCTGCTGGTGTGGAACATCGTGGGGCGCGTCACCGGCGGGGACGACTCGGCGGCGTCGCTGACCCCGACCACGCGGGCCACGACGACCACGATGCCGCTCCAGCCACCGCCGCCGTGCAGCCACCCGGAGCAGTCCGAGCCCACCGCCTACGACCGGCCCGACGACTGGTACCGCACCCTCGTGGATCCCATGCGGGCCGTCCCCGAGCAGTACGAACCCCCGGACCTGGTCCCGGCATCCGGCGCCGGCTACAGCGCCGAGTACCGGATCCGCGCCCTGATGGTCGAGGACCTGGCCGGCCTGCGCAACGCCCTGATCGCCGAGGGCCTCCCCGAGGTCGCCCTCATCGCCGCCCACCGATCCGTCGCCGACCAGCAGCGGCTCTTCGATGCCCGCGTGGCCGAGCTGGGCCGCGAGGAGGCCCTCGAGGGCACGGCCCGCGCCGGGCACAGCGAGCACCACCTCGGCACGGCCATCGACGTGCGCCCGATCGGCGAGACCGACGTCGACGCGTCCTTCGGCGAGACCCCCACCGGACAGTGGCTGGCCGAGCGCTCCTGGGAGCACGGCTTCGTGCTCTCGTACCCCGCCGGGGTCGAGGACGTCACCTGCTACAAGTACGAGCCCTGGCACTTCCGCTACCTCGGGCGCGACCTGGCGGGGCGGGTGCACGCGTCGGGCCTGACGCTGCGTGAGTACCTGTGGCACTGGGAGGTCACCGGCACCGAGCCCGGGCAGTCGCCCTCGGCGCCACCGCCGCCGCTGCCGACGACCACCGTCCCGGTCGAGACCACAGCCGGCGAGGGCGACGGCGGATAGGTTCGCCCGCCGTGCTGCGACTCGCCGCCTCCGCCTACGCCTCGATCATCGGCCACGCCTACGACGGCCTCCCCGACGAGGCCTGCGGGCTGCTGCTGGGTGACCCGGACCGAGCCGTCGCACCGATCTTCCACCCGACCGCCAACGCAGCGCGCTCGTCTCGCGTGTACAGCATCGGCCCCCGTGACTACCTGGACGCCGACGACGCGGCCGACGCCGCCGGGTTGGCGATCATCGGCGTGGTGCACAGCCACACCCACACCGACGCCTACCCGTCGCCCACCGACGTGGAGCAGGCGCCGGACCCCGACTGGCACTACGTGATCGTGTCCCTGCGGGACGAGGCGCCGGTGCTGCGCAGCTACCGGATCGTCGACGGCGTCGTCACCGAGGAGCCCGTCGGCCTCGATCGCTGACACATCGTCGCTGATCGGGAACATCGGCAGGCGGGTACATTGTTGACCCACGCGGTCAACTTTCCACGTCACCCCAGGAGCGCAGCTCGACCATGGCAGTCTTCGACTCGGTGCTCGACATGATCGGGAACACCCCCATCGTCGACTGCAGCGCGCTCAGCCCCAACCCCGACGTCCGCATCCTCGGGAAGATGGAGGGCCAGAACCCGGCCGGGTCGGTCAAGGACCGCATCGCGCTGGCGATGATCGAGGAGGCCGAGGCCGACGGCACGCTCACGCCGGGCAAGACGATCATCGAGCCGTCGTCGGGGAACACCGGCATCGCGCTGGCGATGATCGCCCGGATGAAGGGCTACCCGATCAAGATCGTGCTGCCGGAGAACGTCTCGATCGAGCGCCGCCAGCTGCTGGAGATCTACGGGGCCGAGATCATCATGAGCCCCGGCGCCGAGGGCTCCAACGGCGCCGTGGCCCGGGCCCGCAAGCTGGCCGACGAGCACCCCGAGTGGGCCTTCCTGTACCAGTACGCGAACGAGGCCAACCCCCTGGCGCACTACCGCACCACCGGCCCGGAGATCTGGGCCGACGTGCCCGAGATCACCCACTTCGTCGCCGGCCTCGGCACCAGCGGCACGCTGATGGGGGTGGGGCGGTTCCTGAAGGAGCAGGACCCCGACATCAAGGTCATCGCCATCGAGCCCCCGCTGGGCGAGCGGGTCGAGGGCCTCCGGAACCTGGACGAGGGCTACATCCCCCCGGTGTTCGAGAAGTGGGGCGGCCCCGAGCTGCTCGACCGCAAGCGCATCGTGCGGCCCCGCGAGTCCATCGAGTGGACCCGCCGCCTCTCCGAGATCGGCATCTTCTCGGGCATCTCGGCCGGTGCCGCGCTGGCCGGCGCGGTGAAGGTCGCCGGTGAGATCGAGTCGGGCACGATCGTGTTCGTCGTGTGCGACTACGGCTGGAAGTACATCTCCACCGGCGCCTGGACCGACGACCTCGACGAGGTCGTCGAACGAGCTGAGCGCATCATCTACTTCTGATCTGAGATCATCGACTTCTCGTCACACGCCGGCGGGCGCCGGTGTACGCTGCAAGCGCTTTCAGCCAGCCGAACGACAGGGGGAAACGTCGTGGCGCAAGTGACCCTCGACAAGGTCTCGAAGGTGTACCCGGACGGTCTCGAGGCCGTGAAGGAGCTCGACGTCGACATCCGCGACGGAGAGTTCCTGGTCCTGGTGGGGCCATCGGGCTGCGGGAAGTCCACCGCGCTGCGGATGGTCGCCGGGCTCGAGGAGATCACCAGCGGCGAGCTGCGCATCGCGGGCCGCCGGGTGAACGAGGCGGCGCCGAAGGACCGGGACATCGCCATGGTGTTCCAGAACTACGCCCTGTACCCGCACATGACGGTGTTCGACAACATCGCCTTCGCGCTCAAGCTGGCCAAGGTGCCCAAGGCCGAGATCGAGGAGCGCGTCCGTCGGGCTGCCGACATCCTCGAGCTCACCGAGAACCTCGACCGCAAGCCGGGCAACCTGTCCGGTGGCCAGCGCCAGCGCGTGGCCATGGGTCGCGCCATCGTGCGCCAGCCGGCGGCGTTCCTCATGGACGAACCGCTGTCGAACCTCGACGCCAAGCTGCGGGTGCAGATGCGGGCCGAGATCGCGCGGATCCAGCGCGAGCTCGGCGTCACCACGCTCTACGTCACCCACGACCAGGTCGAGGCCATGACGATGGGTGACCGCGTCGCGGTCATCAAGGGCGGCATCCTCCAGCAGGTCGACACGCCGCAGAACCTCTACGACAACCCCGACAACGTCTTCGTCGCCGCGTTCATCGGGTCGCCGTCGATGAACCTCTACGAGGGTGTGCTCGACCGCTCCGACGCCGGCGCGTCGTTGAAGCTCGGCAGCCAGACCCTGGCGGTCCCGGCCGACGTGCTCGAGCGCAAGCCGGGCATGAAGGCGCGCCTGGGCGACAAGGTCACGGTCGGCATCCGCCCCGAGGACATGGAAGACGCCAGCCTGAAGCCCGACCACCCCCGCGACCAGCTCATCAAGACCGACGTCGAGCTGGTCGAGGCCCTCGGCTCCGAGCTGATGGTGCACGCCTCCATCGACGCGCCGAAGGTCCACTCCGGCGACCCCGACGTCAACGACGAGGGAACGGCCGGCGCCGCTGGAACCCCGCTGGTCGGCCGCTTCAGCCCCCGCAGCCGGGTGAACCGTGGCGAGACCATCGAGGTGGCCATCGACGCCGCCAACCTCTACTTCTTCGACTCCCAGACCGGCCTCACCCTCCGGTGAGGCCGGTCGGCGCCGGCTCCGCTCAGCCCTTGACGGAGCCGGCGAGCAGGCCTCGCACGAAGTAGCGCTGGAGGCTGAAGAACACCACGAGGGGCACGCTCATGGTGACGAAGGCGGCGGCGGTGAGCACGTGCCAGTCCTGTCCGCGACCACCCGACAGGTTGGCCAGGCGCATCGTGAGCGGGTGGGCGTCGGCGTTGCCGCCGAGGAACGTGAGGGCCACCAGGTAGTCGTTCCAGGTCCACAGGAACTGGAAGATGCCGAACGCGGCGAGGGCCGGCACCGACAGCGGCACGATCAGGCGCCAGAAGATGGTGTAGTGGTCGGCCCCGTCGATCCGGGCGGCTTCGAAGATGTCCTTGGGCAGGCCCGACACGTAGTTGTAGAGCAAGAAGATGGCGAGTGGGAGGCCGAACCCGGTGTGGGTGATCCACACGGAGATGGCCTTCCCGTTCAGGTCGAGGTCCGGGAAGATGGTGACGTCGCCGATGTGGGCGCCGCCGGTGTACAGCTGCAGCAGGGGGATCAGCGACATCTGCAGCGGCACCGCCATCAGCGAGACCACGACGATGAAGAGCCACTTGCGGCCCGGGAAGTCCATCCAGGCGAACGCGTAGGCGGCGAACAGCGCGATCGAGATGGGGATGACCGTCGCGGGCAGCACGATGGCGACCGAGTTGAGGAACGCCTCGAACATGTTGGGCGCCGAGCTGCCACCCGACTCGAGGACGATCTGGTAGTTCTCGATCGTGAGCTGCGGGTTGGTGAAGATCGTCCACCAGCCCTCGGTCTTCACGGCCCGCTCGGCGCGGAACGACGAGAGCAGCAGCCCGATGGTCGGCAGCGACCAGACGCCCACGATCGACCAGAGCGCGACGGTGCGGCCCGCGGTCGAGTCCCTGTCGGACGGGAAGTCGGCCTCCACCGACTCGGTCCGGAGCAGGACCACCATCGCGATGGTGGCGGCCAGCAGGACGGCGGAGATGAGGTACGGAGCCGGATCGGCCCCGCTGGCCACCGCCGAGAGGAGCCCGAACACGGCGATGGCCAAGATGTGCACCCCGTACGTGGCGACCATCGCGGCCCGGGCCCACGAGATCCGCTTCAGCAGGGCGAAGCCGCCGACGGCGGACCACGCGCCGAGGATCATGACCGCCAGCCCGCCCACGGTGAGCGGGGCGATCTCGTCGGACAGGCCGTACAGGAACCAGTCCATCCCCCAGACGAAGGCGGCGAGGCCGCCGACCATCGACGCCACGGCGACGATGGTGGTGTTGCGCGACCGGTCGCCTCGGGGTTCCCCGTCGACGGTGAGACCACCCTCGCTGAGGTCGTCGCCCTCGGGGTCGAGCCGCCGCCCCGGTTCGCTCTGGATCGCGCTCACAGCTGTGATTCCTCCCGGACCCGACGGACGTTGACGTACATGAGCGGCAGCACGGCCAGGAACAGCACCGAGGCCAGCGCCGCACCGCGACCGACGTTGCCGAACCGGAACGCCTGGTCGAACATCTCGTTGGCGATGACGTTCGTGCCGAACTCGCCGTTCGTCATCACCTTGACGATGTCGAAGACCTTCATCACGAGGATGATCAGCGTGGTCACCACCACGAGGATCGTGGAGCGGATCTGGGGGAGCACGATCCGCCAGAAGATCTGGGACTCGGTGGCCCCGTCCACCCGGGCGGCCTCGATGTACTCGTCGGGCACCGCCTTGATGGCCGAGGACAGCACCACCATGGCGAAGCCGGTCTGGCCCCAGATGAGCACGATGATGAGGAAGAAGGTGTTCCAGGGCCGGGCCTGGAGCGGGTCGAAGACCGCACCGCCGAGGCCGCGCCACACGGCGTTGAGGACGCCGATCTGGTCGCTCTGCTGGGGCCGGAACGCGTAGACGAACCGCCAGATGATCGAGGCGCCCACGAAGCTGATGGCCATCGGGAGGAAGATGAGGGCCTTGGCCAGCGCCTCGCCCTTCACGCGGTCGGCGAGGACGGCGACCGCCAACCCGAGGGCGGTCGCCAGCGCCGTCACCGCGAACACCCACCAGAGGTTGTTCCAGATGACGCCGCGCGCCGAGGTGAACAGGGCGAAGAGCACGAAGGTCACGCCGGCGGCGATGGCCAGGGTGGTGGCCGACGACGAGAAGTCGGCCCGGGTGCCGATCGCTCGTCCGCTGCGCATCGCCAGGAAGACGCCGAGCGCCAGGGCGGCCAGGCCGACGTAGAAGAGCCGGCTCGTGAACAGGTCGGTGATGCCGTCGAAGCCGAAGATGTCGTCGGAGGTGAAGATCCACTCGTACTGCTCGGCTCCCACCAGGTCCTCGCCCCGGTTGTCGAGCAGCGACAGGTACAGGGTGCGCACGGTGGGCACGACGAGGGTGACGAAGATGAACAGGAGCGCCGGTCCCACGAAGATCCACGGACGGACCTTGGTCGCGGTGCCGCTCGGCAGGAGGCTGGCGAGCCCGTTGGCACCGATGAAGATCCCGGCGGACGCCGCGATGGAGATCACGACGCCGGTGAGGGCGATCATCAGTGCCGACTCGGACAGCGAGTCGATGAACCAGAAGGCCACGGCGATGCCGAGGAGCACGGCCGCCAGCACGAGCTGCTGGGGTGCGTCGCCGCGCGACCCCGAGCCGCTCCGGGGCCGTGGCGTCCCTGCGTCCGGATCGTGTTGCGGCTCCCC
>Ga0208490_100825_pt1 | contig 15021 bp, 17 predicted proteins | sample SubbioAug_CSWold_FD_184818 | JGI IMG/M metagenome (GOLD analysis project Ga0208490, IMG submission 184818) | Serpentinite rock and fluid subsurface biosphere microbial communities from McLaughlin Reserve, California, USA - CR11Aug_CSWold (SPAdes) | ecosystem: Environmental > Terrestrial > Deep...
CGCTTTTCCCGGCCAGCCGCCTAGATCAGGCACAAAGGGAGTGCACCCATGTTTTCCGACCCGCTTTTCGTGTTTGCGGCCATCGCCTGCCTTGTCGTGCTTGGCATCCTGCTGTTCGGCATCGGCACCTTCGCGAAGGGGGGAGAGTTCAACAAGCGGAACGCCAACAAGATCATGCGCTGGCGGCTTGGGGTGCAGTTCGTCGCGGTGGTGCTGATCGTGGCCTTCGCCTGGCTGCGCAGCCGCTCGTAAGCAACGGGAGAAATCATGGTCGTCCTGTCGAAGATCTATACCAAGACCGGCGATGCCGGGGAAACCGCGCTTGGGAACGGGGCGCGGGTCGCGAAACATTCGCTGCGCGTGTCCGCCTATGGCACGGTGGATGAGACCAACGCGACGGTGGGCCTTGCCCGCCTTCATGCCGAGGGCGAGATGGGCGAGGCGCTCAAGCGCATTTCGAACGATCTATTCGACCTGGGCGCCGACCTTTGCACCCCCGACCGGCATCTGGACGCGACCCTGTCCTACACGCCCCTGCGGATGATCGAGGGCCAGGTCGCGCGGCTGGAGCGGGAAATCGACGCGATGAACGACCGGCTGACGCCGTTGCGCAGCTTCATCCTGCCGGGCGGCTCGGTGCTGGCGGCGCAGTTGCACCTCTGCCGAACCGTCTGCCGCCGGGCCGAGCGGCTGGTGGTGGAACTGGCGACGATGGAGGATGTGAACCCCGAGGCGGTGCGCTATCTCAACCGCCTGTCGGACTGGTTCTTCGTCGCAGGCCGGATCGGCAACAACGACGGCAAGGACGATGTGCTCTGGGTGCCGGGGCTGACGCGCTGAAGGCTTCGCCCGTCGAGCACTCCGTGGATACACGACGAGTGCACGAAGTGTGCGAGGAGCGCCACGGCAAGCACTGATCGACCGCGACGATCAAAACGCGGCGTCGCGTCGCTGGAACCTGTCGCATTTGGTCTGTTCCGCGGCCCCCCATTCCGGTAACAGGCGGGGCGAGAGCTTGTGCGCCCTAGCGGCGTTTCGGATGAGGAGTGCGGCCGATGAAGGTGCTGGTCCCGGTCAAGCGGGTGATCGACTACAACGTGAAGGTTCGAGTGAAGGCGGACGGGTCGGGGGTTGACCTCGCGAACGTCAAGATGTCGATGAACCCCTTTGACGAGATTGCCGTGGAAGAGGCGATCCGCCTGAAGGAAAAGGGCGTCGCGACCGAGGTGGTCGTCGTCTCGATCGGCGTCAAGCAGTCGCAGGAGACGCTGCGCAACGCGCTGGCGATGGGCGCGGACCGGGCGATCCTGATCGAAGCCGCGGCCGACGTGCATACCGACATCGAGCCCTTGGCAGTGGCGAAACTGCTGGCGGCCGTGGTGAAGGAAGAGGCTCCGGGCCTCGTCCTCTGCGGCAAGCAGGCGATCGACAACGACATGAACGCGACCGGGCAGATGCTTTCGGCGCTGCTCGGCTGGAGCCAGGCGACCTTCGCCTCGGAAATCGCCATCGAGGGCGACACGGCCAAGGTCACCCGCGAGGTGGACGGCGGTCTGCAGACGATCAGCGTCAAGATGCCGACGATCATCACCGTCGACCTGCGCCTGAACGAGCCGCGCTATGCCTCGCTGCCGAACATCATGAAGGCCAAGGCCAAGCCTCTGGCCACCAAGACGCCGGCCGATTACGGCGTCGACGTCGCGCCGCGCCTGTCGGTCGTGAAGACCGTGGAACCGGCGGGCCGCAAGGCGGGCGTTAAGGTCGGCTCGGTCGAAGAGCTGATCGCGAAACTGAAAGACGAAGCGGGGGTGCTGTAAGATGGCCGTTCTTCTTCTTGCCGATGTCGTGGGCGGCGCGCTTGCCACCGATCAGGTCGCCAAGGCGCTGACCGCAGTCAAGTCGCTGGGCCCGGTGACGGTCCTGGTCGCGGGTCCCGATGCCGCTGCGGCCGCAGCCGAGGCGGCGACGCTGGACGGCGTGGCCAAGGTCCTTCTTGCCGAGGATGCGGTCTATGCGCATGGCCTGTCCGAGCCGACCGCCGCACTGGTCGTCTCGCTGGCGGGTGATTACGAGCATATCGTCGCGGCCTCGGGCGCGCTGTCGAAGTCGGTGCTGCCGCGGGTTGCCGCGCTTCTGGACGTGATGGTGATCTCGGAAGTCCTTGCCGTCCATGATGCGGCGACCTTCGACCGGCCGATCTATGCCGGGAACGCGATCCAGACGGTGAAGACCTCGGATGCGAAGAAGGTGCTGACGATCCGCACCGCGACCTTCGACGCGGCGGGCAAGGGTGGCTCGGCGGCAGTCGAGAAGGTCTCGGCCTCGGCCGATGGCGGGCTGTCGTCCTGGGTTGAGGACAAGGTGGCATCTTCCGACCGGCCGGAGCTGACCTCGGCCGGGATCGTGGTCTCGGGCGGCCGTGGCGTTGGCTCGCAGGCCGACTTCGCGCTGATCGAGAAGCTGGCGGACAAGCTGAACGCGGCTGTCGGAGCCTCGCGCGCTGCGGTCGACTCGGGCTATGCGCCGAACGACTGGCAGGTCGGCCAGACCGGCAAGGTCGTGGCACCGGAGCTGTATGTCGCCGTCGGGATCTCGGGTGCGATCCAGCACCTCGCGGGAATGAAGGATTCGAAGGTCATCGTCGCGATCAACAAGGACGAAGAGGCGCCGATCTTCCAGGTCGCCGACTATGGCCTGGTTGCCGACCTGTTTACCGCAGTGCCGGAACTGATCGAGAAGCTCTGACCCGTAAGGTGGGCGATACCGCCCACCCTACGCCCGCGCAGAAGTGACGGGGGTCGTCCAGGACGGCCCCCGTTGTCATTTCCGGGGGCGGCAGGCGGGCTTGATGCGCCTCCATCCGAGGTGCTTCGCCGGAGGCCCTGCCTCCGGTCCGGGATTTGCAGAGGCCAGAATTCCGGGCGGTTGCCTGAAGGTCCCTGCCTCTTCCCCGTCCTTGCGCGGGCCCGTCCGGGCGGGCATAACCGGGGGCGACAGACGGAGGGACGGGCGATGGAGATCAGGCTGGTGGGCGTCGTGGGCGCCGGGCAGATGGGGAACGGGATCGCCCATGTCTTCGCCCTTGCGGGCTATGACGTGCTGATGACCGACATCTCTGAGGAAAGCCTGACAAAGGCGCTTCAGACCATCGAGAAGAACCTTGAGCGGCAGGTGTCGCGCGGCAAGGTGCTGGCCGCCGACAAGCGCGCGGCGATGGAGCGGATCCAGACGACGCTCAAGCTGACCGACCTAGGAAAGTGCGATCTGATCATCGAAGCGGCCACCGAACGCGAAACGGTCAAGCAGGCGATCTTCGAGGACCTGCTGCCGCACCTGAAGCCGACGACGATCCTGACCTCGAACACCTCGTCGATCTCGATCACCCGGCTGGCTTCGCGCACTGACCGGCCGGAAAAGTTCATGGGCTTCCACTTCATGAACCCGGTACCCGTCATGCAGCTGGTGGAGCTGATCCGCGGCATCGCGACCGATCAGGAGACCTGGGACACGCTGCATGAGGTGGTGAGGAAGCTCGGCAAGACCGCCGCGTCAGCCGAGGATTTCCCGGCCTTCATCGTCAACCGCATCCTGATGCCGATGATCAACGAGGCGGTCTATACCTTGTACGAAGGCGTCGGGTCGGTGAAGTCGATCGACGAGTCGCTGAAGCTGGGCGCCAACCACCCGATGGGCCCGCTGGAGCTGGCGGATTTCATCGGGCTGGACACCTGCCTTGCGATCATGAACGTGCTGCACGAAGGGCTGGCGGACACCAAGTACCGGCCCTGCCCCCTGCTGACCAAGTATGTCGAAGCCGGCTGGCTGGGCCGCAAGACCCAGCGCGGATTCTACGACTACCGGGGCGAGGTGCCGGTGCCCACGCGGTAATGCGCTAGGCTTGCACCACGGCGACGGCTTCGATCTCGATCCGGAACTTCGGCCCGGCAAGGGCGCTTACGCCGATGCCGGTGAGAGCAGGAGCCTGCCCGCCAAATCTCGCCGCAACGAGGGCCATGACGGGACCGACCTGCGCCGGGTCAAGATCGACGACGTAGATCCGGAGCGAGGCGACGTCGTCCACCGTTGCGCCCGCCGCGGCCAGCGCCGTTTCCAGGTTCTCCAGAACGATACGGGTCTGGTCTTCCAAACCCGCTGGAACGGGCGAGCCGTCGCGGGGGATCGCGACCTGGCCCGAGATGAAGACCATCCGTCCCGTCGCGGCAATCGCCACCTGCGAATATCCAAGGGGACCGGCATCCGGCATGCCCTGCGGGTTCAGTTTCACGACGCTTGGCATATCCGCTTCCCTGCTGCTTGCCAGACCGAGCTAAGGTCTCACAGCCGGTATTTTAACCCCCATGGGGTCGGATGTTCAGGACCGCCCGGCCAGCGCCAGCGTATGTTCCCGCAGCCAGGCCAGGAAGCCGCGCGGGTTGCCTTCCCACTTCTTCAGCTCCTCCGCCGGGATCGGCTCGCCGATCACAGGGCGGGTGGGTTTGAAGAGACAACGTTTGATCTCATAAAGCAGCAGCCCCTGCCGCACGGTATCTGACAGCTGGTTGGCGATCTGGAACGACCGGCTGTTCTGGCCGGGGAAGAAGATCGGCACAATGGTCGCGCCGGAGGAGCGGACGATCTTGTGGGTGAAGACGTTCCACTCGCCCTCGACCGCCGGGCCCCACCAGCCTTCGGACATCGCGACCTTCCCCGCGGGGAACAGGATGATGACCCCCCCGGCCTTCAGGTGCTTCATCGTCTCGTCCCGCATCTGCAGGCCAAGCTCCCGCGCATTGTCTTCGTGCGGGAAGGGGACGGGGATCATGAATTCCTCGACCTCGGGGATGCCGGTCAGAAGGCTCCGGGTCAGGATCTTGAAGTCTGATCGCACGCGGTTGACCATCTCGGCCAGGACCATGCCGTCCACAAGGCCCGAGGGGTGGTTCGAGACCACGACAACCGGCCCCGTTGCCGGGATGCGGGCGATCTCCTCGGCGGGGGTGTCGATGCGGATGCCCATGTGGCGGATCGCCTTGGGCCAGAAGGGCGCGCCATGCGGAGCGCCGGACTTTTCGAAACTGCGGATCAGGCGGAGGAGCTGCACCTTCGCGGTCAGCCATTCGATCGCGCGGATCGTTCCAGCCTTCCACGGGTTCTTGAACGTGCCGGCATAGCTGAGCCGGCGCATGTCATACTGACGCTCAGCCGGACCGGCCGCAGACGACGGCGTCTCGGATACGATCTGGCTGTGGTCGGTCACGGAACGGCTATCCCCAGGGCCCCGGACAGAGTCGGGGCACCACTGCTCAATAGTCCTCTCCGAACCGGGCCGCAACAAGCGCCTCCAGCGCATCGGCGAGTTTCACCGCCTCGGCCCCGCTGGTCGTAACGTCAATCACCGTCCCGCGGGAGGCACCCAGCATCAGGAGGCCCATGATCGAATCGCCCGAAACCTCCATTCCGTCCTTCGCAACCGTGGCACGGGCGTCATGCGCCTCGACCACTTCGACGAACTTCGCAGAGGCGCGGGCGTGCAGGCCCTTCTCGTTCACGATGCGGAAGCTACGGCTGGACGACATTCTAGGCTCCGCCACCAAGGTCCAGCGCATTGATATACTTGCGGCCGGCATCCAGCGCGGCGGCGACTGCCTCGGGGACGGTCAGGTCGCGCGACTTGGCAAGTTTGATCAGCATCGGCAGGTTGGCCCCGTAAAGGATGCGTCGGCCCGTGGTGGCGCAGGCGGGCAGCGAGAGGTTCGAAGGCGAGCCGCCGAACATGTCGGTCACCAGCACCACGCCGTTCCCGCTGTCCACGGCATCGGCGGCGGCGCAGATTTCGGCCTGTTTGGCGCTGCGGTCGTGGTCGTCCTCGATGGCGATGGCCAGCATCCCGGCCTGCTTGCCCACGACATGTTCCACCGCCGAGAGATATTCCCGCGCCAGACCGCCATGTGCCACGATCACGATACCGATCAAGCGCCTGCCACCCTCATTGCGTCGGACTGCGCCTCGGCGCTCCTGCGTTCCAGTTCCCGATGACGTTTTGACACCGCCCAGCCGTTTTCTGCAAGCGCATTGGCCATCATTTCCGCGACAGCAACCGAGCGATGTTGCCCCCCCGTACAGCCGAAGGCGATGGCAAGATGGGACTTGCCCTCGTCCAGCTGGGCCGGAAGAAGAAACAGCAGAAGGTCGCGCAACCTTTGGAAGAACTCGGCAAAGCGCGGGTCTGCGCGGACGAACTCCTCCACCCGGGGATCGCGGCCGTCCAGCGGGCGCAGCTGCGGCTGCCAATGCGGATTCGCCAGAAATCGGCAGTCGAAGATCATGTCCACCCCGCGCGGGATGCCGCGCTTGTAGCTGAAGGACTGGACCGAAACCGGCAGCGGATGCGCATGCGTGGTATCGAACAAAGCCGCGAGTTCGGCCTTCAGATCGTGCTGGTTCAGCTCGGTCGTGTCGATCAGGTGGTCGGCCCGGATCCGGATCGGGGCCAGAAGGTCGATCTCGCGCTCCACCCCCTGCGCCGGGGTCTCGTTCGGCGCCAGCGGATGGCGGCGGCGGGTTTCCGAGAAGCGGCGGATCAGGACGGCGGGCGCACAGTCCATGTAGACCACTTCCAGCACGACGCGGGGGTCGCGGGTCAGGGTGTCGATCAGCTCGATCAGCGCGGTGGCGTTGAAGTCGCGGTTGCGCACGTCAAGACCCAGGACGATGGGCCGACCAAGTGGGGCGCCATCGACTAGCCGGGGAACCAGCGACAAGGGGATGTTGTCGATGCCTTCATACCCCAGATCTTCCAGCACCCTGATCGCCGTTGTCCGGCCGGCGCCCGAGGGGCCGGTGACGAAGATCAGGCGGTGGTCGGGTTCGGGTGTCATCCTTGGTCCGGGGGTGCAGGTCAGTCCTGCCTTCCATGGCGAAGATAGAGCATCAACGCTGCGGGGAAATGGTCATTCGGCAGGCCAAAGACAAGGTCAATCCCGCAGCCAAGGATGGTGATCCGGCGGCGCGGGGGCAGGCGCTGGTCCTCGACCTGCGCGAGGTCGGCCACCAGGGCGATTTCGGCCTGGTCCAGCGTCGGCGCGCGCAGCAGTCCGATACCGCGTGCCTCGATCAGGCCCTTGATCGCAGCAGGGCAGCTGGCGGTCAGGCGGCCAGTCGCGGCGGCCACTTCCGTGCGGTCGTCGGCCACCAGCCGCGCCCCCAGCGCGATAAGACGCAGCGCAAGCGTAGACTTGCCCGCGCCCGAGGGGCCAAGGATCAGGAGACCCCTCCCCTCGACCGCGATGCAGGAGGCGTGCAGGATCTGCGTCGTCACACCGGCAGGCCGACGACAAACCGCGCGCCCAGCGGATCCGAGGTCGGGTCGGCGGCGGTGGGGCGGATGTTCTCGGCCCAGATCACCCCGCCATGCGCCTCGACGATCTGCTTGGAGATCGCAAGGCCAAGGCCGGAGTGCTTGCCGAAATCGATCTGCGGACGCTCGGAATAGAAGCGTTTGAATACCTTGGTCAGCGCCTGTTCGGGGATGCCGGGCCCGGTATCCTCGACCACCACCAGCACGCGGTTTTCCCTGCGGCGGGCCCAGACGCGGACGGCGTCGCCTTCCTCGCAGAAGGAAATCGCATTGGTCACAAGATTGACGAAGACCTGCGCCAGCCGCGCCTCAAGCCCGTGGATCACGATGGGATCAGAGGGCAGGTCGATGATGAAATCCACCCCCTTCTCACCCGCCTGCTGCGACAGGTACTGGCACAGGTTTGACAAGGTCTTGAGCAGGTTGAACTCTTCCTCGTCCTCCTTCACCAGCTCGCTGTCCAGCCGCGAGGCGTTGGAGATGTCGCTGACCAGACGGTCCAGACGCCGGACGTCATGTTCGATCACGTCCAGCAGCTTGTCGCGCTGGTCGTCCTTCTTGACGAAGCGCAGGGATCCCACCGCCGACCGCAAGGAGGCCAGCGGGTTCTTGATCTCGTGCGCGACATCCGCGGCAAACTGTTCGTTGGCATCGATCCGGTCATAAAGCGCCGAAACCATGCCCCGCATGGCGACCGAGAGGCGGCCGATCTCGTCGGGGCGGGCGGCAAGGTCGGGGATGCGGACCCGCGACGGCGCCACGCGGCGCGTGTCACGGTCCCGGCCCAGTTCGGCTGCGGCGGCAAGGTCGGACAGGGGGTTCGAGATGGTCGAGGCCAGCATGAGGCTCAGCCCGATCGACAAGACCACCGCCACAAGGAAGACTTGTAGGATCTGCTCGCGCTCATAACGGACCAGCCGGTCGATCTCGAACGAGTTCGAGGTCAACGCCACGGCACCCACCACGTCGCCGCCGACGATGATCGGCGTGGCAACCGAGAAGAACAGGCTGCCCTCGCTGTCGCGGCTGGTATGGCTGACGCTGTCACCCTTCAGCGCGCCCTGGGCCACGCCCAGCGCCTTTTCTGCCGCGTCGATGGTTTCCGTGCGGATCCCCCGCCCCTGGCGCAGGACCACGGTCACTGTATTCCAGACGCTTTCCAGAAAGTCGGTCAGGATCGTCGGCTGGGCCGGATTGGCGACCAGGGTCTCGGTCCCCTGCCCGACCTTCGAGGCCAGAAGCCGCCCGGTCGGATCGAAGACGAAGACTTCGACCACCGGGTCGACCTTGATCGCCTCCAGCGGCCTGCGGAAGTCAAAGCCGTTGGTGCCGGGACGCAGCTGGCCTTCGTAGATCAGGGCGATAAGCTCTGCCTGCCGCGCCATCCCCTGCTGCCGCTGCAGCGCCAGGCTGTCGCGGAACGGGTTCATGAACAGGACCCCGATCACCAGCATGACCAGCGCCATCAGGTTGAAGACGATGATCTTCCGCGCCAGCGGCGAACGGTTCAGCGCAACGATGCTGCGGCTGCTCCGCCCCTCTTTCAGCCGCTCGACCGTGGCGTCCGGGGAAACCCAGTCCTCGCCCAGAAGGACGTCACCCGAGCGTTTGGGACGGTATTCCTCCATGCTGGCGATCTTCGGGGCGGAGGTCATTTCAGGGCAGCGTCACTCTTCGTTGTAGCGGTAACCGATACCGTAGAGGGTCTCGATGGCCGAGAACGTGTCATCGACCGAGCGCATCTTCTTGCGCAGCCGCTTGATATGGCTGTCGATGGTGCGGTCGTCGACATAGACCTGGTCGTCGTACGCCACATCCATCAGCTGATCGCGCGATTTCACGAAACCGGGCCGCTGCGCCAAAGCCTGCAACAGCAGGAACTCCGTCACGGTCAGCGAGACCTCGCGGCCCTTCCAGGTGACCGAATGGCGCAGCGGGTCCATCCGCAGGTTCCCGCGCTCCATCATCCGGGTGTCTTCGGTGGCCGCGGCCTCACCCGTGCTGATCGCCTCCTGCCGACGCAGAAGCGCGCGGATACGTTCGACCAGAAGGCGCTGGCTGAAGGGTTTCTTGACGTAATCGTCGGCACCCATGCGCAGACCGAGCACCTCGTCGATCTCGTCATCCTTGGAGGTCAGGAAGATCACCGGGATCGAGGTCTTCTGCCGCATTCGCTGCAACAGGTCCATCCCGTCCATCCGGGGCATCTTGATGTCCAGAACTGCCATGTCCGGCATCCGGCGACTGAATGCCTCCAGCGCGGACTGGCCGTCATTGTAGGTCTCGACCTCGAAGCCTTCGGCTTCAAGGGTCATGGCGACCGAGGTGAGAATGTTCCTGTCGTCGTCCACCAGGGCGATGCGCGACATCGTCGACCCTCCCGTTAACTGCTACTGCCGCATTAATATTTTGCCCGGATTTTCCGCCCGGAACGCGGGAATATCAACAGGAAAGCGAATCAGAGTGGCATAACCGGGGCAGAGGGTGGCAATTTGGCCGACATTCGCGGCAATTTCGCCCTGCGTCGGCGGAAGGGCGCGGATGGTGGCGCTAACGCCAAAATGATTGCGCTAACGCATTGAATTTGATCCTATTATGCGCCGAACCCATCATGGTATAGCGGCCGTGCGGGCGGGCCCCTCAAGGGCTTGTTCGCGGCATTCCGGCCCGGATGCCATCGGAAGAAACCGCCGCTGCCGGGGGGCCGCGGCCTTTCGGAGCTTGCAGGATGACCCAGGAAACGACGCGCGGACGCGTGAACCCCGACCAGACCCTTGCGCATCAAGGGATCACCGGTGTGGCGGTCGCCCACTACAACTATGTCGAGGCGGCGCTGGTCGAAGCGGCCGTCGCGCGGGGCGAAGGGCGTCTGGGCAATGGCGGCGCCTTCCTCTGCTCCACTGGCCAGTTCACTGGCCGCTCGCCCAAGGACAAGTTCGTCGTCCGCACCCCCGCCACCGAGAACACCGTCTGGTGGGACAACAACGCCGCCATGTCGCCCGAGGCCTTTGCCCGCCTCAAGGCCGACATGCTGGAACATGCCAGGGGCCGCGAGCTTTTCGTCCAGGACCTTTATGCCGGGGCCGACCCGATCCACCGGCTGGATGTCCGCGTGGTGACCGAACTTGCCTGGCACGGGCTGTTCATCCGCCACCTCCTCCGCCGCCCGGGCCGGGACGAGCTGGACGGCTTCACCCCCGAATGGACGATCATCAACCTGCCGTCCTTCAAGGCCGACCCCGCGCGTCACGGCTGCCGGACGGAAACGGTCATCGCGATGAACTTCGACGAGAAGACCGTGCTGATCGGCAACACCGCCTATGCCGGCGAGAACAAGAAATCGGTCTTCACCATCCTGAACTACCTTCTGCCCGAAAAGGGCGTGATGGCGATGCACTGCTCGGCCAACCACGCCATCGGCAATCCCGTCGACGCGGCCGTCTTCTTCGGCCTGTCCGGCACCGGCAAGACCACCCTATCCGCCTCGCCCGACCGCACGCTGATCGGCGATGATGAACACGGCTGGTCCGACCGTGGCATCTTCAACTTCGAGGGCGGCTGCTACGCCAAGACCATCGACCTGTCCCCCGAGGCCGAGCCTGAAATCTATGCCACCACCCACCGTTTCGGGACCGTGGTGGAAAACATGGTCTTCGACGCCGAGACGCTGGAACTCGATTTCTCGGACCGCAGCCTGACCGAGAACACCCGTTGCGCCTATCCGCTTGAGGCGATTTCCAACGCCTCGCCCACCGGGCTTGGCGGGCATCCCAAGCATGTCGTCATGCTGACCTGCGACGCCTTCGGGGTCCTCCCGCCCATCGCGCGGCTGACCCCGGCGCAGGCGATGTATCACTTCCTCTCCGGCTTCACCTCCAAGGCCGCCGGGACCGAACGTGGCATCACCGAGCCGCAGCCGACCTTCTCCACCTGCTTCGGCGCCCCCTTCATGCCGCGCCGACCCGAAGTCTATGGCAAGCTCCTGCAGGCCAAGATCGCCAAGCATGGCGCGTCGTGCTGGCTGGTGAACACCGGCTGGACCGGCGGGGCCTATGGCGAGGGCAGGCGGATGCCGATCAAGGCGACCCGCGCGCTCCTGGCTGCGGCGCTGGACGGGTCGCTGAACGGGGTTGCGTTCCGCAAGGACAAGAACTTCGGCTTCGATGTGCCGGTTGAGGTTCCGGGCGTCGAGACCGCGCTGCTTGATCCCCGCTCCACCTGGGAGGATCCGGCCGCCTATGATGCCCAGGCGCAGAAGCTGGTCGGCATGTTCCAGAAGAACTTTGCCCAGTACGTCCCCTATATCGATGCTGACGTGAAGGCCGCCGCCATCGGCTGACGGGAACATCCCCCGTCCTTGCCGGTTCCTGCCCGAAAGGAGCCGGCCATGTCTGAAACCCATCGCACGCGCCGTCCGCCCCCGGTCGGGGCCGGTCTGCTTCTGGGCCTTGGCCTTGGCGGGTTTCTGGACGGGATCGTTCTGCACCAGATCCTGCAGTGGCACCACATGGGTTCCAGCGCCGGGGTGCCGGTGGATACGGTCGCGGGACTGCAGATCAACACGTTGCTGGACGGCCTCTTCCATGCCGCGACCTGGCTGATGGTCCTGATCGGACTGGTCCTGCTCTGGCGCGCCGTCCGGCGCGGCGCGGCGCTGTCCTCACGCGCGCTGTTCGGCAGCGGGCTGGCAGGGTTCGGGCTTTTCAATCTGGTCGAAGGGCTGGTGAACCACCACCTTCTTGGCCTGCACCATGTCAATGAGACAGTACCACACGATCAGTGGATATGGTGGGACCTTGGCTTCCTTGCCTCGGGCGTCCTGCTGCTGGCGCTTGGCGCGGTGATGATCAGGACAGGGCCTGCCTGACCATGTTGAGCCCGGTCAGCACCAGCAGGCCTTGCGTCCAGCGCCGGAAGCGGGCCTGGTCCAGCCGGTCCTGCACCGCATAGCCGAGGTAAAGCCCCGCCAGGGCCGGGAAGCAGAGCGCGGCCGAAAAGCCAAGGCTCTCAGCATTGGCCACCCCGGTCCCCAGATGCGACAGAAGCAGAGCCACCGCCCCGATCAGGAACACCACGCCCTGCGCCCGGATCATCTGCACCTTCTCGGCCCCGGTGGACAGGAGCAGCACCAGAAGCGGCGGCCCCCAGATCCCCGAGACGCCGCCGTAAAGCCCGCCGATCACCCCCAGCAGCCACTCTGCCCGGTCGCGATGGTGCAGGCGGATCGCCAGGCTCCGCCCCATAAGCTGCAGCGCGGCAAAGGCGGTGATCGGCAGCCCCAGCATCAACAGATAGACCGTGCGTGGGATCGCCTCGGCAAAGGGCGCAGACAGCACGATGCAGACCACCGTGGCGATCAGGAAACGACGATATTTCCGCATCGTCTCCCACATCGGTCCGGGACCCTGGCGGAAGGCCTGGCTGATGTTCGTGACCAGCGTCGGCAGCATCAGCCCGGCCAGCGCCAGCTCTTGCGGCAGAAAGACGGCAAAGCCCGAAACCAGGATCATCGGCATCGCGAATCCCACCGCGCCCTTCACGAAGCCCGCGAACAGCGTGATCGCCAGCGCGGCGGCAAACAGATGCACGGGCAGACCCGCAGAGACCAGTTCCAACATGTCGCCTCCTTTTCGGCCGCCCCTTTTCGCCCAGCCGCCGGGCCGGGGAAAGCCGAATCCGCCGCGACACTTTCTGCGCTTTCGTGACGCATGTTTTGAAATCTTGTTGCGCCGCCATTGCAAAGGCTCTACCTCTTCGCAGATGCAGAATCCTGTTGGAGCCCAAGATGCCGCATGATGGACAGGCGATGACCCAGACCCCGATCGTTGCCGATCTGCGCAGCCTTACCGCCGCTGCCCTGCCCGAGGTCGAGCACCTGTTCACCCAGGCGCGCGAAGGGCTGCGGGCCGAAGTGACGGTCGGGGGCAAGCTGTCGGCCCAGGCGCTTGAGGAACGGCAGTTCCAGGCCCATGCGCTGGCCTGGCTGGCGACCTATCTGGAATCGCTGCGCCAGCTTGACGCCTGGGCCGGACGCTTGGATCAGGCGGGCCAGTTTGGCGCGATGGAGGCGTTGATCCTCCAGATCGGTTATGGCGAATACCTCGCCCAGATTGCCGGCGGCATCGCGATGAGCCAGGGCGAAGTCGCCCGTCTGGCCGACCTTGGCGTCAGCTGGACCCCCGGCCCCTCGGCCGCGCGCCTGATCGCGCAGGGCAACGCACCCGAAGCCCGCATGGCCCTTGTAGCCCTGATGCGTGACAATCAGGGCCGCGCGACTTTTGGCGCCACCGGACTGGACGAAGAACTGGAGATGATCCGCGACCAGTTCCGCCGCTATGCCGACGAGAAGGTCATCCCGCACGCCCATGACTGGCACCTGAAGGACGAGCTGATCCCGATAGAGGTGATCGAAGAGCTTGCCGGCATGGGCGTTTTCGGCCTGACCATCCCCGAGGCCTATGGTGGTTTCGGCCTCTCCAAGGCGTCGATGGTCGTCGTCAGCGAAGAGCTTTCGCGCGGCTATATCGGGGTGGGGTCGCTCGGCACCCGGTCGGAAATCGCGGCCGAGCTGATCCTTTGCGGCGGCACAGAGGAGCAGAAGGCGAAATGGCTGCCCGGCCTCGCTTCGGGTGAGATCCTTCCCACTGCCGTCTTTACCGAACCCAACACCGGGTCGGACCTCGGCTCCCTGCGCACGCGCGCGCAGAAAGAGGGTGAGGACTGGGTCATCAACGGCAACAAGACTTGGATCACCCATGCCGCGCGGACCCATGTGATGACCGTCCTCGCCCGGTCGGTCGAGGGCACCAGCGACTATCGCGGCCTGTCGATGTTCCTGGCCGAAAAGACCCCCGGCACGGATGAGACGCCCTTCGTCGATCCCGGTCTCTCGGGTGGCGAGATCGAGGTGCTCGGCTATCGCGGCATGAAGGAATACACGGTCAACTTCGACGATTTCCGCGTGAAGGGCGAGAACCTTTTGGGCGGGGTCGAGGGGCAGGGTTTCAAGCAGTTGATGCAGACGTTTGAATCCGCCCGCATCCAGACCGCCGCGCGGGCCGTTGGCGTCGCGCAATCGGCGCTGGAAACCGGGATGCAGTACGCCGAGGACCGCAAGCAGTTCGGTAAGTCGCTGATCGAATTCCCCCGCGTGGCCGGGAAACTGGCGATGATGGCGGTCGAGATCATGGTCGCCCGGCAGCTCACCTACTTCTCCGCCTGGCAGAAAGATCACGACAAGCGCTGCGATCTTGAGGCAGGGATGGCCAAACTTCTGGGCGCCCGCGTCGCCTGGGCGGCGGCGGACAATGCGCTTCAGATCCACGGCGGCAACGGTTTCGCGCTGGAGTATCGGATCAGCCGCATCCTCTGCGATGCGCGGATCCTGAACATCTTCGAAGGCGCGGCAGAAATCCAGGCCCAGGTGATCGCCCGCCGCCTCTTCGACTGAACCGGTCGGCTTCGCTCCCCTGCCTTATGGGAGGGAACCCTTGGGCACCGGTGACCACCCGTTGCACGCGCCTTGGGCTGACCCCCGCCCAACTTTTGCGCGAAATCGCCCGGAAGCGGACAGTCGCCGCCTGAAACCCACGCCGTCGGCGTCTCTTGGCGCGCGGCGTCCTCCGCTGTGCAGTTCCACAGGAACTTTGCACTGGCAGCATGGT
>Ga0208490_100826_pt1 | contig 15012 bp, 14 predicted proteins | sample SubbioAug_CSWold_FD_184818 | JGI IMG/M metagenome (GOLD analysis project Ga0208490, IMG submission 184818) | Serpentinite rock and fluid subsurface biosphere microbial communities from McLaughlin Reserve, California, USA - CR11Aug_CSWold (SPAdes) | ecosystem: Environmental > Terrestrial > Deep...
ACCCACGCCTGCCACTCGCCCCGGCCGCCGGTGCGGATGAAGCGACTGGTGTCGCGCCACAGGCCCGCCGATGCCCCCGGGACGACCTCGGTGGCCCGCTCGCGCATCCTCTCCATCGAGGCGTGGGTGGCGAGCTCCGCCGCCCGCTCGGGGGTCAGGTCGAAGCCGAGCGCACGCCCGAGCCGCCACAGCTCGCCGGTCAGGTCGGCGAGCAGGTCCGAGTAGTGCACGAGGTGCACGTTCGGCTGGTGGCGGCGCTCCCAGGCGACCGCGAGGTGCTGCAGCACGTCGGCCAGGTTGAGCATCCCGTTGTCGTCGGAGTCGACGAACTGGCGGAACCGGCCGGCGGCATCCTCCGCAACGTCGGGCAAGGGCGGGAACCAGTCGTCGTCGGGGTCCACCGCCGTGGCCCGCAGCTCGAGCATCCGGCCGATGTCGAGGTTGGCGAGGTGGTGGTCCCAGGAGACCGCCACGTCGCGCGGGTCGCGCCCGACGACCACGTAGTGCACGTCGTCTCGGAACGGCACCCCGTCGAGCGGGGTGTGGGTCTTGATGATCCGCCGGTGCGTCTGCGCGTCGAGGAGCGCGTGCACCTCCTCGACGGGGCGGGTCAGCATGTCGATCCAGGGCGAGAGCTGCTCGAGCGGCGCCGGGAAGTCCGGGCCGTCGAAGACCAGCAGCGCGCACAGCATCTGGGCCCAGGTGGTGCCGCACTTGGGCGGCGTGCTGACGACGATGTCGCCGGGACGCAGCTCGAAGCCGTTCCAGCGGGCGCTGTCGGAGACGAGCTCGCGGTAGCGGGTGGTGGGGGGCAGGACGTCGCTCATCGGTGACCTCCGGGTCGTTGTGGTTGGTCGCCGCATCGTCCCCGAACCCCCTTTCGGGCTCCCGTCCAAAGGTTCTCCAAAGGGTCGGCGCGCACGATCGGTCGACGGGTCGCGCTGGGGGAGCGAAGATGTGCGCCATGGAGGTGGAGGGCCGGTCGCCTGTGCGCTTCGCTCGCGTGGACGGCGCCGCGATCGCCTACCAGACGTGGGGGACGGGCCCGGTGCGCATCGTGGCCGTGCCGCCCCTCGCCCAGAACATCGAGCTGACCTGGGAGCGGCCCGAGTTCCGGGCGTTCTTCGGGCGCCTCGGGAGCTTCGCCGAGGTCCTGCACTTCGACAAGCGGGGGACGGGGGCATCCGACCGCACCGAGCACATGCCGACCGTCGACGAGCGGGTGGAGGACCTGGTGGCGGTCATGGACGCCGCCGGCTACCAGCGCGCCCACGTCCTCGGCATCTCCGAGGGCGGTCCGGTCTCCATCGCCCTCGCCTCCACCTACCCGGAGCGGGTCGAGACCCTCGGCATCTACGGATCCGGCGCCCGCATGGTCGGTGACCTCGACGACGAGGAGCGGGAGGCGCGCCGTGCGCTGGTCCGGTTCTTCCACGAGCGGTGGGGGACCGACGAGTCGGTCACGCTCCAGGTGTTCGCTCCCTCCATCGCCGGCGACCCGGACTACCGCGCGTGGGAACCGCGCTACGAGCGCCAGTCGGCCCCGCCGGCTGCGATCGCGGAGCTGCTGGAGATGATCGAGGCCATCGACGTGCGGTCGCTGCTGCCCTCGGTCACCACGCCCACGTTGCTGCTGCACCGTCGAGACGACGGCGTGGTCTCGATCGACCGGTCCCGCGAGACGGCTGCGCTGCTGCCCCTGGCCCGCCTCGTCGAGCTCGAGGGCCACGACCACTTCCCCCACGTCGGCGACGTGGACGCGCTGCTCGACCACTACGAGCGCTTCGTCGCCGGCACCGTCACCCGAGCCGCCGTCCCCGCCGGAGCTCCCGAGGTCCGCATCGAGACCATGGGCGGCTTCCGCGCGTGCGTCGCCGGTCAGCTGGTGGCCTCGAACGCCTGGGGATCGCGCCAGGCGCGCGTCGTCTGCAAGCGACTCGCCGTCGCCGTCGGGCAACCGGTGCCGCGAGAGGAGCTCGTCGAGCTGCTGTGGCCCGACGAGCGGGACCCGGTCCGGTGCAGCGCACGCCTCTCGGTGGTCCTGTCGAACATCCGCCGCGTGCTGGGCGGCGGACTGGTCGCTGATCGCGACACCGTCCGGTTGGACCTCGACGCGGTCGACCTCGACCTCGTGGCGTTGACCGATGCGATCGCTGCCGGTGACGATGCCGCGGTCCTGTCCGGCTACCGAGGTCCCGTGCTCCCCGAGGACGCCTACGACGACTGGGCGATCACCGCCCGCCAGCGCTTCGCCGTCGCCGTCGGCCGCGCTCGCCGGCGGCTCGCCAACGACGCTGCGGAGCACGGGCGATGGGACGAGGTCGTCGACCACGCCCACGCCATGCTCGAGCTCGACGGCTTCGACGAGCGGGCGCACGAGCTGCTCGTGCGGGCCCTCGTCGAGGACGGTCGCCGCGGCGATGCTCGCATCGCGACCGACCGGTACGAGGCCTGCATGGCCGAGCTGGGCGTGCAGCCGCGCGAGCTGCTCGGCGTCGACGACGTCCGCTGACGACCGTCCGGTCAGGGCAGGGCGAGCCGCCAGATCTTGCGCCAGGTGGAGCCGAGCTGGGCCGAGAAGCCACGGGAGTTGTACGGGAGGCCGTAGCGCTCGCAGATCTCCTGCACCTCGGGCGCGATCTCCTGGTAGCGGCTCGCCGGGAGGTCGGGGAAGAGGTGGTGCTCGATCTGGTGGCTCAGGTTCCCGGACATGAGGTGGAACAGCTTCGAGCCCTGGATGTTCGCCGAACCGAGCAGCTGGCGGAAGTACCAGTGGCCCTTCGACTCACCCTCGGTCTCCTCGATCGTGAACTCGTGCGTGCCCTCGGGGAAGTGGCCGCAGAAGATGATCGAGAACGCCCACAGGTTCCGCATCAGGTTGGCCGTGGCGTTGGCGGCGAGCGTCGAGAGGAACAGCGGCCCGGTGAGGAGCGGCCAGAGCACGTAGTCCTTGCCGTCGAGCTTGGCCGACTTCTTCAGGCCGTCGCGCAGGATCGGCCACTGCTCGGCGAAGGTCTTCTCGCGCCTGATGATCCGCTCGGTCTCGACGTCGTGGAGCATGACCCCGTGGTCGAAGGCGAGCATGAGCGCGGTGGCCTTCACCGGGTTGGCCAGGTCCCACACCTTCCACGGCTTGCCCTCGCTCATCCGCAGGATGCCGTAGCCGATGTCGCGGTCCTTGCCGACCACGTTGGTGAAGGTGTGGTGCAGGTAGTTGTGCGAGTGGCGCCACTGGTCCCCGGGGCACACCGTGTCCCAGTCGAACTCGGTGGACGCCAGGGCCGGGTCGCGCGTCCAGTCGTACTGGCCGTGCATGACGTTGTGGCCGATCTCCATGTTGTCGAGGATCTTGGCCACGCCGAGGGCGCCGGCGCCGTAGAGCCAAAACGCCGGCCCGACGACGGGCACGGCCGTCAGGAACAGGCTGGCGCGAGCCGAGGCAGCGAGGCCGCGCTGGACCTTGATGACGCGGCGCATGTAGTCGACGTCGGCCTGGCCTCGGTCGGCGATGATGCGGTCGCGGATGGCGTCGAGCTCGGCGCCGAAGGCCTCGAGCGTCTCGTCGCGGAGCCCGTAGCGGGCGGCGGTGGTCCGCACGACGGCGTCGTGCGCCGGCGCGGCGGCCGTGGCCTGGACGATGGGGCGGGGGACTGTTGCAGTCATCGGGTCTCTCCTAGAGGTCGATCTCGATGTCGCCGACGGGCACGCTCACGCACACCCGGATGTCGACGTCGGTGCCGGACGTGAGCTCGCCGGTGACGGCGTCACGGACGCAGCCGGTGGTGAGGGAGCGGGTGCAGGTGTGGCAGATGCCCATGCGGCAGCCGTGCTGCGGGCGCAGGCCCGCGGCCTCGGCCTGGTCGAGCAGGGGCCGGCCGTCGCTCTCGACGACGAGGTCGCTGGCCCCGAAGCGGACGGTGCCGCCGCCGGAGCCGGCCTCGCCGATGAGGAGGGGGAGGGTGAAGGCCTCCTGGTGGAAGCGGTCCTGGGCACCGGCCTGGTCGTAGAGCGAGCGGACGCTGTCCATGAGCGGAGCGGGACCGCAGACGTAGGTCTCGGCCTCGCGCCACCGGGGATCAGCGGCATCGAGGTGGCGCTCGTCGAGGAAGCCGGTCAGGTCGCCGGCGTCGGGTGCCTCGTTGAAGGCGGTGACGACCGTGACGTTGCCGTGGGCCGCAGCGAGGGCCGTGATCTCGTCGCGGAAGAGCATGGCCTCGGGGCGGGTGGCGTAGTGCAGGAAGGTCACCGGCCCGGAGTGGCCCTCGGCGCACAGCGTGCGCAGCATCGACAGGACGGGGGTGATGCCGCTGCCGCCGCTGACGAGGAGGACGCGCTCGGGTCGGTCGTCGGGGAGGTGGAAGTCGCCGGCGGCGGGGGTGAGCCCGACCACCATGCCCGGCGCCGCGTGCGCGACGAGGTGGCGGCTCACGAGGCCCTCCGGGTGGGCCTTGATGCCGAGCTGGAACCGCCGCCCGCCGCCGGTCGCGTCGCTGGCCATGGAGTAGCAGCGCGTGTGGCGCACGCCGTCGATCTCCACGGTGAGCTGCGTGTGCTGCCCGGGACGGAAGCCGGTCCAGTTGTGGTTGGCGTCGATGGTCAGCACGACGCTGCCGTCCGCGCTGCGGTCGACGTGGACGATCCGGCCCCGGACCTCGGTGGACGACCACGTCGGCACGAGCTGCTCGACGTAGCGATCGACACCGTGCGGAGCCGAGATGGCGTCGAGGGCGGCGGTGACCCGGCGGGCCGTTTGGGTGAACATGTGTATACCGAATCATCTCAGTGCACATGTGTCAACTGTTCCGGGGTGTGACATCCTTGACGTCATGGCGAGCCGACGGTCCGGAGGGTCTTCGTCCCGGAGCTCCCGGGAGGAGGGCAAGGCGCTCACCCGCCAGGCGCTGCTGCGGGCGGCCCTCAAGCTCCTGAGCCGGAACAGCTTCGACTCGATCAGCCTGCGCGAGGTGACCAAGGAGGCCGGGATCTCGCCGACGGCCTTCTACCGGCACTTCGACGACATGGAGGAGCTCGGCCTGACGCTCGTGGAGGAGTCGTTCGGCCCGCTCCGCGAGATGCTCCGGGAAGCCCGCTCCGATCCGGCGATGGTGACCAACGCCATCGACCGCTCGGTCGAGACGGTGGTGCTCGCCGCCGAGCGCAACCAGCTCCACTTCCGCTTCATCGCCCGGGAGCGCTACGGGGGGATCGAGCGCATCCGAGCCGCCATCCGGCGTGAGCTCCAGCTCTTCGCCGACGAGCTCGCCGACGACCTCGCCGTGTTCCCCTTCGTGCGGGACTGGGCGCCGGAGGATCGGCGCATGCTCGCGTCCCTGATCGCCGAGACGATGATCCACATGACCGCCGAGCTGCTCGACGCCGATGCGGCCGAGGCCGAGGAGCTGGTCGAGCGCACTCGACAGCAGCTCCTGCTCATCAGCCTCGGCGTGCCGGTCTGGTCGGTCGGCGACCGACCGACCCTCATCGCCGAGACCGTCCGCCGGGAGCTCGACGACGAGGGCTGACCGGCCCGTCGTCAGGTGTCGCGGCGGCTGAGCCGGACCGCACCCGAGCCGACGGTCACCAGGGCGAGGCCGACCAGGAAGGTGAGACCGAGCACCGAGCCGGTGCGGGGCAGGTCGCCCCTGGGCGCACCGGGCTGTGCGGTCGACGTCGTGGTCCCGCCGCCCGACGTGGGGCCGGCCACGGTCCCGCTCCCGGTCGGCGCGACCGGTGCGGTCGTCGGGGCGGTCACGTCGGGCAGCGTGGTCGGGGCGGCCGGCACGGTGGTGGTGGCCGGCACGGTGGTGGACGTGGTCGACGTGGTGCTGGTCGTCGTGGTCGGCACCTGCGCGGCGCAGACGGTGGGGTTGAAGGTGTCGTTGATCAGGGTGACCGCGCCGTTCCGGGCGAGGGCCCGGCCCTGCACCGTCACGCTGTCGTTCAGCGAGATCGACGTGAGGGCGAGGATGTCGCCCACGAAGACCGAGCCGGTCCCGAGGGTGGCGGAGCTGCCGACCTGCCAGAAGACGTTGCAGGCCTGGGCCCCGTTGATCAGGTTGATCGTGCTTCCGGTGCTCGTCGTGAGGGTGGAGTCGGTCTGGAAGATGAAGACCGAGTCGGGGTTCCCGGCGCCGTCGAGGGTCAGTGACCCGGTGAGGCTCAGCGCGCCCTTGCTGGGAGCGGCGTAGACGCCGCCCTGCAGGATGAGGTTGCCGAGGTCGGCGGTGGTGGTGGCATCGAGCGGCCGGCCGGCCGCGTTCAGGTACGCGGCGGTCAGGTCGGACTGCGCCTGCTGGGCCGCGGCGTTGGCGATGTTCGTGGTGGCGGGAGGCACCACCGTTCCCGGCGGGAACCCGGTCACCGAGGTGCCGGGGGCGAGCCCGAGGCTCCCGTTGAGCACCGACGGGCCGGTGTTGGTCACCGTGGATCCGGCCAGGACGGCGTACTGGGATGCCGTTCCGAGCGGCACGGTGGCGACGATCGCGGCACCGGCGCCCGAGGGTACGAGCACGACGGCGGCGACGCAGGCGGCCGCGGCCAGGGACGCGAAGCTCCGTCGGCGGAGGGTGGAGCGTGGGCTGGACATGTGGAACTCGATCCCGCTCCGACCGGGACCACCAGCGGTGGTTCGTCCTTCCGGATGCGCCGGTAGCGTACCGCCACCCGCAGAAAGTCGCAATTGATTTCTGGTAATCATCAACTAGTGTTCTCGGCATGCGGGACTGGAACCTCTTGACGAACCACGGGCGGGTCCTGCTGCTCATCGCCGCCGACCCGGATGCACGCCTGCGGGATCTCGCGGCGGCCCTCGGCGTCACCGAGCGGACGGCGTACGGCCTCGTCGCTGACCTCGCCGAGGCCGACTACATCGCGAAGGAGAAGGACGGGCGGCGGAACCGCTACCGCGTGCGCACGGACCTCCCCGTCCGGGACACCGCGGTCAGGGACTGCACGGTCGGCGACCTGCTCGATCTGCTCGTCGAGCGACGCCAGGAACCGCGCGGCACGGTCGCGGACCGGGCACCGGGCTGAGGGTCGGCCGGGCAGTACCGTCGCCGCCATGGCTCCGGGCACCGCGACGACGCTGCGACCCAGCCTCAGGCGCAAGGCGCCGGGCACCCGCGTGGAGCGCGACCTCTGGGAGCTGGGCCACGACGTGGTCGTCGGCATCGACGAGGTCGGCCGAGGGGCCTGGGCGGGCCCGCTGACCCTTGGCGCCGTCGTGATCCCCAAGGACCGTCGCCTGACCAAGGTCCGGGACTCCAAGATGCTCACCGAGCGCGAGCGCGAGGTCATGTACGAGCGCATCGTGGACTGGGCCGACGCCTGGTCGGTCGGTCACGCCTGGCCCGACGAGTGCGACGAGCTCGGCATGTCCGAAGCCCAGCGCCTGGCCGCCCGCCGAGCCATCGAGGGCCTGGGACTCGTCCCGGACCAGGTGCTGCTCGACGGCAACTGGGACTTCGTCGGCGGCGGCAACGTCACCAAGATCGTGAAGGGCGACGCGACCTGCCTGTCCATCGCCGCCGCCTCGATCGTCGCCAAGGTCACCCGCGACCGGATGATGCGCGAGTGCAGCGACGCCCACCCGTGGTGGAGCTTCGACACCAACAAGGGCTACCCGTGCCCTCGCCACAAGACGGCGCTGGCCGGCGTCGGTCCGTCGGCGATCCACCGGCGCAGCTGGGTGTTCATGGAGCACCTGCCCTGGACCGGCGCGATCCGAGCCGTCCCGATCCACCTCCGCCCCGACGACTCCCAGGGCACCCTGTTCGCATGAGCGATCCACGGGAGGCCGAGCTGACCCGGCTGCTCTCCGAGGTGCGCTCGCTGCGCCTGCGCCCGGACGACTGGGACGTGGTGGACGGCCACCTCGCCGCCATCGAGTCCGGCGACCACGCCCGGGTGGACGAGCTGTCCCAGGCGGTGTTCGAGGCTCGGGTCCGGGGCCGCTTCAGCGGTCCGCGGGGGAACGCCGGCGTCGTGCCCACCAAGCAGACCTCGGTGCTGCCGCTGGTCGGCGTCGTCTGCGGCGGCCTGCTCGTCGCGGTGGGCGCGCTGCTCGGCGGGGGGCCGATCCTGTGGGGCATCGCCGCCCTCGGCGTGTTCGTCTTCGGCATCGCCTTCGCCGGCTCCCGGGTCGCGCACCGGCCACGGGGCGGCGGCGACGATGCCGACGATGTCGACGATGTCGAGCCGGTGCCGATCCCCGACGCCGTCGCGCTGCGGGTCAACGCCATCGGCCGGACCCACGACGCCGGCAGGTAGCGATGCGGGTCGGCGTCTCCCTCCATCGCACCGGATCGGCACCGGAGCTGGCCGAGCTGGCCCGCCAGCTCGAGGGGGAGGGCTACGACCAGCTCCAGCTCGCTGACCACCTCGGCGACCTCGCACCGTTCCCTGCGCTGGCCGTGGCCGCCACCGCCACCGCGTCGCTGGGCGTCGGCACGCTCGTCTGCAACAACGACTTCTGGAACCCGGTGCTCCTCGCCCGCGAGGCCGCGACCCTGGCGCTGCTCAGCGACGGGCGGTTCGAGCTCGGCATCGGCGCCGGCCACGCCCAGGTCGAGTACCAGGCCGCCGGCATCCCCTACGACCGACCGGTGGTCCGGGTCGCCCGCCTGGCCGAGACCGTCCCCCTGGTGCGACGCCTGCTGGACGGCGAGACGGTGACGAGCGTCGGTGCCCACCACGGGGTGGTCGACGCCGCCACCGGGCTCGAGCACCCGCCGGTGCCGGTGCTGGTCGGCGGGAACGGCGACCGCGTGCTCGAGCTCGGCGCCCGGCACGCCGACGCCGTCGGGCTCACCGGTTTCACCTCAGGGACCGGCCAGCGCCACAGCGACCTCTCCCACTTCACCTGGCACGGCCTGGCCGAGCGCGTCACCCACGTCCGGCGGGCCGCCGGCGACCGTGCGCAGGGGCTCGAGCTGCAGGTGCTCGTCCAGCTCGTGGCCACCGGTGAGCGACGCCGGCTCGCCGAGGACGCGGCGCGCCCCTTCGATCAGCCAGCCGAGCGGCTCCTCGACTCACCCTTCGTGATGCTCGGGTCGGTCGAGGACCACGTCGAGCACTGCGCCAGGCTCGAGGAGCTCGGCGTCACCCGCCTGACCGCGTTCGAGGGTCGGGGCGCCGAGCTGCTCGCGCCGGTGATCGAGCGCCTGGCACGAGGCGAGCCGAAGGCGAGACGACCCATGTGACGATGCCCTGTGGCGGCGGAGCCGCCAGGATCGAACCGCAGCGGGACGTGACGATCCCGCTCGCGTCCACGATCAGCGTCGCAGCTGGCTCAGCAGCCGCAAGACGTACCAGAACAGCATCATCACGGAGGCGAAGAGCTGCACCGCCGCGCCCACGTGGGCGTGCGACGGGTACTGCGCCATGATCGCCTGGGTCTGGTAGAGGATCGCACCGCCGGCGAGGGCGATCATCGCCACGGAGAACCAGATGCCGAGGCTCAGGCCGAACAGCACGGCGGCGACGATCAGCACCAGGGCGGCGATGCCGCCCCACATCAGCATCGGGCGCAGGAACGACAGGTCCTTGCGGGTCACGAAGGCGACCATGGTGAGCCCGGCGAAGCCGAAGGCCGTGATGGCGGCAGCGGCGGCCACGGTGGTGGAGCCGTTCGACGGGTCGTTGAAGACGAGGTACAGGAACGGGGCGAAGATCAGCGCCTGGCCGGCGGCCATCCCGAACAGCCCGGCGTACTGGAGGCCCTCGTTCTCGAGGTTGTGCGCTGCTGACGTGGCCATCCACTGGATGACCATGAACGCACCGAGGATCAGGAGCCACGCGCTGCTGGCGCCGGTGAGGAAGTCGTACATCGCTTCGGCGATGCCCATGGAGAAGAGCACGGTCTCGAAGGCCACGAAGGCGCCGATGGCGAGCAGCAGGTGGGAGTACACCCGCATCACGAAGGCACCGCGCTCCTCGGCGTCGAGCGTGGCGACCGGCTGGGTCGGGGCAAAGGGTTCCATGGCCTCCATTCTGCCCGTTGCGACGCCGGATCCCGCTGCACGCCGCGATGGCTTCGGGCACGTCACCGATCGTTAGCGTCGGCCCATGACCTCCGCCCGGTTGCGACCGGCCGTCGCGCTCTCGGTCTTCACGCTGCTCGTGTGGACCACCCGCATCCGCAACATCTGGTCCGACGACTCGCTGAGCACCACCGGCCAGATCGGCCGCACCGCCCTGTCGCTCACCTTCACCGCCTTCGCGGTCGGCGTCCTGTGGCTGTGGTGGCAGGCCCGCTCGAGCGGTCGAGCTCCCGGCAGCGCCTCGCTCGTGGTGCGGCTCTTCGCGGCATGGACCATCGGCGTGTGGGCGGTGCGGGTCATCCAGATCTCGTCGGCCGGCCACGACGCCGCCTTCGTGGCCGTCCACACCCTGCTCGCCGTGGCCTCCACGGTGCTCGCGATCTGGGCCGTCCTGTCCATGGTGCGCACGCCCGCACCCGCTCGCACCTGAGCCCGACCCAGCCGGTTCTCGTCCTCGGCCGAACGGGTAGTGGTGCGCTCCATGACAGGACTTCTGGTGCTGGCCTCGCTGACCGAGGCCTTCGGCGAGGTCAACGACGTGTACCCGAGCGCCGAGGCGGTGTGGCGCGTGCTCGCCGCCGCCGTCCTCGGTGCAGTGGTCGGCATCGAGCGCGAGGTCAACGACCAGCCCGCCGGTCTGCGGACCCACCTCACGGTCGCGCTCGGCGCTGCGGTCTTCGGCGTGATCTCCACGCTCGGGTTCTCCGAGTTCGTCGTCGGCCAGCGCGACGTCAACGTGCAGTTCGACGTCACTCGCGTCGCGTCGAACGTAGTCGTGGGCATCGGCTTCCTCGGTGCCGGGATGATCTTCCGCGCCGGCTCCAAGGTCCGGAACCTCACGACCGCTGCCAGCCTGTGGGTCACCGCGGCCATCGGGCTGGCCACCGGCGTCGGTGACATCGGCATCGCCGCGGTCACCACCGCCTTCCTCGTCCTCGCCTTGATGGCGCTGCGCATCCCGCGCGATGCCATCCGGCGCCGCTTCACCCGATCGACCGCCCACGTGTCGATCCGCGTCGTCGGCACGGCCGCCGCCGAGCCGGTGCTCGAGGCGGTGCGATCGCTCGACGGCGTCGAGATCGTCGCCGTCGGGTGGGGCAAGCACGAGGGGGACACCGTGCTCGACCTCACCCTGGAAGCGGACACGGGCATCCGTCCCGCCCACCGTCTGGCGCCCATCGTGGTCCGAGACGACGTCGTCTCGGTGAACACCGACGTCTTCCTGCGATCCGAGGCCGGCGAGGACGCCTGATCGGCGCACGGCACCTCGACGCCCCGGGGCCCGCCGCTACCCTCCCGACGACGCTGAGGGATCGTGGAGGAGAACCGTGGGACGTCCGACCGACCAAGGAGCCGGCGCAGGCTCCGTCGACCGGCGTGAGTTCCTGCGCCGATCCGTCATCGGAGCCGGCGCGCTGGCCCTCTACGACGTGGCCTCACCCCAGTGGTTGCAGGCCGCCGAGGGCGACGCGGTGCGGGTGTACCTCATCGTCATCGACGGGCTCCGCCCGGACGAGGTCGCGCTCATGCCCCAGCTGTCCGAGCTCGCGGCCGCCGGCACGTACTTCCCGGCGTCCCGGGCCCAGATGATCGCCGAGACCACCACCAACCACGTCTCGATGATGACGGGCATGCGGGCGGACCGCACCGGCATGCCGGGCAACGGGGTGCCGTTCCTCGGCGAGGTCCGGGGCGAGGACACGATCAGCTACGACCCCCGCTACCTGCAGGCCGACTCGGTCTTCACGCTGGCGACACGCCAGGCCCCCGGGCTCAAGACCGCAGCCGTGAACGCCAAGGGCTACATCATCGCGGTGCAGGCCCACGACCGGACCGGCGACGACGAGGTCGACGCCACCGAGGTCAACGACGACAGCGCCGTCATCCCCATCGCCGAGACCACGCCGGACATCGTCAACGGCGACACCGCGGTGCGCATCAGCCGCGACCTGGACCCGGACTTCCTGTGGGTGTCCTTCGGCGACGTCGACCGCATGGGCCACGTCGACGAGACCGGGAGCTTCACCGGTGGCCAGGCCCCGCTCGCCCGGACCACCGTGCTCCAGACCGCCGACCTGCAGGTCCGCCGCATCGTCGAGGAGCTGGTCGCCTCCGATCGCTGGGGGTCGACGGTCTTCTTGGTCACCTCGGACCACGGCATGGACTGGTCGTTCCCCGACCGCATCGTCGACCTGGCCGGCGCCTTCGACGCCGACGCCGACCTGGCCGGGGAGTACGTCGTGGCCCTGAACGGCGGCGCGGCCATGTACGCCCTCCTCAGCCCCAACGCCCCCGGCGCGCCCGCACGGCTGGAGAAGATGCGAGCCATCGCCCTGGCCGCCGACGGTGTGGACGAAGCCCTCTACGCCCGGCCCAACGCGGCCGACGGGGGGAGCGCGCACTCGGTCGGGACCGTGCACCCCGACTGGGCCCTGACGGGCGACCACGTCGGCGATCTGGTCGTCACGGTCGAATCCGGCTGGCGGTTGAACCACGACGGCCCGTTCACGAACCCGATCCCGGGCAACCACGGCCACGTGCCGACGCTGCCCATCCCGGTGATCGTGGCCGGCGGCCACCCGGCGATCCGCCAGCAGGTCGTCGCGCCCCCGGCCGGACTCGGCGACGGCGACCGCAGCCCCACCCAGGCCGAGAACATCGACATGGGACCGACCGTCGCCTGGCTGCTCGGGCTGAACCCGCCCCCGGGTGGGTTCGACGGCCGGGTGCTCGACGAGGCGTTCACCAGCCGTCCCTCGCCGCGCGTCGCGTCGTCGCCGGTGGCCTCGCTCGCGGTCGTCCGACGGGTGGCGGGCGACGATCGGTACGCCACCGCCGCGGCGCTCTCGGCCGACGCGTTCCCCGACGGTGCTGGAGGTGGGGACGACGAGCCCCAGGCGATCCTGGCCTCCGGCGGCGACTTCCCCGATGCTTTGGCCGCGACGCCGCTCGCCATCCGCGGTGGTGTGCCCCTCCTGCTGGTCGAGCGGGGCGCCCTGCCCGCGGCGACGCTGACCGAGCTGCGCCGGCTGGAGGCCACCCGGGTGCTGCTGGTCGGTGGCGAGCGGGCCGTGTCCGCGGATGTCGTCACCGCCCTGGAATCCGCAGGCATCGCCGTCGAGCGCGTCGGCGGTGAGCATCGGTACGACACCGCCCGCCTGCTGTCCGAGCGGGTGGGCGTCGATGCCTTGCACCGCGGCGCCGTCGTCGTCTCCGGCACCCGCTACGCCGATGCGGTCGCCTCCGGCGCCTGGGCCGGGCACTGGCAGCGCCCGATCCTGCTCGCCGACGTCGATCGCGTCCCGGCCGCGACGCTGACGGCCATCGAGGACCTCGGCCTGCGGCGCGTGACCCTCGTCGGCGGGACCGGGGTGCTCTCCGATGCCGTGGCGAACCAGCTGGCCGGCCTCGGCCTCGTCGTCGAGCGCATCGCCGGCGCCGACCGCTACGCCACCAGCGCAGCGGTGCTCGAGCGCCACGTGCGAGAGGGCGGTCTCGTCCACGACCTGTTCCTCGCCAGCGGCGGCTCCTACCCGGACGCCCTCGCTGCGGGTGCGGCTGCCGGCGCCCGGGGCGCCGGCCTGCTGCTCGTCCCGCCGGACGCGCTGGGCTCGGGCCCCACGGCCGCCTCGCTGACGGCACGAGCGGACCAGTTCGTGCGACTCACCATCGCCGGCGGCCCAGCCGCGGTCTCCACGGCCGTCCAGTCCGCCATCACCGACCGCCTCCGGGCCATCCGCACCCGGTCGGCCTAGTCAGCCCGCCCGGCGGTCCGACGTCGCGAGCGTCACGTCGAGGGCGAAGGTGAGGCACCGGCACCCGCCTCCGGCCTTCAGGAACTCGTCGACCGGGCACACCACGACGTGGAACCCCCACGCCTCGAGCTGGCGACCGACGCGGGGCGGGCACGTCGGCATGTGGATGACGTCGCCGACGACGACGGAGTTGGCGCAGAAGGCGAGCGCCTCGTCATCGGTGAGCCACAGCGGCTCGGGCACCAGCGACTCGATGAGCCGGCGGCCGTAGGCGTCCCAGCCGAGCGGCGCGCACATGGCGCGCCGGTCGTCCAGCGGGCAGAACGTGAGGTCGAGGTGGTACAGCCGCGCATCGACGAGCTCGAGGGTGCGCACCGGCACGTCGAACAGCGTGGTGAGGTGCGGTGCGGCCGCCAGGTCCGACCGGGGCCGGTACCCCGAGACCAGCACGTCCCCGAAGGGGAGGGCGTCACCGGCGCCCTCGTGCACCACCGTGTCGGGCAGGCGGATGACGTCCCAGCCGGCCGCGCAGAACCACTCGGCGAACACGTCGGTCTCCGGCTCCCGCTCGGGGTGGCGGAAGTGGGAGGGCACGAAGGTCTTCGTGGTGGCATCGGCCAGCCCGGCGTTGGCGGTGAACACCAGGTCGGGCACGCCCTCGGGCTGCAGGATGGTCTCGACCTCGGCGCCGGCCTCGATGAGGGCGTCGTGCAGGCCCTGCCACTGCTCGAGCGCGACGTCGACGTCGACCGCGACCCCGTGGTCCATCCAGGGGTTGATCTCGTAGAGCACGCCGAAGTGGCGGGGCTGGCAGAGCAGGAACCGGCGGCCCCATCCGAGCTGGGTCACGAGCAGAGCTCGCCGGTGAGCTGGCGGACGAACACGCCGATGTCGGTGACGATGCCGACGGCTTGGTGCGAGCCGCGGTCGGCCAGCTTGGTGACCACCGCCTGGTTGATGTCGACGCAGAACGTCTCGACGGAGGCGGGCAGGATGTTGCCGGTGGCGATGGCGTGCAGCGTGGTGGCGAGCATCAGGGCGACCTGCACGCCGGGCACCTCTGCCCGCATGGCATCGGCGGCCTCGGCCACGTCGGTCATGGTGTCGGGCAGGGGGCCGTCGTCGCGCACCGACCCGGCGAGCACGAACGGCACGCCGGCGCGCACGCAGGCGTGCATCACCCCGCCGGTGACGTAGCCGGCCTCGACCGCGGCGGC
>Ga0208490_100827_pt1 | contig 14961 bp, 13 predicted proteins | sample SubbioAug_CSWold_FD_184818 | JGI IMG/M metagenome (GOLD analysis project Ga0208490, IMG submission 184818) | Serpentinite rock and fluid subsurface biosphere microbial communities from McLaughlin Reserve, California, USA - CR11Aug_CSWold (SPAdes) | ecosystem: Environmental > Terrestrial > Deep...
TTGTTTTATCCAAACAAGAAATTACCAAAGGATCATCAGCATTGAAAATAGAATATCCTGTTGACTTTACTGATTCAGTAACTGTTGACTTTAATCGAGTTAACTCTTCTAAAGTATCAATTCCCCCTTCTCCCAAATGATCAGAAGTAATGTTAAGTAATACACCTACATCACATTCTTTAAATCCCAGGCCTCTTCGAAGGATTCCTCCCCTAGCTACCTCAAAAACAGCATGATCAATAGTAGAATCCATCATTACTTTTCTAGCTCCCTCTGGTCCACTATAATCTCCTTTTAATATAGGTATATTATCAATAATAACGGCATCAGTAGAGGTCATCCCTACTATACTCCCGTTCAACCCCAGAATGTGAGATATTAATCTTGTAGTAGTTGTCTTTCCATTAGTACCTGTAACAGCAACTATAGGTACAGAATGAGCTGCTCCAGGGGGAAACAACATATCCACAATATATGATGCAACATTCCTAGGAGTTCCATGTGTAGGGTTAAGGTGCATCCTCAATCCAGGTGCAGCATTTACTTCTACTACCCCAGATTTATAGTTTTCTAGTGGCTTAGCAAGGGAATCTGCAATAATGTCAATCCCAATAACATCTAAACCAACAATTCGAGAAATTCTTTCTGCCATAAGCTGATTTAATGGATGTACATCCTCTGTAACATCCTTTGCAGTTCCTCCTGCACTAATATTTGCAGTAGATTTAATATATATCTTTTTACCCTCGGGTAGTATACTTTCCAATGTAAGATTTTGTATTACTAATAACTGCTCTGTCATACTATCAATTGATATTTGTGTTAGATTCTTTTCGTGCCCTATTCCCCTTAGTGGGTCTTTGTTAATTTCATCTATTAATTGTTTTATTGAATCCTTACCATTTCCAATAATGTAAGCAGGTTCACGAAGTGCTGCTGCAACAAATTTACCATTAATAACTAGTATTCGAAAGTCAAAACCGGTTAAATACTTTTCTACCAGAATAGTTTCGCAAACTCTCTTAGCTATTTGAAAAGCAATTCTCATCTCATTATCATTTGTTATATTTATACTTATCCCACGACCATGATTTCCTGTCAATGGTTTAACCACAACTGGATAGCCTATTGTTTTCGCTGCATAAAAAGCTTCATTTAATGAAAAAACAGTAGCTCCATCTGGTACAGGTATTCCCATAGAAGACAATAGTTTTTTAGTGCTTGCTTTATCATCAGCAATCTCAACTCCCAATGCAGATGTTCTATCCATAATAGTAGCTTGCATCCTTCTTTGATTAATTCCTTGTCCTAACTGAACATAACTTTCTTCATTTAGTCTTAGGTGAGGTATTCCTCTCTTTGTTGCTTCATCAACAATAGATTGAGTTGAAGGTCCCAATAAAGAAGATGCTGCTATTCTTTTTAAATCAATTACTAAAGGAGCTACATTTATGGTTATCCCCTCAAAAAGCTTTTCAACAATATCTACTGCCATTTGACCAGCTCTCAAACCAGTTTTTTCATCCAAATATCTATAAACTAGATTATATATTCCAGAATCATCAGTACTAAATGTTTTTCCAAAGGAAACATCATGACCTGCAAGACATTGCAATTCTATTGCAACATGTTCAACTACATGTCCAGCCCAAGTTCCTCTATCTATGCGTTCAAGAAAACCTCCTATTGTTCCAGGAGAACATGTGTGTTCATACATGCTAGGAATCATAGTCATTAAATTGTCTTTGAAACCTGGAACCATATCAGTAGGCTTTGTTTCAAGTTCTTGAATATCCAGTTGCATAAAAATAACAGGATGTCGACTATAGTAATTTGGACCTCTTATGGCTCTGATCTCAACTATTTTCATTACTTTCTCCCTCACTTTTTATCTTGTTAAACTCTTGTATATCTTCAGGTTTAAGATATTTTCTATTGGTTATGTCATAGCCATAACCATTAACTATTGTATGAATAACTAAATTCTCAATGGCAATAGCATCATCCACATTAATTCTTCCTATGTTTGTGTGTTTGAGATTGTTTCCATCAACAATTACAGTGATGCCCTTTCCAATAGATCTAAGTATACTACCTTTTTCGATTATTATACCTGCATCCTCCCCAAGCCCAATTCCAATATTGCTTGGATTCATACTTATTAATTGCATTAAACGAGTAAATCTTCCTCTTTCCACAAAATGTGTGTCGATTATGGCATTGTCAATAAAACCAATTCCTGTGGAAATTTTAATTCTTCCCTTTAGAAGAGCTTCTCTACTATCTCCTCCACAAATCATCGTTTTAGACATTGCACTTGCACCAGCGCTACTTCCAGCTATTATACAGAAATCGTCCTTGTATTTTCTCAACATTTCTTTTTCTAAGGGTGAACCCCCTAAAATGCTTGTGATACGCAATTGATCTCCACCAGTAAAAAAGATTATATCTGTTTCGTTGATTCTCTTAAGTAAACTTTCATCTGAAGCTTCTTCCCTTGATAATATATTCATTACTCCTACTAGGTGGTCATTGTCTTTATTAAAAACATTGTAATACTCTTGTCCTGCCTCATCTGGATATTGGCTAGCTGTTGTTATTATTTCTATTCTTTTAGTTTGCTTTTTTATCAGCGACAACATTTCAGTAAAAATTGATTTATCATTTTTTTTATCTTCGTTTCCCCCAATTGCTATTAATATTCCTTTTGGAACTCTTCTATCTGGAATTTTCCTTCTATTATGTATTTCGGATAAATTGTCCACTTTATTCCCTCCAAGTTACTAATAAGTTTTAAGTTCAAGTAAAATACAGTCATTGGCCAAATAAAACTACTCAATATGCCTGAATAATTTTATGCTAAATAACCACAAATCCATCTAATGCTCAAAAAAACAAATCCCGACCCTAAAGGTCGGTTACACTAGTAGCTACCATGTGGCAAAGCGTCCAATTAGTGCCAAATGGTCAAAGCTTACCTTTGTAGACTTTTTAATTGTCATATATATGATACCCTCATCCTTAACCTATTATGCAATCTTTGAATTATCAAAGTCAATTATTTGTAAATCTTAAATATAAATATATTTCTATTATCATCAAGAGATTCATCTAAATTTAGAATTATTTGAATTGAGACTATTGGTATGTTACAATATTAAGAACTATCACAGCAAAGCATTAAATCAGGAGGTATTGTTATGACAAATTATAAAGATTATAAAATTAGAGATTATAGGGTGGATGATATTAATTGGATAGTTGAAACACATGGAGTTGTCTATGGTAAAGAGTATGGATTTGATAGCACTTTCCCAAGCTATGTTAGTAATCCACTTAATGCATTTCATAAATCTAGAAATTTGGAAAAAGAGTGTATTTGGATTGCTGAAAAAAACAATAAAAATGTTGGTGTTATTGCAATCGCTTCTGTTGATGATGACACTGCTTAATTAAGATGGTTTTTACTACTTGATAGCGAACGAGGAAATGGACTTGGTAATTACTTAATGGACACAGCTATTAATTATGCCAAAGCTGCTAACTACAAAAAAATAATATTATGGACTGTAAGCATACTTGAAGCCGCAAGATACCTCTATAAAAAACATGGTTTCAATATTGATCAAGAAATTCAACATAATATCTGGGGTAAAGACCTTATAGAAGAAAGATGGGTCTTGATGTTAGATGTTAAGGATAATGTCAATGAATAATGAATACCCACATAATTTAAGGATACTAATTTCAACTCGAATAAACCTCTTATTAAGGAGGTTTATTCCAGTTTGTATATAAATTGTTCTATTCCATATTCTTAAACATTATCCTTTTTAAAAGCATCTTCAGATAAAACTCCATCTCTAACCCAAACTGAAACTTGACCCCCATTACAGGAAAAAAGCCCACTTCCATCTTTCTCGACAATGATCTTTTCTAACCTATTGCCAGTATAATCAGAATAAATAGCTCCTTGATTAATAGAGCCGACATTCATTTTCTTATTCCCACCTTTACCATTGCTCATTACCACAGCACAACCATATGGATGTACTTCATCTCCCATTCTAATCCAACCTATAATGTTATTGTGATCAAAATAGTCCACCTGTTCACCATATGCATGTCTAGTCCTAATATAAAGCAATTTATCAATCATCTCTTGTTGCCCTTTAATGGCTTCATGACCTTTTATACCGTAATAGTCCCCATAAAATATACTGGGATATCCCTCCTGGCGAAGTAAAATAAGTGCATACGCTAGAGATTTAAACCATGGTTCAATCCATGACTGAAGTGCTTGTTTAGGCTGAGAGTCATGATTGTCAACAAATGTCACAGCATAGTCTGGATAATATTTTACTAAAGTTCCTTCAAATATTTTACTCATATTATATCGGTCTCCTGAAGTGCTTGCTTCATACATATTGTAATGTAGCTTAACATCAAAGAGGTCTAATTCAAAATCTGTGTTGTCAAGATAGTTGTTTATTTCTTCTGAATTTTGATTCCAGTATTCTCCAACAGCATAGAAATCCGTACGGTATTCTCCTCTTATTTTACGAACTAGATCTCGCAAAAAATAATCATTGATGTGTTTGATTGCATCAAATCGAAAACCATCTACACCAGTCTCATTAACAAACCAAAGTGCCCAGTTTCTAATCTCATTAACAACCTCTGGATTCTTATAGTCAATATCATTAAACATTAGATAATCAAAATTACCCTTCTCATATGTGACACCTTGAGACCAACCTTTATTAATACCCTCTATCATAAATATAGCACTTTTGTTATCTATAGTATTATAGTCAACTCCTGAAAAATGAGTCCAGTTCCACTTGAAGTTAGAATACTTGTCTCCACGACCAGGAAATGTGAATTTTGTCCAAGCTTCAATTTCATATGGTTTTGATAAATTCCTTGTTCTGTCATAAGGATCAACTTCCCTTGCCATAAATGTTTCCTTCTCATCACCATTAGCTTTATGATTGAGAATAACATCAACATATACTTGCATCCCATTTTTATGAAGTACTTGGATTGCATCCATAAGTTCATCCTTTGAACCATATTTAGTTTTAATTGATCCCTTTTGATCAAACTCACCTAAATCATATAGATCATATATACCATAACCTACATCATATGGAGATGTAGATTTGAATACTGGGGGTATCCATACACTGGTAATACCAAGTTCCTTTAGATGAGGTGCATCCTCCTTTAGGCGGATCCAAAGATCATTTACTAAATCCCCCATATACCATTCAAAATATTGAAATATGATTCCATTTCTAGCCATACATTATTTCCTGCCTTTCTTTGATCTCAAACAACAAGATCTGTATACCTGCTTTTTTTAACTTTAGTAAATTTCAGCATCTAGGAACATGTGGTGCATCATATCATATTATATCATATATAAGTATTTAATCCTGTCAGTACCATATCCAATCCTATGGCAATAATAATTACTACATTATTATTTTATTTAGAAGGTAAAATAGGAGTTATTTTTAATATCATATCATCATTCTCTCCAATATTTCCTCTACCATCTCTATTGTTTGTTGCTACATATAGGGCATTTTCATAATAAACAACGGTTCTTATTCGTCCATACTCCCTAAACATTGATTCTTCTCTTATAAAACCTCCCTGATCATTTAGATCAATTCTCATTATCATATTACCTCTTAAACCTGCTACATATAATGGATATTCATCCAGGTTATCCCATGGAAGAAAATCTATTCCTGAGGGTGCAAGGGTAAATGCAGTATAACAAGCTATTGGGTCTTCATATTTTGTATCCTTTTCAAGACAAGTCACTATTGGCCATCCGTAGTTCTTTCCTGGTAGAATTAAATTTATTTCATCTTGGCTATTTGGTCCATGATCACTTGCAAATAAATCTCCACTAACTGGATGCCAGGATATACCTTGTGGGTTTCTCAATCCATAGGCAAATACAGGACTATTCTCAAATGGATTATCTTCTGGGATAGTCCCATCAGAGTTGATTCGTAAAATTTTACCTGCCAAAGATGAAGTATCTTGTGATAGATCCGGATTCTGGGCATCACCAGTTGTAATGTAAAGTTTTTCATCAGGCCCAAATTTCAATCTTCCACCATTATGAAATCTTGATCCAGGAATTCTATCTAAAATATATGTCTCATCAATAAGGGTATTTTCTTGAAGAATGAAACGGGAGACTCTATTTAACAACTGACTCCCATCTTTATATGTGTAATAAAGAAAAAGCTGTCTATTTTCTTCAAAGTTAGGGCTTATAGCCATACCTAAAAGACCTGCCTCCCCTGTGTGTTCAACATCTAGAATATTGTATATCTCTCCATTATCAAGCATAACAATTCTTCCAGGTCTCTGAGTTACAAGAACTCTACCATCTGATAAAGGTAAAATTTCCCATGGGATGTCCAAACCTTTACCAATTATTTCAACCTTATACTCAATGTCCAATACAGAGTATGATTTTTCTTCTACACTAGGGATATTAACTGGTGGCTTCTCATTGCAAAATGGTTCCTCTAGTTCTTCATCATTAGGTTGTTGAAGATTCTCTTCTTCTACTACTAAATTAGGGTCATAATCTGGAGCGAAAATAGTTCGTGCTAATAATAAATCTACTCCTCCCATTATCCAAAACATAAATATAATTAATATAGCTATAGGTAGTGCAATCCACTTTTTACTCATTATAATAATCCTCCTGAGTCTTCATTCTAATCTATCTTGATAATAATGTTAATTTAATATATATGCTATTTTTACCACAACATCCAATTATGTAAACAAATCTAAGGTTCATCGATTCATAAGATAAGGACAATAGCATACATTTTCGTAGAAATAAAGATTTAAAAGCAAATCTAGAACTTTTAGAATATAGAAAAAGCGTTTATAAATCTTAAGTTTGTATAAAAGTTAAATTGTGTATAATACACATGTTAGAGTGTTTTGTGATCAAAAAAACAATAAAGACAAGAAAAAAAGATTTTTAATCTATAAGAACCATGAGAAATAATAATTAACCAGATGTAAATTATAGTTTTTCTAATGAAATAATATTGAACATAATAGGATTTGCTTACTTTAATGCTATTAATAAGTATTATTTACCTCTAAAATGCAAAAAAACTTAACCAAGACAAACACTAACTTAATGATAAATTTCAACTACCTAAAAAGAGGAGACTTAGTATGAAACGAACGATGCCTTATAATTGGAGGACTTACCATGAGTAGTGAACAAATTAAATCAGAAAATAAAGTTACTCACTGGGCGGATAAGCTGTTACCAGATCATTTGCTCAGCCTAGGAGTCCCTGCAACACTAAAAAGATTACAAGAAGTAGTGCACGAACTTGAAAAGCAACAAACTTACTTGGAATTACAGCACGATGAATACCATAAGGCTCGCAAAGATCTGGAACTACTTCTAGAACAATATACTAATCTTTATGATTCTGCTCCCATAGGATATTTAACCCTAGATAGAAGTGGTACTATTATGCAAGTTAACCCTGCAGCTGCTGATTTATTTGGTATGGAAAGATCGCGCCTTCTAAAACAGAATTTACAAAAATATATATCCGGAGACTCTTGGCCTGAATATAAAACCTTCTTAGAAGTAGTATTTAATAACCAATACCAAGATGTCATAGAGTTTCAATTGAAAAGATTAGAAGATAAGATTACTGTTCAAATTGTAGCTCGTGATAACAAAGAAGAAAATTTATGCATTGCCACTCTAAAAGATGTCACAGCAGAAGAACATGAAAAATTAGTACGCAAGGAAGATCTTAAATACCGTATGATATTTGAAAATATATCACATGGAATTGTTATTTGTGACCTTGATGGAAAAGTTGTTTCAGCTAACCAAGCAGCTAAAAATATTCTTGGTTTATCATTTAATCAAATGGAGACAAGACCTTTGACTGAAATTTTTTCAAATCCAATCTTGGAGAATGGAACACCTTTTTTGGAAGAAACACTTCCATTTATGAAAGTATTACCATTGAATGGATCAACAGAAGGTATGACTTTAGGTTACACCTCAAATACTTCAACCAATTATACTTGGATTGTTGTATCTGCAATGACAATTAGTATGCCCGATGAAGAAAATGTTCAATTTTTAATTAGTTTTGATGATATTACCTCTCAGAAAAACATGGTGTTATATAATGCTCTCACTTTAAGAGAAAAACAAGTTTTTCAAATGTTGATTAAGGGTTATGGACGGAGAGAAATTGCTGAAAATCTGAATATAAATACAAAAACTGTGGATAAACATAGAGAGAACTTAATGGAAAAGCTTAAGATATATCTACCAAGCGAACTTGTAGATTTTTCCAAGCAGATGTAGCCATCTTATATTTTCATAACGACAAATAATAATTCTTACTTAAGATAAGCAACAATGGCATTATACTCAGTCATTTCAAGGTCTTTTATAAAAAAATGACTTCTCAAATTTACAAAATACCAATTAGGCGGCTACTCCTTTAGTTTATTACTTCTAAAAATAGCTTTATAATTTTTGGTGTTGGTGATTATAACCATCACCTATTTTGTTTGCACAATCTGCAACTTTCTATAAATGCAATTATCTAAATCACAAATATCGAAATTTTGAGACTGTATCAAATCAATTGCAAATAAAGCAATTTCTTTATTTATTACATATCTTATAAATCTAATTAATCTAAAATTATTTATACAGTTATTTAATATACTCCTCTATATTAAAGCTCTTTCTCTTCATTACTCCCCACTTGTTTCCTTTTTTCCTTAAGTTGATTATGGTGTGTTTATCTATGATATTTTTCACTCCTTCACCTCCAAATATGATTCTCTCATATAGGAGTTTTAACTAAAAAGTGGCCCAATTTTCAATTAGAATCAGCTGAAAAATGGACCACTTTTAGAATATAAAACACAATTTGCATATAAGTGTATCAAATAAAGGACGCAAAATACAATTGGCACTTTCTATGTAAAAAATCATATATACTATATTAGAACTTACCAACCAATTATGTTCTTATTTAATAGCTAACTTAAAAGAACCCGCAAAGTAGCGTAAAGTTACTTTGCGGGAGTATTTGTATCTACTAGTTTTTCAAAGAATTCCACCTTGTCCCATAAGTGTATATGTTTTTTATAAAAGCTAATTATTTGAATGCTTTTTTATGATCAAGGCAATACTTAAAATCAACTAATGCAATTGTAACCACAGCTATATTGATATAAAGCTAGTAGGTTATTTTTCATTTGTACTAAATATTGTAAAGATACTTATTGTTTTTTGGGATAAAACTGAAAAAATGAATAGATTCTCAGTTTCTCAAGGATTTCATATTCAATTCGGATATTCACCTCTTTGAAAATTATAACAATTGTTAATCCATTCTGATTTTCCTATTTAAAAGAGAACCTAAATTGCTAATCCCACCATATTGTCTTTGTCTTATACCATTCCAAGAACTCTTAGTATAACGAAAATAACTACAACCAACCCAACCAGGTAAATAATTGAACGCATAATTCTTGCCTCCTCTCAATATACTCGTGTTAACAAAACTTGCTAAACGATTTTTTAGTTATGTCAATAACTTAAATACAGCTTCTACATTCCTAGTTTCTAATGATCCCACTCTTACTAATTAGCGGGTAGACCTAACATATACTTTTATTTTGGAATTGTCGCGGTCCTTTAAAACATAATAGTTCTTAATTTCTTCTTCTTTAAGGTTTGACTTTTTAAATATTCTCATGTACCTGTCATCTTCAGTGTCCATACTCTTGTCTTTGTAGCTTATAAATTCCATTTTTGTACCCCTTCTCAATTTTTTCACTTATTAAATTACTAGCTTCTATATTGTGAATCTGGTCTTAAATAACTATAATTCTAAAATATTAGTTTAGTTTTCAGTCTCCATTCCGTTTCCCAGGACTATTTCTCCAAGATTGTAATCCTCCAATTTAATGAATGCATGGTCAGTTGGAGAGTCTATAGAAACAGCAACAAAGCTTATAAAAATTACTGGCATTTGATCATTGAGCTTCACAGTTGAATAGTCCAAATAGTAAAGGTCATCAAGTCCTATATCGGGGCCAAAATCAGGTGCTCCTAATATTTCAACAATTTCAGGAAATCTCATTCCCACTTTAACTCCTAAAACTTCCTGACCAGGTCCTAAAAATACACCTACAGCTTTTTCACTTTTAAGGGACTCAGGAGAAGCAAAAAGAATATATCCTTCTTCATATCTAAACATAATATAGTGATGTGACCCGAAGATTTGACTATAGCCACTCTCAGCTGGTTCACCTAACAAATTAATTATTTCAATAAAGCTCTTTCCCAGAAGGTTAATTATTTGATCAGACTCTAAAAAAACAGGTATGAGATATTCAATAGTCTCTCCCTCATTAAAAGGGTCATTTTCTGATTCCAATTCTGCATCAATATCCATTTGAAAAAATGGTAGAAGTAGGATCAATAATATCAAATGCAGTGTATATTTTTTCAATATATTATGAGTTGAAATATTGTTTATATTTTTTTCCATTATGATCCTCCATAACCATTGTTTGAAATTACATTCCAACATTTAATCCATCTGTTCTTATGAAATTAGTGTATCAAAGAAAGCACGCAGAATACTATTAGCATATTCTAGCTGATATATCACTGATACAGTTTATTAATGTATATAATTTAAATACTCTACTTAAATCTACTAATTTTCTATATTGATAAAGTCCGTATAATGGTGTAAAAAGAAACTTTAAATATAGATGAGCCAAAATACTCATCTACAGTTAAAATAAAAGTACCACACAAATGCCTAACTGAGGAGATGAATATGATGGCTCAATTAAATATTACACTTGATACTGCACTTTTGCACTGACTTTTTACAAAAGAATCAAAAGATGATGCATTTTCAAAACTGTTTGAAGATATTTTTAATCAGGTTCTAATAGCAAGATCAACTGATCAGCTTGGGACAGAGCCATATGAACATTATGATGACCGCACAGCCTATCGCAACGGATTAAGGTAACAAGGAGCTAACCACAAGAGTAGCGTTCTTACACTTCGTGTCCAAGGCATAGTAATGGAAATTTCAACACCACCATATTTGAAAGATATCAGCGTAGTGAGCAAACTCTTGTTCTCGCCATGATAGAGACGGTTATTAACGGTGTCTCAACAAGAAAAATCGAAAACATAACTGAAGAGCTTTGTGGCAAATCATTTTCAAAATCCACGGTCTCAGACTTGTGTAAAAAGTTTGACCCTGTAGTAGATATGCCTTCAGAAACATACCACTTACATGTGACTAACCGTTTCTAATGGTTGATGCAATCTAAATTGAGGCAAGAGAAAACAATCGAGTAAGAAGCAAAAGTCTCTTAATAGAATTAGGCGTCAATGAAGAAGGATACAGGGATATCATCGGAGTTCATCTGTGTGAAATTGAATCAGAAACAAGCTGGGATGAATTATTCATATTCCTAAAACAAATAGTACTGAAATCAACAAGATTAATTACATCAGACAGTCACTAAGGCATTGTAAAACCTGTACACAAGAAGTTTCAATGATCAAGCTGGCAAAGTTGTCACTGCGTGACCTGTGGGTAAACCCATTTTTCAAGAATACATTTACATAAGACCCAATAATTAGTCCAAAAGGAGCTGAAAGAAGACATCCGAAAAGTATATGTAACGGTTGACATAGATAGTGCAAGAGCATCTAAAAACCTAATCTTAAACAAGTATTCAACAAAATCTCCAAAGGCAAAAGACATACTTGATAAAGGTTTTGATGATATAACTTCAGTCCTTAGTTTGCCTTTAATATACAGAAAAAGATTAAAAAATACCAATGGCATTAAAAGACTCAATCTGTGGATAAGAAGAAGAGAAAGATTCATTGGAATATTCCCAAATGAGGCATCAGCAATCAGGCTCATTGAAGGCCTGTTTATATAGCATCCTGAAAAGTAGTCAATAGGCTTTTTCGGTATAAACCACTCACCCATGCTGGATGATTGAGCTCAAAATCATACTCGAGGAATTTACACACTAAAATAGATTTGACTTCAAATGCTTAAAGTCCCAAGTAGTTAAGCTATTTTCCAACAGATGCCTATCTCCTGGTGATGATAGATGGACAGAAGGGACTAGAACTGCTGAGATTTCGGTAAAAATATAATTATTGTTGAATTTATTAAGCTCCTTTGTTTGAGCGATTTAATGAATTGTAATTTATGCTGTACAACTAGTTCTATTTATAGTAATTTCTTCAATATTATTAAGGAATATCAGCTTTTATTCTGATATTCCTTAATCTTAGAATATGATTTGACTTAAATAGTGCCTATAAGCAAAATTATCTTCTTCGTGCTTTGTCATTAATGATACTGTTATTCTGAGTGTATGTTGAATAAACTTCATCAATCAAATTATCTCTATTTTCAACAAGTAAAATTATTTTACCTTGTTGAAGTTGATATTCATATTCTTTAGCATATTCTTCTTCGACTCCAATTTCTAATAAAGCCCCTACTAACCCTACAGCTACAACCCCAGTTAAGATAACTGCGATTGGACCAGCTACTAAGAAAGGACCAATTCCAGGTATTGCAAGAAGTCCAAGTACTGGTAAAGCTGCAGCAACTCCGTCTATTTTATTCCTATCACGATCACCATTTAATTCTTTAGTATCTACATTAGTTTCATCATCGAGACGGTCCATCTTGTCCTTGTCTTTAGCAAGAACATTTATTTTATCTTCATTGTATCCGATTTCTTTCAATCGTTTTATAACATTTATTGCTTCATTTTCTGTTTCAAAAATTCCCACTAAGACTTTCTCATTATAGTTATTATCCGTATTTGTCATGCTTTTTCCTCTATCTCTATAAATTGGGTGATTATCAACTTTATGGTTACCAATTGAATACATCTTCCTGTTTTTATCATTTTTAAATAAATCTTTCATTGATTCCTACTTTTCAGCATGAAGAAATTACCTTCAGGCTGCACTACATGTTGTACATTTTGATGAGTAAATTTAGTGATTATTTTTGGGATTTCTCAAATTCTCTAATTTCATCATCTGCCATTTCCTTAGTTTTGCCATATTTTTCTTGAATTTTCCCTGAAAGAATTTCTGCATTGCCTTCAACTACATCAAGATCGTCATCTGTAAGCTCACCCCATTGTTTCTTTACATTTCCTTTAATTTGCTTCCATTTTCCTTTTAGAATTGATTCGTTCATATAAATCCTCCTCTGTTATTTTATGATTCATAAAATAATGAACCTTAGGTTTATTGTTTAACTGAACTTACAAACAAGTATCAGTCAACGAGACCACATGTCTTTTAACTAATATTTACATCATTAGTTTATGTCACAATTTCAGCGTATCAAAGAATAAGCGAAGAATACAATTAGCACTTTTATTTAGAATTCACTTTACTATTTATGCTATTGTGTTATTCATCTAAAGATCCATAATAATATTCTCAAAAATTTAAGTTATCTAATAAATTTTTCTGATTTTATTTTTTATGGATATTTCTTTCTAGCAGGTCAGTTGGAATTTTAAAATACTTATAGTATATATATATGAATAATTAGAAATATATAGGGTATTCACTTGGTAGAGAAATAATGAAAGGGAGGATTTAAAATGGAAATGAACTATAAGGTAAATACCCATAAGAATTTCGAAGTAGTTATAGAGGATTTGAAGAAAAGTCTAAGTAATAATAATTTTGGAGTATTATGGGAGTTAAACTTCAAGGATAAGCTTAATGAAAAAGGACTAGATTTTGATAATAAAATCAATATTTTAGAGGTTTGTAACCCCGGTCAGGCTAAAAAATTACTGGAAAAAAATATTGAAATAGGATATTTCTTGCCATGTAAGATTGTTGTTTATGAAGATAATAATTCAGTATTTATTGGGATGACTAAACCTACAAAAATAATTGAAATGATGGATGATAAAGAACTCTTAGGTGTTGCATCAGAAGTTGAAAAAGTACTAATATCTTCTATAGAGGCTGCTAAATAATCGCTATTGACAATTCTTTTTTCAAAATCAGAATATAAAATAGGTTGAAAAGACATTGAAAAGTTTCTTTTTAGCCTATTTTCATAACATTAAATACAACAATGATCAAAAACAGTATGGGCTTAAGATTAATTACTTAATTAAGGACATCGTAAGACCTTCTCTAACTTGTTGTAAGATAAAAACAAAAAATCAAAAAACTTATAAAGAGGTTCCTAAATTGGTCTCACCAGTAATTGTGTGAGGTAAACTTAAGAACCTTTGGATTTTAAATAATATGAATCAATGTCAAATGATTTAGATATAAACAATTTTACTTAGTTTTTATTTGATTTGCTGATATTAAAAAAATATTCTTAAACAACCTCTAAGGAAGCTTCTACAATTATTGGATCAAATTTTTCGCCTGAACTATTCTTGATTTTTTCTATTGCATCTGCTTTACTTAGAATAATTGCACTATATAGATTTGTCCAAAAGTCAAAACACTCTGCAATAGCAATAGCTCTCCCTTTTAGCGATATGTCTTCTCCTTTTAGTAGTTACCCCATTCGATTTTATCTTGATTTATAGCAGATTCTCTTTAATGATTAAACTAACAATGTTTGGATCAAATTGTGTCCCAGCGAAATCTATCAATTCTTGTTTTGCTTTTTCGAAAGAAATTCCGTCTTTTTTATATGGTCTAGATGAAGTCATGGCGTCGTAAGCATCAGCAATAGCAATAATTCTTGATTCGATGGGGATTTCATAACCTTTAATTCCATTTGGATAACCCTTCCCATCCCATCTTTCATGGTGACTTAGAACAGCTTCAGCTAT
>Ga0208490_100828_pt1 | contig 14953 bp, 5 predicted proteins | sample SubbioAug_CSWold_FD_184818 | JGI IMG/M metagenome (GOLD analysis project Ga0208490, IMG submission 184818) | Serpentinite rock and fluid subsurface biosphere microbial communities from McLaughlin Reserve, California, USA - CR11Aug_CSWold (SPAdes) | ecosystem: Environmental > Terrestrial > Deep...
TGTGCTTCAGGCTCTCGGGGACGTCGCCCTCCACCATGCGGCGGGCCAGGCCCTCCACGATGGCGGTCTTGCCGACGCCCGGCTCGCCGATCAGCACCGGGTTGTTCTTGGTGCGGCGCGAGAGGACCTGGATGACCCGGCGGATCTCCTCGTCCCGGCCGATGACCGGGTCGATCTTGCCGGCCCGGGCCTCCTCGGTGAGGTCCCGGCCGTACTTCTCGAGGGCCTGGTACTGCTCCTCGGGGTTCTGGGAGGTGACGCGGTGGCTGCCCCGCACCTCGGCCATGGCGGCGAGGAGCTGCTCGCGCTCGACGCCGATGCGGTCGGCCATGGCGAGGAGGAGGTGCTCGGTGGAGAGGTACTCGTCGGTGAGCTCGGCCCGGATGCCGTCGGCGTCTTCCATGACCCGGCTGAGCTCGCGGGAGATGCGGGCCTCGCTGCCGTAGGCCTTGGGGAGCTTGCCGATGGCGTCGGCGGCGGCGTTGCGCAGCTCGAGGGGGGTCCTGCCGACCCGCTGGATCATGGGCAGCACGATCCCCTCCGGCTGCCCCAACAGGGCGGCGAGGAGGTGGTCGGGGGTGACCTCGGGGTTGCTCTCGGCCTTGGCCGACTCGACGGCCTGGCTGATCGCCTCCTGGGTCTTCTGGGTCCAGCGGTTCGGGTCGAGCGCCATGCCTGCAGTCTAGAGCCGACTCAGCAAAGTTGACACCGTCCGTATCAAGTTCTCGACTCGCTCTGCGCTCGGCGGAGACGGCCCTGCGCCGGCTGACGAGCGCCCCGACCAGGAGTACGGTGAGCCGGTGGCAGGGTGCGGAGCGGGGACCGTATGACGGCGGCGGGGGGCCGTCGGGTGTCGACCCGGGTGATCGGCGCCGTCGTGGCCACCGTGGTCCTGGGAGCGCTGGTGGGCGCGGCGGCCATCGTCGTGCCCCAGGAGGATCCTGGGCGAGGGCCCACCACCACCGAGCCGGTCCAGCTGAGCGGGAGCGCACGGGAGCTGTTCGACCTCCTCGCCGAGAAGGACGCCGCGACCTACCACGCCGTCTACAGCGGAACATCGCCCGAGACCTCCGACGTGAGGCTGGAGACGTGGCAGCGGCCGCCCGACGTGCGCCAGGACAGCGACCTGACCCTCGACGGCCAGCGGGCCCGGACGAGCTCGTTCGTGCTGGACGAGGAGCAGGTCCGGTGCCTGCGCCTCGGGGAGGGGGCTTGGACCTGCCAGCCCGGGGGTCCGTCCGACACCGACCCCCTGGCCGCCATCCGCCAGCGCCTCGGCGAGGTCGACGTCACCGCCCGGGACACCACGATCGGCGAGCACGTCGTGCGCTGCTTCGCGTTCACGGTGGAGGGTGACGCCAACGAGCTGTGCCTGACCGAGGATCGTGGCATCCCCGTGCTCGTGAGGGCCGGCGGGTCCGAGCTGCGCCTCGAATCGCTCGACGACGAGGTCGACGACGCCGACTTCGTCCCGCCTTCGGAGGTGGAGGGTGCTTGACCGACGGATCCTGATCGGCGGCGCGGCAGTGATCGCCCTCGGCGTGGGCGCCTGGCTGCTGTGGGCCGACGACGACGGCGGCAGCGGCTCGGACGAGGCCGGCGAGGAGGCGCCCGCGCTCGACCTGCCTCCGGGCACGATCGCAGCGGTCGACTTCGACTTCCCGGTCGACGAGGTCACCGTGGCCAGCGGCGAGCCGCTCACCTTCGAGAACCGAGGCGACGCCTCGCACACGCTCACCGCCGACGACGGACGGTTCGACTCCGGCGTCGTGGCGCCGGGCGAGACGTTCACCGTGACCCTCGACGGTCCCCGAGAGATCGCCGTCCACTGCGACATCCACCCCACCATGACGGCCACGGTCATCGTCACCGGGCCCTGAGCCCGTGCTCGATCGAGGTGGAGGTCCGGCCCGAGGTCGGCGCGCAGCGCGCCGGCCCCGGACCGTCGCCTCAGGAGGCTGCGACGCAGCTGATGTTCTGGAAGTTGCCGGGCGTGCTCGGGAACGCCTTGCCGCTGTTGCCCTTGTCCCCCGGGTAGACGAGGCCCAGCTCGCGGAAGGCCGACGTGCCGGGGGTGGTCACCTCTCCAGCGGTGTAGCCCGCCCCTGAGCCGTAGGCCATGGTCTGCAGGAGCTGCTGCATGGTCGGGCCGTGCTGCCGGATGTCGCCGTCGTCGCCGTAGGAGGCGTTGCAGCGGGTGTAGAGGTTGTAGGCCCCGGTCCAGTCCATGAGCCGGTCGCCGAAGTCGGGCCCGTTCTTGCCCAGGTCGGCCTCCATCACGTCCCGGTCGAAGCCGCCGTAGATCCAGTCGACGCCCTGGTGGTACTGCTCGTCCTCGGGCACCCCGTTGCCCACGCCGGTCATCTCGAACCACGCGTCGGGGTCGCCGACGAAGCCGTTGCTCGGGTCAGCCGCCCGGGGCAGGTAGTCGAGGATGTCGGCCTGCAGGACCTGCTGGGTGATGTTGCCGCTGGGCGGCTGGCCGCCGTGGCCGCCGAAGAGGTAGTCGACGAACCGGTCGCCCTCGCCGCGCAGGTCCTGGAGGCGGACCCCGGGCTCGGCGTCGATCTCGGCCTGGGTCGGGGTGTCCTCGGGTGAGGTCGGGTCGGCGCCCCGGCCGCCCCACATGACGTCGGCCCCGTCGGCGCCGAAGAGCCAGTCGCCGCCGGAGTCGCCGTTCATGAGGTCGTCACCCCAGGCGCCGTGCATGGAGTCGTGCCCCGGGCCGCCCCGCATGCGGTCGTTGCCGCCTGTGGTCAGGCCGGGGTGGGCCAGCGCGGTGCCGTCGATGTCGTGGGTCAGGCTGACCCGGCGGTCGAGCTGGCCCTCGACGAGGCCGACGTAGACGAAGAAGCCGGGCCCCTGCGTGTTGAAGGTGAGGGGGTTGCCGGGCCCGAGCTTGGTGTTCCGGATGCCGCCGCGGTCGCCGACCATGGCGTCCTGGCCGGCGTCGCCGTACATCTCGTCGTTCCCGAGCTCGCCGTACATGTCGTCGTTGTCCTCGTTGCCGTGCATGAGGTCGTTGCCGTCCTGGCCCCACTGGTAGTCGTCGCCCTCGTTGCCGTTCATGACGTCGCCGCCGGAGGTGCCGGGGCTGCCGTTGACGTCGAACCGGGCCGCGGTGCGGCGGATGGTCGTGGGGTTGTACTCCTCGAAGTACGTCCAGAGCCCGTCGTCGTCGAGCGGGCGGACGATGGCGCCGTTGTCGCCGAGCTGGAAGTCGGCTTCGGTGCCACCGTGCATGGTGTCGCCCATGTCGAGGCGGCCGTTGACGCCGGTCAGCGGGTCGTCGTTGATGACGCCGGTGCCGCCGGTCATGTCGTCCTGGTCGGCGCCGCCGTGCATGACGTCCGAGCCGGCGTTGCCCTCCATGTAGTCGTCGCCGGCGTCACCGTGCATCACGTCGGAGCCGCTGGCGCCGTTGCCCTGGCCGTAGAGGACGTCGTTGTCCTCGTTGCCGTGCATGATGTCGCCGCCGCTGACCGAGGGCGACCGGGTCGGACCGCCGACGGTGGCGACGTCGTGGAGCCAGATCCGGTGGCGCTTGATGCCGCCGTTCGGGTCGGGCACCCAGGCGCCGTCGTCGTCGAGGACCCGGCTGATGACGGCGTTGTCGCCCGCCATCCAGTCGTAGCCCTCCTCGCCGGACATGTCCTCCGCCCCGTCGAGCCGGTCGTCGGCACCGATGGGCCGCAGGCCGTGGTCGGGATCGTCGTAGAACGGGTCGTCGTTGATGTGGCCGGTGCCGCCGATCATGTCGTCGTTGCCGAGCCCGCCGACGATCGTGTCGGAGCCGGCGTTGCCCTCCATGAAGTCGTCGCCGGCGCCGCCGTCCATGTCGTCGTCGTCACCCTGGCCGTACATGAGGTCGTCGTCGGCCTCGCCCCGCATCACGTCGGCGCCGTTGGTGTCGTCATCGACGGCGTTGGACGTGGTGGCGACGTCGTAGAGGTAGACGGCTCGCATCACCGACGCGTTGAAGGTGTTCAGCTCCCAGGCCGAGCCGGGCGGCGGGTTCGGGAAGTCGGCCGATGCGCCGCGCAGGACGGTCGCGTTGTCGCCCATGATCACGTCGTAGTCGTCGCCGGACCCGACACCGCCGGACCCGTCGCCGCCGTAGAGGACGTCGTCGTCGTCGAGGCGCCCGTCGGCCGCCGTGGTCGGGTCGTCGGAGACGGTGCGGCCGGTGCCGCCGACCAGGTCGTCCTGGCCGCCCTGGCCCCAGATCGTGTCCTTGCCGGCGCCGCCCTCGAGGTAGTCGTCGACCGCGCCGCCGTCGAGGTCGTCATCGCCGCCCTGGCCGTAGAGGACGTCGTGGTCGTCGTCGCCGAAGAGCAGGTCACGATCGCTGGTCGTGGTGCCGGTCAGCGGGTTGGTGAGGGTGGCGATGTCGTAGAGCTGGACCTGGCGGCGGACGACGCCGGTGATCCCGCGGGCGGGGTCGAGGTCGTCGCCGAGCAGCTGGGCGGCTCCGGTGACGGTGCGGCGGATGCTGCAGTTGTCGCCGCAGATCACGTCGTGGCCGTCGTTGCCGTGGAGCGTGTCGGTGCCGACGTCGGGGTGGTTCCCGCCGACGGTGGCGAAGCCGTCCTCGTCGACCTCGCCGGAGGTGCCGCCGATGATGTCGTCCTGGCCGTCGCCGCCGTTGATGGTGTCGGCGCCGTCGTTGCCCTGCAGGTGGTCGTCCTCGGAGTGGCCGTTGATCGTGTCGGTGTCGCCGCCGCCGTAGGCCTGGTCGTAGGACTCGTCGGCATCGATCACGTCGGGCCCGCTGAAGTCGCCTGAGGTGTCGTCGAGGTCGTAGAGGGTGACCAGACGGGTCGGGGTGCCGTTGGGCTCGTTGCCGCCGGGCCGCGTGACGATGCCGTTGTCGCCGAGCATGACGTCGCCGCCGGTGCCGCCGTACATGGTGTCGCCACCGTCGGGCTGGTGGCCGGTGGAGAACCCGTCGGCCGCCTCGGTGGTGCCGCCGATCATGTCGTCGTTGCCGGACTCGCCGTACATGGTGTCGTCGTCGTCGCCGCCCTCCATGTGGTCGTCGGCGAGGCCGCCCAGCATGCGGTCGTTCCCGTTCTCGCCGAACATGCGGTCGGCGTCGGCCTCACCGAACATGAGGTCGCCCTCGCCCTCGACGGCCTCGGCGATGAGGGTCACGACCCCGGCGGCGGTGATGGTGGCGTCATCGCCAGCCATGATGTCGGCCCCGCTGCCGCCGTACATGTGGTCCTGGAACCCGTCGGCCCGGACGCCGTCGTCGGGTGCGTCGACGACGTAGCCGCCGATCATCCGGTCGTTGCCGGCCTCGCCGAACAGGTCGTCGTCCCCGTTGCCGCCCGAGATCAAGTCGTCGCCGACCCCGCCCCGCACGGTGTCGCCGACGTCGTCGGCCGCGTGGGCGGCCTCGTCGGTGTCACCGAAGGCGTCGTCGGCGCCGCCGTCGCCGTGCACGACGTCCTTGCCGCCCTGGCCGTAGAGGCGGTCGCGGTCGGCGCCGCCGTAGAGCGAGTCGTTGCCGGCCCCGCCTGCGAAGACGGCGTCGTGAGCCTCGCGCCCGCCGCTGCGGGTGACGCTGCCGTCGTCGCCGAGCAGGAAGTCCTGGCCCGCTTCGCCCCAGATGGTGTCGTTGCCGGTGCCGCCGACGAGGTCGTCGTCGCCCGGCCCGCCGAAGACGGTGTCGTGGCCGCCGTCGGCGAAGACGATGTCGTCGCCGGGAGCGTTGCCCGGGGCATCGCCGTAGATGACGTCGTTGCCGTCGTCGGTGTCGTGGGCGGGCACGTCGTCGTCGCCGTGGATGGTGTCCCCGCCGAGCTGGCCGTGGATCTTGTCGGCGTGGTTGCCGCCGTAGATGGTGTCGGCGCCGCCGATGGTCGGGTCGATGGCGGTCACGTCGAAGGGGCCGTTGGGGCCCTGGGTGGCGTTGTCGCCGAAGATGGTGTCGCAGTGGTTCTGGCCGTCGAGGGTGTCCCCGACATCCGGCTGGCCGGCCAGCACGCTGCCGCCGATGACGATGTCGTCGCCGTCCCCTGCCTTGATGTTGTCGGTCCCCGGGCCGCCGATCAGGACGTCGTCGAGGTGGCCCGAGCAGGTCGGGTCGCCCGACCCGCCGGCCTCGATGGTGTCGTCGCCGGTGCCGCCGTCGACGCGGTCCTTGCCGCCGCCGGACTTGATGACGTCGTTGCCCTCGTTGCCGTCGATCTGGTCGTTGCCGGAGCCGGTGCCGTCCTCCCGGTCGCCCCAGATCTGGTCGCCGAGGTCGGCTGCGGTCGGGGTGGACCGGCCGCCGTCGATGTTGTCGTGGCCGTCGCCGCCCACGATCTTGTCGGCGCCGGGGCCGGCGGAGATGCGGTCGTCCCCGTTGCCGCCGTAGAGGAAGTCGTTGCCGGAGCCGGAGTCGATGACGTCGTTGCCGGTGCCGGTGTCGTCGACGTTGTCGCCGTAGATGGTGTTGACGCCATCGCGGCCGGTGAGCTTGTCGTGGCCGTCGCCGCCGACGAGGGTGTCGTTGGCCATGCTGCCGGTGAGCTCGTCGTCGCCGGGCCCGCCCCGCAGGTCGGCCGGGATGTCGAAGACCATCTTCCCGCCGGTCTTCGACGGCCCGTCAGCCAGGGTGATCACGTCGTTGCCGTCGCCGGCGTCACCGGCCACCTGGGTGAAGGGACCCTCGTAGACCTGGGTCACGCCGAAGCCGCTGACCTTGACGTCGTAGCCGCCGCCGTCGCGCTCGACCTTGGTGACCTTCAAGTTCTCGTCGATGGTCACGGTGGGCGAGTTGCCCACGCTGTTGTCGGGCGTTCCGTCCGGGCTGTTGGTGAACCCGCTGGGTGTGGAGCCTGGCTCCACGATGTACGGCGCGGCCGCGTACTCCTCGGGGTCGCGCTTGTAGGCGTCGGGTCCGACGTTGAGGCGGAGGACGTTGCCGTCACGGCGCGCCAGCACCGGGTCGGGCAGCGGCTTGCACTCGACCTTGAACTCGTAGAGGACGATGTCGGCCAGGGTCAGGGACCAGCGCTGCGACCAGAAGAACAGGTCGACCTCGGCGAAGACGCTGATCTTCACCCCGAACTTGCCGTTCAGGTTGAAGATGCACAGCACGTTGCCGGTGGAGCGGATGATGTTCGCCGCCTCGTCGTACTCGAGGCGCCCATCGCTGTTCGGGTCCTGGAGATCGATCCCGATCGTCATGTAGATGCTGCCCTGAGCGCCGGCCGAGAAGATCAGCACGCTGACCTGGGCGTTCGCGAAGAGCTCTCCCTTCAGCTCCAGCTCGTTGCTGTCCGGGCCGCCGGGCAGCGGGTGCTTGTCGACGAGGAACAGGCCCTGGAGCAGCGCGGCGGGGCCCTGGTCGTTCACCAGCCAGTTCCGGAAGCCCTTCGAGGTGTACCCGATGCCGAAGCGGCCGGTGACGCCCACCGAGCCGCCGATCTCGATGAACACCGGCGGGACAGCCCAGATGGGCCCGAACTTCTGGCTGTAGCTGAACGAGAGCGACAGCTCCTTGGGCTGCCACACCACGAGGTCGATGTCCTGGCCGAAGAGGAGGCCGAGGAGCTTCTCGGGGTTCTCGAGGAACGGGAAGCTGACGCCGATCTGGTCGAGCGTCCCCGCCTTGACGGGCGGCGCCACCACCCCGTTCTCCTCGGTCTGCGCCCCGCCGGCGTTGGCGACGAACGGCTGCCCGTTGAGCGCGCCCATCAGCGAGGTGAGCCCGCTGAGCTGGCCGGGCTGGAAGGCCGCCTGCGACTCGCCGATCCCGAGCGCGCCGCTCTGGAGGCGCTCCCCGGCCAGGTCGAAGGACCCGTCGCCGATCGGGATGGTCAGGTTCCCGGGCGCGTCGGTCGGGAGGCCCTGGATGAACTTGACGATGCCGATGACCTGCTCGATGAACTCGTAGTTGATGCCGCCTGCGTTGAGGAGCTTGGCCAGCGTGAGCAGGCTGACGCAGTCCCCGGAGAGGTCCGACAGGACCGGGATGCACGCGGTGACCGTGTCGATGACCGGCTTCAGCGGGTCGGTGAAGCGCTTGATGTCGCCGAAGAGCGGCTTCAGGAACTTGGTGACGTAGGTGCCGACGTCGAGGCCGACGTTGTCGAGGCTGATCGTCAGCGGGTTGTTGGCCCCGGGGTCGAGGGCACCCGGGTCGCTGGAGCTGGCGACGCCCCAGCTCCAGTCGAGGTGCAGGTCGGCGATCAGCTTGGGCAGGCCGGCGCCGCCGGGGAACCCGGTCTCGATGTGCAGGTTGATGTCGGCGGCCGCGGTGAGGCTGAACACGACGGTGTCGGAGAACTTGGGGCCGGTGCTGAGCTCGGCGAAGGTGAGGCGCTGGTCGTCCGAAGCCCCGGGGTCGGTGATGTCGACCTCGAAGTCGGCTGTCAGGGAGGACAGCGGGTCCTGGGTGTCGCCGGCCCGGCGGCACGGGGTGTCGGGTCCGGTGGACTCGGTGCAGGCCGCCACCGGGTCGCCGTCGACGATCTTGACCTCGAGGAAGCCCAGGGTGCCGGTGATCTGCGCCGGGTTGGCCGGGTCGGAGGAGAGCTTCACGTCGAGGCCGACGGCGACCTCGGGGTCGTTGCCGGTGAAGAAGTAGAAGCCGTGGTTCTTGCTGACGCCGAAGCCGAACTCGACGGACCAGGTGATCGTGCCCTGCGGGTCGGCGTCGCCCTCCAGGCCGAGGCCGGGGATGCCGATGTCGAAGGCCAGGTCCGGCAGGTCGAGCAGGTCGACCGTGCCGCCGATCTCGAAGGTGAGGCGCACGTCGGAGACGTTCAGGGCTGACTCGGCCGCCGCGGGAGCGCCGGAGCAGCCGTCGTCGATCACGCCGTCGCCGTCGTCGTCGACGCCGTCGTCGCAGAGCGCGGCCGACCCGCCCCCGTCGATGGCCGGGTTGTCGGGATCGCCCTCGCCGAAGCCGGTGTCGCAGCCGCGGTCGGCGTCCGTGCCGCAGAGGAGCGCGACCTCCCCGGGGGAGGTGGTGAGGCCGCCGCCGACGATGGCGTTGGCGACCGACGTCTTCAGGTTCTCCAGGATCGTGAGCACCTGGTCGGCGCCGACCACCCCGCCGCCGAGCGGGTTGCCGCCGCTCACGGCGGTCTGGATGGCGCTCTTCACGGTGGCGCGGAGGTCGTCCACGATCCCGGCCGCGGTGGCCGTCTGGCCGCCGATGATGGGCAGGGCGAAGCTGAACAGCTCGGACTCGAGCAGCGACTCCAGCGCGTCGAAGAGCTTGTCGAGGCCGCTGTTCATGAGGACGAGGTCGATCAGCTGTCCGCTGATCTTGTCGAGCAGCTCGCTCGTGTCGTAGTGGAACGACACAGCCAAGGGGCTGAAGCTGGTGACCGCCACCTTCACCTGGTGTCCGTCCGGGGCGGCACCGATCGGTGCATCGTTGAAGTACAGCGGCAGGATGGCGCAGCCGTACTTGTCGTCACCCTGGGCGACCGGGCTGCCGACCGTGTTCGGGCCCGCTGGGATGACCAGCGAGTCGCAGCCCTCCTGGTCGGTCCCGTCGAAGGACCCGGTGAACGTGAGGGCTGGGGCGGTGCCGTCGAGGCGGTACTTGGTGTCGTCGTCTCCGGAGGCCGGGCCGGCGTCGAGGGCCAGGTCGGCGCCGAGGAAGAAGCGGCCCTTGTCGGCCTTGGCCGGGCAGCCGTCGTTGACGACGCCGTCGCCGTCGTCGTCGGTGGTGTTGGTGATCGAGCAGCTCGGGCCGCCGTCGGGGCTGCCGTCGGACTCGGTGTCGCCGCCGGGGCCGGCCTGCGCCGGGAGGTTGGCCTGGTTGCAGCCGTCGTCCGCGACGCCGTCGCCGTCGTTGTCCTTGCCCCGCTTGTCGGCATCCGTGCAGTCGCCGTCGACCTCTGGGTCGTCGACCGCGGCGGGGGTGTTGCCCGGGCAGCCGTCGTCGGCGATGCCGTCCTCGTCGTCGTCCTTGCCGGCGTTGTCCCCGGTGCACTGGTCGCCGGTCTCGGGGTTGGGGACGGCGGCGCAGCCGTCGTTGACGAAGCCGTCGCCGTCGTCGTCGGTGGTGTTGGCGCAGTCGCCCGGCGCCTCCGGGGTGGCCGTCTGCTGCCCGACGGCGATGGTGAGCGACCCGGCGCCCGCGCTGAAGGCGAGGTTCTCCCCGACCACCTGTGCGCTGAGGTCGAGCCCGGAGCTTCCGAGCACGTAGGGGGTGAAGGTCTTGACGTTGAGCCCGAAGCCGAGGTCCAGGACCGCCTCCAGCTGCAGCTGGGCGTCGAGGGGTTCGACCGACACGATGGTGCCGAGGATCCCCGGCAGCGAGCCCAGCGTCAGCTGGGTTCCGAGGACGCGATCGACCTCGATGTGCGTCTGGAAGGAGAGGTCCTCCGCAGCTGGGTCGTAGGCGAGCGAGACGTCCACCACCGGCGTCGGGTCGAAGGGCACCAGCAGCCCGGTGATGGCGCTGTCGAGGACGGCGCTGAGCTGCTGCAGCGACGGGGTGACCGGCTGGCAGCCGTCGTTGATCACGCCGTCCCCGTCGTCGTCGGGTTCGGTGTCCCAGCCCGCCGCGGGCACGTCGAGATCGAGGCAGTCGACCTCGGGGAGCCCCGGCGCCGGGTCCGAGCCCCCGCTGGCGGTCGGGCAGCCGTCGTTCACCACGCCGTCGCCATCGTCGTCGAGGGCGTTGGTGCAGGCCCCGGGGCCCTTGGCGCTCTCGGGCGCCTGCGCGGTCCCGTCGGCTGCGGCCGCGAGGGTGTCGGCGAAGGACACCAGGTCGTTGAAGCTGACGCCGACGAGGGGCAGGTCCTGGTCCAGGGTGCCGGGCGGGAAGAGGCCGAGGTCGTCGAGCTGCTGGCTGACGCCCTTCAGGGCGGCGACGACCTTCGAGAACAGCGCCAGCGAGCTCTCCTCGGGCGCGTCGACGGCGGCCGGGCCGCCCGGGCAGCCGTCGTTGACGACGCCGTCGCCGTCGTCGTCGGCGCTGTTGAAGCAGGGCGAGAAGGCGGCGAGGTCGCTGAGGTGCAGGTCGCTGGCGTCGATGTCGATGTGGCCGTTGGCCGGATCGAGGAGGGTGCCCGGATCGGTGAAGTCGGCGTCGATGTCCCCCGTGATCCGGATGTCGCCGCCACCCAGAGGTGCACCGGCGAGCTGAGCGGTGACCGGCACGGTGCTGTCGAGGCCGGCGTCGAGCCGGGTCGTGACCGAGGTGCCGGACGGCCCGCTGCCGCCGAGGACGTTGAGCACGTCCTGGACGGTGATCCAGCCGTCGTCGGGGTCGACGATGTCGAGGGTGATCGAGGCGCGGCAGGCCGGGTCCGCCATGTCGTCGCCGGCGCCGTCTGCGCAGCTGGCCGGGCCGGTGCCGTCCTCGCCGGCCTTGGACCCGACCACGAGCGAGGCCCCCTCGATGCCGGCTTCGAGGAGTCCGATGCGAGCGATGGCGTCGGCGCCGGAGGCGACCACGCCGAGGCGGGCGGTCAGCTCGGGCTGGGGCGTCGTTCCGTCGCCCACCTCGAGCGCGACGCGCTGCTCGAGGGTGCGGGCGGCGGCGCAGGCGGCGTCGCCGGCGTCGGTGTCGCCGTTGCCGTCGTTGTCGATCCCGTCGGCGCAGCTGCCGACCTCACCGCCGACGGCGGGCTCGGTCGGCTCGGTGCTCAGGTCCAAGGCGAAGGTCAGCGGCAGGTCGTAGGAGGCGTCGAGGCCCACGGTGCCGCCGGTGGTCATCTGGATCCCGGAGAGGATGTCGAGGTCGCCGAAGTTGAGGTTGGCCTGGGTGGTGTGGCTGTCGCTGAGGTCGAGGCTGAACTCGAGCCGCTTGGTGAGCGGCGAGTAGTCGGGCACGATCGTCCCCGCTGACAGGCCGAAGGCCGTCTCGAGGGCGGTGGCCAGGGACTGGGCGTCGGCGAAGGTGGGCGCCCCGATGGCGTTCGGGTTGGCAGGGTCCGGGCTCGGCAGGGCCAGGGTGCCGAGGGCGCCGGTGAGCTGGTCGGAGACCCGCAAGACGTCGCTGAACGTGCCGTTGGCGGCCGCGGCGGCGTCGACCGCGTTGGTCTTGCCGGTGATGAACGGGAGCGCGACGTCGAGGCGGCCGGTGCCCTGGATGCCGTTGAGCATCGTGATCAGGCGCATCACCGCACCGAGGGCGTCCTGGGCGGTGAAGTTCTTGAAGTCGGCGATCTGCGGGACCGGAGGGTCGAAGGTGAGCGCGCCGTCGGTGCCGTCGATGAGCGACGCGTCGGTGTACTCGATCGTCACGTCTGGCGTGGCGGGGAGCAGGTCGCTGTCGATCTGGATGGCGGCGTGGATGGCGTCGGTGGCGGGGTCGTCGGTCATCCCCCCGGAGAGGAGGTCGGCCGGCGCGGTCGACACGAGCTCGCTGGCGCTGACCTTCCCGTCCCCGGGGTGGCCACCGCTGGCGTCGGGGTCGAGCAGCTCGAGCTCGTAGCCGAGGGCGATGTCGAAGGAGCCGGTGACGTCGACGGCGGTGAACCCGAGGCTGGTCGAGAAGGGCGTGAGCGCGCCGCTGCTGGCCGAGGCGGTGGCGATCAGCTTCGGGGCGGTGCCGCCGGCGAAGAGGGTGCTGTCGGGGGCCAGCTCGATCCAGAGCGCATCGGCGGCGGTGGCCGGGTCGGCGGCCAGCTCCTTGTCGACGTGCACGTGGAGGTCGGTGGTGGCGAGCGTGAAGGTCACCGGGAAGGTGCCGTCGGTCAGGTCCACGAGGTCGGTGGAGAGCTGCAGCGGGACGTCCACCTGCTTGGTGATCGCGATGTGGAGGCCGATGTCCACCGAGCCGTCGGCCGCCTTGCGCACGACCGGGGTGCCGTCGCCGTTCCCGTCAGCGCCGTCGTCGGCCGTCGGACCACCGATGTCGATCGTCACCCCGCCCGGTCCGGTCACGTGGACGGCGTCGAGCTTCTCCTCGAAGTCGTCCTCGTCGACGAGGTCGTTGAAGGCGCTGGCCAGCGCCTCCTTCAGGGACTCGGCCGGGTCGAGGCCCTCGTCGTCGAAGACGTCGGCCAGCGCCAGCGCGTCCTTCGGGGCGAGGTCCGACAGCGGCAGGAGGTCCGACAGGGAGTCGACGTCGGCCGCGTTGTCGAGGAAGTCGGCCAGGTCGGTGAGGCGCGCCGCTGCCGACTCGAGGTCGGTGTCGGCCGCCCGGGCGCGCAGGGGCCCCATGAGCACCATCGCGGCGGTGATCACGACGATCCCCACCACCCAGACCTGGATACGTCGCCGACCCGCGAGCGCAGCAGCCATCGGCCACCCCTGTTCTGCCCCTTGGGCGCGTGGTGCGCCCCCCTACCCCTGATGGGATGCCCCTCGCCGGCAGGCCCAGTGCCTCGGTCTACGCCTCGATCAGGGACTTGTAAACGAAAAGATCACGCAGCGCGGTCGAACGCTGGGTAACCAGATGGCGAGGCTCGACGGAGCGTGAGGATGCTCGCGCCGTCAGCGCTGGCGGAAGAGGGTGAGCGCCTGGTTCAGCGGCACCAGGTCCCGCCGGTACTGGCGGTGGGTCTGGGCGATGGCCTGCTCGGCCGTCTCGCGAGCCTGGCGGAGCTGGTCCTTCAGGCGGGCCACCTCGGCCTCGAGCTCGAGGACCTTCTGCACGCCGGCCAGGTTGAGGCCCTCGTTGGTGAGCTCCTGGATGCGGCGGAGCTGCTCGATGTCCTCGTCGCTGTAGCGACGGCTGCCGCCGCCGGTGCGGGCCGGGTCGACGAGGCCCTTGCGCTCGTAGATGCGCAGGGTCTGGGGGTGGAGGCCGGCGAGCTCGGCGGCCACCGAGATCACGTAGACGGCTCGTTGCTTCTTCGCTGCTGCCATCGGGATCACACTCCGAGGTGCTCACGGGGCGATGTGCCGTCGCCCGCCGCTTGGAAGGCCTCGAGCGCCTTGCGCTCGGCGCTGGAGAGCTTGGCCGGGACCGCCACCTCGACGGTGACGAGGAGGTCGCCCGCGCCCTTGCTGGTGGTCACGCCCTTGCCCTTCACCCGGAAGGTGCGGCCCGATCGGGTGCCGGCCGGGACCTTCAGCGTGACCGGCGGACCGGCCAGGGTGGGAACGGTGAGCTCGGCACCGAGGGCGGCCTCGGGGAAGGTGATGGGCGCGGTCAAGGTGAGGTCGCGGCCCTTGCGTCCGAAGAGCGGGTGCGGGGTGACCCGCACGACGACGAAGAGGTCTCCGGGCGGTCCACCGTTGCGGCCGGGCCCGCCCCGGCCCTTCAGCCGGATCCGCTGGCCGTCGTCGACGCCGGCGGGGATGCGGACCTTGACCTCGCGCGGGCGGCGCTCGGCGCCGGTGCCGCGGCAGGTGGGGCAGGGGTCGTCGATGGTGGCGCCGCGGCCGCCGCAGGCCGGGCAGGGCGACGAGAAGGAGAAGAGGCCCTGGTTGTCCGACACCACGCCCTGGCCGCCACAGCGGGCGCAGGGGCGCGGCGCGGTGCCCGGCTTGGCGCCGGAGCCGTGGCAGGTGCTGCACGTGGCCTCGCTGGTGAGGTGCACCACGGTGGTGACGCCGGCCGCCGCGTCCTCGAAGGAGAGGTGCAGCTCGGTCTCGAGGTCCTGGCCCCGGTGCGGACCGCCGCGCCCGCCCCGATGCCCGCCGCGCTGCCCGAAGAGCCCGCCGAGGAGGTCGCCGAGGTCGCCGGCCTCGGAGAAGGAGAACCCACCGGGCCCGCCCCCGCCCGGGAAGCCGGCCGCGGCCGGGCCGAGCCGGCGGACCTCGTCGTACTCCTTGCGGCGCTCCGCGTCGCCGATCACGTCGTAGGCGGCCGAGATCTCCTTGAACCGCTCCTCGGCCGCGGTGTCACCGGGGTTGGCGTCGGGGTGGTACTGGCGCGAGAGCTTCCGGTACGCGCTCTTGATCTCCTTGGCGGAGGCCGTCTCCGGCACGCCGAGGACCCGGTAGTAGTCCTTCTCGAACCACTCTCGCTGCGGCGCCACGTCACCGACCCCCTGCGGGCACGCCCTTCGAGGGGGGTGCGGAGGGAACGGCTCCT
>Ga0208490_100829_pt1 | contig 14927 bp, 13 predicted proteins | sample SubbioAug_CSWold_FD_184818 | JGI IMG/M metagenome (GOLD analysis project Ga0208490, IMG submission 184818) | Serpentinite rock and fluid subsurface biosphere microbial communities from McLaughlin Reserve, California, USA - CR11Aug_CSWold (SPAdes) | ecosystem: Environmental > Terrestrial > Deep...
GCGCACCGGCGGCCGTACGCCAACCGCTACGAGCACATGGTGCGCAAGCACCACTTCATCCACCACTTCCACGCCCCGCTGAAGAACCACGGCGTCACCACCCCGTTCTGGGACCACGTCTTCGGCACCTACGTCGACGTCGACGTGGTGCGCGTGCCGCGCCGGATGGCCATGCGGTGGATGGTGGACGAGCACGGCGACGTGCTGCCGGAGTACCGCGACACCTACGAGCTGCGCGGCGAGCGACCGCTCGACGACCGCCAGCGCGAGCAGGACCGCGAGCTCGCGTTCGCCAACCAGGCGCCGACGCTCTAGAGCACACTGTCGCGATGGCGCTTCAGGTGGTGGGCAGCGGCCTCGGCCGCACGGGGACGAAGTCGCTGAAGGAAGCACTGGAGCTCTTGCTCGGTGCGCCCTGCTACCACATGATGGAGTGCTTCGGTCGGCCCGAGGACCCGTCGCGCTGGCACGAGGCGATGCGGGGCGAGCCGGTGGACTGGGATGACCTGTTCGACGGCTTCGCGGCCACGGTCGACTGGCCTTCGGCTGCGTGCTGGAAGGAGCTGGCCGCCGCCTACCCCGACGCGCTGATCCTGCACTCGGAGCGCCCGGCGGACGAGTGGTTCCGGTCGGCGGATGCCACGATCCTGGAGGGCTTCAAGGTCCCTCGCGAGGAGTGGCCGGCGCCCGGTGAGAACGCCTGGTGGGACATGGCCATCGCCATGTTCGAGGACCGGTTCACCCCCGACTTCCTCGATCGCGATGCCGCGGTCGCCGCGGTCGAGGCGTGGAACGCCGACGTGCGGGCGACGGCGCCGGCGGACCGGCTGCTCATCTGGCCGACCGGTGCGGGCTGGGAGCCGATCTGCGAGGCGCTCGGGGTGCCGGTGCCGGACGAGCCCTTCCCCCACACCAACACCACCGCCGAGTTCCGGCAGCGATCGCGGACGATCAATCCCGGGCCTGCGTCCCGACCCTGAGCTCCTTGAAGGGGACCTTGGTGTCGACGCTCGGCTCGCGTGGCAGACCGAGGACGCGGTCGCCGATGATGTTCTTCTGGATCTCGTTGGTGCCCCCGGCGATGCCGCTGCCCATCGAGCGGATGGCCTGCGTCGACCACCGGTGGCCGCCCTCCTCGCCCCAGGCGATGCTGTCTGCCCCGACGACGCGCATCGACAGGTCCCGGGCGAGGTAGCTGACGAGCGTCCCCTGCAGCTTGCCGAGCGAGCCGGCCGGCCCCGGCGTCTTGCCGGCCTGCAGCTCGGCCCGGGTGCGCAGGCTGTTCATCGACTTCACCGACTCCTGGATGTACAGGTGCATGAGGTCGTCGCGCAGCACGGGATCTCCGAGGATGCCCCGCTTCTCGGCTTCGAGGATGAGGGCGTCAGCGTTGGCGTGCGTGACCCCGTCGGTGCCACCGCCGCCGATGGCGACCCGTTCGTACATGAGCATGGCCGTGGCCAGCCGCCAGCCGTCGTTCAGCTCGCCGACCAGGTTCTCCGCCGGGATGCGCACGTCGGTGAAGAAGATCTCGTTGAAGTGCAGACCGCCGTCGACCTGGTGGATGGGGCGGATCTCGACGCCGGGGCTGCGCATGTCGACGATGAACATCGAGATGCCGGCGTGCTTGGGCTGGTCGGGGTCCGTGCGGGCGATGACGATGCCGTACTCGCAGAGGTGGGCCAGCGTGGTCCACACCTTCTGGCCGTTGAGGACCCACTCCTCGCCGTCGAGGACGGCACGGCTCTGCAGGCTGGCCACGTCGGATCCGGCGCCCGGCTCGGAGAACATCTGGCACCACACCGTGCGGGCCGCGATGTTGTCGGCCAGGTAGCGCTGCTTCTGGGCGTCGGTGCCGTACTCGGCGAGCATCGGGAGGCACATGCCGTGGCTGATGGTCAGCTCGCTCGTCATGAACGGGTACTGGGCGTAGCACGCACGCCAGATCTTGTCGTGCTCCTTGGTGAGCCCGGCCCCGCCGTACTCCACCGGGTACGTCAGCCCGGCGAGGCCGGCCTCGGCCAGCGCCTGCTGGAACGCCTGGGCGGCGCGGAGCCGCTTCTCGGCCCGGGGGTCGGGGTCACCGTGGAGGTGGATGCCGGTGGCGTGCTGGTCGAGGAACTCGATGCAGCGCCGACGGAACCCGGCGGCCTCGTCGGCGCTGAGCGCGCCCGGCGCGGTGGTGGTGACGGTCATCGACTTCCCCTCGACGTGCGTGCTGGCAACGATCGTCGTCAGTCCAGCAGATGGGGTCCGGCGAGGGCCAGACGACGAGCGGTCAGGCGATGGCCTGCATCGCCGGCTCGGGCACGACCACGTCGCCGGCCTCGCCGACCACGCGAGCGGCGAAGGCGAGCAGGTGCTTGGTGGTGCGACCGGGCACCTCGACCTGGGCCATGTGCCCGACGCCGGGGAGGGCGACGAACTCGAGGTCGGCGCAGTCCTGCTCGAACCGGGCCCGGCTGCTGATGAGGGTGAGCCGGTCGCGCGTGCCCCAGATGGCGAGGACGGGAACGTCGATGGCGCACAGGTCGACCGGGTCGGCGTGGAAGTACTCGGCGGGCACCCGGCTGGCCAGGTCGTGCAGCGCCCGGCGACGGGTCGGGTCGCTCCAGTGCCGGGACCACGTGCGCACGAAGCCGGTCGGGACCCGGTGCGGCATGCCGAAGCCGACGGCGCGCATGGCCGGGCCGGCGAGCGCCCGGCTCAGGACCGAGGGGACGACGCCGGGTTGGGCCTGGAACCGCTGGGAGTCCAGGATGCGGAACCAGCCCGGGTGGTCGAAGGCGGCCGGGGAGATGGGGGCGACGCCGTGCACGAGGTCGGGGTGGTGCTGGCCGAGCAGCAGCGCGTGGGCGCCTCCGAGTGAGTTGCCGCACACGACCACCGGGCGCCCGTGATCGGTGGCCCGGGCGGCGGCGGCCGCGAACGACAGGAACTGCTCGATGACCGGGAGCTCGGGATCGAGGGGGTCGGCGAAGCCGTGCGAGGGCTGGTCGACGGCGAGGGAGCCGTGGCCGGCGGCGGCGAGGCGCTTCTGCACCCGCTGCCAGCAGTCGGCGCTGTCGGAGAAGCCGTGCAGGAACAGGAACCGGACCTTGCCCGGATCGCCCTCGGCCCGGATGGTGCGAGTGGGCACGCCGCCGATCGTGACGTGATCGATGCGCAGCGGCGTGTCCGACATCGGGTGTTCGTACCCCGTTCAGTCCTGGAGCAGACCGTCGAGCCGTTCGACCGCGTCGATGAACTCCTCGACCATGTCGAGCACGACCCGGGCGGCGGGCTGCACCGTGTTCATCGACCCGACGATCTGGCCGACGAAGTAGGTGGACAGCCGGCGCGCCCCCTCGTCCTTGGCCGCGACCCGCGCGATGCGGCGCTGGGCCTCGGCCACGAGGAACGACTGGAGCGGCATGCCGAGGGTGCCCGGGGACTCGGCGGACTCCCAGGCATCGGTCCAGTCGGTGCGGATCATCCGGGCCGGCTTGCCGGTGAGCGACCGGGACCGGACGGTGCCCGAGGAGGGCGCGTCGATGAACTTCTGGCGGATCACGTCGGAGGTCTCGGCCTCGTGCGTGGTGAGCCACACCGAACCGCACCACACCCCCTCGGCCCCGAGGGCGAGAGAGGCGGCGACCTGCCGGCCGCGGCCGATGCCTCCGGCGGCGAGCACGGGCGCCTGCACGGCGTCGACGACCTCGGGGACGAGGACCATGGTGGCGACCTCACCCGTGTGGCCACCGGCCTCGGTGCCCTGGGCGATGATGAGGTCGGCGCCGGCCTGGTCGTGGCGGATGGCGTGCTCGAGGGAGCCGGCGAGCGCGGCCACCGGCACCTCACCCTCGGCCTTGGCCCGTTCGACCAGCCACGGCGGCGGCGGCCCGAGGGCGGACGCCATCAGCGAGATGCCCTTGGCGAAGGAGACGTCGACGAGCGGGGCCATCGACTTGGGGTCGACCCGCATGCCGCCGTACTGGTCGCGCGACGGCTGGCCCTCCTCGGTCGGCAGCGGCGGGATGCCGTTCTGGGCGAGGAGCCCGTCGAGCCAGTCGCGGTGCTCGGCCGGGATCAGGTCCTTGAGGCTGCCGGAGTCGAGGCCGCCGTCGTCGGCGCCGACGTACTTCTGGGGGATGAGCAGGTCGACACCGAAGGGCTTGCCCTTGGTCTCGGCGGCGATCCAGTCCAGGTCGATCTCGAGCTGCTGGGGGCTGTGCGCCACGGCGCCGAGGACACCCATGCCACCGGCGTTGGAGACGGCGGCGACCACGTCGCGGCAGTGGCTGAAGGCGAGGATGGGGAACTCGATGCCGAGGCGTTCGGTGACGGCGGTGCGCATCCGGGTCACCGTAGGCCGCCGGGGCGGCTCCCGCCGTCGATCGCAGGCGTTAGCGTCTGCGCCGTGTCGCAAGAGGTCATCCCGATCCTGTGGGTCGCATCCGTCGACCGTGCCGTGGAGTGGTACGCGCAGCTCGGGTTCACCAAGGAGTGGGAGCACCGCTTCGAGCCCGACCTCCCCGCCTTCGCATCCATCGCCCGCGGCCGGGGCCGGATCTACCTCTCCGAGCACGAGGGCGACGCCACGCCCGACACGCTCGTCTACATCCGCCACAGCCAGCTCGACGCACTCGCCGCGCGGCTGGGCCAGTGCCCGACCGAGGTGCCGTGGGGGCGGGAGCTGAAGGTCGAGGATCCCGACGGCAACCGCCTGCGGATCTCCGACCCCATCGACGACTAACCCACCTGCAGGTCCCGGGCCCGGAACCGGGCGAGGCCCGCGCTGGTGAGGGCGACGGCGAGGGCGGTGAGGGCGAGGAGCGGGAGCGCGCGGAGGTCCTCCGCCGGAAGGCCCGGGACGTGGTGCAGGGGTGAGACGGCTCGGGACCACGACGGCAGTCGGAGCAGCTCACCGAAGAGCTCGATGAGGACGATGGCGGCGAGGCCGGCCCACGCCGCCAGCGCCAGCCGCAGCGAGGCGCCGAAGAGGGCGACGGCGACGCCCGCCAGCACCAGCACGGCGGGCACGGTGGCGAGCGCGGCACCGGTGAGGCGCAGCACCTGGCCGGCGTCGCCCGACACGACCGCATAGGAGGACCCGATCCCGAAGCCGCCGGCGGCGACCACGAGCACGGTGCCGACGGCCGCGACCAGCAGGTGGCTCCACGCCCACCGCCACCGGCCGACCGGCGCGGCGAGGATGGGCTCGACCCGACCGGCAGCCTCCTCGGACCGGATCCGCAGCGCAGCCGAGATCGCGAAGCCGGCGGCGAGCAGGGCCTGCATCGACGCCGCCGTGGCGAAGAACGCGTCGGTGACGTCGGCACCGCCGAGCTGGGCCACGATGTCGCCGAAGGTCGGGTTCTCCTCGATCATCTGCTCGACGTCGTCGCCGATGGAGCCGTAGACGGCGCCCATGAGGGCGAGCCCGGCCATCCACGCGACGACCGTCCCCCGTTGGAGCCGCACGGCGAGACCGAGCGGGCTCCTCGCCCACCGCCCGGCCCGGGCCGGGCCCGGACGCTGCGGGAGGATCCCCGAGCCGAGGTCTCGGCGGGTCGCCAGCCAGAAGGCAGCGACCACCGCGAGGACGGTCGCGCCGAGGCAGACCGCGACCGGCCACCACCGCTCGTCGGCGTAGGCCCGCACGCCCTGGGACCAGCCGATGGGCGAGAGCCAGCGCATGCCGCTGTCGGCGATGTCGCCGACGGCGCGCAGGACGAACGCCGCGCCGAGCACGGCCGTCGACAGACCGAGGCTGGCCCGGCTGCTCCCAGCCAGCTGGGCGACGGCGGCGGCCAGTCCGGTGAAGACGAGCCCGCACCCGGCCAGGCCCGCCGCGAAGGCCACCGAGCCGGTGACCCCGTAGCCGAGGGCGATGAACCCGACTCCGCACGCGGCGGCGAGGACCGCCCCGGCGGCGCCGACGACGACCACCGCGGCGGCGGTCGGTGCGTGGCGGCCGACGATGCTGGACCGGAGGACCTCGGTGCGCTCGGCCTCCTCCTCGGCCCGGGTGTGGCGGTTGACGAGGAAGATGCTCATCAGCGCGATCCCGAGGCAGGCCCACAGCTGGGTCTCGTTCACGAGGATCACGCCGAGGTTGGGGTCGTCGAACCCGTAGCCGGGCCCGGCGAACGCGATGAGGGCCGGGTTGTCGCCGAACAGCTCGACGTACTGCTGGATGGACGTCTGGTCGGGGTAGAGCGGCACGAGCGACGCCGCCGACCCGAGGACGATGCCGCCGAGGGAGAGGATCCACACGGGGAGGCGGACCCGGTCCCGTCGCAGGATCAGGCGGACCAGCCGGCCCAGCCCGGTGAGGGATCGCATCAGGCGCCCCCGTCCTCCACGACGAGATCGGCCACACCTGCGTCGGCCAGCTCGTCGCCGTAGTGGCGCAGGAACAGCTCCTCGAGCGTCGGCGGCTGGCTGGTGAGGGACGTGACCCCGAGCGGTCCCAGGTGCCGCACCACCTCGTCCAGGTCGGAGCTGTCGACGTCGAAGGACACCCGGTGCCCGTCGATCTGCAGATCGTGGACGACGGCGAGGTCGGTCAGGCCCGACGGCGGGTCCCGGAGCTCGGCCGTGATGGTCGTGCGGGTGAGGTGCCGGAGCTCGTCGAGGGTGCCGGTCTGCACCGTGGCGCCCCGACGGATGATGGTGACCCGGTCGCACAGCCGCTCGACCTCCGCCAGGATGTGGCTCGACAGCAGCACGGTGCGGCCCTCGGCCCGGGCATCCAGGATGCAGTCCTGGAACACCGCCTCCATCAGCGGATCGAGGCCCGAGGTCGGCTCGTCGAGGACGAGGAGCTCGGCGTCGGACGCCAGGGCGGCGACGAGGGCCACCTTCTGGCGGTTGCCCTTGGAGTAGGTGCGGGCCTTCTTCCGTGGATCGAGGTCGAAGCGCTCCACCAGGACGGTGCGGCGAGCGTCGTCGAGACCGCCGCGCAGGCCGCCGAGCACGTCGATGATCTCGCCGCCGGTGAGGTTGGGCCACAGGTTGGTGTCGCCGGGCACGTACGCCAGACGACGGTGCAGCGCCACGGCGTCGCGCCACGGGTCGCCTCCGAACAGGGTCGCCTCGCCACCGTCGGCTCGGAGCAGGCCGAGGATGATGCGCATGGTCACGGTCTTGCCGGATCCGTTGGGGCCGAGGAAGCCGTGCACCTCACCGGCCTCGACCTCGAGGTCGAGGCCGTCGAGTGCCCGCGTGGCGCCGAAGGTCTTCACCAGCTCCGAACAACGGATGACGGGGTCCACGCGGCGGACGGTACCGGAGGCGCCTCGGGCGTCCTGTTCCGCAGCCGCGGTCCGGCGCTCAGGGGCGCCACTCCCCCACCCAGTAGGCGCCGAGGCCGCGAGGATCGGTGAGGGCCTCGGACTCGCTGACGCGGCTGCGCATGCGCATGGCGACGAGGTCCGGGGCGGCTGCGTGCGCCTTCCAGTGGGCGATGCCCTCGGCCACCAGCTCCTCGATGCCGTGCTGGCGCAGCCAGCTCGCCTGGTCGAAGGCGTCCGTGGGTGGGGGGAGCTGGTCCCACGGGACGACGACGGTGACGTCACGGCTCCCCGGTTGCACGAAGGGGCGCTCGACCCGTTCGTGGCCGGCGAAGGCGCGCACCCAGTCGGTCCACGGCCGATCGGCGAGGGCGGCGGTGGTGTCGGCGTAGTCCAGGCACACGAGACGGCCGCCCGGTCGCAGGCGGCGGCGGGCGTCGACGACCCAGGCCGCGGCGTGGGCGGCGACCGGGACCCGGGCCCCGCCGTCGTCGGGCACGGTGGAGCCGTCGGGCGACACCCGCACCGGCACCCACCCCGCCGCGGTCCGCTCCAGCAGCCCGAACGCGAGGTTGTCGAGGAGCTCGTTGGCCACGATCACGTCGGCGGCCTCGGGCAGCCGGTCGGTGGACGTGACCCCCTCGGGGTGCAGCGCCCGCTGGGCTGCCGTTCGCTCGACGCATACGAGTCGCAGGGCGCTGGCGCACGCCGGCGTCGCAGCCAGCACGGCCCGGGCCAGGGTGCCGGGCCCGGCGCCGGCGTCGACCACGACCCACTCGTCGGGCCGGCCGGCGTCGTCCCACCAGCGATCGAGCGCGCGACCGAGCACGGCGCCGAAGAGCGGACCGACCTCGGGGCTCGTCACGAACGAGGCACCGCGACGGCCGGCGCGCCCGCCCTGCTCGTAGAAGCCGTCGCGCCCGTACAGGGCCCGCTCGACGAAGGCCTCGACCGGCTCGCCGGTCATGCGACGAGCACGGGTACGAACGGTTGCGTCCCACCGCTGATCGGTCTTGGCGGCTCCGCCGCCACAGAGAACCGTGACATGGGTCGCCTCGCCTGACGGCTCGGCTCAGAGGGCCAGCAGGAACGTGGCCTGGTCGCCGAGGCGGGTGGCCAGGTCGGACACCCCGAACGCGACGGTGGCCACGATGGTGAGGCCCAGGGCCGCACCGATCGAGAACGGCACCTTGACCGGGGTGCGGTCGCCGTCGGGGACGGGCTTCATCCACATCTCCCGAGCGATGTTGGCGTAGTAGTAGAGGCCGATCACGGCGTTCACGGCGACGATGACACCCATGACGTAGCCCGACGCGGTGTTGGCGTCGGCCAGCGCCCGGAACACCACGAACTTGGCGAGCCAGCCGCCGAGCGGCGGGATGCCGGCGAGGCTGAACAGGAACAGCGACAGGATCACGGTGAGGCCGGGTGCGTACTCGAACAGGCCGCCGAAGGAGGAGATCTCGGCCGATCGGGTCTTGCGGGCGATCCCGATGACCGCCGCGAACGCACCGAGGTTCATGGCCGCGTAGATCACGAGGTAGGTGACCACCGCCTGGAGCGAGAGGTCCGAGGCGACGGCCAGCGGGGCGAGGATGAACCCCGCCTGGGCCACGCCGGAGTACGCCAGCAGCCGGATCACGTTGGTCTGGCGCAGGGCGATCATGTTGCCGATGGTCATGGTGGCGGCGGCGAGGACCCACATGAGGGGCCGCACCACGTCACCGCGATCGGGGAAGGCGATGAAGACGAGGGTGACCAGGGCGACGAAGCCGGCGGCCTTGGACGCCACGGCGAGGAACGCCGTGATGGGCGTCGGGGCCCCCTGGTAGACGTCGGGCGCCCAGGTGTGGAACGGCACCGCCGACACCTTGAACGCGAAGCCGATCAGGACGAAGACGATGGCCATGGTGACCATCGGCGTCTCACCGGCACCCCCGGCGATGGCGGCGGCGATCTCGGTGAGGCGGGTGTCACCGGCGACGCCGAACAGCAGCGACATGCCGTAGAGCAGCACCGCCGAGGCGAACACGCCCATCAGGTAGTACTTGACGCCGGCCTCGTTCCCGATCAGGTCGCGCTTGCGCCAGCCGGCGAGCACGTACGCCGGGATGGACAGCAGCTCGAGGGCGATGAAGACCGTGATCAGGTCGCGCGCGCTGGCCATGAGCGTCATGCCGAGCAGCGACGAGAGCAGGAGGACGTAGTACTCGCCCTCGGCGTAGTCACCTTCGGCGATGTAGTTCGTGGACATCAGCACGACCACGTAGCCCGACACCAGGAACAGTGCCTTCAGCACCAGCGAGAAGTTGTCGACCACGTAGGCCCCGTCGAACAGGGACCGGTCGGCGCCGTCGACGGCGAGGGTGATGACCGGGATCAGGGCGGCGAGGATGCCGAGACCGGCGAGCGACGACAGGAACGGGTTGGTCCCGTCGGGCTTGATCAGGTCGACGACGAGGACCACGACGAGCGCGCCGACGAGGGCGAGCTCGGGACCGAACGCGTGGAAGTCGATGTGCGGCACGACGAAGTCGCTGACCTGGGCGAGCACGGCGGCGAGCACCGGGTCAGTTCCCCGTCGCGGCGGCGATCTGCTGCGCCACGTTCACGATCGAGGCGTCGGAGACCTTGAAGAGCAGGTTGGGGTAGACGCCCAGGATCAGGATGAGGGCCAGCAGCGGCGACCAGGCGATCCACTCGGGGGTCTCGACGTCGTGGATGTGGGGGTCGTCGGCGAACTCCTCCGACGGCACGCCGAAGGCGGTGCGCTGGTAGAGCCAGAGCAGGTAGCCGGCGGCGAGCACCGTGCCGAGCGCGGCCACGACCATGTAGCCGCGGAAGAGCTCGACCGGCAGCCCCTCGGCCGGCTGGTAGGCGGCGAGGATGGCGGGGAACTCGCCCCAGAACCCCGCCAGGCCCGGGAGGCCGAGGCTGGCCATGGTGCAGAAGCCGAGGATCCAGCCGAGACGGGGGGCCGAGACGAGCAGGCCGCCGAGGCGCTTGATCTCGAGGGTGTGGTAGCGCTCCTTCACCGAACCGGCGATGAAGAAGAGCATGCCCGTGATGAGGCCGTGGGCGACCATGCCGAAGATGGCGGCGTTGAGGCCGAAGTCGGTGAGCGTGGAGATGCCGAGCATCGTGTAGCCCATGTGGGCGACCGAGGAGAAGGCGATGAGGCGCTTCATGTCGGTCTGGGCCAGGCAGCCGAGCGCGCCGTAGATGATGCCGATGACGGCGAGCAGGCCGATCCAGGGCGCCCAGGCGTGGGCCGCCTCGGGCAGGATCGGCAGCGCGACCCGGATGAAGCCGTAGGTGCCGAGCTTCAGCAGCACGGCGGCCAGGATCACCGAGCCCTGCGTGGGGGCCTGGGTGTGCGCGTCGGGCAGCCACGTGTGGAACGGGAACATCGGCACCTTGATGGCGAAGCCCATGAACATGCCGCCGAACACGATGAGCTGGGTGGTGCGGGCGATGTCGGCACCCTGGACCGCGTCGGCCAGCTCGATCATCGAGAACGTCTCGCCGCCCGTCAGGAAGAACAGGGCGAGGAAGCTCAGCAGCATCAGCGCGGAGCCGAACAGCGTGTAGAGGAAGAACTTGATCGAGGCGTACTGCCGCTCGGGACCGCCCCACACGCCGATCATGAAGTACATCGGCAGCAGGACGACCTCGAAGAAGACGAAGAACAGGATCAGGTCCTGGGCCACGAAGGTCCCGAGCATGCCGGTGTGCAGGACGAGGATGAGCGACAGGAACGCCTTGGGGTTGTGCGGCTCGGGGAAGTGGTTCCACGAGTAGGCGATGACCAGCGGCGTGATCAGCAGGGTCAGCGCGATGAGCGGCACGGAGATGCCGTCGATGCCGAGGATGAAGCGGGAGTTGATGACCGAGATCCACTCGTTGTCGCGCACGAACTGCAGCGACCCGGTGTTGTCGTAGTCGAACTCCGCCAGCACGGCGATGCCGATCGCCGCGGTGACCAGCGAGGTCAGCAGGGCCAGCACCTTGTGCGAGCCGTCGGCGTCCTTCGGGAACAGCATCATGATGGCGACGCCGGCGAGCGGCGCGAACACCATCGCGGTGAGTCCCCAGTCCTGGATGAAATCCATGTCGGTACGTCTCTCTGGTCTGTCAGTGCGGAGGCGGGCGGGGCGGAGCTAGATGACGACGATGAACACGCCGGCGAGGACCACGGTGGCGGCGAAGAGGATCGCCCCGTACTGCTGGACCTTGCCGGTCTGCATGGTGCGGAAGACCTGGCCGCCACCCTCGGCGGCGTAGCCGGAGCCGTTGACGGCGCCATCGACGAGCTTCTGGTCGATGGTGTCGTAGACGAAGCGGCCGCTGGTGACGGCGCCCTTGCCGGCGCCGTCGACGATGCCGTCGAGGATGTGCTTGTTGAACCAGTTGGCGGCTCGGGCGACGGGCCCCTTGACGCCACCGGCGATCACGCCGGTGTACAGGTGGTCGAAGTAGTACTTGTTCACGAGGAACGTGTGGCCGGCCCTGGCGAGCCGGTTGCGACGGGTGATCCCGTGCGGACCCATGCCCTTGAAGTACCAGGCGTAGGCGAGGCCGATGCCGAGGACGCCGAGCAGCGTGGAGCTGAGCGCGATCGCGATGTCGAACTTGGGGTGGGCGAAGACCGCACCGGTGGGGCCGGCCTCGGTGAGCGAGGGGAAGTAGGCGCCGCGAGGCTCGAAGAGGTGCTCGAAGACGAGGGCGAGGCTCTCGGGCCACCACGACAGCGCGCCCGAGTTCGGGATGTTGGCGAAGCCGGCGACCACCGCCAGCCCGGCCAGGATGTAGAGCGGCACCAGGATCCGGGGGCCGGACTCGTGCGGGTCGCCGTGCTCCCCGGCGTGGGGGTCGTGGGCCGCCTCGAGGTCGTCGCCGTGGGAGACCACGACCTGGTCGGCGTGCACCGGGTGACCGGAGTCGTCGGACTCGAGCACGTCCTCGATGGGGTGGTCCTCGGCACCGGCACTGTCGAGGCCGTGGTGTCCGCCCCGGAACTCGCCGAAGAAGGTGAGGTAGATGCAGCGCGTCATGTACGCCGCCGTCATCAGCGCACCGAGGGAGCCCACGACGAGGAAGGCCGTGTAGGAGCCGTCGCCGCCGAGCTGGCTGGCGCCGGCGAGGATCTCGTCCTTGGACCAGAACCCGGCGAAGGGGAAGATGCCGATGAGCGCGGCCGTGCAGATGATGAAGGTCCAGAAGGTCTTCGGCATGAACTGCTTCATGCCACCCATGTCCTTCTTCATGTCGAAGCTGTGCACGGCGTGCGCCACCGAGCCCGAACCGAGGAACAGGCCGGCCTTGAAGAAGGCGTGGGTGAAGAGGTGGAACAGGGCGGCGGTCCAGGCGCCGACGCCGAGGGCCATGACCATGTAGCCGAGCTGGGACACCGTGGAGTACGCCAGCACCTTCTTGATGTCGGATTGGACGAAGGCCAGGCCGGCACCGCCGAGCACCGTGATGCCGCCGACGACGGCGAGGGCGTTGATGCTCGAACCGCCGATGACGAGGCCGTTCCAGAACACGCCGTACATGCGGGCGACCATGTAGACGCCGGCCACGACCATGGTGGCGGCGTGGATGAGCGCCGAGACGGGCGTGGGACCGGCCATGGCGTCGGGCAGCCAGGTGTGGAGGATGAACTGACCCGACTTGGACATCACCGCGGCGAGGAGGCAGAGGCTGGACACCAGCAGCGCGGTGTGGGTGATGTCACCGGCGTTGGCGAGCGTGTTGATCTCGATGATGTCGAAGGTCTGCCCGGCGGCGAAGAACAGGATGATCACGCCGACCAGCAGGCCGACGTCGCCGACGCGGTTGGTGAGGAAGGCCTTGAGGGCCGCGTCGGAGTTCGGCTTCTCCTCCCACCAGTGCCCGATGAGGGCGAAGGAGCACACACCGACCAGCTCCCACAGCGTGATGAGCTGCAGGGTGTTCTGCGACATGACGAAGCCGAGCATCGCGGCCGAGAACAGCGACAGGAACGCGAAGTAGTGGGTGTAGCGGCGATCGCCGGCGACGTAGTCGGTGGAGAAGACGTGCACCAGCAGCGAGATCAGCGTGACGACGAAGAGCATCATCACGGCCATGCCGTCGAGGAGCATGCCGACCTCGAACTGGACCGTGCCGTTGGTCCACCAGGTGACGGACTTGGTGATGGGCTCGATCGTGTAGTCGGCGTAGCCGCCCTCGCCCTCCTCGGCGGTGACGACCGGGGGCGCACGGGCCGACGCGCTCTCGCCGTCGACCATCGGGCCGACCGTGTCGGCGGCGGGCACGACCAGCGCACCCTCCTCGCCGACGGAGCCGTCCACGTCCGCGGCGCTGGTCTCGTCTTCGGCCTCGTCGCCGCTCTCCTCGCCGTGGTCGCCGTCCTCGTCGGCGTGTGACTCTGCGGCGTGCTCGGAGTCGTGGACGTAGCCGTACCACTGCACGTTCACGCCGACGGCGAACAGGAAGCAGAAGCCGATCGACACGAGGCCGATCCAGGACGCGTGCTTGCCCAGGCGCTTGCCGACGGCGAGCGTGAGCGCGAACGACGCGGCCATGACCAAGGGCACGACGTAGGCGTTCTCGAGGAGGAAGCCGGGCTCGACGGCCCCGGCTGCAGCGGCTCCGAACACGATCAGCCCCTCATCTGCGCGACCTCGTCGAGGTCCACGCTCTTTCGGTTCCGGTAGATGAGCAGCACGATGGCGAGGCCGACGCCGACCTCGGCGGCGGCCACCGCGATCACGAACAGGGCGAACACCGAGCCGACGATGGTGCCGTTGTGGGCACCGAAGGCGATGAGGTTGATGTTCACGGCGTTGAGGATCAGCTCGATCGACATGAGCACCACGACGGCGTTGCGCTTGGCCAGCACGCCGTAGACGCCGACCGAGAACAGGATCGCCGACAGCAACAGGAACTGGTTGAGCATCAGATCGTCCATCACGGTCCTCAGTCCCTGCGAGCCAGCGCGATGGCGCCGACGAGCGCGACGAGCAGCAGCACCGAGACGGCCTGGAACGGGACGACGTAGGCGCTGAAGAGGGCGTCGGCGACCTGCTCGGTGTTGTTCGCGAGCTGGGTCTCGGCGTTGGCCTGGTCGAGGGGCTCGTCGCCGTAGTGGTCGAGCAGCGACGTGGCCAGGAGCACGAACAGGATCACGGCGGTGAAGGCGCCGACGTACCAGTAGTCGTTGGTCAGGTTGACGTCCTCGCCGAGCTTGGCCCGGGTGAGCATCACGCCGAAGAGGACCAGCACGACGATGGCGCCGATGTACACCAGCACCTGCGTGGCGGCCAGGAACTCCGATGCCAGCAGGATGTACTGGGCGGCGACGCCGGCCAGCACGAGCACGAGGTACATGGCCGCGTGCACCACGTTCTTGCACGTGACGACGCGGATCGCGGAGAACACCATGACCGCCGCGATCGCGTAGAAGAAGATGTTCTGGGCGACCATCAGCGCGGCACCTTCTTGACCTTCTGCTCGGACCCGGCCTCGTAGGGCTCGAAGTCCGGCACGGTCTCCATCCACTCGCCGAGGCGCTCCTTGTCGTGGAGCAGGTCGGCGATGCGGGGCTCGGAGTACTCGAACTCCGGGCTCCAGAACAGCGCGTCGAACGGGCAGACCTCGACGCAG
>Ga0208490_100830_pt1 | contig 14919 bp, 12 predicted proteins | sample SubbioAug_CSWold_FD_184818 | JGI IMG/M metagenome (GOLD analysis project Ga0208490, IMG submission 184818) | Serpentinite rock and fluid subsurface biosphere microbial communities from McLaughlin Reserve, California, USA - CR11Aug_CSWold (SPAdes) | ecosystem: Environmental > Terrestrial > Deep...
CAGGAGCGGGAAGCAGCCACCCAGGGGGTTGAGCTGGTTCTCCTGGTAGAAGGCCATCAGCTCCTGGTTCATCTCCTGCCGGTCGCCGCCCTTGTGCTTCTCCTGGATCTTCTTCAGCTCCGGCTGGAGGAGCTGCATCTTGATCATGGAGCGGGTGCCCTTGAGGGTCAGCGGCGTGGTGATGAGCATCACCAGCAGCGTGAGCAGCACGATCGCGATGGCGAAGTTCGGGATCAGGCCGTAGAAGAAGTTCAGGACCTGGGCACTGAACTCGAAGATTCCGTCGAACATCTCGGCGTCCTATCGGGGGTGGTGGGAGGCGGCGGGCTCGGCGACGCCGGGGACCGGGTCGTAGCCGTGGCCGCCCCAGGGGGCGCAGCGGACGAGGCGGCGAAGCGTCAGCCAGGAACCGCGGGCGGCGCCGTGGTGGGCGAGGGCTTCGCGGGCGTAGGTGGAGCAGGAGGGCACGTACCGGCAGGGGGAGGGGCGGCCGGCGAAGAGCCGCTGGTAGCCCTGGATCAGGAGGTCGAGCGCTCGGGCGATCACGATCGGCTCCCGACGGCCCGCACGGCGCTGGTCAGGTGGCGCTCCAGCTCGGTGCTGGTGAGGCCGACCACGTCGGGGGCCACGCCGACCAAGTAGCCACCGGCGGCGAGCGCACCGCTGGCGTCGAGCTCTGCCATCAGCGGGCGCAACCGGCGGCGCACCCGGTTGCGCACGACGGCCGAGCCGACCTTCTTGGACACGGCGTAGGCGACGCGGACACCCGGGTCGGCGTCGGCGGGCGCGGCGTGGACGACCCAGATCGGACCGGAGCGGCCGCGAGCACGTGACCGCGACAGGGCGGTGAAGTCCTCGCGGGAGCGGACCGGCGCGACCACACGCTCAGGCCGAGAGCTTGGCGCGGCCCTTCTGGCGCCGGTTGCGCACGACGGCGCGACCGGCGCGGGTCGCCATGCGGTGGCGGAAGCCGTGGCGGCGGGCACGCCGCTGCTTCTTGGGCTGGTAGGTGCGCTTCACTGGGTTCCTCCTCGACTGCGACCGCCGGCGCCGCGCGTGGCCGGCCCTTCGGGGGACGGCGGCGTGGTGGATGTTCGCCAGGCGGTGGGCGCGACGGCGCGCCGGACCAACCCGCCACGCTACCGAGGGCGTGCGGGCCGGACCAACCGGGCGGTGCGAGGCGCCCATCCGGGCCGGAGACATCCGTCACATCGGGCCACTCGCGAGATCCTCCCCGCAGCCCTTGCACCCACCGTTCTCGTTGCTGCTACGTTGCGAAACCACGGCGGGAACGGCGCCCCAGGTCAGGCCTGGCACCGCAGACCCGCTCGAACTACCGGACGCCGCCCGGATCCCCGGTCGTCGTCTTTTTCTTTTCCACATCATGTGGACCGAGTTGTGGATTCTTGGTATCGGACAGCGGGAGGCGGTTCGTCCATGAGCGACGCCGAGACCGTATGGCAGGGCTGTGCCGCCCTCCTCCGCGAGCAGGTTTCCGGTGTCGTGTGGAGCTCGTCGTTCCAGAACGTGGAGCCGCTCAGCTACGACGGTGACACGCTCGTGCTCGGCTTCCCCTCCACGGTCGTGCGCGACCGGGTCCAGGAGCGGTACCTGTCGCTGCTGCGGGCGAACCTGTCGGAGATGGGCCTCGACGTGGCCGTCGCCCTCGAGGCGCGGGCCGCCACCCCCCAGGAGGTGCCGCTGTTCGACGAGCTCGCCGACATCCGCAGCGACACCGACCCGCTGGCGGCGAGCAACGGCCAGCGCGCGCCGAGCGGCATCGCCCCCTACTCCGCGGACTCCTCCGAGGGCCGGTCGACGCTGAACGACAAGTACACCTTCGACGCGTTCGTCACCGGCAACTCCAACCGCTTCGCCCACGCCGCCTCGCTCCGGGTCGCCGAGACGCCCGCCCGGTCCTACAACCCGCTGTTCATCTACGGCGACGCCGGCCTGGGCAAGACCCACCTGCTGCAGGCCATCGGCAACTACGTCCTCGAGAACTACCCCACCTACAAGGTGCGCTACGTGACCTCGGAGCAGTTCCTGTCCGAGTTCGTCGACTCCATCCGCACCGGCACCAACGAGGCGTTCAAGCGGCGGTTCCGCGACATCGACGTCCTCATGGTCGACGACATCCAGTTCTTCGAGGGCAAGAAGGAGACCCAGGAGGAGTTCTTCCACACCTTCAACCACCTCCACCAGTCGAACCGCCAGATCGTGCTGAGCTCGGACCGCCCGCCCGACGCGATCCCGACGCTCGAGGACCGGCTCCGCACCCGCTTCGTCATGGGCCTGCTCACCGACATCCAGCCCCCCGACGTCGAGACCCGCCTCGCCATCCTGCGCAAGAAGGCCGAGGACGAGGCCTCCCCGGTCCCCGACGAGATCCTCGCCTTCATCGCCGAGAACATCAACGACAACAACATCCGGGCCCTCGAGGGCGCCCTCACGCGCCTCACCGCGTGGGCCTCGCTCAACCGCGAGGAGCTCACCACCGACAAGGCCACCGAGATCCTCGCCGACCTGGTGGCCGAGCGCGAGGCACGGCCCATCACGCCCGAGACCATCCTGCGGGCCACCGCGGAGTACTTCGGCTACACCGTCGAGGAGCTCATCGGCCGGTCCCGGACCCGGCCCCTCACCACGGCCCGCCACGTCGGCATGTACCTGTTCCGCGAGCTCACCGACCTGAGCTTCCCCAACATCGCCAAGGAGTTCGGCGGCCGGGACCACACCACGGTGATCCACGCCGTCGATCGCATCAAGACCCAGATGAAGGAGCGCCGGCAGGTGTTCCAGCAGGTCACCGAGCTGATCCAGCGCCTGAAGGCCGAGGGATGACCCCCCACGCCTGTGGACAACGTGTGGACGGCGCCGGCTCGGGTCTGGGGACCGGTCGGGGACGGACCTGGGGACCGCGACCGCGCGACCTCGTGGTCGCGACCGGCTCGTCCACAGGGTCCGGCCACGGTCGGTGGATCCAGCTGTGCACGCCGTGTGGGAACACCCCCGCGGATGGGGACCGACGTGACCACCGCGTGAACGCACGACCACCGACCGGGGATCGCTGGGGACGCTGCGGGGACGACGATCACCCCGCTGACCTGCTCGGATGCGGCAGTATCCACAATCCACAACCCCCACCACCTCTCCCGGACCCTGAACAACATCACCGTGGGAAGACGGGACAACCGGCTCGGCTCGTCCGAGCAGCGGCCGGCGACGCAAGGAGTGCACACCCCTCATGAAGCTGCGATGTGAACGAGACGTGCTCGCCGAGGCCCTCGCCACGGCCGGTCGTGCGGTGGCCAGCCGCGGGGCCCTGCCGGTGCTCTCCGGCGTGCGCCTCGAGCTGGCCGGGGATCGCCTCACCATCACCGGCTCCGACCTGGAGCTCACCGTCACCGTCGAGCTCGCCGTGGCCGGCCTGGCCGACGGCGTCGCCGTGGTGCCGAGCCGCCTGGTGAACGACATCGTCAAGGCCCTCGAGCCCGGCGCGGTCGAGCTCGAGACCGGCGACGACGACGCTCGCATCGCCTCGGGCCGCTCGGAGTTCTCGCTGCGGATCCTGCCCGCCGACGAGTTCCCCCGGGTCGCGCCGGTCGAGGGCGACGAGGTGCGCTTCGACGCCGACGCGCTCACCGGTGCGCTGCGCCAGGTCCTCCCCGCCGCCAGCGGGGACGACAACCGCCCGATCCTCACCGGGGTCCTGCTGGCCGCCGAGGACGCCGGCCTCCGCCTGGTGGCCACCGACTCCTACCGGCTCGCCGTGCGCGACCTGCCCGGCGTGAGCGTGCTGTCGTCGGGCAAGCAGGTGCTGGTGCCCTCCCGGGCCCTGGCCGAGCTCAGCCGCGCCCTCGGCGACGGGGGCGAGCTCACGCTGCGCCTCGGCGAGCGCGACGCCAGCTTCGCCACCAGCAACGACAGCGGCGGCATCGTGCTCACCACCCGCCTCATCGAGGGCGAGTACCCGAACTACCAGGGCCTCATCCCCCAGAACCAGCCGAACCTGCTCACCGTCTCGCGGGAGCCGCTCATCGAGGCGCTGCGCCGCGTCAAGCTGCTGGCCCGGGACGCCACGCCGGTCCGGTTGATCATGTCGGCCGACGGCCTCGAGCTGAAGGCGGTCACCCAGGACGTGGGCGAGGGCTCCGAGAGCCTCGACGCCACCTACCAGGGCGAGGACCTCACCGTCGCCTTCAACCCCGACTACCTGCTGGCCGGCATCGAAGCCGCGTCGGGCGACGAGATCACCCTGTCCACGATGGACTCGCTCAAGCCGGCGGTGGTCCGCACGCCCGCCTCGGACGACTACCTGTACCTGCTCATGCCGGTGCGGGTGCAGTAGCCAAGCGCCCTGGCCCTCCACCTCCGCCACCTCTGGCTCACCGACTACCGCAGCTACGGGTCGGCCGACGTCAGCCTCCCGCCGGGCACCACGGCCGTCATCGGTCGCAACGGCCAGGGCAAGACCAACCTGCTCGAGGCGGTCGCCTACCTGGCCGGGTCGTCCCTGCGCGGCGCCACCACCGAGGCGATGGTGCGCACCGGCGCCGAGCGCGCCGTCGTGCGCGCCGAGGCCGTGCGCGGCCCGCGGGAGCTGCTCCTCGAGGCCGAGATCGCTGCTCGCGGCCGGAGCCGCATGCAGCTCAACCGCCAGCCGGTGAAGCGCCGGCGCGACCTGCTCGAGGCCCTCTCGGTCACGCTGTTCAGCCCCGACGACCTGGTGCTGGTCAAGGGCGGCCCGGGCGAGCGCCGTCGCTGGCTGGACGAAGCCGCCGTCGGCCTCGACCACCAGACCGAGGGGGTGCGGAGCGACGTCGAGCGCATCCTCAAGCAGCGCAACGCGCTGCTCAAGCAGAGCCGGGGCCGCCTCGACGAGGCCGGCGCGCTCACCCTCGACGTGTGGGACGACCGCCTCACCCGCGCCGGGGAGGCCCTGGCCGAGCGGCGGACCGGCGCGCTGGCCGAGCTGGTGCCCCGGATCACCCAGGCCTACCGGGACCTGGCCGGCGTGGCCCTGCCGGTGTCCGCCGTCTACGACGCGCCGTGGCGGGTCGGTGGCCTCGCCGACGCCCTCGCCGGTGCTCGCGACCAGGACCTGCGCCGGGGGGTGACCACCGTCGGCCCGCACCGAGACGAGGTGCTGTTCGGCCTCGACGACCTGCCGGCCCGCACCCACGCCAGCCAGGGGGAGCAGCGGTCCCTCGCCCTCGCCATGCGCCTGGCGGTGCACCGGGCCATCACCGAGGCGAGCGGGGAGAGCCCGATCCTGCTGCTCGACGACGTGCTGTCCGAGCTCGACGACGGGCGGACCGAGGCCCTGCTGGCCCACCTCCCACCCGGCCAGACGCTGCTGACCACCGCCGGTCCGCTGCCCCGCCAGACCGAGCCCGAGCTGGTGCTGCGGGTGGCCGACGGCGCCATCGGCCCCGTCGTCTGAGCCCGGCCCAGCCGTCGTCGGCGGGGGAGTGCCACACTCGGTTCGTGGACGGCGACGACGACCTCGACGAGCTGCAGGTGGCCCTGTCCGCGGCACCACCCACCGAGCTGGCCGACCTCCTCGACCGGGTCGTGCGGGGCATGGGGGCGCCGGGCACGGACGCCGTGGAGCTGGTGTTCAACCGCTGGGCCGACGTGGTCGGCGGGGTGCTCGCCACCCGGACGCGCCCGGTGTCGCTCGAGCGGGCCACCCTCGTGCTGCGAGCCGACGACCCCGCGGTGGTGAGCCACGTCAAGTGGTTGGAGCGCGACCTGATCGACCGCCTCGACGACCTCCTCGGGCCGGGCCGCGTCACCGCGGTGGAGGTCCGCGTCGCCCGCCCCGGGCGACCGGCGCGGCGGCCCTGACGGGCCTCCAGATGGCGGGGCTGTCGGACCCTCGCTGGTAGGATGCCACCACTGTGATTTGGGTCCTGAGGAACGTCCGTGGCAGCTGAGACGACGACGTACGGCGCCAACAACATGCGGGTCCTCGAGGGCCTCGAGGCGGTCCGGAAGCGGCCCGGCATGTACATCGGGTCCACCGGTCCCAACGGCCTGCACCACTGCGTGTGGGAGGTGGTCGACAACTCCGTCGACGAGGCCATGGCCGGCTACGCCACCCGCATCGACGTCACGATCCTGCCCGACGGGGCCTGCCGGGTCGTCGACGACGGGCGCGGCATCCCCACCGACATGAACAAGCAGCAGGGGATGACGGGCGTCGAGATCGCCCTCACCAAGCTGCACGGCGGCGGCAAGTTCGACGGCGAGGGCTACAAGGTCTCCGGCGGCCTCCACGGCGTCGGCGTCTCGGTGGTCAACGCCCTCTCCCGCAAGGTCATCGTCGAGGTCGACCGCGACGGCAAGCGCCACGTCATGGAGTTCGCCGACGGCGGCAAGCCCCAGGGCGAGCTGCGGGTCACGGGCGACTCCCCCCGGGGCCGGACGGGCACCACCGTCACGTTCTGGCCCGACGACACCATCTTCGAGACCACCGAGTTCACCTCCCGCACGATCCTCGAGCGCCTGCAGATGATGGCGTTCCTCAACCGCGACCTCGAGATCCGCTACCAGGACCAGCGCGAGGGCCACGACAACGAGCGGGTCACGTTCAAGTACGCCGGCGGCATCAGCGACTTCGTCCGCCACATCAACAAGACCAAGGACGCGCTCTGGTCCAAGGTCGGCTGGTTCGAGGGCTCCGACGAGACCTCCGAGGTCGAGATCGCCTTCCAGTGGAACACCGGCTACAACCGCGACGGCATCCACAGCTTCGCCAACGGCATCTCCACCATCGAGGGCGGCACCCACGAGGAGGGCTTCAAGACGGCCCTCACCCGCGTGGTGAACAACTACGCCAAGGACAACCGGCCGGGCAACGTCAAGGACCTGGTGCTCACCGGCGACGACGTGCGCGAGGGCCTGACCGCCGTGGTGTCGGTGCGCCTGCAGGAGCCCCAGTTCGAGGGCCAGACCAAGGCCAAGCTCGGCAACACCGCCATGCGCTCGCTGGTCACCAAGGTCACCAACGAGTACCTGGGCCAGTGGTTCGAGGAGAACCCGACCGAGGCCAACAAGGTCATCAAGAAGGCGTACCAGGCGGCCCAGGCCCGCGAGGCGGCCAAGAACGCCCGCAACGCCATCCGCTCCAAGACGCTCCTCGACGGCGCCGGCATGCCCGACAAGCTGAAGGACTGCTCGGCCAAGGACCGGGGCGAGCGCGAGCTGTTCATCGTCGAGGGCGACTCCGCCGGCGGCTCGGCCGTGTCGGCCCGCGACCCGCGGACCCAGGCGATCCTGCCCATCCGCGGCAAGATCCTCAACGTCGAGCGGGCTCGCATCGACAAGATGCTCAAGAACACCGAGATCCAGGCGCTCATCTCCGCCATCGGGGCCGGCGTCGGCGAGGAGTTCGACGTCGAGAAGCGCCGCTACGACAAGATCATCGCCATGTGCGACGCCGACGTCGACGGCTCCCACATCCGCACGCTGCTCCTCACGTTCTTCTTCCGCCAGATGAAGCCCCTGGTCGAGGCGGGCTGCATCTACATCGCCCAGCCGCCGCTGTACTCCACCCAGGTCGGCAAGTCGAAGATCTACCTGAAGGACGACCGGGCCCAGCGCACCTTCCTGGCCGAGCACCCCAACCACAAGAAGGACTTCCAGCGCCTCAAGGGCCTGGGCGAGATGGACGCGGCCGAGCTCGAGGTCACCACCATGAACCCCGACAGCCGCACCCTGCTGCAGGTCACGGTGGAGCAGGCCGCCCTGGCCGACGAGGTCATGTCCGTGCTGATGGGCGACGACGTCGCCGCCCGCAAGGACTTCATCGTCACCAACGCCAAGGACGTCAAGTTCGTCGACATCTAGCGGCCATCGTCAGATGGGCAGGCCGTCCCGGGGACCGGGGTCGGCATCGATCCAGGCGACCCGGTCCCGTCCGGCGTGCTTGGCGGTGTACATCGCCTCGTCGGCGGCCCGCACCAGGGCCTCGGCGGACCCCGTGCCGTCGTCGGACAGCGCCACGCCGATGCTGCAGCGCAGCGCCACGGCGTCGGCCGTCACGTCGACGGACTGCAGGGCCACGGCCGCCCGGATGCGCTCGGCGAACGCGGCGATCTCCTCGCGACCGCCCTCGGGCACCGGCCCCACCACCATGAACTCGTCCCCGCCGAGCCGGGCCACCACGTCGCTGTCGCGGGTCGTGCTGCGCAGCGCCTCGGCGGTGCGGATGATGGCCTCGTCGCCGACGTCGTGGCCGTAGGTGTCGTTCAGGGACTTCAGGCCGTCGAGATCGACGTAGAAGGCGAGGAGCTGGGTGCCGTCGCGCCGGGCCCGGGACAGGTCGTGCTCGATGGCGGCGAAGGCCGCGGCCCGGTTGAGCAGGCCGGTGAGGCCGTCGTGGGTCGCCAGCTCGAACAGCTCGGCGCGATGTGACTCGGCCTCGTGGACCGAGGCGCGGAGCCGGTCGATCGCCAGCTGCAGGGCCTGACCGGTCCGACCGGGCAGGGGATCGTCGAGCACCGTCGAGGTGGGGTCCTCGGCGAGCGCGACGGCGTGGTCCTCCACGGCCGCGAGGGTGGCGGCCATGTCGTTGAAGGCCACCACGGTCTCGCGCAGCTCCACCGGACCACGGACCGGGACCGGCTCGGCCCCGAAGTCGCCGGCCTCGACCCGGCGGGCGGCCGACTGCAGGTGCCGGGCGGGTCGCGTGAGCGCGGCGGCGGTGGCCAGGCCCACCACCACCGAGGCGACGACGAGGGCGGCGGCCAGCACCATCTCGTTGCGGACGTCGTCGCCCGCGTCGTCGGCGTGACGCCCCGCCGCGTCGGCGAGGTCGCGAGCGGCCGCCCCGACCACCTCGGTCAGGCGCAGGCCCCATCGCTCCCCGTCGGCGAGCCCGGCGGCCACCAGGCCGAGCTGCAGGTCCTGCCAGGGGGCGGCGTCGCCGAGCCCCACGTCGACGGCCACGTCCAGGGTCGACTCCGTGGCCGCCACCGACTCGTCGTCCTGGAACGCCTGCCAGGCCCGGTCCGCCTCCGTGCCCGGCGCGGGAGCGACCCGCTGCACCGCGGCGCTGAACCGGTCGTTGAGGCTGATCAGGCGTTCGGCGCCCGTGGTGGTCGGCTCCTCCAGCAGCAGGCCCAGGGCGGTGTTGATGCGCGGGCCGCCGAGTGAGAAGGCCTCGATCGAGTACCGCAGCGTCCGGAGGCGGGCGCGGACGGACCCGGTCTGGGGTTGCAGGTCGGCGATCCGCTCGATCCGGGCCAGAGCCGCCTCCCACTGCTCGGTCAGGGCCCGGTTGAGGTCGGCGAAGACGTCCGAGACCTCGGCTTGGCCGGCGCGGCCGGCGTCGAGGTCGGTGCGGAGGGCGTCGAGCCGAGCGAGCTCGACCGTGACGGCCGGCCCGGCCTGGTCGCGGCGGGCGTGGTCGACCGCGGTCCGGGCGTCGGCGAGATCGGCACGGACCCGGGCCACGTCGACCTGTGCGGTGTCGTCGGGCTCGACGTCGAGGTCGCTGGCCAGACCGAGCACCGTGGAGTGGATCTCCTCGGTGGCCACCGCGGCCCGGAAGTCGACCCCGTCGCGCAGGCCGGCGGCGGCGTCCCGGAGGCGGACGGACGCGTCGCGCTCGGCCGCCTTGTCGCCGACGGCCGTCCCCGAGACCACCACCAGGCCCAGCACCGGCACGAGCAGGGCGAGCAGGATCAGGCTGCGGACGCGGAGCCACCCGATCCGGGATCCGGCCGACCGCGCCCTCATGGCCGCGAGCATGCCCCGCCGGGGGCCCCGGCACCACGATCGCGGTCATCGGCCCGTGCTCGGGACCTCCAGGCGGATCGACCGCTCCGCCCGGGCTGTGGCCCGCCGGTCGCCGACGGTCGCGGTCACCTCCACGAGGTCGCCACGCTCCTCGTAGGCGACCAGCTCGGCACCGTTGGCCTCGGCCACGGCGCGGGCTGCTCCCTCCCCCTCGAGCGCGCCGGCCAGGGCGGCGGCGTCGGCGGCGGACCTGGCCTCGGCTCGCTCGACGCTGGCCCGGACGAGCAGACCGGTGGGGACGAGCAGCAGCCCGGCGAGCGCGAGGACCACGGCCCACAGCGGCGTGGCCTGGCCCCGGTCGGAGCGGTGGATGGACATGACGACCTCCCGTTGGAGAACCGGGGGGAAGTCGGCGGCGGGAGGGCTACTCCTCGCTGTCCTCGGAGAACAGTACCGGGGCGACCGCGGCGACGTGGACGTCCTCGGAGACGTCCATCACCTTGACCCCGGTGGCGTCCCGGCCCTGGGAGGAGATGCCCCGGACCTCCATGCGGATGGTGGTGCCGGTGGAGGCGATCACGAAGATCTCGTCGTCGATGCCGACCATGAACGCCGACACGACCTCGCCCTTGCGGGCCGTGATCTTGATGCCCCGGACCCCCTGACCGCCCCGGCCCTGGGAGTTGAACTTGTCGAGCTGGGTGCGCTTGCCGTAGCCGGCGCTGGTGACGATGAGGATGGCGGTGTCGTCTCGGGCCACGTCGCAGGACACGACCTCGTCCTCGTCGTCCTTGAGCTTCATGCCCCGCACGCCGGCGGCGGCACGGCCCATCGAGCGGACCTCGCTCTCGTTGAAGCGGATGGTCATGCCCCGCTTGGACACCATGAAGATGTCGGAGTCCCCGCTGGTGGGCAGGACCTTGACCAGCTCGTCGCCGTCGCGCAGGTTGATGGCGATGAGGCCGGTGCGCAGCGAGGAGTCGTACTCGGAGAAGCGGGTCTTCTTGACCTGGCCCTGCTTGGTGGCGAAGAACAGGTACGGCTGGGTCTCGTAGTCGCGGGTGTCGATGATGGCCTGGACGTGCTCGTCGGGCTCGAGCTGCAGCAGGTTCACGATGGCCGTGCCCCGGGCCGTGCGGTCCTTCTTGGGGATCTCGTGGGCCTTGAGGCGGAACACCTTGCCGCGGTTGGAGAAGAACAGCAGGTAGGCGTGGGCCGTAGTGGTGAGGATCTTGGTGACGTAGTCCTCGTCGCGCAGCTTGGCCCCCGCCACGCCCCGGCCGCCGCGGCCCTGGCGGCGGAAGCTGTCGGCCTCGACGGTCTTGATGTAGCCGCGGTGGGAGAGCGTGACCACGAGCTCCTCGTCGTCGATGAGGTCCTCGATGTCGATGTCGCCCGGGTCGAGGGTGATCTCGGAGCGGCGGTCGGTGGCGAAGTCGGCCCGGATCTGGACGAGCTCGTCCTTGATGACCTGGCGCAGCTTGGCGTCGTCGGCCAGGATCGCCTCGAGCTCGGCGATGGTCTCGCGCAGCTCGGCCAGCTCGGTCTCGAGCTGCTCGCGACCGAGGCGGGTGAGCCGGGACAGCTGCATGTCGAGGATGTGCTCGGCCTGGACGTCGGAGAACTCGAAGGGCTCGGCGATGAGGGCCTCGCGGGCGGCGGGCTTGTCGGCCGAGGCCCGGATGGCGGCGATGATCTCGTCGATGAGGTCGAGGGCCTTGATGAGGCCCTCGACGATGTGGGCCCGGTCCCGTGCCTTGCGGAGGCGGAACTCCGAGCGACGGGTGATGACCTCGATCTGGTGGCCCACGTAGGACTGGAGGGCCTGGAGGAGGTTGAGGGTCCGGGGGACGCCGTCGACCAGGGCGACCATGTTGATCGAGTAGCTGGTCTGCAGGGGCGTGTGCTTGTAGAGGTTGTTGAGCACCACGAGGCCGGGGGCGTCGCGCTTGAGGGTGATCTCGAGCTTGGTGGCGCCCTTGGCCGAGGCGTCGTTGACGTCGGCGATGCCCTCGATGACCTTGTCGTTCACCAGCTCCTTGATCTTGGCGGCGGTGGCCGAGATGGAGGTCTGGTAGGGCATCTCGGTGACGACGATGGTGTCGCGCTGCTTGCCCTCGATGATCTCGGCCCGGGCCCGGAGCTTCACGGTGCCCTTGCCGGTGGTGTAGGCGTCGATCACCCCTTGGCGGCCCATGAGCAGCGCACCGGTGGGGAAGTCCGGCGCCTTCACGAACTTCATCAGGTCCTCGACCTGGGCTTCAGGGTTCTCGAGCAGGTGGACGGTGGCGTCGATGACCTCGCCCAGGTTGTGGGGCGGGATCTTGGTGGCCATGCCGACGGCGATGCCCTCGGAGCCGTTGACCAACAGGTTCGGGAACCGGGCCGGCAGCACCGAGGGCTCGGTGAACTCACCGCTGTAGGTGTCGTTGAAGTCGACGGTCTCCTCGTTGATGCCGTCGAGGAGGCGCATGGCCAGCGGTGCGAGGCGGCACTCGGTGTAGCGGGCGGCTGCGGGCCCGAAGTCGGGGCTGCCGTAGTTGCCGTGGAAGTCCACCAGCGGGTGGCGCAGGGAGAAGGGCTGGGCCATGCGCACGAGGGCGTCGTAGATGGCGCCGTCGCCGTGGGGGTGGAAGTGGCCCATCACGTGCCCGGTGACGCGCGCGCACTTCATGTGGCTGCGGTCGGGGCGGGCGCCGATGTCCTCCATGCCCCACAGGATCCGGCGGTGCACGGGCTTGAGGCCGTCACGGGCATCGGGCAGGGCCCGCTGCATGATGACCGACATCGCGTACTCGAGGAACGAGTTCTCCATCTCGTCCTGGAGCTGGATCGGCTCGATGTCGAAGCGGTCCTCGTCGGTGGCCGTGCCGTCGCCGGGCGGGGGAGGGCTCTGATCAGACACGGGCAGGCTCCTGGCGGTGGGTGGCGGGTGCAGCCGGGTGGCAGACCCCCGTGTCGCGCACCGCTCCCGCAGGGGGAGCCGGGGGCACCGGGGTGGCCGTTCGGCGAATCACAACAGGGTGATTCTAGCCCGAGCGGACCGACAGCCCCGAGGTTGCCGGACCCGTCCTCACGCTCCGTGCCGGCGTCCGCACGCTCCCTGCACGCTGCGGGGCGACCACGGAAAGTGCCGGTGAGATTGTCACAGAAACACACAAAAAGGGCTGGGTAGCGGTTCAGCGACGGCGAACGACGGACACAGAGCGAGTCCAGTCAGGGACGCACCGAGTGATCCACCCACGGTCTCCGGACCAGCGCCGAGCAATACGGCGGGCGGGGCGGCAAGCGGTTGTCCGAGAGATACGTCGCACACCCCCCGTGCGACCCGAACAGTGGAGCCAGCCATGCGACCACCCATGAACACCTTCCTGAAGGCCGTCGCCGCGCTCTTCGGCGTCCTCGCCCTCCTGGCGTCGACCGCCGGCGTGGCGAGCGCGACCGACGACACGGTCGCCGACGAGCCGATCGAGGACCTCGCCACTCCCGACCAGCGCGAGGAAGAGACGTCCAAGGAGAACAGGGCCGAGCAGGCCAACGAGGCCGAGGAGAAGGCGGCCGAGCAGGCCGAGGAGGCCAAGGCGAAGGATGCCGAGGCCGCGGCCGCCGAGGAGCTCGAGGATGCGGAGCGCAGCGCCGAGACCGAGGCGCCCGCCCCGGCGCCGGCTGCTGATGAAGACGCAAACGGCGCGGCGCAGGTGAACCGGTCAGAAGGACAGGGCAACAACGACCCCGGTCCCCGTGGCAACAACGGCACCGTGAAGATCGACGGCATCGACCTGGACGACGGCCCCGGCAACAGCAACCAGCCCAACGATCCGGACGAGAACGTCACCGACAACGATCCACACGTCACCTGCGGCTTCCAGGTCGAGTTCTTCAACTTCGATCGGGGCCAGAAGGCCGACATCGTCTTCACCGCCCACCCGCCCACCGGCAACGGCGGCGTCCTGCTCGCCCAGGAGAGCATCGAGATCAGCGACGACGGCACCGCCGGCGCCGCCAACGACCTCGACGTGGTCATCGACTACGACATCGAGCAGTTCGACACGACGCAGTTCACCAGCGTCCACGACCGCCACGGCTGGCACGTGAAGCTGTCGCTCACCATCTACAACGAAGACGGCAGCGAGGTTCCCGGCGGCCAGAAGCACAAGGTCTTCTGGGTCGATGAGTGCCTGCCGGAGGTCGCACCGGAGACGCCCTGCCCCGATGGCATGGTCGAGGATGAGGACGGCGAGTGCGAGATCCCGGAGACCGACTGCCCCGACGACGAGGTGATGAACGAGGAGCGCGAATGCGAGGCCGTCGAGGGTGATGAGTGCCCGGAGGACACCGTCATGGTCGACGACGACTGCATCGAGATCGATGACGACGGCAACGGCGGCACCGAAGATGACGGCCCCGACGTCGTCGACGGCGACGAGGAAGATGTCCTCGACGAGGTCGTCGTGAACATGCCCCCGACCACGCCGGTCCGTCCGGCCACCCCGGCGACGCCCACGGTCAACCCGGCCACGCCGGCCAGCCCAGCCGTGCAGACCATCGTGGATCGCAACCCGCAGGTCCTCGGTGCCCAGGTGACCCGCACGGGCCAGCTGCCCCGCACCGGTGACGGCACCACCAACCTCGTGCCCTTCAGTCTGGGTCTGGTCCTGCTCGGCTTCGGCATCCAGCGCACCAGCAAGCGCCTCAGCACTGCCCGGGTGCGCTGACCACCCACTTCAGCCCACGACACCGACGGAGCCGCCCGGATGACCGGGCGGCTCCGTCGCGTCCGCACGCAGCGAAGCGGACCCATCGGTCGCCTCCGCCCGAACCGGAAGGGCCGGAAGTGAAGAACTCTTGATAATGGGCCGTTCGACCCATGCGCTGAACGCAGACAGTGAGCACACTGTCACTCACGGCGTTCACCAACGTCGGAATCCTACGGAACGCGATGATCCGCACGGCTCACCTCTCGGGGTGAACTCGGCCGCCTAACGGCCGTGCGGGGAGTGAGTGGCGAGACCGGTCCGTTCTGACCCAGGCGATGGGCAGATGACCGGTCGCCAGTTCCGAACGGAGTTCACATGCAGTCCAAGACCACTCGGGGCCTCCGACGCCTCCTCGTGTCGACCGGCGTGATCAGCCTCGTGCTCTCCGTCGCCGCCCCCGCCGTCCTGGCCT
>Ga0208490_100832_pt1 | contig 14850 bp, 12 predicted proteins | sample SubbioAug_CSWold_FD_184818 | JGI IMG/M metagenome (GOLD analysis project Ga0208490, IMG submission 184818) | Serpentinite rock and fluid subsurface biosphere microbial communities from McLaughlin Reserve, California, USA - CR11Aug_CSWold (SPAdes) | ecosystem: Environmental > Terrestrial > Deep...
GATTGGTTTTGGTTTCAAGCTATATATGCCTGAAGTTAGCTTATCATAGTGGAAGTCATTTGTCCAGGAAAATTATGTTATTTCGTCACGGGCACTAAGCATGAAAAAATGGTGGGAGAAGTATTGCGCAAAAAATTACCTCATTGTTATATCTCCCTTTCCCATGAGATTCTTCGGGAATACCGGGAATATGAAAGAACATGTACCACGGTACTCAATTCTTATGTAGGTCCAAAGGTAAGCAGCTATATAAATGATTTAAATTCCAGAATGAGTGACATTGGTTTTACAGGGACTTTATCCATTATGCAATCAAACGGCGGAATTATGTCTCCTTCGACAGCTAGCTTAAAGCCTGTAAATATGATGGAATCTGGTCCTGTTGGTGGAATTATTGCTTCTGCGGAAATTGGCAAGTCTTTAGGATATGAAAATATTATCGCTTTTGATATGGGTGGTACTACTGCAAAAGCCAGTTTAATTCGCTGTGGTGAGGTAAGTATGTCTGAGATGTATTATATTGGTGGGTATGCTAGTGGCCAACCGGTAATGATTCCTGTAGTTGATGTTGTTGAGGTGGGAACAGGTGGCGGCAGTATTGCCTGGATCGATGAGGTTGGCAGTCTAAAAGTGGGACCTCAAAGCGCCGGAGCAGATCCTGCACCCATATGCTATGGTAAAGGAGGAGTAGAACCTACCTTTACTGATGCCAATGTAATTCTGGGTCGTATTGGCGTTGATGACTTTTTGGGTGGAGATATGAAGCTGGACAAGGAAGCTGCTCTCAATGGTATAGAAACAAAAATTGCAAATCCATTACATATAGATACCTTGCATGCAGCTCATGCGATAATTCAAATAGCCATAAATAATATGTCACTGGCAGTTCGGGAAGTTTCTGTAGCAAAAGGCTATGATCCAAGGGATTTTGCTTTGATTGCTTCTGGGGGAGCAGGGCCACTCAGTGGTCTTGCGATTGCTCATGAATTACATATCCCAACGGTGATTATCCCACGTTTCCCTGCCCATTTTTCTGCCATAGGGATGCTCTTGACAGATCAAAAGCATGACTTTGTTCGGACATATTATAATGCGCTGGAAGATGTTGATTTTAAAGAATTATTAGGAATATATAATGACATGATTAAAGAGGCTTATCAATTAGTAAGTAACGAATCTATCTCTACAAATAAAATTAACTATCAGGGATATCTAGATATCCGATATGTAGGGCAAGAGTTTACCCTATTGGTTCCTGTAGATGAAGAACAATTGCAAAAAGGCGATGTTTATGGAATTCGCACAACTTTTGACAATATTCATTACAATAGATTCGGACACATGGCTGCTGAAGAACCAATTGAAATGGTAAACATTCGTTTAACGGTTACAGGAAAACGCATTAAACCAAAATTTCCTGAATTAGCAATTGCAAGTGAAAATTCTAGATTAGTGCACCGCCCTGTGTATTTTGACGGCAAAGAACAACCGGTCAAGTGCCCGGTTTATTACAGGGACAGCTTAGTTCCCGGTGATGAAATAGTTGGACCGGCACTGATTCAAGAATACGCCTCAACGACAGTTATCTATAAAAATGATCTTTGCAAAGTAAGTAAAACAGGGGAACTAATCATTTCTGTAGGGGGTGCAAAAGGTGAATAATTTGCTGATGGAAACCTTTGATCCGGTAACCTTTGACCCGGTAACGCTGGAAGTAATTAGAAATGCACTGCCTGCCATCTCCAATGAAATGTCTGTAGACCTTCAACGGGCATCTTACAATATGATGGTTTATGAGGTAAGAGATTACTGCTGTGCTCTGGTAGATAAACAGGGACGATTATTATCTCAAAATATGGGCGGGGTATCTCATTTTGTGGCTGACCTTGGTGTTATTATCAAAGATGCAATGCAAATGTATGGTGAGAATGGCTTTAATCCAGGTGATGTATTGATCACCAACCACCAGGCTGTTGCAGGACAGCACCTAAATAATATCGTAATCTATACCCCGTTTTTCTATAACGATAAGCTTATCTGTTTTGCCCTAGTGCGTGCTCATTGGATGGATGTTGGAGGCCTTAGCACAGGTTTTGGTGGAGGAGCCAGAATAACGGATCCTTGGATGGAAGGGTTGCAGTTAAATCAGCTAAAGATTTATGAATCCAATAAGATCAATGATACTCTTTTAACAATACTTAAAGACAACATTCGTTATCCTGAGTCTTCACTTGGAGATATGAGAGCTCAAATTGCTACCTGCAGGTTAGCGGAACGAAGGCTGGAGGAATTGTTTTCAAAATATGGAGAGCAAACAATTATGGAGTATGTTGAAGAAATTTTTTCTAAAACGGAAGAGAAGTGCAGAAAAATTGTTGCTCAAATTCCCGATGGAGTGTATGAAGCTGAATCATTTATTGACAATGATAGGTTTACCTTGAATGAACCTGTAAGAATACATGCAAGCGTTACCATCAGTGGTGAAGCCATGACCATCGATTTATCCGGTTGTTCTGAACAGCGTAAAGGGGCGATTAATTCTCGGACGTTAGCAGGAGCTATGGTGGCGTATAAAGCATTGACGGCGCCGCTGGATCCGGTGAATGAGGGTTCCTTTGGAGCTGTGAAAGTGATTATACCTGAAGGTAATGTGATGATGGCTAAATACCCTGCCCCAATGTCTAGCTGGAGCAGCATCCTACCGACAGTAGTTGATACAATCATTGCTGCTTTAGCAGATGCAATTCCTGAAAAAATACCTGCTGCTCACTTTGGCAACTTAGGAGGTTCAATAACCTGCTTTGGGGTAGACCCCCGTAACGGAAAGCGCTTTGTAATCCAAAGCATCGAAGGCGGCGGGTGGGGAGGAAGGCCTCATGAGGATGGTGAGTCTGCGTCAGTTTCAGTGTGCCAAGGGGATGTAAGAAATGCTCCCATCGAAAGCATGGAACTCAAGGCACCGATTATTGTAGAAGAGCGCAAATTACGAATGGATTCTGGTGGGTCAGGTAAACATCGCGGCGGTATGGGACTAGACGTTAGGATGCGGAACTTAGCTGAAGTTCAGTGGAGTGTTTCCCAAAGCGGCCGTCGCCAATGCCCACCTTGGGGATTATGGGGTGGAAATACCGGCACTGTCTCAGATGATTTGCTAAAGCTTCCGGAAGAAAAAGATTGGGCAAGCATTTATATTTCACGTCATACAGTTCCAGCTGATGCTCAAATACTCGTCCGAACTGCCGGTGGTGGCGGTTGGGGTGATCCTTTTGAAAGGGATCCTGAAAAAGTGCGCTGGGATGTAATAGAAGGGAATATTTCACTTCAGGCTGCAATAGATCAGTATGGTGTGTTTCTAAACCCAAATGACCTTTCTGTTGATGTGAAGGCTACCGAAAAATTAAGAAAAAGGAGGTGTTGTAGTGATTGAGGATCAACGTATTGAAACATTTTGTGTCAAAATGAATGAAATGAACCTGGAATATCTTGTGGCATATTTTGAGGGCAGTCATTCCTTTTTGGAACAAAATCTTGTATTTCTACTCAGTGATTTTAAGTCTATGGGCGAAAGTTTAATTATGTTGCATGTCAGTGGTGCGTCAACTTTAATAGCCACTCCATCCTGGGATGCTAAGCGGGCAAAGGAAAATTCAAAGTCTAAAGATGTCATTGCCACTGATGACTTAATCGGTACTTTTAATGGTGTATTAGAATCTAGAAAAATAGACCTGAAAAAAGTGGGTTTTATCGGATTTAATAGCATGAAACAATCTGCATTTTCGAAATTTTCTAATATATTTAACGATGCTTTTAATTTTTATGATGAAGATTTTTTAAAACTAACTTCATGCAAGAGTGAACAAGAAATAGAAAGAGCAAAAAAGGCTACCTGGATTGCAGAGCGGGGATATGAAAAAATGCTGGAGGCTGCAAAACCGGGAATATATGAATACCAGTTGGCCGGCGAGCTAGATAGTTTTATGAAATCTTTAGGAGCTGATGATAACTTTTTGCTATTAAGTGCTTCCCAGCATAATCAGGCAGTACGTCCACCAGGAAGACGTAGATTAGAAAAAGGAGACATTATTTTAGGAGAAATTTCTCCAAGTTACGAAGGGCAGTTTATTCAAATTTGCAGGAGTGTTGTGCTTGGTGATGTGAATAAAGACGACCTGTTTGAGAAATATCAACTTCTTATTGCTGCTTTCGACAGGGGAGTTTCAGCTGCAAAAGCAGGTGAGAAAATGTCCAATGTTATTCGAGCTATCAACGAACCATTAGAGACTGCAGGTTATGGAGATTACTGCCGCCCACCTTATATGAGGGTTCGTGGCCATGGCCTAGGGCTTAGCACCATCTTGCCAGGTGACGTTAGCGTGGATAATGATATCACTTTAAAAGAGGGAATGTTATTTATCATCCATCCAAATCAATATCTCCCTGAAACCGGATATTTATTATGCGGAGAAACTGTAATTATTACTTCAGCTGGAGCAATTCCTTTAACCAACAGAAGACCATCTCTTGATATAATTGATATTTAACAATTAGGGGGTGATAAATTATCGTGGGATTCTAAACGGTGACTGAGTTGATAACTGAGAACAGTGGGTTTGAATCGAAAATGGTTTTTCAGAAGGAGTTGGGAATCATGACAGATGTAATGCATCCGGATTATAATAAGCTGCTTGAGCTATTGAAAAGTCGTAAAAGTGTACGTCGCCTAAAACCTGATCCTATTCCGGAGGGGCATGTTGAAAAAATTGTAGAGGCAGGGCGTTGGGCTATGTCCGGTGCCAATTCGCAACCATGGGAATTTATTATTGTCCGTGATCAAGAAATGAAGGAAGCCTTGGAAACAGCTTTTAAAGAAGTGAATATGGATTATATTTTTTGGATGGAGCAACAAAGAATTCGCGAACTGCGACACCCAAGTTTTATCTTATCAGGTGATCCACATAAACAACTAGACTATATCAAAAGTCGTTGTGAATGGGCAGATGCACCGGCATTAATAATAGTGCTTGGTGATGGTCGCCGCCAATGGGGAACTGTTATGGGAGGGCACACATTCGGACGTGATCAATCTCACTTTACAGACGGACTAGCTAACTGCTGCACACTGATGCACTTGGCTGCGTCCACGCTTGGGCTTGGAACTCAATGGGTGACTATCCATATTCAGGAGGCCTTTAAGAAAATCTTGAATGTTCCGGATGTACTTACACTTTACCTTATCATTCCGGTGGGTTACCCTGCGTCCTCACCCAAGGAAGGTGTGAGAAGGGAGCTTAAAGACATGATTCACTATGATAAATATGATAGCTGCAAATTTATGAGCAACGAAGAAATTTTGACCTATTTAGCGGAATTGAGAGGATACACTAAAGAGATATACAGAAAATCTTATTTTCCAGTGTCTAATTCGTCAGCAAAAAATAATAATAGTGAGGTGTAATATTAATGACAAAGTTTAAATGGAACATTAGGACAGTTGTTTTGTTGCTTGGGATTGCTCTTATGATGTTTGCTTTAGTAGGCTGCGGTGGTACTGCTAAAGACACTGGAGGTGAACCAGTGGCACAAAATCCTGATCAGCCAAAACTTGAAGTAACAAGTCTAAAAGTTGGGTTGCCTGTACCGGCTGCTACTTTTTTACCGCTATACTTAGCTGACAGCAAGGGGTATTTTAAAGATGAAGGACTCAGTGTAGAGCTATTTACTTTTGGAGGAGATGGTAATGTTGTACAGGCTCTAGCAGGTGGATCAATAGACATTAACGTTGCCTCAATGAGCGGTTTTGTTAACGCAGTCAATGGACGTCAACCATTTAAGGCCTTTTGGGGTGGGTTTAATCAGGCTGATATTTATTGGTATAGTCCAACCTTAACGTCTATGGATGACGCAAAAGGAAAGCGTTTCGGCATAACTACATACGGTTCATTGACAGATTTTCTCACTCGCTATGCCCTTAGATTGCATGGACTTGATCCGGAAAAAGACGTTCAAATCATACAAGTAGGTCCAAGTATAAATGCGATACCTGCCTTGGAAACAGGTCAGATAGATGTAAGCACATCTTCAACTCCTGCTCGTTTTGTTATGGAGGAATTGGGTATGCACCAAGTTATGAGTGTAAAGGAAGATATATCACCTACCTGGGTACAACATATAGTTTATGCTAGAGAACGTTTTATTGATAACAACCCTGAAACGATTAAGGCATTTTTAAGAGCAATGGTTCGAGGGATTGAGCTGATAGAAAATAATCCTGAGGAAGCTGCTAAAGAATTGATGTCTAGATTAAATTATAGTGAGAATCATGCAAATCGATCTATTGAGCCAATCGTACCTTATTATGATAAAGCCGGTAATATAGATCCACAAGGATTGAAACTATTCTGGAATATTGCGATTGATGCAGGTGATGTAAAAGAAGCTTGGACTAATGATAAATGGCTTAACAGTACCTTTATAAATTCAGCAAATGAGTGGCTAAAGTAAAATGGGATCCTAAGCCTGGGGATATCCATATTAATAGAAAAGACTAGTTGAAGGAGGCTTAAGCAATGGCTCATGTGAGTATTCGCGATGTCGAAGTGGTTTACAAAAAACATCAAACCGATGAGGAACTTGTTGCTCTTACCGGATTTAGCGTAGAGGTGGAAAAGGGTGAATTTGTTACTATCGTCGGACCTAGTGGATGTGGAAAAAGTACTCTGTTACTCTCGATTGATGGTCTTTTGCCCCAGGCTAACGGCGAAATACTTATTGGAGGAAAACCAGTGTCCGGTCCAGGTATGGACCGGGCCATGGTTTTCCAAGAATTTGCCTTGATGCCTTGGCGTACAGTTGAGGCAAATACATGGTTTGGGCTGGAGGTTCAAGGGGAGTCCAAGGTAGATTTGCGGAAAAGAGCAGAGTATTATCTTAACCTAGTTGGGTTGAAGGGTTTTGAACGGAGTTATCCCCATCAGCTATCGGGTGGGATGCGCCAGCGGGTTGGAATTGCACGGGCTTTGGCTGTAAATCCGGAAATATTGTTGATGGATGAACCTTTTGGAGCACTGGATGCGCAAACGCGAGAGATTATGCAGGTTGAGCTTCTGAAGATTTGGGAAAAAGATCGAAAGACCGTCTTCTTTGTGACTCACGGCATCGATGAAGCAATTTATTTGGCCGACAAGATTGTGGTCATGAGTGCCAGACCCGGGCGGGTTAAAGAAATAATCAATGTAAGCCTTCCACGTCCTAGAGGGATGGATATTAAAACTACAGCTGAATTTGGACGAATGCGGCAACACATTTGGGAGCTGCTTGAGGACGAAGTTACTATGTCTGCTATCGGCAGTTAAGGGGGGCATAAATTGAAAACAGCTATATTTAGATCTCCACCTACACAATCTAGATTACAGAAGCTTGCTGGATGGGCTTCACCACGTTTTATATGGGGAATGGGTGCTGTAATCACTTTTCTTGCTACATGGGAAACTGTTAGTACTTTAAAGATTATGGATCCTAGGTATATCAGCAAGCCCAGCCAAGTTGTCCAGACAGGCTTCAAAATGCTAAGCAATAGTACTTTTTACCATCATCTTTATATTTCAATGTTGGAGCTAATCATCGGTTTCTCCCTTGCTGTTTTGCTAGGATTGCTGATGGGTTTGCTCATGGGGCGTTCACAGATTATCCGAGGACTGTTTGATCCTTTAGTGATGGCCTTATATGCGACTCCACGGGTAGCATTGATGCCTTTATTTGTCATATGGTTTGGGGTAGGAATATGGAGTAAGGTTTTTGTAGTTTTTGTCGGGGCAATTTTCCCAATATTGGTGAATACAATGACAGGTATCCGTCAGGTGGAGCCTTTGCTTTTGCGTGCAGGACGCTCTTATGGTGCCTCAGAATGGCAATTATTTACCAAAATCCTTCTACCTGGATCTTTGCCTGCTATGATTACCGGATTGCGTTTAGGCTGGGGGCGCGGTATTATTGGTGTAATTATCGGTGAGATATACGTTTCTTCAGCCGGCCTAGGCCACCTTCTTAATAGGGCAGGCAATGCCTTGCGAACGGATGATATGTTTTTTCTAGTAGTAGTTGTAGCTGGAATTGGGTATTTAGCTACCAGTGGTTTTTCTTTAATGGAGCGTAAATTAACACCTTGGAAGGAGGAGAAGGGAGCATGACAAAACTACACAGATTGTCGCAAAATTCAAAATGGTCTGTTTTATACCGAAAAAGCGAGCAAGTAATTCTAGGTTTAATAGGGTTAGTTTGTGTAGTTTTGCTTTGGCAGGTTACTGCTCATTTTGAATGGATTAATCCTCTTTTCATAAGCAGTCCTAAGTTGGTGTTAGATGCTGCTATTGAGCAATCAACTAATGGAATTATCTGGGCCCATTTTCGCATAACAGTAGTAGAATTTTTCTTAGCTTTTACAATAGCTTCTATCATGGGGATTTTAATTGGAATGCTGATGGGTTGGTATAGATTAGTGGAATATACACTCGAGCCATTTATATGGTTACTATATTCATCCCCCTTTATTGCCTTCTATCCACTGTTTATTATTTGGCTAGGTCTTGGATTTGCCACTGTAGTAATGATAGGATTTTTGTTGGCTTTTATCCCAATAATCGTCAACACTATAGCCGGGGTAAAAGGAACTAACTCGGTATTAATAAGGGCTGGACATTCTTTTGGGGCCAATAACCGGCAAATTCTTTTGAAAATTGTTTTGCCTTCAGCTCTGCCAATGATTGTTTCAGGATTGCGCATAGGCGTAGAACGGGCGTTGATAGGAGTAATCGTAGGTGAGATGTTTGCTTCAACTAAAGGGCTAGGCTATCTAATTAGTTACTACGGTTCTAGATTGCACACCGACCGACTCTTGGTATCCGTTGTTCTGGTAGTCCTTTTTGGATTGGTATTAACACAATTTATGCGTCTTGTAGAAGACCGTTTGCTAAAATGGCAAAAATAAGGAAAGAAGGTTGATGATAATGCAAACTATGCAGCCGGTTATTTTGCATGGGTGTACAACATGGGATCAAGAAAGATTACCAGTGGATGAATTTGGTGAACGGTTAAAAGCTGTACAAAAAATTATTAGAGACAATGGTTTGAGTGGGCTCATCGTTTATGGTGATTGCAGAGATTATTCAAAGCTTTGCTATTTAACAAATTATATACCGAGGCATAGCTGGGGAATGGTTCTTGTACCTGCCTGTGGTAGTCCTTGTTTATTGGCCAACGTCGCAGGAACGCGAGACCTTCCTTTTGTCCGATTATTGACTTGGATAGAAGATATACGGCCGGCGAAAAATGCAGCTAACGAAATCAAGCAATTTATAAAAGATATGAATGATAACCCGAATAATAATGCTCTTGAGCAAACCATAGGGATTTGTGGCGGGGAGCAGATGAGACATTTCTTATATAAGGAAATAGCTACTGAATGTCAACAATATAACTTGAAAAATGTGGATATGCTGATAGAACCTTTACTTCATCGTAAACGGCCGCGAGAAATAACAGTAATTCGTGAAGCCACCAACTTGTTAAAATCAGCTGTGGACGCTATGCAAGTAATTTACAGCAAAGGCGGTAGTGTGATGTCTGCTGTTATCGAAGCAGACCGTGTCGCTCGCAATTTAGGGGCTCAGGATGTAAGATTGCTATATAGCATAGATTTCGGACTTAACTTGCGGCCTATTGAAGCTTTATCTGAGGAGCGAAATGATCCTTTGATTGCTTATATTGCCATTGAATATTTAGGATATTGGGTTGAAGCTATGGTCACTTTAACTCAAAAGCAAAAGAGCCCGGCTTATAATAAGGCTAGCCAATTGTTAGATTTTTATAAAACTACGGTAAGGTCAGGTGTCGGTATAGAACAACTGGTAGAAAGTTCAATGGAAATCATCAAACCTTTTGAAAGTCACCCTGTCACTCAAGGAAGATTTGGTCATAGCATTGGTTTGTATTTGCAAGAGAAACCTTTATTTGAACTTTCCTTTGGTCAAAGTAAAATTTATGAGGAGACCATATATACCGTTCATGCAGGCTTGACAGATAATAACAAAGATCATGCTCTCTTGTCTGCAATTATATTAATAAATCAAAACGGCAATGAAATTCTTTGGTCTTCTGTTTAAGGTGTTATAATGACGATATTGGAACAGCTTGCTGAATACATTGTTCATGCCCGTTTTACTGAATCAGAACGGAAAGCAGTATTTCCTCATATCACGGACGCTTTATTAGCGTATCTGTGTGGCCATTTTACTTCAGAAGGAAGGCAATTAATTAGCCTTAAAAGCAAAAGCAGTGCTATTATAAAAAGAGATATGTATACCAATAGTTTATTAGATGATGTATTAATCAGCTGTGCTATCACACGATTAACAGAGATCGATGATATACATATTTCTTCCTGCACTACCCCAGGTGCTGTGGTTATTCCAACGGTTAAGACATTAATTTCTTATAATGAGGATATATCTGTAGAAGCAATTAGTGATGCCATCATCATAGGGTACGATGTTATCACCAGATTAGGGAAAACAATTAATGGTCCCGAGGTATTGTATAAGGGAGTTTGGCCAACATATTTTTGTGCTGCTTTTGGGACAGCTGCTATAACTGCCCGCTTACTTTGTCTATCTAAATCGGAAACTGTGCATGCACTTTCGTTGGCTTTAACCTTATCTACCGGTGGAGTTAGTCAAGGTGCAAAGTCGCCATTTCGTTGGTTTACTCTCGGGTATGCGGCCAGAACAGGATGCATGGCAGCAATGGTTGGGGCAAAAGGATTTACGGGTAATACGGAAATGATTGAAGGTGATTGGTTTAATCGAACTTACGGAATCCAGTCCAACACTACCCATTTGCTAACGGGTCTGGGACAGGAAAATCTAATAAATAGTGTTAGTATGAAACCATATTGTTCAGCAAAACAAGCCCTTCAGTCTATTTATGGTCTCCATCGAATTTTGAATCAGGGCATCTCTGCAAATGAAATTGAACGAGTAAATATTTATGTTCCGCCTCAGTTTGCTACCATGATAAATCACGGGGTGACGGGCAGGCTTTCATCTTTAACTAGCGTTCAGTATCAATTGTCTTTAGCCGCCTATCATCCTGCAAGCTTGTATGACATTGACCGATCAGAAATAATTGAATCTCAGGAAATTATGGCGTTTATGAATAAGGTACAAGTTTTTGGTGACAGTGATTTAGCTATTGATTATCCTGAAGTATGGGCAACAAGAGTCGAAGTAGAGACTTTGACAACAACAGTCAAACAATTTGTCAGTGAATCACCTGGTGATCCTGGAATGAAATTTAATAAAGTTGACTTGCAAAATAAAATTCAATGTTTTATTGAACCAATTTTAGGCGAAGGATATGCGCAAAAATTTATTCAACTGGACGCTGACATTGCTGCAAGCAAAGAGTCTCTTTTTAAACTATTTAATTGGATTGAAGAAATCATTCAGTCCGATAAGCCAAAAAGGTAATACAAACAATATATAGATTAGCTAAATAATTAATTAGAATTCACCCTCCTTAACCCCATATTTCATAATATGGGGTTAAGATAGCTAGGCTTGAAAATGTCCAAATAAAAAATAAATTGTTGATTAATATTGGAAGGGAGCTAATATGGCATTATATTACTTGTTAGCTATGCAGCTATTTATTTCTATTGCTATCCATGCATCACGCCCTATCATCTCGTTATTTGCTGACTCCCAAGGTACATCCATTATAATAATTGGTTTTCTAGTTTCAACTTATGCCTTTATTCCAATGTTAACAGCAATCAGGATTGGTAAGTGGTTGGATCTATACGGAGCACGGAGAGTTATTTTACTGGGACAAAGTGGAATGTTAATAGGATTTATTGTTCCAACTTATTATCCAAGTTTAGGAGCTCTTTTTTTTTCACAGGGTTTGATAGGTTTTTGTCAAGCCTGTGTTATAATATCTTTGCTAAAAACAATAGGCAATTTGCCAGGTAATCGTGATACGTTGATTGTATATGCTACCATGACGGGGTCATTAGGAGAATTGCTAGGCCCACTAATTAGTGGTTTTATGTTTGAATTCTTTGGATTCCAGCTAACCTTTGGCGCTATAATTTCTTTTGTCCTTATCTCTTTATTAATTGGAGTCGTGCTTAAATCAAAATTAGGGGAATTTGGTGAAGCATCAACAAATAGAACATACGAAGAAAAAAGGTCTAGTTGGCAATTATTAGCTAATATAAATCTACGCAATGCTTTTATAATAAATGGTTTAGTTCTTTACTCTAAAGACTTATTTGTAGCTTACTTTCCTATGTATGGCAATGGAATGGGATTTTCCACAAGCATAATTGGAGTGATTCTTTCATTAACTGCAGGTATGGCCTTAGTAGTTCGCCTGCTTCAGTTTTGGTTAGTAAAAAACTTTGGTCGTAGTAAAGTTCTTACAGCTACTTTGATAATAAGTGGAATTGCATTCATACTTGTTTTATTTACCTCTTCACCTGTCATTCTTACCGTTCCTGCTATTTTATTAGGGGCTGGGCTAGGCTTGGGGCAGCCACTTACGCTAGTATATCTGATGAATAGTAGCCCTGTAGAACGACAAGGAGAAGTATTAGGAATGCGTATTACTTTTAACCGTGTTTCTCAGTTTGTTGCTCCTTTTATCTTTGGTGGGATAGGAGGAGTTGCAGGAATATCCTCCATATTTTGGGCAAGTGGTTGTATTCTTTTAATTAGTGCTTACTTTACACGCAAATCATTTTCAAATGAAAAAGAAAAAGTAATTACAGAGGAGAAAGGGTTCTAATATAGATAAAAACTATTTTGCCTGTTACACGGGAGGTTTTAGATGTGGTAAATATAAAGAAACATTGCTGGCTGGTCATGGCAAGCGTTAGTTTGGGAACTTTTTTGACAACTGTTAACAGCAGTATTGTCAATGTGGCGCTTCCCACTATGGCGCGTGAGTTTGAAGTTGGTCTCAATATAATCCAATGGGTAGTACTAGCATACTTGCTGGTAATTTCGGCCGTATTACCCATAGTAGGCAGGCTGTCGGATATACTGGGACGAAAACTGATCTATTGCAGTGGATTTTTGGTAATTATGGCCGGAGCGGTGGCCAGTGCACTTGCCGAAAGCTTTTGGATGCTGCTTATTGCAAGGGTGATAATGGCTCTGGGAGCGGCCATACCCATGGCTAATAGTATGGCTATAATCATCTCGGTCTTCCCGATGACGGAGCGGGGGATTGCACTGGGAATAGTTAGCTCCATGGTGGCAGTGGGTTTAATGTCTGGGCCGGTGATGGGCGGATTTTTAGTGTCCTGGGGAGGATGGCAGTGGGTTTTTTGGATTAACATTCCTCTGGGGCTAGTAGCTTTCTTTACCGGGTGGTATTTGTTGCCACAGGATAAGCCTGAAGGTAAGCAAGAGCCTTTTGATTATCCTGGGGCGTTTCTTTATGCAGCGGGAATATTAACTTTCCTGTTGATGGTATCCCGCGTTCAGGACTGGGGAATGAGCCCTATTACCTTAGCGATAGGGGCAGCAACTATTATTTTGCTGGTTTCCTTTGGACTGGTGGAAAGTAGGACAGCTTATCCTTTGGTGGATTTTAGCCTTTTTAAGATACGGCTTTTCTCACTAGGAATACTATCTGCATTTCTGCTTTTTTTAGCTGTAGCTGCTATTACTATTCTGACACCATTCTATTTGCAAGACCTTCTTGACTACTCACCCAGCAAGGTAGCCCTATTTATGCTACCTTTTCCACTGGCTATGTGTTTAGTAGCACCTATGAGCGGGTATTTGTCAGACCGGGTGTCCCCAACGATACTAACTACTGTTGGGATGTTGACTTGTGCGATAGGTCTGGGGTGGCTGGCACTAATTCAAACAGAACAAGGGAGTTGGGTATTAATGACCTGCTTTGGGTTGATAGGGCTAGGAATGGGCTTATTCCAATCTCCCAATATTGCCTGTGTCATGGGCTCTGTTCCTAAGGATAAACTAGGCATGGCCAATGGGCTTAACTCTCTTATCCGAAACCTAGGAAAGGTCATTGGAACGGCAATAATGGTGGGAGTATTTACTGCAGTTAAGAACAGTTATTTTACCCAAGGGAGCGGAGGAATTGGTGGGGAAATTGCAGCATTCATGACAGGCTGGCGGATAGTCTTTTTATTGGCGGCAGTGATTGCTGTTATAGGAGCATTAATCTCAAGTCTGCGCAATTTAACTAGTAACCCAAACAGTAATATTGATGAATCTATCAAATTGGAGGCATCGGAGCGGTAACACAAAGTGTGTGATGCACTTCAATTCCCTTTCGTTTTTCTAAGAAACAATTTATCCCAGAGGCTATGTAGCTTCTGGGATAAATTGTTTTGTCTATTTCAACATCCCCAAAATCTCCTGCATAATCTCTTCCTTCCTTTTATTCACTGCCCCAAAGTCCATATTAGGCACAAAGTACTCTTCCAGCTTATCATGCAATACCTTCGCCCGTTAATAAAGCTCAACCCTTCCTGCGAATTCCACACATTGGCATAAACTTCCATAATATTGGAAAGCCTTGTTTTAATTTGCTTTTTCAGTTTACTTGCCTTAAAGGAGTTCCTAAATGATAAGTCTAAATTTTCAGAACATTATGTTGACACAGTATGACCACTTGGTTTAATATGAAACCAAGTGGTCAAGAATTGATTATTTACTAAGTGCCCGTGACGAAATAACATAATTTTCCTGGACAAATGACTTCCACTATGATAAGCTAACTTCAGGCATATATAGCTTGAAACCAAAACCAATC
>Ga0208490_100833_pt1 | contig 14831 bp, 13 predicted proteins | sample SubbioAug_CSWold_FD_184818 | JGI IMG/M metagenome (GOLD analysis project Ga0208490, IMG submission 184818) | Serpentinite rock and fluid subsurface biosphere microbial communities from McLaughlin Reserve, California, USA - CR11Aug_CSWold (SPAdes) | ecosystem: Environmental > Terrestrial > Deep...
CGGCTGTGGTGGGACGAGACGCCGGTCGACGTGTTCCTCTCCAACCACCCGTTCCACGACCACGCCGAGGCCGACCGGCGGTTCGTGGCCTTCGCCGGCATCGAGCGCCTGCCCGTGCTCGCCTGCCAGGACCTCGCCGTGTTCAAGGCGTTCTTCGCCCGTCCCAAGGATGTCGTCGACGTCGCCACGATGGTGGCCACCGGCTCGGTCGACCTCGACGCGCTGACCCGTTCCGTCGCCGCGCTGCTGGGCGACGGCGAGGCCCGGGGCCGCTTCTTCGAGCGGGTCGCGGAAGCGGCGCCCGAGATCGGCTGACCCGCGTCACCCCGAGATGGGGACCGGTACGGCCGCGACCTCCGCCAGCCGGTGCAGGTCGGCCCGCAGGTTCCTGGCCAGCATGCGACCGAGCAGCGGGGCGAGCAGCCGGTCGGCGCCGTGGGGCTCGACGTGGAGCTCCAGCGTCACCGAGCACCGCTCGGGGCCGAGGACGGCGACCGACCGGGCGCCGTGGGCGTCCGCCCCCTGCGTGGTCCTCCACTCGAGGCGCCGGCCCGGATCGACGGCGGTGACGACGCCGTCGTTGAGGTAGGTGCGTCCGCCGAGGCGGAGCACCTCGTGCGTGACGGTGCCGACGGCGAGGTCGTCCGCCGGCTCCCGGTGCATCTCGAGGACGCCGGTGCGCCAGCGCGGGTCGCGGCGGTGGTCGGACAGGACGGCCCACACCTGCTCGGCGGGGAGGTCGATGGTCAGGGTCTGGGTGAGGTGCAGCACGGGGTCCTCCGTCGTTGGTTTCCTGGTCGAATAGTACGGTGACGAAGTTTCGTGGTCAAGCTGTTCGTTGTCGAAGTACCTTGGGCTCATGCGTGGGCACGACGTGGTGGACGACCTGGTGGACCAGTGGCGGCGGGAGCGGCCCGACCTCGACCTCGCGCCGATGGCGACCATCGGGCGGCTGGGACGGGTGATGGCCCACCTGGGTCCGCGCATCGAGGACGTGTTCGCCCGCCACGGCCTCACGACCGCCGACTTCGACGTGCTCGCGGCGCTGCGGCGCGCCGGCGAGCCCTTCGCCATGCGCCCGACCGACCTGTCCCGGCTCCTCATGCTCTCCCCCGCCGGCATGACCAACCGGCTCGACCGGCTCGATGCCGCCGGCCTCGTCGAGCGCTCACCCGACCCCCACGACCGCCGCAGCTGGACCATCGCGCTGACGGCGCGAGGCCGCGAGGTCGTCGACGCCGCGGTCACCGAGCACGTGGCCAACGAGGCCGAGCTGCTCGCCCCGCTGAGCGCGACGCAGCGAGCTGCACTCGACCGGGCGCTCCGGGTGCTGCTGGCGCACCTCGAACCCGGCTGAGACGGTTCAGCCGGCGAGGAGCCGGTGGCGCAGGGCGTCGAGCAGCGAGATGGCGGCGTACTGGCGGATGCGCTCGCGGTCGCCGGGCAGCCGCACCTCGCGCACCTCGACCTCCCCCTGGACGTCGCTGCCGAGGAACACCGTCCCCACCGGTCGGCCGTCCTGGGTGTCGGGGCCGGCAACGCCGGTGACGCCGAGGCCCACGTCGGAGCCGAGCACCCGGCGGGCGCCCGTGGCCATGGCGGCAGCCGCCTCCTCCGAGACGACCGGACCCTCGGGCACGCCGAGCACCTCGTGCTTCACCTCGGACGCGTAGGAGACGACCCCGCCGCGGAACCAGCGGCTGGCGCCGGGCACCGACACGATCCGGGCCGCCACCAGGCCGCCGGTCACCGACTCGGCAACGCCGAGCGTGCGCCCTCGCGCCAGGAGCAGCTCCCCCACGGCGTGCTCCATCGACTCGTCGTCGACGCCGAAGACGAGCTCACCCAGCACGGAGCGCAGCGCGGCCTCCTCCTCGCCCACCAGCGCCGCCGCCTCGGCCTCGTCGGCGCCCCGAGCCGTGATCCGCACCCGGATGCCCTCGATGCCCGAGGCGTTGAACGCCAGCGTGGGCGCCGGGCGGCCCGCGGCGTGGGCGTCGTCGAGGGCGCGCATGCGGTCGTCGAGGAGCTCGGCCAGCCCGGACTCGGACTCGCCCCAGGTCCGCAGCGTGCGGGAGACGATGGTGGAGGTGTCGCCCGCCCGCCGCCGCAGGTCGGGCACCACCGCCCGGGTGACCATCTCCTGCATCTCGTGAGGCACGCCGGGGACGGCGTAGACCACCTTGTCACCCACCGGACAGATCAGCCCGGGCGCCGTGCCCCGGGTCTGGGGGATGACGGCGGCGCCGACCGGCACGTCGGCCTGGCGCAGGTTGTTGTCGGGCATGCGCCGGCCCCGGGCGGCGAACAGCTCGCGGATCACGTCCGCCACCGGGTCGTCGCGCACGAGGGGGACGCCCATGACCTCGGCGATGGCCTCCCGCGTCACGTCGTCCTGGGTCGGCCCGAGGCCGCCGCAGCAGATCACCGCGTCGGCCCGCTCGAGGGACTCGCGGATCGCGGCGACCATGCGGGCGTGGTTGTCGCCGACGCGCACCGAGCGGAGGCAGTCGACGCCGGCGAGGGCCAGCTGCTGCCCGATCCAGGCCGAGTTGGAGTCGACCACCGTGCCGAGCAGCAGCTCCGTGCCGATGGCGACGACCTCGCAGCGCACTGTCAGCCGCGGTCGCCGGTGTGGCTGAACGAGCGGTGCCCGTCGGTGACGTAGGAGATGCCGGTGCCGATGGTCAGCACCACGGCGACCCACAGGGCGACGACGTGCACCCACTCGGCGGAGTCGGCCACCGGCGGGAGGAGGGCGAAGGCGATCGCGAGCTCCTGCACCACGGTCTTGACCTTGGCCGCGTACCGGGCGGGGACGGCGATGCCGTGGCGGGCGTACCACGAGCGGAACCCGGAGATGCCGATCTCGCGCACGGTGATGAGGGCCACCGGCACCCACCAGAACGCGCCCGAGACCACCAGCGCCCAGCCGGCGCCGAGCACGAGCACCTTGTCGGCGAGCGGGTCGAGGAACGCGCCCGAGCGCGTGGTGCCGTGCTTTCGGGCGAGGTGGCCGTCGATGCCGTCGCTCGCGGTGAGCAGGAACCAGGCCAGCACGGCCCAGTACGAGGCGCCACCGCCGGCCACGAAGGCCAGGAACGGGACGGCCAGCGCCATGCGGGCGATGGTGATGGCGTTGGCCGGTGTGGCCAGCGCCGAGGCGCCGTAGCGGGACGGGTCGGCGGCGTCGGTCACGGCCGTCGCTCCCCTGCCCCCACCGCCTGGGCGAGCACGGCGTGCACCTCGGGGCCCTCGGCCGCCACCACCTCGACGTCGACGATCGAGCCGGGCTCCAGGTGGTCGGGGACGGTGATGAGGCCGTCGATCTCGGGCGCCTCGCGGTGGCTGCGCCCCACGCCGGGCTCGTCGACCAGCACGGACACGGTGCGCCCCACCAGGGCGTCGCGCCGGGCGGCGGTGATGTCGTCCTGCAGGCCCCGCAGCTCGGAGAGCCGGTCGGCGACCACGGCGTCGGGGACGGACCCGTCGAGCCCGGCCGCGTAGGTGCCGTCCTCCTCGGAGTACCGGAAGAAGCCGCACCAGTCGAGCTGGGCCTCCTCGACGAAGGCGAGGAGGGCGTCGTGGTCGGCCTCGGTCTCGCCGGGGTAGCCCACGATGAAGTTCGACCGGAAGGTGGCGTCGGGCTCGCGCCGGCGGATGGCGTGGATGCGCTCGAGGTAGCGCTCGCCGTCGCCCCACCGGCGCATGCGGCGCACGAGCGGGCGGGACACGTGCTGCAACGACAGGTCGAAGTACGGGACGCCGGTGCGGCAGATGGCGTCGATCAGCTCGTCGTTCAGCTCGGACGGGTACAGGTAGAGGAGCCGCACCCGGTCGACCACCCCGGTGAGGTGGTCGAGGAGCGGCACCAGCGCCCGCTGGCCCTGCCCCTGGTCGCGGCCGAAGGAGGCCAGGTCCTGGGCGACGAGCACGATCTCGCGCACGCCGCCTGCCGCGAGGCCCTCGGCCTCGGCGACGACGTCGGCGACCGTGCGCGAGCGCTGGGGGCCCCGGAACGACGGGATGGCGCAGAACCCGCAGGCCCGGTCGCAGCCCTCGGCGACCTTGACGTACGCCCACGGCGCCGACGCCGCCGGGCGGGGCATGTTGAGCAGGTCGAGCGCCGGGACGGGGGGACGGGACCCGATGGTGACAGGCACCCAGGGCGCGCCCGCCGCGGGGCCGGTGATCGGGCCGCCGAAGCCGACGACCCGGTCGACCTCGGGCAGGGCGTCGGCCAGCTCGTCGCCGTAGCGCTCGGCCATGCAGCCGGTGACCACCAGCTCGGCGCCGTCGCGGCGGGCGTCGCTGAGCCCGAGGATGGTGTCGATCGACTCCTGGCGGGCCTCCTCGACGAAGGCGCAGGTGTTGACCACGACGAGGTCGGCCCCGTCGGGCGCGTCGGCCGGGAGGTACCCGTCGGCGAGCAGCCGGCCGGTGACCTTGTCCGAATCCACGGAGTTCTTGGGGCATCCGAGCGTCTCGACCCAGAAGCGGCGGGGCGCCATCGGGACGAGGGTACCGGGGGGCCTGCGGGGTGGCGGAGTCCGGCTCCGGCCGGTGCGGCCCCCTCAGGCGGTGTGGGCGGGCGCCAGCCCGGGGCGCGGCCACGGCACCGACACCAGGCGGCCCGTGCCCGACAGGGTGACGAACGCCGTGCGCAGGTCGTCGCCGCCGAAGCAGATGTTGGTCACCAGCGGGTCGTCGAAGGCCAGGTGCTCGACCGTCTCGCCATCCGGCGAGATCGAGGTGATGCCGCCGTTGACCAGCGTGGCCACGCACACCCAGCCGTCGGCGTCGACGGCGAGGCTGTCGAGCAGCTGCATGCCGGGCAGGCCGGCGAGCAGGTGGCCGCCGCCGGCACCCAGCGGGTTGGCCTGGGACTCGTCGAGCGTGCCCGGCCCGGACAGCGCCCAGCGGTGCACCCGGCCGGTGTGGGTCTCGGCGGCGTACAGGGTGGCACCGTCGGGCGACAGGCCGACGCCGTTGGGGGCGTCGAGCGGGTGCACGACCTCGACGCAGGACGAGCCGTCGGGCTGCGCGTAGTGGAGGCCGGTGCGGTCGGAGCTGCGGCCGAGGCGGACGCCGTGGTCGCTGAACCAGAAGCCGCCGTGGGCGTCGAAGACGATGTCGTTCGGGGCCCGCAGCGGGACGGTGTCGCCATCCGGCGTCGTCGACTCGGTGTAGAGGACCTCGACCTCGCCCGACCCGAGGTCGACGCGCTGGATCGACCCGCCGGACCACGACGGCGGCACCGGACCGGGGAGGGTGAAGCCGAGCACCTTCTCCCAGTGGAAGCAGCCGCCGTTGTTGCAGACGTAGACCTTGCCGTCGGGGCCGATCGCCGCGCCGTTCGGCCCGCCGCCGAGCTCGAGGCGCCGGCGGACGCCACCGTCGGGCTCCAGCCACGTGAGCGTCCCCCGCTCGATCTCCACGAGCAGGATCGAGCCGTCGGCCATGGCGATGGGGCCCTCCGGGAACTGCAGGTCGGTGGCGATGGTCTGCACGTCGGTCATGGCCGGCGATCTTGGCACGGTCGGCCCCCTGCAGGGGGAGGTGCTCAGGCCAGCAGCGGAACGGCGACCGCGTAGGCGCCGAGCAGCGCCACGCCCTCCCAGCGGGTCACCGCGCGGCCCGTGGCCATGAAGAGCCAGGCACCGGCCGCCACGATCACCATGGCCCCGACCCCGATGGTCGCCAGCTCCGGGTCGTCGAGGTCGCCGGGACCGACGAGGGCCGCGATGCTGCCCACGGCCAGGCTGTTGAACAGGTTGGACCCCAGCAGGTTGCCGATGATGAGCTCGTCCTCGCCCTTGCGGGCGGCGGCGATCGCGGTCATCAGCTCGGGCAGCGAGGTGCCCACGGCGACGAGCGTGACGGCGACGAAGCCCTCGCCGAGGCCGAGCTCCTCGGCGATGGACGACGCCCCGGTGACGGCCAGCTGCGCGCCCACGATGACGCCGACGAGGCCGAGGAGGCTGCGCACGGCCTCCCTGCGCACCGAGATGGCGTGGTGGTCGTCGACGAAGTCCTCGACCTCGGCCCGCAGCTCCTCGTCGCCGCCCCGGTTGCCGGTGAGCAGGTGGACGAGCGCAGCCACGAGGGCGACGAGGAGGACCAGGCCTTCCCACCGCTCGAGGCCGTCCTGGACGAGCAGCCCGAAGAGCACGACGGCGGCCGTCGACAGCGGTGCCTCCTTGCGCAGCACGCTCGACCGCACCGACATGAGGCACAGCAGCGAGGCGATGCCGAGCACCAGCGAGAGGTTGGCGGCATTGGAGCCGATGACGTTGCCGACGGCGATGTCGAGCTTGCCCTGGCCGGCGGCGATCGCTGACACCACCATCTCCGGCGCGCTGGTGCCGAATCCGATCACGGCAGCCCCGATGATCACCGGCGAGACGCGCAGGGCCGTCGACAGGCGGGCGGCGCCGGCGACGAACTCGTCGGCCGCCTTCGTCAGGACGACGAGGCCGATCACCACGGCGAGGACGGCGACCATCACGCCGCTCAAGGTTGGCCGACCGGCGCTGCCGGCCCAAAGACGGCAGGGCGCACGGCCCGCGGTGCCGGCGACCTGACTACGGTGCGGCACCGATGCGCGCCGCCTTCGCCCGCCGCTACGACCAGCTCATGCAGCGGTTCGAGCAGGGCCCGCTGCGCGACGCCCGCTCGGCCCTGCTCGAGGGCATCTCGGGCACCGTGGTGGAGATCGGCGCCGGCACCGGTCGCAACCTGCCCCACTACCCGCCGACGGTGGACCGCCTCGTGCTCACCGAGCCGTCGCCGGTGATGCGCGACCAGCTGCGGACGCGGCTCGCCGAGGTGTCGCCGCCCTTCGAGGTGGAGATCGTCGACGCGACCGCCGATCGCCTCCCGCTGAACGACGACCTGGCCGACGCCGTCGTCTCCACGCTGGTGCTGTGCTCCGTGCCGGCGCTCGGCCCGGCGGTGGCCGAGCTGCGCCGCGTGCTGCGCCCGGGCGGCGAGGTGCGCCTCATGGAGCACGTCGCCTCCGAGGGCCGGTGGGCGAAGCGGGTGCAGCGTGCGCTCGATCCGGCGTGGAACTGGCTGGAGGGCTCCTGCCACCTGGACCACGAGACCCGCACCGCGCTCGCCGCCGGCGGCTTCGACGTCAGCGGCGTCGAGGCGGTGGACTCCCCGATGCCCCTGCCCATGGTGCGCGGCGTCGCCGTCGCCCCCGGCTGACCCCGGTCAGGTCTTCGACAGCAGCTCGTCCAGCTCGGCCTCGGTCATCAGCACGTCGCGGGCCTTCGAGCCGATCGACGGTCCGACGACGCCCCGCTGCTCGAGGATGTCCATGAGCCGCCCCGCACGGGCGAAACCGACCTTGAGCTTGCGCTGCAGCATCGACGTCGAGCCGAGCTGGCTGCGCACGATCAGCTCCATGGCCTGCAGGGCGAGGTCGTCGTCGTCCTCGTCGCCGGTGCCGCCGCCGGGCAGCACGGCCGAGGCCTCGGTGCCGTCGCCGCCCTGCACCTCCTCGACGTAGGCCACCTCGGGCGACTGGCGCTTCCAGTGCGCGGCCACCTTGCGCACCTCCTCCTCGGTGACCCACGAGCCCTGGATGCGGGCGGGGGTCGAGGAGGTGGGGCCGAGGAAGAGCATGTCGCCCTTGCCGACCAGCCGTTCGGCGCCGGCCTGGTCGAGGATGACCCGGCTGTCGGTGATGCTCGACACCGCGAAGGCGAGGCGGGCGGGCACGTTGGCCTTGATGATGCCGGTGATGACGTTGACCGACGGCCGCTGGGTGGCGATGACGAGGTGGATGCCCACGGCGCGGGCCATCTGGGCGATGCGGGCGATCGACTCCTCGACGTCGCGAGCCGCCACCATCATCAGGTCCGCGAGCTCGTCGACCACGACGAGGATGAACGGCAGGCGCTCGTAGCGCTGCGGCCCCGGCTCGTCCGGTGCCCCCTCGGAGCCGACCAGGCGCCCCTGGTAGGTGGCCTCGGCGTCGGCGAGGTCGCCGCGGTCGAAGGCCTCGTTGTAGCCCGTGATGTCGCGCACCCCGACCTCGGAGAGCAGGTCGTAGCGGCGCTCCATCTCGCGCACCGCCCAGGCCAGCGCGTTGGCCGCCTTCTTCGGGTTGGTGACGACCTGGGTGAGCAGGTGGGGCAGGCCCTCGTACTGGCCCATCTCCACCCGCTTGGGGTCGACGAGGATGAGCCGCACCTGGTCGGGCGTCGAGCGCACGAGGATCGACGTGAGGATCGAGTTCAGGCAGCTCGACTTGCCCGCCCCGGTGGCCCCGGCGATGAGGATGTGCGGCATCTGGGCGAGGTTCATCAGGTGGGCCCGGCCGTTGATGTCGCGGCCGACCGCCACCTCGAGCGGGTGGGTGGCCTCGGCGGCCTCCCGCGAGGTGAGGATGTCGCCGACGGTGACGAGCTGGCGTCGGGCGTTGGGCACCTCGATGCCGATGGCCTGCTTGCCCGGGATCGGCGCCAGGATGCGCACGTCGGGCGTGGCCATGCTGTAGGCGATGTCCTTGGCCAGGCTGGTCACCCGGTTGACCTTCACCCCGGGTCCGAGCTCGAGCTCGTAGCGGGTGACGGTGGGACCGACCACCATGCCGACCAGGCGGGTCTCCACGCCGTGCTGGGCGAGGCTCGCCTCGAGGCGGCGTCCGTCCTCCTCCACCGCCTTGCGGTCGACCTCCTGGCTGCCGGTGCGCACCAGCAGCTTGTGGGGCGGCAGCTTCCAGTCGCCGGTGTGCACCTTGGGGCGCAGCTCGATCTCGGCGACCGGCGCGTCCGGCGCCGGGACGTGCACGGCGACGTCGCCGGCGGGCTCATCGACGGGCTCGTCGGGGAGCGGCTCCTCGGCCAGGTCGTAGGGCGCGGCCTGCTCGCCGGCGACCGTGACCTCGAGCGTCGGCTCCTGCGCGGCATCGGGCTCGTCCCGGGGACGGGCCTCGTCGATCGTGAACAGCGACCGGACGGTGGCCCGCAGCATCTCGCCCACCGGGCGGAAGGTCGAGACGGCACCCTCGGCCGCGACGCGGACCGGGATGCGGGTGATCACGAAGAACGCGATGACCAGCAGCGTGAGCAGGATGACGGTCGCGCCGGCGGTGGCAGCGACGGCGACGAGGGGCAGGCCGGTGGCCATGCCGAGCAGCCCGCCGGCGGCACCCCACTCGTCGAGGCCGTCCTCGAGGCGGGGCTGGCCCCGGCCGACGTGGAGCAGGCCGGTGGTGGCCAGGGCGAGCAGCGAGCAGCCGACGGCGAGGTGGGCGCGCCCGAAGGTGCCCTCGCCGGTGGCTGGGTCGTTGCCGCGCATGCAGGCGATGCCGACGAGCACGAGCACCGGGGGGACGAGCGCGCCGGCGAGGCCGGCGAGGCCCGAGGACGCGGCGGCCAGGAGCCGGCCGGCCGGGCCGGCGGCGTCGGCGTACAGGCCCGCCGCGGCCACGATGCCGACCCCGATCAGCGCCAGTCCGACGACATCGCCCGCGCGTCCGTCGAGGGCGGCCCCGACGGGACCACCGGCACGCGTCGATGCCGGCTTCGTTCTGGGGCGCCGCTTCACCGGCGCCTTCTTCTTGGAGGTCGAGCGCGTGGCAGCCACAGTGCCCACAACGCTAACACCAGCCTCAGAAGCAACGGTGGCTCCCGAGCCGTGTCGTTCTTGTCAGGAGAACGGGGCCTCAGAGCCCCGAAACGCTGACAAGAACGGGGCGGGAGCCGCTCAGGCCTCGATGACCACCGGGACGATCATCGGGCGCCGCTTGGTCTCCCGGTTCACGAACCGGCCGGCGGCCTTGCGGGCCGCCCGCTGGATGGCCTCGATGTCGGCGGTGTCCTTGACCTCGGCCACCGCCTTCTCGACCTCGTTCGCGCACTCGGCGAGCAGGCCCTCGGCCTCGGCCTCGTAGATCCAGCCGCGGGTGACGATCTCGGGCCGGTTCAGGAGGGCTCCCGACTCGACGTCGACCGTGACGATGACCACGACCACGCCCTCCTCGGCGAGCACCTTGCGGTCGCGCAGCACGCCCTGCCCGACGTCGCCGATGGTGCCGTCGACGTAGAGGTAGCCCGCCGGCACCTTGCCGACCGCCTTCAGGCCCTCGTCGGTGAGCTCCACCTGGTGGCCGTCCTCGCACACCCACACGTGGTCGGGGGCGATCCCCATCTGCCGGGCGAGCTTCGCGTGGGCGACGAGGTGGCGGTACTCGCCGTGCACCGGGATGAACCACTCGGGCTTGGCGATCGAGTGGTACGTCTTGAGCTCCTCGGCCTTGGCGTGGCCGGTGGCGTGCACGTCGGCGATGCCCGAGTACACGACGTCGACGCCCTGGCGCACGAGCCCGTCGATCACCTTCGACACGTTCATCTCGTTGCCGGGGATCGGATGCGAGCTGAGGATGACCGTGTCCTGGGGCGTGAGTGTCAGCCAGCGGCTCTCGGTGGCGGCCATCAGGGCGAGCGCCGACATGGGCTCGCCCTGGCTCCCGGTGGAGATGATGCAGATCTCGCCCGGGTCGTGCTGGTCGATGTCCTCGATGTCGATGAGGCTGCGCTCGGGGATCTCGAGCAGGCCGAGCTGGCGGGCCAGCTTCATGTTCTTCTTCATCGACATGCCGAGCGTGGCGATCTTGCGGTCGAACGCCACGGCGGCGTCGGCGATCTGCTGGACGCGGTGCACGTGGCTGGCGAAGCAGGCGGTGATGATGCGCCGGCCCTCGTGGGCGTGGAACAGGTCGTAGAGGACCCGCCCGACCGTGGTCTCGCTGGCCGAGTGCCCCTTCTCCTCGGCGTTGGTGGAGTCGGCGAGCAGCAGGCGGATGCCGGGGTCGCTGGCCATGGCGCCGATGCGCGCCAGGTCGGTGAGGCGCCCGTCGACCGGGGTCAGGTCGATCTTGAAGTCGCCCGAGTGCAGGATCGTGCCCTGGGGGGTGTGGAACGCGGTGGCGAACGCGTGCGGCACCGAGTGGGTGGCCGGGATGAACTCCACGTCGAACGGGCCGATCTTCCGGCGCTCGCCGTCCTTCACCGGGATGAAGTCGGTGCGGTCGAGCAGGCCCGCCTCCTCGATGCGGTTCCGGGCGAAGCCGAGGGTGAGCTCGGACCCGTAGAGCGGGAAGCTCACGTCGCGCAGCAGGAACGCCAGCCCGCCGGTGTGGTCCTCGTGGCCGTGGGTGAGGATCGCGCCCTCGACCCGGTCGGCGTTGTCGTAGAGGTAGCTGAAGTCGGGCAGCACCAGGTCGATGCCGAGCATGTCCAGGTCGGGGAACATGAGCCCGCAGTCGATCAGCATGATCCGGCCGTCGAGCTCGATGCAGGCGCAGTTCCGCCCGATCTCCCCCAGTCCGCCGAGGAACGTGATCTTCACCGGTGCAGGCATGACGGGGCACGGTACCGGCGTGGGCGCGGCATCCCGGTGTTCCGTGCCGGCTGCCTGGACGCAGGCGCGCTACCCCTGGAGGGCGTCCCAGATCTCCTTGGCCGTCACCTCGAGGCCGTCGGGGGTCGGCCCCATCGGGGGCCGGCACTCCCCCGCCGGCAGGCCGAGGGTGCGCAGCATGGCCTTGGTGGGCACCGGGTTCGGCGCCTCGAGCCCGGTCTCGAACGCGTAGGAGGGCAGGAGGCGCTGGTTGATGCGGCGGGCCTCGCCGGCGTCGCCGGCGTCGAAGGCGTCGATCATCGCTCGGATGTGCACGCCGGCCCAGTGGGAGGCGACGCTGATGACCCCCCGGGCGCCGACGGCCAGCAGCGGCAGCGTGAGGTTGTCGTCGCCGGAGAGCACCTCGAACCCGTCGGGCACGGCGGCGACGAGCGCGGCGGTCTCGGCCGGGTCGCCTGCCGCGTCCTTGAGGCCGACGATGGTGGGGACCTCGTGGGCGAGGCGGACGATCACGCCGGTGTCGACCTTGCGCCCGGTGCGCCCGGGGATGTCGTAGAGGATCACGGGCAGGTCGGTGGCGGATGCCAGCATGCGGAAGTGGCGGTCGAGCCCGGCCTGCGAGGGCTTGTTGTAGTACGGCGCGACCACGAGCAGGGCGTCGACGCCGATGCTGGCCGCGGTCTCCGACTGGCGGATGGCGTGCGCCGTGTCGTTCGAGCCGGTGCCGGCGATCACGGGGACGTCGACGGCCTGGCGCACGGCGCGGAACAGGTCGACCGACTCGGTGGCGGTGAGCGTGGGCGACTCGCCGGTGGTTCCGTTGACGACCAGCCCGTCGCTGCCGTGCTCGACCAGCCAGCGGGCCAGCTGCTGGGCGCCGTCGAGGTCGAGCGCGCCGTCCCCGTCGAAGGGCGTGATCATGGCGGTCAGGACCCGCCCGAAGCGGCTCTCTCCGAGTGCGCCCATCTACGGGCTCCTTTCACGTTGGCGTTCGCGCCCCAGGGTGGCGAGCAGGTCCTCGTGCAGCTCGAACCAGCACGAGTGGTAGCTCGGGAACATGGGCTTGGTGAACCAATCGTGCTCGCCGGCCACCACGTGGTCCAACGCCTTCCGCAGCCGCCGCTGGTGGGGACCGAAGCGCTCGAGCACCTCGATGAGCGCGGCGAGCACCGGCTGCAGGCGCCCGTCGACGGCGACGAGCGCGTCGATGACCGCCCGGTCGTGCGCCTCGTCGCGGTGGTCGTTGGCGACGGTGTCGCCGCCCACCTCGCGCAGCTGCCACTGCGTGCAGACGGTGAGGAGCTGGCGGTTGAAGTGGAGGAACTCCTCGTAGGAGGCCTCGACGCGGGGGCGCAGCCCGTGGGCCTCGAGCTCGTCGGCGAGGAGGCGCTCGCCGAGCAGCCGGCCGCCGGGCGCCAGGACGAACCCCGGGAACCGACCCCGACGGAAGGTGACGAGCCCCTGCTCCTCGAGCGCCGCCAGCTCGGGGCCGACCACCTCGGGTGAGATGTCCATGTACTCGGCGACGGCGTCGGCGTCGGCGACCCCGCGCAGCCGCAGGGCGTGCAGCGCCAGCAGGCGGGGCGAGGAGGCGACGGCCACGGCGGCAGCGTAGGGCCGCCCCGGGGTCAGGACGCGGCCCGCAGCGCCCGGTAGAGCAGCCGGGCGTCGCCGAGGCGGCGGCGCAGCTCCCGCTCGAGGCCGGCGATCGGGTACAGGTTCTGCGGAGCGCGGGGGTCCTTGTGCGCCTCCGACGCGAAGCGGGGCAGCACGAGCGCGCACGTGTCGGCGACGCCCACCACCTCGGCCGCGGTGCGGTCGGGGCTGAGCTCGCAGCGGACCACGCCCGCCCACCCGTGGGAGCGGTCGCCGGGGAGGCGCAGGTACCACGACCACCGCCGGAAGCCACCGTCGCCGATGAGGAACACCGGCGTGCGCTGGCCGGCGTCGAGGCGGGGGACCACGTCCTGCACGACCGCCGGGAGGTACGACACGTGGTGGGTCTTGACGTAGCCGACGGCGTGGTCGAGCCCCGTGCGCTCGCGGATGGGGCCGTCGAGCACGAGCAGGCAGTCGTCGGGGACGGCCTCCGAGACGGTGCGCTCGAGGTCGGCCATGCAGCGCTGCAGGGCGAGTGACAGCGCGTCGCCCGTGGCCGGGGCGGGGACGGGGCGGACCCCGAAGCGGCCGTGGCGCGTCGCCACCGGCACGAGGTCGGGGGCGTCGCAGAAGATGCCGCGGTCGACCCGGGCGTCGACGACGGTGGCGCGGCCGTTGCAGCGGACCACGCCGGCGGCGTAGCTGGCGCACAGGCCCTGGTGGGTGCTGCCCCGGTCGGACTCCACCCACACCCGGGCGTCGACCCGGCGCACGCCGTCGACGAAGGCGAGCTCGGCCGGCGCCGCCGTGCCCGGGGGCGGCGTGCGGGGCGCCCACGCCGCCACCGGCACCTCGACCTCCACGTCGACGGTGGCGGTGGTCTCGTCGAGGCCGTCGGGGGCCATCGGCGAGCCGTACTCCGGCGACCACTGCTCGACGACGATGCGCATCAGGCGTCCACCCGTTGCACGGTGGAGGTGTCGCCCACGCGGCGCACCTCGAAGCGGGTCGGGACGCGCTCGGCGAGCTCGGGGACGTGGGACACCACCCCGACCATCCGACCGCTGGCGCCGAGCTCCTCGATGGCCGAGGCGACGACGTCGAGCGTCTCGGGGTCGAGGGTGCCGAAGCCCTCGTCGAGGAAGATGGCGTCGAGGTGGGCGTGGCCGGCGGGCGACAGCTCCGACACGCGCTCGGCCAGCGCGAGCGCCAGGGCCAGGGAGGCGAGGAACGTCTCACCGCCGGAGAGCGTGCGGGCGAGGCGCCGCTCGTCGGCGTTGGCGTGGTCGACGACCTCGAAGGTCTGCTTGTCGTCGATGGCCATGGCGTAGCGGCCCGAGGACAGCTGCTCGAGCCGCTCGGACGCCCCGGCCACCAGGGCGGCGAGCGCCTCCTCGAGCAGCCATGCCTCGAAGCGCTTGGGGTGCAGCTCGGCGACCAGCACCTCGTGGACGGAGCGCTGGTCGGCCACCCGGGCCTGCTCCTCCTGCAGGCCCGCCGCCATCTGCTGCTGCTCGCGGAGCCGCTCGACGGCGGCGGCCGACTCGGCGGCGGCGCGCACGCAGGCGTCGCGCAGCGCTGCGGGTGCGGGCACCGGGACGCCGGCGCCCTCGGCGGCCCGGACCAGCTCGGCGACGAGCTGGTCGCGCTCGGCGGAGACGGTTGCCCGCTGGGCGCGTGCGGACTCGACCTGCGCACCGAGCGCCGCCGCCCGCTCAGCGGCCCACCCGCACAGGCGCCGCCAGTCGTCGGCCAGGTCGTCGCCGAGGGGTGGCGGGCCCTGGGCGGCGACGCGGTCGCGCACAGCGGCCAGCTGCGCCCGAGCCCGGGCGTCGTCGGCGACGGCGCGGTCGCGG
>Ga0208490_100835_pt1 | contig 14798 bp, 17 predicted proteins | sample SubbioAug_CSWold_FD_184818 | JGI IMG/M metagenome (GOLD analysis project Ga0208490, IMG submission 184818) | Serpentinite rock and fluid subsurface biosphere microbial communities from McLaughlin Reserve, California, USA - CR11Aug_CSWold (SPAdes) | ecosystem: Environmental > Terrestrial > Deep...
CCCACCGACGTTCTCGGGACTCCACTCGCCCATGCGGGTCACGTCACTGACCAGCGCGTAGAGGACATCAGCGGGCGCTCTGATCGCTGCGGTGACATCCAGGTCTCGTTCAGGCACTCTCGGAAAGGTACTAATCGGGCAGAGGGTCTGCCGTTGGGAGACCTTGTACGTGACGCGGCGATGGCGTTGTCGCGTGGCGCCTACGTGCCGGTAGCTGGTGGCCGCCCGGTCACGAGCGCCTCTGCGCCAGAGCCGCCGATCATCCAGTACGGAGCGGCACCGGGCCGCAAGACCCGGCAATAGGCTCGGGGGTGTCGAGGTCCATCGGGTTCACTGATGAGTAACTCTCCACCTGGAGCCTCGCGAGGTTTGCTTCTTCAGCGCCGAGCAGCTGAACGGACGCTTCCGCCGTGAGCGGACAGCGCATACTCCACGTGGTGCTGTCTGATCTGGTCTGATCCGAATCCACTCCCCTCCAGCCCGCGTCATGGGTGGCGGTACTCGAAGTGGGCCGGGTCGGGGACGAGCCAGCGGCCGCCCCACGTGAAGCCATGGTCTTCGAGGGCTCCAACGACTCGGTGGTCGATCGCGGCATGGACGCCGGTCGGGTTCTTGCCGACGTTGAGGTCGACGGCGACGCCCCACGCGTGTCGAGAGAGGGCGTCGTCCGGGCCGATCCGCCGGGCGTTCCAGCAGCCGCCGAAGCTGTCGCTGAGCACCAGGTGGTCCAAGCCGTCGTCGACCAGGCTCTGCATGGCGGCGCCGAGAGCGCCGACGATGGCACGGTGACATCGGAGCTGACCGAGCAGAGGCACGGTGGTCGTGACGAGGTGCTCGGCTTCCCAGGCCGAGTGGATGCGCAGGGTGCCGTCCGGCGTTGGTGTGTAGGAGAACTCCCCGAAGCGCTTCTTGATCTCGGCCTGGGTGAGCACGGCGTCGCCGTGGCGAAGGAACGGCGTCTCGCCCGGGCCGCGGATGCGGACGGGGGTGGTCACTGCGTCGTGGATGGCGGCGTCGAGTGACGCTCGGTCGCCGTTGAACACAGCGAGGACGTATCGGTCGGTGGTGACCCCGGCGGCGGCGCCGCCCTCCAGCGTGAACACGACCTCCGCTCCGGCGACGACGTCGTCGGGCACGACTGCAGCGACGTGGAAGCGCTGTCCGCCTGCGAGCTCGATGTGGTCGCCCGGGCCGAGCCGTCGCAGCGTCGCCGACGTCTCGCCGAGCAGCACCTCGCCGGCGGCGAGCGTGGCGACGGTCTTCGCGAGGCCGACGGACAGCGCACCGGCGTAGGCGGCGGGGTCGACGGCGAGGGCGTCGAGGGGGATCACCGCGGCTCCCGGCGGGTCGTCGACGACCGTCCCGTCGGCGCTCTCGCTGCGCACCATGTCGACGAGGTCGCCTCGCACGACGACGCTGGACGCGACGGGTTCGATGTCGGTGAGCGCAGCAGGCACGGCTGGATCGAGGCCGCCTGGCGTCCAGACCACGACGACGCCGGGTCGCTCACCCTCCTCGATGTCCAGCGGGGCGGGCGCGGGGGCGGGTGCTGGCGCAGGAGATGCCTCGACGGTGTCGGTGGTCGCCTCGCTGACCAGACCGCCGGCGGCGAGCCCGCACAGGGCGGCGAGGACGACGACGGCGAGACGTCTCACGCCGGGACCATCTCTTCGCCGATGACCGCCAGCTCGGCAAGGGCGACCGTGGTGCTGCGCAGGCTGACCAGACGATCGCCGTCGACCCACTCGAGCTCGCCACGGGCGGGGCTCCAGCGAGCCTGATGACCGTCGATCGTGACCGTGAAAGCGTCGTTGTCCAACGGCGGCGGCAGCCGGCTCCCGGGCCCCTGGGTGAGCACGAAGCTGCGGATCCCCGCACCGGTGTAGCGGGCCACGACGAAGCCCTCGTCGATGGCCAGCACCGGATCGCCGAAACCTTCGAGGTTCTGCGGGAGCTCGAGCGAGGGCAGCGTCGCCCGGGCGTCGGTCAGCGATGCAGCTTCCGCCTCGGCCCACGTGTTCGGCACCGGTCGGCCCTCGACCGGCAGGTCGGCCGCGATGTCGATGAGGTCCTCGAGCGGCATGTTGCCGGAGACGGCGACGTCGACGTCGTCTGCGTGGACGGAGACGGCGTTGGTTGCTCGGTCGGCGTAGACGGTGCTGCCGTCGGCCACGGTGACGGGCACGACCAGGTCGCCGGAGACGCCGAAGAGCCGTCCGGCGCCCCAGTCGGTGGTGGCGCGGATCTGCAACCAGCGGAGGCCGTCGTTCCACGTGCGGACGCCGATCTTGCCGCCGTCGGTCGTGGTGAGGGTGCCCGAGCGGTGCGCCGCCAGACCAGATGGCAGCGATCGGGGGGCGGGCACGAACTCGACCGGAGCGTCGTCCTCGAAGCCGCCGTCGGTTGCGGTGCTCGCCTTCGGCGGTGCGGCCGCGAACGCATCGGAGGGCAGGGTCTCGTCGATGGCGACGTCGCGCAGCTCGACCGTCAGCACCGGTTCGCCTGGGCCGTCGTCGTAGCTGCGGCTCGCTGCCCAGCGTGCCCGCTCCGGGTCCTCGGCGGCGCGCACCTCGACTCGCAGCGCGACCAATGACTCGTGGTCCAGCCATAGGCGGACCGGGTCGGCGGGGTGCACCGCTCGCAGGTTGCCCGTCGCCGCGAACGCGCTGAGCAGCGGGTCGAGCTGCGCCGCGGTCACCTCGACTGCGATCGCCGGCCGTCCGGCGATGGTCGCCTGGTCGAGGATGGCCGGCGCCGCGGATCCCTCGAAGCTGGCCGCGGGGACAGCGAGGTCCAGCGGCACCGGTGACGCGGCATCGAAGGGCGCTCGTTGTGTGATGGTCGCCGTCCGGGCCTCCGGTGGGGTGCAGGCGGGTAGTGCAGCGGTCGGGCAGGAGCGCACACCCCGGGTCCATGCTTTGTCGTCGTCGACGACCACGTCAATGTCGCCTGGCACCCAGTCCGGTCCCGGGTAGTCGGTGCGGTCCTGGAGGTGCAGGGCGAAGGACTCCGGTGCTTCGTAGGTCAGTGTCCCCTCGAACTGGCGGCGTCCGACATCCGCGTGCCAGCCGTGTTCGGTGACCGTCACTGTCGCCTGCAGCGTCTCGACCTGACGTTGGGCGGCCAACAGCCGGTCCGGCAACGATCCGGCGAACGCCGGCTGACTCGATCCCCCGACACCGAGCAAGGTCGCCGCCGAGACCAACCCGATGAGAAAGGCGGCGGCTGCGACGAGCACCGTCCGCGTTGCGGTGCGTCGGCGCAGATCGAGCTGGCGGGCGACGGCTGCGGCAACGTCGGGCACGTCTGCGACCGGTGCGATGCGAAGCTCGCGGCGCACCGCGGTGGATGCCTCCAGGAACGCGGAGCAGTCCGCGCAGCGGACGACGTGGTCGTCGGCACCGGGAACCGTGCCTTCCTCGCCGTCGAGGCGGGCCGACAGCGCCTGCTGCACCAGCTCACAGGTCGAACTCATCGCTCCTCGACCTCCTCACCGACGTCGTCGGCGCGCATCCACCGGGCGAGCTCGCGGCGGGCGTGGAAGACGCGGCTCTTCACCGTCCCCTCCGAGACGCCGAGCACCACCGCCGCCTCCCGGTAGCGCAGGCCGAGCACCTCGATCGTCACCAGGGCCTCGCGCAACTTCGGCGACAGGGCATCGAGACCGATCTGCACCTCGACCTCAGCGTCGGGGCCGTCCACCGGCGCAGCGGCGCCGACCATCCGGAACGCTCGATCCTGCCGCGCGGTCCGGCGGTAGTGGTCCGTTGCGACGTTGCGGGCGATGGCGAAGAGCCACGTCGAGAAGCGCGACCGATGCCGGAACCCGCGCAGCCCCCGATGCGCTCGCAGGAACGTCTCCTGCGCCAGGTCCTCGGCGAGAGCCTCATCGCCGACGAGGCGGACCAGGAAGCGCAGCACCGGCTCCTGGTACGAACGGACGAGCGACCCGAAGGAAGCCACGTCGCCTCGGGCTGCCGCCCGCACGAGCGCCGGTTCCGGCTCCTCCACTCGAGACCTCCCCTTCACCGCTGCCCACCGGTGCCCACAGCATCCTCCAACGCCACCGGACCCTGCTCGCTCCGAGCGCACGCACGTCGCCTGCACACCACCTCAGACGAACGAGTCACCCAGATGGTTCAACGGCGCCGCCACCAATCCGGACTGAACCATCCCACCCCGGCGACCGTCGAACGCGGTGACGGACACCCAAGGAGGACCAATGCGACGAACCCCGATCATCCTCGCAGCACTGACAGTCGCCGCAGCGATCACCATCTCGACCGCCCCGGCCGTACTGGCCGGCGGGGGAGGCGGAGGCGGAGGGAGCATCTGCGACGGCTTCGCGCAAGGCGACGAGATCCACATGTACGACAGCTGCTTCGCCGGCACCGCCCAGCTCGTCGAGCCCACCACGGACACCGTCACGGTCACCAACGACGGCCAGTTGCCGCACACCATCACCGCGATCGACGACAGCTTCGACCTCTACCTCGAAGCCGGCGAGAGCGCCAACCTCGACCTTCCCGACGACGACGTCATCCCCGTCTACTGCACGCTCCACGGCACCACGGACGGAGCGGGCATGGCCGGCGTCATCGTGCGCGATGGGGACAGCGGCGTCAGCCCCGCAGCAGCAAACGAGACGGCCGCCGCAGCGGACCTGGTGCCGGTGAGCGACGCGGCTGGTGAGCAGGGCAGCGACGGCCTCGCCCTCGTCGCCGTCATCGTTGCCGGCATCGCCGCCGCGTTCTCGCTCCTCGCCTTCATCGTCGGAGCGCGCCGCACCAAGCCGGCATCGTGAGTCCGCTCCGCAGCGGCATCGCCGCCGGCGTCGTCCTCGGCGCAACAGTGCTCGGCCTCAAGCCCGCCGCGGCCGGCGGCTCCACGTGGGACATCACCCCCGACCCGGCTGTGCCCGGCGATGTGATCCACGCCGAGGCCGTGGTCGCATGGGCGCACAACGACGGCCTCGGAGCTCCCGACGACGGGCCCTGGCGCGCCTGGATCCGTCCGCTCACAGGACCGGACGAGACCCACGGCGGCGCCGGCTTCGTGCCCGACGATGCCATCTCCGTCGGCGACATCACGGTCTCCGACGAGGGCGGTCGCGGCACCGCCACCGTCGACTTCACGCTCCCCGAGCTCCCCGCCGGCGACTACGAGCTCCTCCACTGCAACGACCCCTGCACCACCACGCTGGGCGACATCACCTGGGGCGTCTTCACCGTCACCGCACCCGCGTCTGCACAGCCACCGCCACCGATCGAACCGGCACCGACCAGCCGCCCCGCTGCGACCGTCACGACAACATCAGCTCCAGCCGCACACCTGGCCGTCGCACGGACCAACGGCGCAGGCGAAGAGGGACCCACCGTCGGCCTGGAGCACGCCGGGATCATCGGCGGCCTGATCACCGTGCTCCTGTTCACCGCATTCCACTTCCTGTTGCCGCGGAACAAGCGGCGCGCCTGATCGCGCCTGATCAACCATTCGCGCTTGCGAATGCGCTGCTACGCAGCGCCGGCAATCGGCGCCTCCCCGCACCCGGCGCGATCGGGGCACGGGGAGTCATGTCGCCGCTGATGCGGGCTCGACCGCTCACCCCGGTTGACCCGGTCGTCAGTTCGGCGGGTTGACATCGAGGGTGGTGGAAACCGGGTGGACCGCATCTCGGCGGCCAAGGAAGCCGGACAGTTCACGTACTCCGTGGCCGACGGGTAGTACGGACGCCCCCGATGTGCCGCTCGATGGTGGTCTCCCAAGACACCAAGTCCGAGCGACAACCCGCTCACGAGTTCCAGTTCGGCTCGCTTCGTGCACTGACGAGCCGGCCACCGGTGGCGCCAACCCGCGGCTTCGGAGCCATGGGACTACAGACGGCTGGCCCCTCGTGAAGGCGAACGGGTGACAAGGCTGTAGGCGACTGGCACTGTGAAGGCCATGGACGCTGCCTTTCAGATCATCGTCATGGTCTTGTTGCTGATCGGGCTGCTGTCCGTCGTGATCTACGCCGTGCGCAACAGGTCACGCTCAACTCCCGGCTCGCACCGACCGACTGAAGAAGCGAGAGGGGAAGCTCGGGCCTGGGGGAGGCACTCCGGTTTCGACTGAAGACGACACGGCCGGCGCTCACGAGTTCCAGTTCGGTTCGCTGGGCCGCAGACCACCCGGCGGTATCCGACGCTGGGGGGGCACGTCGGGCGCTGTCGACGCGGATCGCTGGCAGCAGGGATACCGTCGTTGATCATGGTCTGGTTTGGCGTGTTCCTCGCGGTCAGCGTGGTGGCTGTGTTCGTCACGGCTGGCGTCATGGACTTTCGTGCGCGGCGGCGTGGGCAGCGTGCCGGTGACGGGGCGCACGCTTACGACCGCAATCGGGAGGCTCGTCGAGATGCTCGGGCGGAACAGGTGTACCGGTACCACCCCTTCGACACGGACAAGCGCCGCGGCGACCGGTAGGCGCTTTCTCGGCTCGCTGTCGCAAGGTGAGTAGCCGGTTGGCGGCCGCTCCGATGTGCCTTCTCCAATTCGACCGCGGGCTGGCAGATTTCCCGATAGGAGCGTGCCGTACGGTGAACGACATGAGCGCCGACGGACGCCCAGGTTCTGGGAAGGACGCTGTTCGGTTCGTCCTCGAGGCGGTTGCCCGTGAGACGGATGTCGAGGAGGTCGTGAGGGAGTTCGGTCCGTTGGGTCGCTTCTCCAACGGCGATGCTGGCGCAGCGCTTCTCGGAGTCGCGGCTGAAGCACTCGAGTTTGGACAGTTCACCAGATCCGATCCGCTCCGCTACTTGGACCTCCGTGAGCGGTACCTGCCCGAAGTGGGCGTCAGCGGCAAGAACGAGAACTACAAGAGCGACTGGACCCTGCGTGCCGTCGCAGCGCTCGCCGGCGGCGTCGATCCCGGCGTCGAAGATCAGCTTCGGTTCTGGCGGATCATGGATCTGGAGAGATGGGCGGTCCACGCCGTCGTCGCGTACGTCCGCGCCGCGGCTGACCACACCGGTCAGACGGTTTCCCAGATCTGCGTTGCAGTGGCAGAGGAACACGGGTTCGCGCTCAGGACCTGAACAACCGGGCGCACCGATCAGGAAATCGGCTGGCGGCTGCACATCTGGGAGAACGGCACATAGGGACTCCAGCTTCGTACGCTGCGGACCTGTGGATGACCGGTCGAACGCCGAGATGCGGGCCTACGTCGCTGCGGTCGCGGCTGGCCTCGTCGACGCCGACGGCGCAGCCGACGCTTGGGGTCTGATCAACAAGGATGTGTTCCGCCGGTTCCCTGCGGTGCGGGGGTCAGGGTGCGGCGCACGTGGGCTGGCAGTGATGCTGCCCGAGCCCGACCCGCAGCTCGAAGAGCGGATCCGCGACCGGTACGGCGAACACACGACCTTCGACTACGGCACCGCCTTCGCCGGGGGGTCGGCAACGCGCTGATCGGTTCGCTGACCACCACCTGTCCGTCGCCGTCAGTCGGTAGCCGAGGTGGTGCGGCACACTCCGGTCGTGGTGGATGACGAACATGAGCTCACTGCGCTCCTGGCGAGCGCCGGATTGCATCGGCCGACTGTCGCAGCGACGCACTTCGGCGGCCCGGCGGCCTTGGCTCCCCGCGCGGAAGCGACTGCGGAACGCGTCTTCGTCATCGAGTGCGACGCCGCAAACCTCAACGCCACCTGGGAGGTCGCCGCTGATGTGGTCGACGCCACCGGGCGTTGGCCAATCGCAACCGCTGGCTTCGGACACGAACCACTCGCCACCTCACTATGGGGTTCGATCATCCCGACCGGATCCCTGCCCGATCCGCTCACTGACGACGAGCTGGACCGCAGGATCGCTGAACTCGTCGCACGGTCCGACGACATCTTCATCGTGGACGACGAGGAACTCGTCTTCCACCTGAACAAGACCGCTCAGCGTGTTGGCGCAGCCCCATCCGCGGACGAGGTTCGAGCGGCGCTCGGTGCGCCGATCGGCGACACAGCGTTGAACATCTGGCTGCACCGATGGGAGACAGCCCACGCATCCGGTCAGCCCACTCCAGGCACCGACGCTCATCTGAGGCCGTTTCAGCCGAGAAGTGGTCCTTGTGGCGTCGTTCTCCTCCCCACAGATGAGCCATGGCGTGCCGCAGCGCTCATGCCGTTCTACGGCGTCAACAGCCTGGTGACCCTGGAGGTCTTCGTCTCGTTGCTACGCCGCTGGTACACGCGGTGGGGCGCTGAAGTCACGGCCAGCTACGGCACGCTTCTCGATGCTCGCGTGCACTACCCGCCGGTTCACGCAGAAGACGCGCTGGCCGTGGCAGTGGAGCAAGGGGTGCTCGCGCACGACACCATCTGGCTCCCCGGCGTCTCCCTCCGAGACCACGCCCGAGCTCTCATCGGTCGTAAGACGTGGCACCTCCACGACCGACCCTGACGGACGTCGACCCCACGGCGAGTAGATGCCGGCTCGCTCGTCACCCGCCCACCGGAGAACTGGCTGATCGGAGGCGCGGTGCCGCCTCGGCGGCTTCGAGCCGGAGCCGCTGGGCAACGGCACCTTGGTGCGCCACCCGCTCATGCGGCAGGGCTATGTGGCGTCGTCCTCGGGAGTGCCGGACTCGACGCTTCCGGACTTGCGTGCGCGCTGGTCGACCGCCGCAATGTGGCCGGCCTCGATCAGGGGCGCAAGCGCCTCCAGCTCAAGGTCCCGAGCTTGCCGCTGCGTCAGTTGACCGGTGGCCTCCAGCGCTCGAGCAGCCCCGGAGATTCGTGCCGCCCAGTGGCCGGCGGCGGCTGTCGCATCACCTGGTGGTGGCCACTGAGCTCGGAGGTTCGCGCCGAGGCGGCGGAGGTGCTCGTCAGGCTCCTCGCGGAACAGCGCCCTCATGCGCTCTTCCATCGGATCGTCGGCCATGGCGCCATTCTGCCGTCTTCGTGCGAGCGCGTCGGATGGCCCCGCGGTGCCGAGCACTGTGTTTGCTCGCCTATCGGAGAGGTCGGCAGCGGGCGACGAACAACGGCGGCCCCGACGCCAGCAACGAGCGGCACCTATCGGGAAGATGGCTCTCGGCGAAACCACAAAAGGACGAGGAGCGTCGCTGCGCCGGCGAGGACCGCCAAGGGAAGCGCAGGGAGCAAGCTGCGACCGGGAACGGCGCAGCTCGCAGACACCTCGATCGGGGTCGGGGTGTCGTTGCACGAGATGGCGGTGACGTCCGTGTTCAACCAGACCACGACGAACGTGACGACTCCCACGGCCACTACCGCACCGGCAACACGCAGTCGACCCACGGCGGAATGGTTCGACGCCGGCCCCGACGAGTCCTCGGCTGCTGACCCACGCCGAATGCCGGTTGCCGGGCGGCGAGTCCACGCCGACTTGGGAATCGCGAGCGGCTGTTCCCCGTCGGCGCCAGGGCGTGGCGGCAGCGAGGTTCGGCCCATCGGTGCGTGCTGCCATTCCGAGCCAAAGCGCTCCCGAGGTGGCGTTGGTCATGGAACGATGAGACGGTGATCAACAAGGACGCGCCCGACCTCGCCCGGTGGTTCGACGGACTCGTAGTCGTCGTCACTGTGGTCATTCTCGCCGTCGTTGCCTTCGCTGCGGTCTACTCCGTCGTGGGTGGGATGAGGTCCGATCCGAGACGTGTCGACGTCCTCGCCAAGTCGCCGACCCTGCCCGAGGGCGGAACCGACCCGCACGCTGCGCTCGCCACTACCGCCACCGAGCTCGCTGACGCGTGGGAGCGTTTCGGGTTCTCCGGGACGCCAAGTGTGTCGCTCCACGACGGCCCGGTCCTGTTCGTAGGCACCGTCGAGTCGGGGTCGTGCCCGGCGACGGTCGAGTACGTCGGCCCGCCACCCGAGGATTCCGGCGTCACAGCCGACCTGTTCGTGCGGACAGGGCATAAGGGCGGACCGGACTGCACCGCGGACGCGAACCCGGTGACGATGGTGGTGAGGGCTCCCGACGTGGACCCGGTGCGGTCGGTGTTCGTCGCCAACGAGACTGCGACCTCGCCGCTGAGCGGCCGAGTCGAACTCGACCGGTAGCCGCAGCTAGCGAGTTCTGGGGGGCTGGGCGCCACGCCAGTAGCGCGGCGGGTCCTCCTGGGGGTCGGTCACATCGTGGCGTTTGCCGTCGCCGATGCCAGTGACCCGCACGAGACGCTGGCTGCCAGCCCCTGCGAGGTCGTCCATGACCTCGGGCATCACCGCGATGACCGACGCCATCGCCCTCGCGAGCCCTTTCAGCCCCTCGGCCTGGCGGAACCGCACATGGTGGATGCCCGCCCGCCGGAGCGCGTCGCACTCGTCCGGGTCGTCGAGCTGGTTGCTGTCCTTCGTGACCAGCACGGCGTAGCCCCGGGTGGCGGCGTCAGGGATGAGGTGCCGGTCCTTCTTGCTCGTCCACCTGAGCCCGTCGACGTGGTCGACGGTGTGCGCGCGGAGGACGCGGCGGAGGGGCTCGACGAGTTGCACCGGGGTGTTCTCGTCGAGCAGGACCCTCACGACGCCTTGGGGACGCTCCCGGAGCGGTACGCGTCGACGAGGTCGGCGAAGTCCGCTGCGTCCAGTGCCGCGGCCTCGGTGACCGCCGGGTAGAACTCGGCGATCTCCGCCGGCCGCACGCCGTCGCGCACGAGGGACGAGACGAGGTCGAACTCGATGCGGGTTCCCTTGATCACGGGGTACCCGCCCTGCGTATCCGGGTCGACCTGCACGTTCGGGCGCGGCTCGAACAGTGCGACCACGTCCGCTCCCTGCATGTTCCGGAACGGCCCGAACACGTCCTCCATGACTGCTTGCAGCCGGTACGAGCCCGGGTTCTCGACCAGGTCGACGAACCCGTCCGGCCGGCGCCAGACCACGCTGTCGCCCGCGGCGTACAGCTCGTATTGGGACAGGTGCGTGGCCGAGAACCCGTGCCGGTCGACGCCCCGGTCATCCGCGGTGAGTTCGCGAAGGCTGTGCACGGCCTTGCGTATCCGTTGCAGCGGGAGGCTCTCGCGCAGGTACACGAAAGTGCGGAGCGCAACGACGTCGCGGAACGAGTAGAGGACCCGTCCGCCGTCCCTGCCGAGCTCGGGGGCGAGGAGAGGCCCGTCGCCGTGGGCGCGCCGCCAGTACGCGAGCTGGCCGAGCGTCGCTCCGCTCAGGGTCGCCGCTATGTGCGTTGGGTATGCCACCGGACACCTCCTCTCAGGCGGGGACGGTACCGCCGCTGCGCTCCCCGCCGTAGAAGCGCAACCCCACGATACGGCCGGGCAGTGACGGCATACGGGAGGGGCCGCCGACCCGGTGCTGCCGGGTCACGTGGGAAGCGGTTGCCCGAGGCGTGGGAACCAGCTACCGAGCAACGGTCCGTCGGTGGGGGGATGGAGGAGCCTCTCCAGCGAAGTAGCACCTGTCGGTACCGGCGAGAAGTAGCGGGCAAAGGAGGACCAGTCCGGTGGTCACGAGCGACAGCGGCGTCCTTCTGCTCGCGGGCTTGGCCATCGTCGCGTTCGGCTTGTTGGCCTTCAACCGGTCGCACAGCGACCGCCACGGAGCTGGTGGCTTTGGCAGCGGCCTCACGTCTTGGGGCCGGGAAGCGCTGTCGGTCGTTGTGATCGTCGCCGGTCTCAGCATCCTTCTCCGGGCCGCTCTCGGCCAGTGACCCGCAGCCGCCGGAGATTGCCGGCTACTTCGCTGCGCCCGCCAGCGCGAACGGTTGATGGGAGTCGCTGGCGCTCACCTTCCGGTGCTGGATGAAGCCGCCGGTCAACGGCACCTATGTATGTCCGGCGCAGCTCTCAGGTCCGAACGCTGGCTTGGATGATGGCGTCGGCATAGGCCGACCGGCTGAAGGTTCAGCCGCCACCGATCTCGGGTGCGGCATGCTGCGGTTGATGGACGACGTTGGGACCTATCTGGCGACCGCTGAAGTGACTGCTGCGCTCCTCGCTGACCCTGCGGTCGAGCGGTATTGGGACAAGCCCAGCGCCCTGTCTGGCATGCGGGTTGCAGGACTGGCAGGACACCTCGCCCGCTCTGTCGTGCTGACTGAGCCGTTCCTCGATGAGCCCGCTGCCGAGGGAGAGCCGTTGTCTACGGCTGAGTACTACTTGGCCGGAGACGAGCCGACTGACCTCGACTCTCGGGCGAACCGCCGTATTCGTGAGTCCGGCGAAGAGACGGCTGCGGCAGGTGTCGGCGCACTGAACGGCGCAGTGGACGAGGCACTCGAACGTCTTCGGCGTCGCCTCCCCGGCGAGGATCTCGGCGTGACTCGTCGATGGTTCGGCCGTCTCGCGACCACGAGAACCGTTCTCCAGGCCCGAACCCTTGAGATGGTGGTCCACGTCGACGACCTTGCGGTCAGCGTCGATGTTCCGACTCCGTCGCTGCCCCCTTCGGCCGTCGACATGAGCATTCGATTGCTTGTCGACATGGCGCGAGGACGTCACGGGGACCTCGCCGTCGTTCGTGCCCTGACCAGGCGAGAGCGCGACACCCATCAGGCGCTTCGAGTCCTGTAGCCGAAACGCTGCTCGACTGCGGATAGCACGTCCGTGTTCAGCGCCGGCGCCACGCCGAACTGGAAATCGCGGGCGACGCGGTCGCTCGGCCCTGGCGCTGCGAGACCGCCATGGAGCGGCACTTCGGCTCGCCTGGACCGCGCTGGTCAACTCCGCCAGAAGGTCGGCCGCCACCAGTACAGGGTGGTGAGGTCCTCTGGCCACGGAGCCCCCATCTCCTCGCGTGCCTCGAATGAGTCGACCGCCAGATCGACTGGGCGCCACCCGTCCTCGACACCCTCCCCGGCTCGCGGTTGTCGCACGTTGCCCCTGAATCGCTGCTCAATCGCCCCGAACTGTGCGAAGTTGCGCTGACTCTCGATCAGCGACGGCTTGTTCGCGCCTCCGCCGTAGTCGGGCCACCTCAGCTGAACCTGGTCGTCTTCCCAGAAGCACACCGAGCAGATGCCGTACGAACCCGGGGGCTCATCGAAGGTTCGGTGGCCGCAACACGGGCACGGGTACTCCGCCATGTGTCGAGTGTGTCAGCAACGACGCGCGACCGAATGCCGGCTCTTGCGGGCCGCCGTCGCTCCGTACTGGACGTTCGGCGCGCCAGAGCGATCAGGGCCTGAGCCCGACGGCGCCACGTCGAACGGCCCATCGGTTCGGCTCGGCGGAGCTGGAGACTGCCTTGCTGCACCGAACGAGAACCGCTCACCGCTCGACGTAGCGACGGAGGTCGTCGCCTGCGACGTCGCAGTCGATGCCGCGCCCGAGTGTCCGTACCTCGATGGTCCGGTTGCCGAGCGGCTCGTCGAGCTGGACAGCGATAGTCGTGAACTGTCCGATGTCGTTGCAGCCGCTTCGGCCCTCGTCGTACTCCGCCGACAGCGCCACCGTGTCGGCGTCCTCGCTGACGTTGACTCGGGGTTCGCCGGTGCCGCAGTCCTCGTGCGCGACCGTCACGTCGAGGACGGCGCTCTCCGAGGAGCCGGCGACGTACGTGACGGCGCGGGCCTGCCAGTTCGGCATGGCGAGCCGCCAGTACGCGAACGCAAGCAGTACCGCGACAACCGCGCCGACCACCGCCCACCGGCGTCTGCTACCCGTCACGGCCGCAGCACCTCCCCATGTCGCACGAAGGGCTCCGGCCGCCTATGCCGTCCGGCTCAGGTGAAGACATCGTCGCTGCTCTCGATGTCGTCCGAGGTGACGACGATGGTTCCATACGGGGCGTAGCTGCCGCACTCACGGCCGTCGGAGTAGTAGCCGGGCACGTCCACCTCGTCGTCTGCGCGCAGGACGTTCCCGTCGCTGTCGAGCACGCTCAGACTCGCCTCGGTCTTACGTCTAGGACGGATAGGGGAAGGCTCGGCGTCGGTGTCCCTGTACCGGGCGACCTCGCCACGGACAGGCACACAAGCGTCGTCCAAACAGACCTCCGCGGCGCTAGCGAGCGCACTCACGTCGACGTCGAGTTCGGTCGCAACCGCAATCGAGTCGCAGCCTTCATCGCCTCCGCAGGCGCACAGCAGCAGCGTGGCGACCACGAGAAGGGAAGCAATCGGTCCCGGGGTCGCCGCCACGGCCGGACAGTACGCCAGGCCTGGGACTCGTCGACGGGCGACGTCGCCTTCTTCTGCGTAGTCGTGCTGACTTAGAGCACTGCAGGGCCAGCCGTATTGGACGATTGGTTGCACGGAGAGCAGAGCAGCTCGGCGCCAACACCAACGCCGACCGGCACTTCGATGTGGCGCCGGGCAACAATGGAGTCGTGACGGTCGTGCGCGGGCTTGTCGGATTCCTGGGGGTAGGCGTCGTAGCCCTCGTGCTGGGGCGGTGGCGCGTTCAGGTGGCGGAACGTCGGATCCCGGCTGACCACAACGAGGTGCAGGAGCTACGGCGAGCGCAGGAGATCACGGTTCGCGTAGTCGCGGTCGGTCTCGTCCTGGGACTCGCAGCTCTGGTCGTCTCGCTCACGCTTGCCACCCTTCGGTGACCCCCATGGCCCGGTTCCGCCGCGCAGACCACCCCCTGTAATCACTCGCCCCGGACGCTGACGCGGGCCGTACCTATTGCCGGTTATGGATGCGCCTCGTCGACCTTTGACCATCCCGGCCGGCGCACCGAGTTGGGATTACGGAGTGGGCGGCGGAGCGTCCCCTACCGCTCCGACATATCCAGTTGGGACATGCGCCCGAAAGTGCCGAACTGCCACAGGAGACGAGCGTGTCCCCAAATGTCGCCCCGAAATCGCGCCACCGGTGGGCGCTATCGGTGGAGGGTGAGACCCGGGACGCCT
>Ga0208490_100836_pt1 | contig 14788 bp, 14 predicted proteins | sample SubbioAug_CSWold_FD_184818 | JGI IMG/M metagenome (GOLD analysis project Ga0208490, IMG submission 184818) | Serpentinite rock and fluid subsurface biosphere microbial communities from McLaughlin Reserve, California, USA - CR11Aug_CSWold (SPAdes) | ecosystem: Environmental > Terrestrial > Deep...
CGCATCTTCGTTGAATTTCATGGAAGCTGAAATATGGATGACATCTACCCATACCCTGCAATAAAGAAAGTCAAATTGGTCGATTTCGATGTCAATGAGATGATAGGCGAGAGGACATTTCTGCAGTATTGCGAGAATCAAATCGAAGACCCTCGCCATGCCGAGGCGGAAGATCTGGCTTACGATCAAGGTGTCCTTACCTTATATTTTGAGAATGACATAGAAAAACTCGAGAATGCCATGCGCTATCTGCTCGGCTACATGATGAGCCGGGGATACGCTCCTATGAACTTCGCCAACGTCAGAGATCGCGCTCACGAATATGGACCGATCACGAAGTACGGCCTGCGCCCGCAGGAGATCATCGACAACATCGTTGCCGACTGGCGATCGCACAACTACGCACCCTTCCAGCCCTACGAGGTCATGTTCGGCTGGGAACAGGATTGCGGGCTGTTCATGGAGGATGACCCGGAGTAGCCGGGGAAGCGAAGTGCGTGCACGGGGCAACGCCGCTCACGAACGACAGCCGGGCGCAGAACGCCGCGCCCGGCTGAATGGCTTTGCTACTCGCTGGAGCTTGCGCTCAGGCGGCCGCGACGCGGCTGAGGAACTGATCGACCGTCGCTCTCAGGGAGTGCGACCGCTCCGAGACCTCCGACGTCGCAGTCAGGACGTGATCGGCGGCTTCGTTGGTCTGGGCGATCCCGTCGCGCACGAGCGACATCGAACCAGCCATCGACGATGTCCCGGCAGACGCTCTTTGAATGTTGCGCGAGATCTCGTCGGTCGCGCCGCGCTGCTCGTGAACCGAGGACGATATGGAGGCCGTGTATGAATCCACGTCCGCCATCGTCCTGGTGATTTCCTGTATCGCGTGGACCGCTTCGGTGGTCGAGCTCTGGATCGCCGAGATCTGCGACGAAATCTCCTCGGTCGCTTTTGCGGTCTGGTTTGCGAGCGTCTTGACCTCGGCGGCGACGACGGCGAAGCCCTTGCCCGCCTCGCCGGCCCGTGCAGCTTCGATGGTGGCGTTCAACGCCAGCAGGTTGGTCTGCTCGGCGATGGCGGAGATCAGGTTGACCACGGCTCCGATCCGCTGGGCGGCCTCGGCGAGGCTGGCGATCCGATCATTCGTGTTGCGCGCGTTCAAAGTCGCCTTCTGGACAATCTGCGTCGTCGTTTCGACCTGGCGCGAAATCTCGCTGATCGAGGACGAGAGTTCCTCTGCGGCGGCGGCGACCGTCTGGACGCTGCTCGCGGCCTGATCCGATTCGCCGGCAGCGGAGTTGACCTGCCCGGCGGCGTTCCCGGCCACCGTGGCGAGGTTCGTCGCGATCGCCTGCATCGCGTCAGACTGTTGATTGACGCCTTCCAGTCCGGAGATCACCTCCGCACGGAAGTTCTCGATCAGATGTTCGATCGTCATCCTGCGCCTGCCATCCGTCGCCTCGCGTTCCGAGGCGCTGCGCGCCAGCGCTTCCCGCTCCTCGGCGCCCCGCCGGAAAACGTCCACGGCCTTGGCCATTTCCCCGATTTCATCCTTTCGATCCATGTCGAGCGGCCCGATCCGCTCCCCTTGCGCAAGCGAGGTCATCGTCTTGCCAAGAGAAAGGATCGGAGCGGTGATGGATCGGCCGATGGCGAGCGCAGCGGCGACCATGATGGCGATTCCCACCAATGCAATACTACCAAGAGTGATGATTTGGCTGCGGGCCAGCGCTTCGATGTCGTCGATGTAGACGCCCGAGCCGATGAACCAGCCCCACGGCTCGAAGCCGATCACGTAGCCGGTCTTGGGAGAGGGATGCGTCTCGTTCGGACGCGGCCAGCCATAATCGAGAAAGCCACGTTCGCTCTGCTTCACGATGCTCGCGAGTTCTCGAATGACATATAGACCGTCCGGGTCCTGCATGTTGGAGAGATCCTTCCCCTCGAGGGAAGCATTTGCTGCATGCATGACTGATACCATCTGCATGTCGTAGATGAAGAAATACTCCTCTCCATCGAATCGCATCGTGCGGATAGCCTCCTTCGCGGCAGCCTGCGCTTCCTCTTGCGTCATCGCACCGCTGGAAGCCATCCTGGAGTAGTGCTTGAGTGTCGAATGCGCAACCTCCGTCACTTGCCTAAGGGAATCGTAGCGCGCCTGATACAAGACATCGCGGTTCTGAATGAACGCAACCAGCACGATTGCTGCTGCGATTAGAACGCTACAACTGACAAGAAGGAAGATGCGGGTCTGGAGACGGATATTCTTGAGCGACATTTTGGGACCTGTGATGAATACGCTGAAATTCTTTATACTCGGACGGGTTAATCGTGTGTTGAATTCCTCAGGTGCATCCAAAAATTCGCGTGCATACCGGCGAGGACGACCACCGCGCTGAAAGTCGCCGTCCTGCAATCGCCGATACAGATCTGCACCGTCAGGCCCTCCGGAAGGCGATGTCGTCCTCGATCACCACGACCGGTCCGACAGGGAGTGGCTGCGCTTCGTCGAGATCGAGGCGCTCGAAGACGATCCCCTCGTCCCAGACCTTGCGCAGCACATCCTTGACGACGTCCACGGTCAGCCATTCTCCGGCGCAGCGGCGATAGCCGAAACCAAAGGGGGCGTAGCCGGCGTGATCGACGAGCGGCTGCTCCTGCCCGTCAACGGTTGCGAAGACCGTTCCGAAGCCGTTGTTCGGGAGTTCGGCCCGGCGACCGTCCTCGACGGTGAAGCTCGCCGTTTCGAACGGGCAGCGGGCAAAGCCGATCGCGGCGCAGCGCTCCTCGCCGATAGCGGCGGCGGTGGGCGTGGTGCGGTAGCGATCGGGATCGAAGGCACCAGGGTTCTGCCAGTGCCGCTCGTCCTCGCTGGTCTCCGGATGGGGGTGCAGCACGAAGCTCGTCCCGGTCACGCCCTCCTGCGTGTTCTCGACGGTGGACAGGCTTCCCTCGTTGGGCGAAATCGTGCGGAACAGTTCCATGACGAAGCGATCGAGCGGCGTGAAGGCTCCGTCGTCGCGCTCGTCGGGACTGTTCTCCATCGTGCGCTGGAACCATTCCTGCACCACCGGATCGCCCTCACGGCGATCAAGGCGCGCCATCACATTGTAGAGCGTATTTCCCCACTGGCTGAAGGCGAGGAAGTTGTGGAAGCACTCGAAGACGATGTCCTTGCGTCGAAAATCGTCGTCGAGGTTGCCGTTTTCGATCCAGTAATGCACGAACGTCCGCTCCGGATGCTCGATATTGCGGTCGATGATGTCCTGCACGCGATCGTCGATCCAGTCGCGCAGGCGAGGTCGCAGCTCCCGCACGCGCATGTAGTTCTCGTAGACGATCTCGGTTCGTGGGTCCCAGAAGCCGAGCACGGTGTTGAAGGCCTCGCCGATCTCGCGCACCTCATCTGGAATGTCGTCGCCGCGCACGCCGAGATGCAGATCCCAGTACATGTCGAAATAGGCGTCATAGTAGTGCTGCATCAGCGGCTCGCCCGCGTGATCCTCGCGAAACAATTCGTCCAGGAACACGCGCACCTTCGGCGCATACATCTCGCGATAGAGATCGGGCGTGAGCGCGGAGGTGTAGATGCGCTTGCGCGCATTGTTCGGACCACGGTTCTCGAGCCCCTGGAGGAACACCGAGAGCCCCTCCTCCTCCATCGCCGGCGCCCAGTCGTCATAGAGCATGCCCCAGATATGGGGCGGGATCGCCGCCTCTTTGCTGAAGGCGAGATCGATCATCGGGAGGGACAGGCGCTGCCCCACGTAGATCGACGTGCGGGCGAACGGCTCCACCGCGCCGCGCAGATAGGCGGGATCGACGCCCGCCGGGATCGCTACCCGCTCGCTCGCACCCGTATGCGCCGCCGCCGTCCAGGCGGGCAGGCTCGATGCGGCAATGACGGTGCCGAGACCGGTCAGGAAGCTGCGGCGGGAAGGGGCGGTCGCACGGTGCGTCGAAGTCGAAAACATGAGCATGAAGCGGCCTCCGTTGGTCGCGCATGGATATTGATGATGATGAAGACGCAGGAACACGCAGCATGGTGAATGCCCAGCACCGAGCCACGTTCCAGAGTTCGGCTCCTTGCAGGAGGGCGCATAGGGAGGATCACCTTTCGGTGCATCATCGACCTTGATCTGAAACATGAACCATGCTTCATATACGCATCGGACAGCCTCTCGGACCGGCGCAGAATCGGTCGTCGGCTGTTCCCGGGAGGAAGACATGCAACGCCGTTCGTCCGCTGCTGCGGCTCCATCCGCGCAAGCCGCGCCATGAAGGAGCACCCCGTCCTCGCGACGCGCGATCTGACGATCCGCTTCGGCGGCCATGTCGCGGTGGATGCCGTCACCTGCGCCTTCGAGCGCGGGACGCTGACGGCGATCGTCGGGCCGAACGGGGCCGGCAAGACGACGTATTTCAACCTGATTTCCGGCCAGCTTCGCGCCAGCGCGGGCGCGGTCTTTCTCAACGGCGAGGACATCGCGCGCCTCTCGGTCGCCGCCCGCACGCGCCGGGGGATCGGGCGCGCCTTCCAGCTGACGAACCTCTTCCCCGGCCTCTCCGTGCGCGAGAACGTGCGCCTCGTGACGCAGGCCAAGGCCGGGCGCGGGGGCGATCTGTTCAGCATGGCATCGAGCGACGTCGCGCTGATCGAGCGGGCCGAGCACGTGCTGGCGGAGGTCGGGCTGCTCGCGAAGGCGGATCTCCCCGTCACCGCCCTCCCCCACGGCGACCAGCGCAAGCTCGAAGTCGCGCTCCTCGTGGCGCTCGGCCCGGACGTCCTGATGTTCGACGAGCCGACTGCGGGGATGAGCGTCGACGAAGCGCCGGTCATCCTCGATCTGATCAAGACGCTGAAGGCCGACTCCGCCAAGACCATCCTCCTCGTCGAGCACAAGATGGACGTGATCCGCAGCCTCGCCGACCGCATCGTCGTGCTCCACAACGGCCGCCTCGTGGCGGACGGCGAGCCGGCGGAGGTGATGAACGCGCCGATCGTCCGCGAGGCCTATCTGGGCGTCGATATCGAGGAGCCGGAGCATGCCTGAACCGCTTCTCTCGCTCACCGGCGTACACACCCATATCGGCCAGTACCACATTCTCCAGGGCGTGGATTTCACCGTCCCCGACAAGGGCGTGACCGTGCTTCTGGGGCGCAACGGCGCGGGCAAGACCACGACCATGCGCACCATCATGGGGCTGTGGCAGGCGTCACGCGGCACCATCCGCTTCGCAGGGCGCGACATCACGGCGCTCGATACGCCCGCCATCGCGCGGGAGGGCATTGCCTTCGTGCCGGAAAACATGGGGATCTTCACCGATCTCACCGTGCAGGAGAACATGATCCTCGCCGCCACCGGCTCTGCTCCCGACAGCGCCCGGCTCGACTGGATCTTCTCGCTCTTTCCCCCCATCAAGACCTTCTGGAACCTCTCCGCGGGCAATCTTTCGGGCGGGCAGAAGCAGATGCTGTCGGTGGCGCGCGCCATCGTCGAGCCGCGCCGGCTGATCCTGATCGACGAGCCGACGAAGGGGCTCGCCCCCGCGATCGTCAAGGCGATGATCGGGGCGCTGCGCGAACTCAAGCGCAGCGACACCACCATCCTCCTCGTCGAGCAGAACTTCGCCATGGCGCGGGCAGTCGGCGATACCGTCGCCGTCATGGATGACGGGCGGATCGTGCACACGGGCGAGATGGCCGCCCTCGCCGCCGATCCGGCCCTGCAGGAGCGGCTGATGGGGCTGTCGCTGGAGACGCAACCATGAGCCAACCGCAATGACCGATCTCGCCATCGCCCCACGCATCGAGCGACCAAGCCTCGGGCAGCGGCTCGAGAAGGCGGCACCCCTGCTCCTCGTGCCGGTTCTCGCCGTGATCGGCCTCGTTGCCATCGGCAACCCCTCGACCTGGCTGACGCTGACGGTGGCAGGTCTCGCCATGGGGATGATGATCTTCATCATGGCATCGGGGATGACCGTCGTCTTCGGCCTGATGGACATCATCAATTTCGGCCACGGGGCCTTCATCTCCGTCGGTGCCTTCGTCGGCTTCACGGCGCTCGCCTGGTTCTCGGGGCTCACCGCCATGCCCGGCGTGATGCCGAGCCTGCTCGCGGTCTTCCTCGCCATCATGATCGCGATGGCTGCGACGGGGGCGATGGGATACGCCTTCGAGCGGGTCATCGTGCGCCCGGTCTACGGCTCGCATCTCAAGCAGATCCTCGTCACCATGGGCGGGCTGATCGTGGTGCAGCAGCTCATTCACGTGATCTGGGGGCCGGCGGAGATCTACCTCGCCCGGCCGCAGAGCCTGCGCGGCGCGTTCATCTTCGGCGAGGCGGCCATCGAGCGCTACCGCATCGTCGCAGTGCTGATCGGGCTCGCGCTGTTCGTGGCCATGCGGCTGATCCTGTCTCGCACCAAGGTCGGGCTTCTCGTGCGCGCGGGCGTCGAGAACAAGGAGATGGTGGAGGCGCTGGGCTACCGCATCCGCCGCCTGTTCATCGTCGTCTTCATGGTGGGCTCGGCGCTGGCGGGGCTGGGCGGCGTGATGTGGGGCCTCTACCAGGAGACGATCACCGCGCATATGGGCTCGGAGATCATGATCCTCGTCTTCATCGTGGTGATCATCGGCGGGCTCGGCTCCGTGGAGGGATGCTTCATCGGCGCGCTGCTCGTGGGGCTAATGGCGAACTACACCGCCTTCCTCGCCCCCAAGGTCGCCCTCGTCTCCAATATCGGCCTCATGGTCACTGTCCTGATGTGGCGACCGCAGGGGCTTTACCCCGTCGTGAAGGCGAAGTGAGATGCTCGTCAAGCTGATTTCCGGCGACCGCCCCGGAAGCCCGATCCTCGCCATCGTGCTGCTCGCGATCCTCGTGGGGCTGGCCTTCGCGCCGTTCCTCTTTCCCGGAACGCGCTCGCTCGACACGGCGGCGCGGATCTGCATCTTCATCGTGCTCGTGGCGAGCTACGATCTGCTGCTCGGCTATGGCGGCATCGTCTCCTTCGCGCATACGATGTTCTTCGGCATCGGGGCTTACGGCGTCGCCATCGCGCTGGTGACGATGGGGCCGTCCTTCGGGGCGATCGCCGTCGGGGCCGCCTCGGGGGTTGTCGTCGCGACGCTGCTTGCGGTCGCGATCGGGCTGTTTTCGCTGCGGGTGAAGGCGATCTTCTTCGCCATGGTGACGCTGGCGGTGGCGAGCGCATTCGCGGTCCTCGTCTCGCAGCTCCCGGCGCTCACAGGTGGCGAGGATGGGCTGACCTACCAGATCCCGCGCGCCCTCACTCCGGCCTTCCGCCTCCTCGACGAACCCGTCTTCGGCGTGCGCATCACCGGGCGCATCCTCGCCTACTACCTCGTCTTCTTTTCTGCGCTGGCGCTGTTCCTCCTGCTCCTGCGCATGGTCAATTCCCCCTTCGGCCGTGTCCTGCAGGCGATCCGCGAGAACGCCTTTCGCGCGGAGGCGATCGGCTACCGGGTCGTACTCTACCGCACGGGGGCGACGGCTCTCTCCGCTGCGCTCGCGGCGCTGGCGGGCGTGCTGCTCGCGATCTGGCTGCGCTATACGGGGCCGGCGACGACGCTGTCGCTCGAGATCATGATCGACATCCTGCTCATGGTCGTGATCGGCGGGATGGGAACGATGTACGGCGCGGTGATCGGCGCGACGCTTTTTCTGCTGGCGCAGAGCTACCTGCAGAACCTCATGGGCGCGGCCTCCGAGGCGACGAGCGCGCTGCCCCTCGTGCCCCATCTCCTGCATCCGGATCGCTGGCTGCTCTGGCTCGGTGTACTCTTCATCATGTCGGTGTATTTCTTCCCCACCGGGATCGTCGGCCGGCTGCGGGGGAGACGGGCGTGAGCGCGCGCGGGAGGCCTGCTTGCACGTGAGAGAGGCGGGATCGGGCCCGCCCATCCTCCTGCTCCACGGCTGGACCTGCCACGGTGGGTTCTTCCGCCCGCAGTTCGAGGGGCTCGCCGGTGAGGCGCATCTGATCGCCCCCGATCTCCCCGGGCACGGCCTCACCGGGCGCGATGAGCATCCCCTCACCATCGAGGCCGCAGCCGATGCCTGTACCGCGCTGCTTGCGGAGCGCGACCTCACGGACGTTCTGGTCTCAGGTTGGTCGATGGGCGCGGCGGTGGCCTATGCGATGATCGCGCGGCACGGAACGGAGCGGCTTTCCGGACTCGTCGTCGAGGACATGACACCCCGCGTGCTGAACGATGCCGGCTGGTCGCTGGGCACCCGCGATGGCCTCGAAGCAGGACGCAACGCCGCCATCATCGCCGGCATGGAGGCGCGCTGGCCGGAGACGGCGCAATCGATCATGCAGGGGATCTTCGCCGCAAACGAAGAGCCCGATGCAGCGCTGCATGCCTGGGCTTCCAAGGAGATCGCCGCTGCGGATCCAGAGGCGATGAAGGCCATGTGGATCTCGCTCACGAGCCAGGACTTCCGCCCCCTCCTCCCGCAGATCGACATCCCCGTGACTTTGGCCTACGGCGCGCAGAGCCGCCTCTACGATCGCCGCGTGGCGCTCTGGCAGGCGGATCAGCTGCCGCGCGGGCGGGCGATCTGTTTCGAGCGCTCGGGCCACGCGCCCCACCTCGAAGAGCCGCAGGCCTTCAACGCGCTGCTCAGCTTGCTGCGACGCGATCCTTGACGAAGACGAGGGCGCGGCCCTTCGCCACGATCTCCCCGTTCGGTCGCCGGCAGATGGTCTCCAGATCGACGAGATGCTTGTCCGGGCGCAGGCGCGTGACCTCGACGCTCGCGGTGAGCGCCTCGCCATAGGGGGCGGGCGCGATGAATTGCGTTTCCTGCTTGAGGTAGTTCGTCCCCGCGCCGGGGAGCTTCACGCCCAGCAGGTATGAAAACAGCGCATTCACCAGCGGCTCCGGCACCGCTTCCAGCGCGGGCTCGCCGAGCCCCGCCAGCGTCGCAAAGGCGTGCGCATCCTCGCGCCGATAGCTGCGCGTCGTCTCGACCCGGTCCCCCACCTTCATGGCGCGCCCCCTTCTGCGAGCTTGCATTCCCCCGTCAGCGTCACGGTACCGTCGGCGATCCGGGTGATGGTGATCTCAAGCACATCCGGAGCGCCGTCGCGTTGCGCGACGTCAATCCGCAACGCTTCATCGGCGTAGCTCGGGGCCGGAAACATCAGGTTCTGGACAAGGTGCGCGCGCCCCGGATAAGCCTCGCGGATCATTCCCCAGAGACGCGCATGGAGCAGCATCCCATGCGCCACCGTGCGCCCGAACCGGGTGCGGGCGGAAAATTCAGGATCGACATGGATCGGATTGTCGTCGCCCGAGAGGCTGGCGAAGAGGTCGAAATCGGCCTGGGTCGGGGTCCAGGTGCGGGTGAGGGTCATGGGTGGTTCCCAGGGGGTGGGGAAATTGTTTGTCGGAGGAGCGCAAACTGCAACGCTCCACCTTTCTTCTCCCTCCCCTCAGGGGAGGGCCGGGGTGGGGTAGGCCGCGACAGCGGCCTCCACGCGGGTGCGTCTGCACAAGGCGTCTCAGATCCTGCACGCCCCGTCGTCTGCGCGCCCCTTCGCGCTGCGCGCGAATACCCCACCCTTAATCCCTCCCCTGAGGGGAGGGAAAACGCGGTACTGGGCATGTGACTGACTTGATGACACGGTAGGGTGGGGGATGGCTCTCTCGTCCCCCTCATCACCCCCTCCGCAGTACATGCTTCTGCACCTTCCCGGCAGCGGTGCGCGGGAACTCGTCGACGATCTCGAAGCTCTTCGGCACCTTATAGGCCGCGAGCCGCTCGCGGCACCAGGCGGAAAGCGCCGGGATCTCGACGGCGACGCCCGGGCGCGGGATCAGGAAGGCGCGCCCGACCTCCCCCCAGGTATCGTCCGGCACGCCGATGACGATCGCCTCCAGGATGTCGGGGTGGCTCACCAGCACGTGCTCGACTTCCGCCGGATAGACGTTTTCACCACCTGAAATGTACATGTCCTTGATGCGGTCGACGATGCTGTAATAGCCATCCGCGTCCCGCCTCGCGACGTCGCCGCTGCGCAACCAGCCACCCTCCGCGAATGCCGCGCGTGTCGCTTCCTCGTTGCGCCAGTAGCCCGGCGTGACGCCCGGTCCGCGGATCTGCAGCTCGCCCGCGCCCTCCCCTTCGACAACCCGTCCGGCATCGTCGACCAGACGCACCTCGCACAGGATCTGCGGCTTGCCGACGGAGCCGATCTTGCGCTCCGCCGCCTCCTCGTCGATGAGGAAGACGGTCGGACCGGTCTCCGTCATCCCCATGCCGTTGCGCACCTTGACGCCGCGCTGCGCGTAGAGCCGGATCAGCGGCTCGGGCAGGGGCGCGCCGCCGCAACCATAGCTTCGCACCCGCTCGAACGGGGTCGCCTCGAAGCGCGGATGCAGCGCGAAGGCCTGGTAGATGGCGGGGACGCCGAAAAAGGCCGTGACCGCGCCCGCCTCGATCTGGTCGAGGCAGGCATCGACGTCGAACTTGCGCAGGACATGGCTCTCGCCGCCCGCGAGAAAGACGGGGAGCGTGTAGAGATTGATGCCCGCGGTATGAAACAGCGGCAGGAAATTCACGCTGCGCTCATGGCTCGTGATGTCCACCGCCTGGCCGATATTGATGGCGTTCGCCCACGCCATGCCGAAGGTCTGGATCACCGCCTTGGGCTTGCCGGTGGTGCCGGAGGTGTAGAGGAGATACCACGCTTCCCCCGCCTCGCGACGGCCCGCGCCGATGGGCGAAGCATCCTCCGCAGACAGCAGCGCGTCGAGGTCGTGCTCTGCGCCCGCACCCGCATCGAAACCGATCCGGCGCATCGGATGCGTTCCGACCAGCGCCTCCGCGAGCGCCCGCGAGGCGGCGTCGTGCATGAGGATGCCGATTTCGGCCGAGATCACGATCGGGAGCAGCTCGGGCGCGGGCTGACGCCAGTTGAGCGGGACGAGGAGAAACCCCGCCTTCTGCGCGGCGAAGAGGGCGACGAAGAAATCCGGGCGGTTGAGGCACAGCACGCCAATCCGGTCGCCGGCCTTTGCGCCAAGGCGCACGAGCGCCCGGGCGAGCCGATTGGCGCGGATTTCGACCTCTTTGAACGTTATGCGCACGCCTGTTTCGATATCGTGGAACGCCGTCTTTCCAGAGGAAAGCTCGGCCCGTTTCGCAGCAAAATCCGTCACGAACTGCATCCGCCCTCGCTATCCAGCCTTTCGGCCACGCTGTTCGACGAAATCCCGCATCCCCGCGAGCACCTCCGGAAGCGCCACCCGCGCCACGAAGGCGTGCTTCTCTGCGTCCAGCCGATCTTCGACGGCACGCAGCCGCGCCGCATCCCATACCAGCGACCGAGTCGCGGCCAGCGTGCCGGCGCTTTGCGTCGCGATCGCCTTCGCAAGCTCGGCGATGCGGGCATCGCGCTCATCCAGCGGAACGATCTCGTCGGCGAGACCCAGCCGCAGCGCCTCGCTGGCATCGATCCGTCGATTCAACGCCTGTGCGGCGATGCTGCGGGCTGCGCCGAGGCGCTCGCCCATGAGCGCCGTCCAGCCGCCGTCGGGAGCAAACCCCACGACGCCGTACCAGGGCTGGAAGAATGCATCCGGCGTCGTCAGCACGATGTCGCTCGCAAGCACCAGCCCCATCGCGCCCCCCGTCGTCGCGCCCTGCACCCGCGCGATGATCGGGATCGGGAGCCGCAGCAGATCGAGGATGGCGTCGTTCAGCGCCTGCACGATGCGCTCGGCGTAATCCCGCAGCCGCGCCGGGTCGTCCGCATGATCGAGGAAGCCCGCGATATCGCCGCCGGTGGAGAACGAGCGCCCCTCCCCCGCGATCACGAGCAGCCGCGCATCGCTTTCGCGTGCAAGGATCAGCGCCGCGCGCAGATCGTCGAGCAAGGCTGGCGTGAGCGCGTTGTGTCGCGCGGCGTTGTCGAGCGTGATCCGCGCGGCTTCGCCGCCTCCCTGCTCGAAGCGCACGAGTGGCGCGCGCGTCACGGAGAGAGCCCCGTCATGATCATGTCGTGGGCCGCCTCGACCACCTCGTCCACCGGGCGATCATGGCCGAAGACGACATAGCGTTCGCCGAGCGTCACGGCGATGCCCATCAGCATCCAGGCGCGCACGTCGTCGTCGCCCGCGCGGATCTCGCCCTTGGCGCGGGCATCGGCAAGCGCCGTGCGGTAGCCCTCCGCGAAGGACTGGAAGTAGGCGCGGTAGGCGTCGGGGGCGACGAAGAGCGCCTCGCGGACGATGCGGTAGAGCGAAGGATGCGCGATGACGAAGGCGAGGAAGGCGCGAAGGCCGGCCTTTTCCGCGTCGAGACGGGTTCGCGCGCCTTCCGCCGTCGTCGAGAGCGCGCGGCGCAGGGAGCGGCCCATATCGATGACGAGTTCCTCGAAGACCTCCTCCTTCGAGCGGAAATACAGGTAGAAGGTGCCGGAAGCGACGCTCGCGCTGCGGGTGATCTCGGTGATCGATGCGTCGTTGAAACCCTGCCTGCCGATGACCTCCTCGGCCGCATCCAGGATCGCCCGCCGCGTCGCCTCGCCGCGCGCAGTCTTGGGCGCAACCGCCTCCTTCGACAATGCCTTCGAAGCCGAGAGCTTGGCCGCACGGCCCTTTCGCGGGCGAGCGGCCTTCTTCTCGGACGTCCCCTCCGGCATCGCTTTCTCGACATGCGGTCGTAACGTCGGCGTCATCGCTCAACCTACCTGAAGACTGGTTCAGGTATCATATCATCAGGGGATGACGGCTGCGTCAAGGCGTGCGCGTGCGGCGTCGGGATTGGGGGTGGCGCCGGTTCAGGGATTATGCCTCGCAGCCGATTGAAATCGCGACGCGGCTCGCACGCTTGCCCCCGTCCCGCTTTTCCTATATCCGTGCGCGATCCAACCCGGCCCCGTGCCCGGCTGGATGACTGTCTTCGTTCGTCGTCGACGCGCCGGCCCGCTCCTGACCCGAGCGGTGAGGTCTCGACGGTATCCATCGCGGGGCTGCGGCGGATGGGGATGGATTGAAACACTTGTGTCGGCGCACGAGCCCTGCGGGGCACTAGGAGTCTGAATGTCCGTTCAAGCATCACAATACGCGCCCAGCCGCGACGATTTCGCGGCGCTTCTCGAGGAATCCTTCCTCACGAACGAAGTCGCCGAAGGTTCCGTCGTCAAGGGGATCGTCGTCGCCATCGAGAAGGATGTCGCCGTCATCGACATCGGCGCGAAGACCGAAGGCCGCGTGGCCCTCAAGGAATTCCAGGGCCCGGGCCGTGACGAGCCCATCGAAGTCGGCACCGAGGTCGAGGTTTACGTCGACCGCGTCGAGAACGCACTCGGCGAAGCCGTCATCTCCCGCGAGAAGGCCCGCCGCGAAGAGTCGTGGGTGAAGCTCGAGAAGGCCTTCGAGGCGCAGGAGCGCGTCCAGGGCATGATCTTCAACCAGGTCAAGGGCGGCTACACCGTCGATCTCGACGGCGCGGTGGCGTTCCTGCCCCGCTCGCAGGTCGATATCCGCCCCGTCCGCGACGTCAGCCCCCTCATGGGCATCCCGCAGCCGTTCCAGATCCTCAAGATGGATCGCCGCCGCGGCAACATCGTCGTCTCGCGCCGCACGGTCCTCGAAGAGAGCCGCGCCGAGCAGCGCTCCGAGCTCGTGGCCAACCTCGAAGAGGGTCAGGTCATCGAGGGCGTCGTCAAGAACATCACCGAGTACGGCGCGTTCGTCGACCTCGGCGGGATCGACGGCCTGCTCCACGTCACCGACATGGCATGGCGCCGCGTCAACCATCCGAGCGAAGTGGTCACCATCGGCCAGAACGTCTCCGTCAAGATCATCAAGATCAACCACGAGACGCACCGCATCTCGCTCGGCATCAAGCAGCTCCTCGCCGATCCGTGGGAGGGTATCGAGAACCGTTATCCGGTCGAGTCCCGCTTCACGGGCCGCGTGACGAACATCACCGATTACGGTGCGTTCGTCGAACTGGAGCCGGGCATCGAAGGCCTGATCCACGTCTCCGAGATGTCCTGGACGAAGAAGAACGTCCATCCGGGCAAGATCGTCTCCACCTCCCAGGAAGTGGACGTGTCGATCCTCGAAGTCGATCCCGTCAAGCGCCGCATCTCGCTTGGTCTCAAGCAGACCCTGCAGAACCCATGGGAAGCCTTCGCGCAGACCCATCCGGTCGGCTCCGAGGTCGAGGGCGAGGTCAAGAACAAGACCGAATTCGGTCTGTTCATCGGCCTCGAAGGCGATGTCGACGGCATGGTCCACCTGTCGGATCTCGACTGGAACCGTCCCGGCGAGCAGGTCATCGACGAGTTCAAGAAGGGTGACATGGTCCGCGCCCAGGTTCTCGACGTCGACGTCGAGAAGGAGCGCATTTCGCTCGGCATCAAGCAGCTCGCAGGCGACCCGTTCGCCGATGCCGGTGAGATCCGCAAGAACCAGATCGTCACCTGCGAGGTGGTCGAGGTCAAGGAAGCCGGCATCGAGGTCAAGATCGTCGATACCGATCTCACGACCTTCATCCGCCGCGCCGAACTCGCCCGCGACCGCGCCGACCAGCGCCCCGAGCGCTTCTCGGCCGGCGAAAAGCTCGACGCCCGCGTCACGCAGTTCGACCGCAAGGCCCGCCGCGTGACCCTCTCGATCAAGGCCCTCGAAATGGCCGAAGAGAAGGAGGCCATCGCCCAGTACGGCTCGACCGATTCCGGCGCGTCGCTCGGCGACATCCTCGGCGCAGCCCTCAAGGCCCGCACCGGCGACAAGAAGTAAGCATCG
>Ga0208490_100837_pt1 | contig 14756 bp, 13 predicted proteins | sample SubbioAug_CSWold_FD_184818 | JGI IMG/M metagenome (GOLD analysis project Ga0208490, IMG submission 184818) | Serpentinite rock and fluid subsurface biosphere microbial communities from McLaughlin Reserve, California, USA - CR11Aug_CSWold (SPAdes) | ecosystem: Environmental > Terrestrial > Deep...
CGCCGGGGCGGTCGAGTCGATAATTCACCTGGCCGCGCACCTCACCCGTGAAGAAGAGCGGGACGACGACCTGGACCAGGAACACCATGATGCCGGCAACTGCGACGATCACCATCAGGCCGCCGACCGAGATGATCCATTTGGCGATGCGATCGCCGTAGATCACGCTCGCGCGGGTCTCCTTGCTGCGCTCGTGAGCGCGAGCGGCGCGGCGCTTCTCGACTGCTCCATCGACGAGACCGCTGGCAGAGGTGATTTGCTCGTTCATGACGTCCCTGTGCGTTCCGAAAACGACGGCAGGGCGGCATGATTGCCGCCCTGTTTCTCAATGGCACTGGCGCTCACTGCGTCAGGGCGAAAGCTTCGAGATCCTGGTCGGCAATCGCCTTCACCAGCGGGAAGAAGCCGGCGCGAAGAACAGCCGCCTGGCCTTCCTGCGAGTAGACGAAGCGAATGAATTCGCCGCGCAGGGGCTCGAGAGCCTCGTTGGGGTTCTTGTTGACGTAGATGTAGAGGAAGCGGGCGAGCGGGTAATCGCCGGCGGCGGCGTTCTCACCAGTGGCCTCGAAGCAATCGCCGTCATGCGAGAGCGGGACCGCGCGCACGTCGGCAGTCATGTAGCCGATGCCGGAGTAACCGATGGCGGCGATATCCGAGCCGACACCCTGAACCACGGTCGAGGAGCCGGGCTGCTCACGGACTTCCGAGCGGAAATCGCCGTCGAACAGCGCGACTTCCTTGAAGTAGCCGTAGGTGCCCGAAGCCGAGTTACGACCGTAGAGGGCGAGCGGGCGGCTGGCCCATTCACCGGTCATGCCGAGGTCGCCCCAGGTGTTGATCGGAGCATCGGCACCGCCGTTGCGGGTCGAGGAGAAGATCGCATCGACCTGCTGCAGCGACAGGCACTCGATCGGGTTGTCCTTGTGGACGAAGACGCCGAGCGCATCGATCGCGCCGCGGATCGGGATCGGGGGATAGCCGTAGCGCGCCTCGAACTCTTCGATCTCGGTGCCGCGCATGGCGCGGGACATGGGGCCGAACTGAGCGGTGCCCTGGACGAGAGCGGGGGGAGCAGTTCCCGAACCAGCGCCCTGAATCTCGATCTGGACGTTGGGATAGAAGCCGCGGAAGCCTTCCGCCCAGAGCGTCATGAGGTTGTTGAGCGTGTCGGAGCCGATCGAGTTCAGGTTGCCGGAGACGCCAGTGGTGGCTTCATAGCTCGGCAGGCTCGGATCAACTGTCATCTCGGCATTCGCCGCAGTTGCAGCGAAGAGGGTCGCCGCGGAGAGCGCGATGGCGCTGGTGAGCGTTGTGAATTTCACGGGTCTACTCCTTGTGGGATCCTTGCCGCCCCGACCGCAGCCGCGATCTGAAGCGCGACGATCGGATAGCCCACCTGGATGACAGTTGCGTGACAGTTTGTGACGAAGCTCGGGGAGATCCATGTTCGGACGCAGCGCCGCCCCCAGCTGGACTGTGCGGGGCAAATTTATCCAGCGACGCGCTCATCGCGGTCGAAGGCGTCGGCAGTCTGCTGCTGCTTGGCAGTCTTCTTCTACTTGGGGTCTTCTGCTACTTGGAAGTTTTGGATTCTCGAGCGCGAGGATTCCATGATGCGCGCATGAAGGCGAGGGCATCGCGAGCGAGCGTGACTTCGTCGTCGAACATCCGCCGCCAGATCCGCGTCGCGGCAGACAGCTCCGGCAGGGCGAGGCCGAAGGCTTCGACCACCAGCGGGCCGTCATAGCCCACAGCCTCGAGCGCCTCGAACGTCTCGCGCCACCGGACCTGCCCGCGACCGGGGGTCGAGCGGTCGTTCTCCGAGATATGCACCAGAGCAATGGAACGCGCATGCGCACGGATGGCGGCGGCTGGATCCTTTTCCTCGATATGGGCGTGGAAGGTATCGTAGAGAATGCCGGCCCCTGCACCCACCTCGGATACGAATTCGGCGGCGGCGGCGGTGTCGTTCAGCAGATAGCATTCAAACCGGTTGAGCGGTTCGACGGCGAGGTGCACGCCCTCCGCTTGCCCGCGCTCGGCGACACGGGCAAGGATCTCGGCGCTGCGCGCGCGCTCGTCCCGCGTCGGCCCCTGGCCGGAAAACACCCCGATCGCGGAATGGATCGGCCCCGACAGGATCGGCGCACCCATTGAAGCGGCGCATTCGACCATCCGGTTGAGCGCCGCCTCCCCACGCCGCCGCGTCTCGGCATCCTCGGCGGCGATGTTGTGCTCGGCCCCGAGTGCGGTCACCGCAAGCGGCTGAAGGCCGAGATCGCGGACCTCCTGCGCCAGGCGCGCGTAGTATCCCACGTCGTCGAGGTTGAAAACCGGCAGCTCGACGCAATCGTAGCCCATCTCGGCCAGCGCGGTGAGGATTGGCCGATGTTCGGCCCCCACGCGGGTGGTCCACAACAGCATGTTCATCCCAAAACGCATCAACGCCTCCCGTCAGCGGTAAACCAGATCGCGCAGTCCCAGCGAGATCGGCGGCACGAGGGTGATCGCCACGAGGCACAGCACCACCACGCCGATGAAGGGCAAGGTCGGCACGATGATCCGCTCCACCGGAATATTCGCGACGCTGCAGGCCGCAAAGAGGTTGAGCCCAAAGGGTGGCGTGATGAAGCCGATCGCCAGCGCCACGATCATGACGATCCCGAAATGCACCGGGTCGATCCCCAGCATCACGGCGACCGGCACCAGAATCGGCGCCAGCACGATGATCGCGGCAGCCGCCTCGATGAACATGCCGATCAGCAGCAGCACGAGGACGACAACAAACAGGAAGGTCAGTGGCGATTCGATGTTGCCGGTCAGCCAGGCACCGATCGCCATTGGAACGCCCTCGCGATTGATGATGAAGGCGAAAAGCCCTGCCCAGGCGATGATGAAGAGGATCAGGACCGAGGAGATCACCGATTTCTCGAGGGTCGGCAGCAGGTCGCGCCAGCCGAGTTCGCCGTAGACGAACTTGCCGATGAAGAAGGCATAGGCGACCGCGATCGCCGATGCCTCCGTCGGGGTAAACACCCCGCCATAGATGCCGCCGAGCACCACCACCGGCATCAGAAGCGCCCAGAAGGCACTCCGGAAGGCGGGCCACGGCTCCAGGCCGGTGACCGCATCGGCCTTGCCGTGCCCTGTCAGCCGCGCCCAGATCAGCACATAGGCGATGAGAGCCGCGCCGATCAGCAGTCCCGGCCCGAAGCCCGCGATGAAGAGCTCGCCGATCGAGACATCGGCGGCGACACCGTACAGGATCAGCGGGATCGAGGGCGGGATCACCACGCCGAGCTCGGCCGAGGTGGCCTGGAGCGAGGCGGTCCAGGGCCGCGGATAGCCGGCTTTCACCAGGGCCGGGATCATGATCGCGCCGATGGCGAAGGTCGTCGCGGTCGAGGATCCCGATACGGCGGCGAAGAACATGCAGGTGACGACGCAGGTCGCCGCCATTCCGCCTTGCGTGTTGCCGACCAGCACCCGGGCGAAATCCACCAGACGGCGCGAAATCCCGCCGGTGTTCATCAGGTTGCCGGCAAGGATGAAGAAGGGGATCGCGACCAGCGGGAACTTGTTGAGCGACACATAAAGTTGCTGGCCGATGATGATCGGGTTGACGGCCCCCATCACCTGGATCCCGAAGATCGCCGCGAGCCCGATCGCCACGGCGATCGGGACGCTCAGCACGAAGAGCGTGCACATCACCACGATGAGCGAATGCGCCACCATCGTTCAGCCTCCCAGGTCGATCTGGCGTGGCGGCGGATCGAGGTGGTGGGCGACCACCGCGATCATCGCCAGGACCGCGCCCACCGGAATGGCGGCGAAGGCCCACATCATCGAGATCCCGAGCGTGGGGTGGATATTGGCCTGCGCCCGCGCAGCCATCGCCCAGCCATACCAGAACATGTGCCCCAGCAATATCAGCACGCAGATGAGGATGAACCACCTGAGGGCGGTCTCGAGCCGGCCCGTCGCCAGCGATTTCAGCAAGTCGATGGAGACCAGCGCGCCCCGGCGAAAGGTCACGGCGAGGCCGAGATAGACCATGTAGATGATGGCGAGCTGCAGGACCGGCTCGGACCACGCCGTGGACTGCCGCAGGACGTAGCGCATCACGATCTGATAGCAAGCGAGCACCACCGCCAGCGTCAGCGCGGCGCAGGCGAGCAGCGTCATCGCCCGCGTCGTGATGCGCTCGGCGGCAATGATCGCGGTACGCAGTGCATGCAGAACCGGCATCGACATCCGCTCCGTTCTTCGGCGGCGGGAACAGCCCCGCCGCCTGGCGCAGTTTGCCGCGCTTACTGGAAGTCGCGGATCCGCTGGATGTTCTCCTCGCCCAGTTCCTCGCCGAACTGCACGAAGGCGGGGGCAAGGGCCTCCATGAAGCCGTCGTGATCGAAGCTTTCCGTGATGGTCATGCCGCGCTCGCGCAGCGTGTCCAGCGCCTCCCCGTCCTGCTTGTCGGTCGCCTCCCGCATCACCGGGATCGACTCCCTGGCGGCTGTACGCACGATCTCCTGGTCCTCGTCCGACAAGCCGTTCCAGACGTCCTGCGAAACGACGAAGAGGGCCGACGCCATCAGGTGCCCGGTCATCGTGAGGTCGGACTGCACCTCGTAGAAGCGGCTGGCGACGTGGATCGACAAGGGCTGCTCGTTGGCATCGACAACGCCGGTCTGCAGGGCGGCATAGAGTTCGTTGAAGCCCACGACGGTCGGCTGGAAGCCCAGCGCATTGTAGGCGGCCAGATGGATCGGGTTGTCCTGCGAACGCAGTTTCACCCCCTGCAGGGCATCGACCGTGTCCAGCGGCTGGTTCGCCGTCATGTGGCGGAAGCCGATATCGCCCCAGGCCAGCCCGACCAGCCCGCGCTCCGGCATCGCCTCGAGTAGTTCATCCCCGATCTCGCTGTCGAGGACGGCGCGGGCGTGCTCCAGGTCGCGGAACAGGAACGGGATGTCGAGGATGCGCATCTCGGGCACGAAGGGGCCTGTTGCCGCCGATGAGGTGACGATCATGTCGACCGTGCCGATCTGTGCACCCTCGATCATGTCGCGCTCATTGCCGAGTGCGCCGGCGGGGAAGACTTGAACATTGATCCGGCCCTCGCTGCGCTCCGCCACCAGTCCCGCGAAATGCTCGGCGGCGAGGTGATATGGCGAGGTCGTCGATATGTTGTGACCAAGGCGCAGGGTCTCCTGCGAATGCGCTGCGGTGCCGGCGAAAAGCAATGCAGCTGTGGCGGCGATCAGGACTTGTTTCATTGGCTCTCTCCCTTTGCTTGCTTTGGATATTGGACGCCCCGCGAGGGCGCCGCCGGTCGGGTGCGAGCCATCTTCATGGCTCGAGGGTCACCCAGGCCGCGTCTTGCGACGACGAACGCAGGCAGGCCGCGATGAAGGCCATCCCCCGCAGTCCGTCGTCGATCGTGGGAAACTGCACATCGGGCGCTGCGACGCCGGTCCGGCGGGCCCGGATCGCGCGCGCGGCCTCGGCATAGATGTTGGCGAAGCCCTCGATATAGCCCTCGGGATGCCCGGCGGGCACGCGGGTCAACCTTCCGGCCGCGTGGCCGGCTCCCGCACTTCCGCGCGTCAGGAGCCGCTTTGCTTCGCCGAAGGGTGTGAACCAGAGCCGGTCGGGCACCTCCTGCTCCCATTCGAGCCCGCCTTTCGCGCCATGAACGCGTAGCCGCAATCCGTTCTCGTTGCCCACGGCAACCTGGCTCGCCCAGAGCTGCCCGCGAGCCCCGCCCTCGAGCCGCAGCATCACATGGGCGTTGTCGTCGACCTGCCGGCCCGGCACGAAGCTGGAAAGCTCCGCCGCCAGCGACTCGATCCGCAGGCCGGTGACGAATTCCGCCAGGTTGAAGGCGTGCGTGCCGATATCGCCGATCGCTCCCGCACCCGAACGCGCGGGATCCGTGCGCCAGTCGGCCTGCTTGTTCGCTATATCCTCGGCGAGCCATTCCTGTGCATATTCCACCTGAACGACCCGCACGGTCCCCAGCGCCCCCGCAGAGACCATCTCGCGCGCGGCCCGAACCATCGGATAGCCGGTATAATTGTGCGTCAGGACGAAGATCGCACCCGACTGCGCCACCGCTCTCGCAATGCCACGCGCCTCCTCCGTCGTGGCGGCCAGCGGCTTGTCGCAGATCACATGGATGCCGTGCTTCAGGAAGGCCTGCGCCGGTCCTGAATGCATGTGGTTCGGCGTGACGATCGCAACCGCCTCGATCCCGTCGTCGCGGGCAGCCTCCTGCGCCGCCATGGTCTCGAAATCGTCGTAGATGCGGTCCGCGGCCAGCCCCAGCGCACGACCGGACGCGCGAGCGCGCTCAGGCGTGGCCGAAAGAGCCCCGGCGACGAGGTCGAACTGCCCGTCGAGCCGTGCCGCCATCCGGTGCACGGCACCGATGAAGGCGTCGGCACCGCCGCCCACCATTCCGAGCCGGATGGGTGGTGGAGGGGCTTCAGGGAGATCAGCGGCCATCGCTCATCTCTCCAATCCCAGAAGCCGCCTGTTGGTGGCCCTGTCGGTGGCCGCGCCGGCGAAATCGTCGAAAGCCTTGTCGGTGACCCGGATGATGTGGTCGCGGACGAACCGTGCGCCCTCGCGCGCGCCGTCCTCGGGATGCTTGAGCGGGCATTCCCACTCGACCACCGCCCAGCCGTCGAAATCGTTTGCCGCCAGCTTCGCGAAGATCGCACCGAAATCCACCTGTCCATCACCGGGCGAGCGGAACCTCCCGGCGCGATCGATCCAGTTCTGATAGCCGCCATACACGCCCTGCCGCCCGGTCGGGTTCAGCTCGGCATCCTTGACGTGGAACATCCGGATTCGATCGCGATAGATATCGAGATGGTCGATGTAATCGAGGCCCTGGAGCAGGTAGTGCGACGGATCGTAGAGCATGTTGGCTCGCGGATGCCCGCCGACCCTGTCGAGGAACATCTCGAAGGTGACGCCATCGTGCAGATCCTCGCCCGGATGGATCTCGAACGCGATATCGACGCCGTTCTCCTCGGCTGCATCGAGGAGGGGCCGCCAGCGCCGGGCGAGTTCGTCGAAGGCTTCCTCGATCAGTCCCGGCGGGCGCTGCGGCCAGGGATAGAGGTAGGGCCAGGCCAGCGACCCCGAGAAGGCTGCGAGCGCCCTGCAGCCGAGGCGGCGGGAGGCGACCAGCGCCTTTCGCACCTCCCCAACCGCCAATTCCTGTCGCGCTGCGGGGTTGCCGCGCACCTCCGGGGCCGCAAACGCATCGAACAGGGCGTCATAGGCCGGGTGCACGGCGACGAGCTGTCCCTGCAGATGTGCCGAAAGCTCGGTGATCGCGACGCCGTTTTCCTGCGCCTGACCGGCAAACTCGTCGCAATAATCCTGGCTTTCGGCGGCGAGCGACAGATCGAGAAGGCGCACATCGCCGCTCGGCACCTGCACGCCTTCATACCCGCAGGATGCTGCCCAGGCAGTGATCGCGCTCCAGGACGAGAATGGCGCCGCGTCATCGACGAACTGCGCGAGAAACAACGCCGGCCCCTTCAAGGTCCGCATGTGCTTTCTCCCTCTTTGGCCTCTTTGCGAGCCTCTGAAATCGATTACAGATGAAAGATTAGACAGGTTGTAATGGATTACAAGCTTTTTCGGTCAGGCTGGATGTGCTTCAAGAACCCGGAGGAGAGGGACTGCTGCATGAACCGTCACACACCGCGGATTCGGGATGTCGCAAACGTCGCCGGCGTATCGACGGCGACGGTCAGCCGCGCGCTGTCGAATCCCGATGTCGTATCGCCCGCAGCCCTCGAAGCGGTGCGTGCTGCCGTGCAGAAGACGGGCTACACCATAAACCAGGCGGCGCGGAACCTGAGACAGCAGCGGACCATGGGGGTCGTCGCGCTGGTCCCGAACCTCGCCAACCCCTTCTTCTCGCGCATCCTCGCAGGCGTGTCGGCGGTTCTGGCTCCCGCCGGCTACAATCTTCTCGTGGTCGACACGCAAGGCCCGGGGATCAGCCGGCATATTGCCAAGACACTCGATCGCAGCCGCGCCGATGGGTTGATCGTCTTTGACGGCCTGCTGCCGGCGGCCGATCTGCAACCCGGTGGGTTCCTGCCCCCGATCGTCATGGCCTGCGAATGGATCGATGGGCTCGCGGGGCCGAGGATCCGGATCGACAATGCCTCCGGCGCCCGCCTCGCCATCGCACACCTGGTCCGGCTCGGCCATCGTCGGATCGGGCATCTGCTGGGTCCCGATGACAATGTTCTCGCCCGGGCCCGCGCCGAGGGCGTGCATGCGGAGCTCGCCGCCTGCGGACTTCCGATCCGGCCGGACTGGTTCTTCGCCGGGGACTTCTCGCTCGATTCGGGACGGCGCTGCGCCGGCGAGTGGATGGCGATGCCGGACCGGCCCACGGCAGTCTTCTGCGCAAGCGACGAGATGGCCTGCGGCTTCATCGGCGAGGTGCAGCGTCGCGGCTTTCGGGTTCCGCAGGACGTCTCCGTCGTCGGCTTCGACGACATCGAACTCGTGGATCACATCACGCCCGCCCTGACGACGATCCGCCAACCGCGACGAGCGATCGGCGAGACCGCAGCCCGCGTGATGGTGGCCCTCATTGCCGGCGATGATCCCGAGCCACGCGACACGGTTCTTCCCGTCGAGCTGATCGAACGGAACAGCACGGCCGCACCCGGTCTGGCGCATACCTAGCGCCGTCGGTCGGCCTCTTGCAGCCTGCATCGTCTCGCGCAGGAATTGTTGTGCCCCAAGGTTGCATTACGCCTGCGCGTTGTCCGCAATGCCGAAAAGTGATGCTGTGCTTCAAGAATACTCAAATCTCCTGTCATGACCGAGATACAAAAATACGTATCAAAGCGTGCATTTTCACTAGCGCGGCACGCCGCCTTTGCTTTATTGATGACCGCAACCCGCACTGCGAGAGGGTGGTGGTCGGGGAATTGAATGTCATTGCTGGGAGTGCTCGTATGAAGAAGCTACTGATTGCCACGGCGGCTGCGGCGCTGTTTGCCGCGCCTGCCGTCGCGCAGGATTCCGTCAAGATTGGTATCCTCTTTGGTTTCACAGGTCCGCTCGAATCCATCACGCCACACATGGCTGGCGGCGCCGAGCTGGCTTTCAGTGAGGCCTCTGAATCCGGCAAGTTTCTTGGCGGACGCACGATCGAACCGGTGCGGGCTGATTCGACCTGCATCGATGCCGCTGCAGCAACCGCCTCGGCCGAGCGTCTCGTGAACGTGGAGAACGTCGCGGCCATCGTAGGTGCGGATTGCTCGGGCGTTTCGATCGCCGTGACCAACAACGTGGCCGTGCCAAACGGCATCACGATGATCTCGCCCTCCTCGACCTCGCCGGCCCTCACGACCATCGAGGATCAGGGGCTCTTCTTCCGCACGGCCCCCTCGGATGCACGCCAGGGTGAGGTGATCGCCGATGTCCTCCGCGAGCGCGGCATTTCGGAAATTGCGGTGACATACACGAACAACGACTATGGCCGCGGCCTCGCCGAAAGCTTCACGAGCGCCTTCGAGGAGCATGGCGGACGCGTGCTGATCTCGGCCGCGCATGAAGATGGTCGAGCCGATTATTCGGCGGAAGTCGGCGCGCTCGCCGCCGCCGGCGCCGAACACCTCGCGGTATTCGGCTACGTCGATCGCGGCGGTCGCGGCATCGTTCAGGCTTCGCTCGACACCGGCGCCTTCGAGAGCTTCATATTCGCCGACGGCATGTTCGGCGACTCGATCGTCGAGGCGATTGGTCCCGAGTTGAACGGCAAGGTCATCGGAACCGTGCCGGGCTCGGACGGCGAGGGACGGGACCGGTTCGAGGAAATGGCGACGGCAGCGGGCTTCAACGGCGCATCGAGCTATACCGGTGAAAGCTACGACGCTGCTGCTCTGCTCATCCTTGCGATGCAGGCTGCAGGTTCCACCGATCGGGCTACAATCGCCGAGCACGTGATGTCGGTGGCAAACGCGCCCGGCGAAGAAATCGGCGTGGGCGAACTCGCTCGCGGCCTGGAGATCCTCGCCAATGGCGGCGAGGTCGATTTCGTCGGCGTCACTGGCGTCGATCTGGTCGAGCCCGGTGAAGCCGCCGGCACGTATCGGGTCTACGAGATCGCCGACGGGGCGTTCGAGACCATCGAATTCCGCTGATCCGATAGTCTCGTGCCGGCCCGGAGCCACGCCGGGCCGGCATTCTCCATCAGGAACCGAGAATGATTCGCGTCGAAGACGTTCACATGCAGTTTGGAGGGCTCAAGGCCGTGGCCGGAGCGTCCCTTGAAATAGCAAAGGGATCGATCACGGGATTAATCGGCCCCAACGGCGCTGGAAAGACGACGCTCTTCAATTGCATCGCGGGTCATCTGAAGCCGACCTCTGGGCGCATTCTCCTCGACACTGAAGAGATCACCGGCTTGCCGCCGCACGAGCTCTGTCGGCGCGGATTGCTTCGCACCTTTCAGATCGCGCACGAATTCTCGACCCTCACGGTGCGGGAGAATCTGATGATGGTCCCTGGTGATCAGCCTGGCGAGAATCTCTGGACTGCTCTCTTCCGCCGCTCCACCATGCGCGAGCGCGAGCGAGCGGTCGCCGAGAAGGCGGACGAAGTCCTGCACTTCCTCGAAATTGATCATGTCGCCGACGAACTGGCAGGCAACCTCTCCGGCGGCCAGAAGAAGCTTCTCGAACTCGGTCGCACGATGATGGTCGATGCGAAGATCGTCTTCCTCGATGAGGTCGGCGCCGGCGTCAACCGCACGCTCCTCAAGACTATCGGCCACGCGATCGAGCGGCTCAACCGGGAGCGCGGTTACACCTTCTGCATGATCGAGCACGACATGGATTTCATCGGGCGTCTCTGCGACCCGGTCATCGTCATGGCCGAGGGGACGGTCCTGACGCAGGGCACTGCCGACGCCGTGCGCGCGGACGAGCGGGTCATCGAAGCCTATCTCGGTCGCGGGCTGAAGAACCGGCTGTCCCGCACGGCGGCGGTCGAGCGGGGAGGCGTCTCGTGAGCTTCCTGATCGGCGAGGAGATGACGGGCGGCTACGGCGGCGCGGACATCCTTCATTCCTGCACGATTGGCGTCGAACGCGGGGAGATCGCCGTGATAGTCGGGCCGAACGGGGCTGGCAAATCGACCGCGATGAAGGCCGTCTTCGGCATGCTGCCTCTGCGCGAAGGGCGCATCGTGCTTGATGGGCGCGACATCACGGCGTTGTCGCCGCAGGAGCGCGTGCTCGCGGGAATGGGCTTCGTGCCGCAGTCCAACAATGTCTTCAGGGCGCTCACCGTCGAGGAAAATCTCGAGATGGGAGCATTCATTCGCCGGGACGATCCGCGCGAGACGATGGAGCAGGTCTACACGCTCTTCCCGATCCTGAAGGAGAAGCGTCGTCAGCCGGCGGGGGAGCTGTCGGGCGGCCAGCGCCAGCAGGTGGCGGTGGGACGCGCGTTGATGACGAAGCCGCAGGTGCTCATGCTGGACGAACCGACGGCTGGCGTGTCGCCGATCGTCATGGACGAGCTCTTCGACAAGATCCTCGATATCGCCGCAACGGGGATCGCCATCCTGCTGGTCGAGCAGAATGCAGCTCAGGCGCTCGCCATCGCTCATCGCGCGTATGTTCTGGTGCAGGGCCGCAATCGCTATACGGACACGGGTGAAGCGCTTCTCGCCGACCCGGAAGTCCGCCGCTCGTTTCTGGGAGGGTGAGGCCGTGGAAGGCTTCCTCAACGCCTTTGTGGCGCTGTCGAATTTCGTGCTCATACCGGGCCTCGCCTACGGTGCGCAGCTCGCGCTGGGTGCGCTCGGGGTAACGCTGGTCTACGCCGTTCTTCGCTTCTCGAATTTCGCCCATGGCGACATGATGGCGTTTGGAACAATGGCGACGATCCTCGCGACATGGGTGTTGCAGAGCGCCGGCATCGGGTTCGGCCCCCTTCCAACCGCGCTGATCGCGCTGCCCTTCGGGGTGGCGATCGCGGTCGCGCTGGCGCTTGGCACAGACCGCGTCGTCTACCGCTTCTACCGCAAGACGAAGGCCGTGCCGGTCACCTTCGTCATTGTCTCGGTCGGCGTGATGTTCATCTACAACGCGGTCGTGCGCCTGTTCATCGGGGTGGACGATCGTCGCTTCGAGGATGGCGAGCGCTTCATCATTCGCGCAGGCGATTTTCGGGAATGGACGGGGCTGGCCGAGGGGCTCGCCTTGCGTACGAGCCAGGTGCTGACAGTGGTCATTGCATTTGTGGCGATGGCGGCGCTGTTCTGGTTTCTCCAGCGCACCCGCACCGGCAAGGCGATGCGCGCCTATTCGGACAACGAGGATCTTGCGCTGCTCTCGGGCATCGATCCGGCGCGAGTGGTGCTCATCACCTGGGCGCTCGCCGCGTCTCTGGCGACGCTCGCGGGCGTGCTCTACGGGCTCTACAAGAGCTTCAGTCCCTTCAACTACTTCCAGCTCCTCCTCCCGATCTTCGCCTCGGCCATCGTCGGGGGGATCGGGAATCCGATCGGGGCCGTGATCGGCGGTTTCGTCGTCGCGTTCTCGGAAGTGGGAATCACATACGCCTATCGGCGCGTCCTTTCCCATATCCTGCCGGACGCCTGGATGCCGGACGGTCTCGTGCAGTTGCTGTCCACCGATTACAAATTCGCCGTTTCCTTCTTCATCCTCGTCGTCGTGCTCCTCGTGCGCCCGACCGGCATCTTGAGGGGCCGCGTGATATGAAGCGACCGCCCGCGTATATTCTCTTCAGCCTGATGGGGCTCGCCCTCCTCGCTGTAGGCTGGTTCCAGAGCTGGACGCTCGCGCTGGCGATCCTCAACCTCTCGCTGATCTCCGCGATCATGGCGCTCGGCGTGAACATGCAGTGGGGCTATGCGGGGCTGTTCAATGCGGGCGTCATGGGCTTTGCCGCTCTGGGGGGCGCCGCTGCGATCTTCGTCGCGATGCCTCCGGTCCCCGGTGCGTTGGCGGCTGGTGGAACCGGGCTGCTGGCGGCGGGGCTCAGCGCGGCGGTCGCGATCGCGCTGGCGATATATGTCCATCGAAATCTGAGAGCGCCGTGGCGGGCGCCGGCGATGATCCTCGTCGTGGTTCTGGGATACTTCATGATGCGCTGGTTCGCCGATCCGGCGACGACCCGGATTGAAGCCGTCAATCCGACCGTCGCCGGCTATCTCGGCGGGCTCGGGCTTCCGGTGCTTTTTTCCTGGGTGGCCGGTGCGTTGCTGGCCGCTGCAGCGGCCTGGCTCATCGGGAAGGTGGCGCTCGGCCTGCGCTCGGATTATCTGGCGATCGCGACGCTCGGTATCGCGGAGATCATTCTGGCGGTGCTCAAGAACGAGGCGTGGCTGACGCGCGGCGTCAAGAACGTGACGGGCATCCCGCGACCGGTTCCCTTCGAGATCGAACTGCAGCGCTCACCGTGGTTCCTCGACCTTACGGCGACGCTCGGCCTCAACCCCGTGCAGTTCTCCGCAACCTTCGTCGCGCTTCTCTACACGCTCCTCTTCGGCGCAGTGCTCATCGTTCTGCTGATCCTGGCCGAGCGCGCCCTGAATTCACCTTGGGGCCGCATGATGCGCGCTATCCGCGACAATCGGGACGCCTCTGCCGCGATGGGCAAGGACGTGAAGCGCCGCCACCTGCAGATCTTCGTGATCGGCTCGGCCGTGATCGGCATTGCGGGCGCGATGCTCGTCACCCTCGACGGCCAGTTCACTCCCGGCACATACATCCCGCTGCGCTTCACCTTCCTGATCTGGGTGATGGTCATTCTCGGGGGCTCCGGGAACAATATGGGCTCTGTTCTCGGCGCCTTTGTCATCTGGTTTGTGTGGATTCAGGCGGAACCTGCGGGTCAATGGCTGATGCAGACGATAACGGCGAACGTGCCGATGGATGCCGCGATGCGCAATCACCTCATCGCGAGCGCCCCGCATCTGCGCCTGTTGGTCATGGGTGCGATCCTGTTGTTCGTCCTGCGGTTTTCTCCGCAAGGCTTGCTTCCCGAGCGGCGGGCGCAATCGCCAAGGGATGCGAAGGCAAAAGAAGTGCCGACATGAACCCCGGCTTGCGTGTCGCATGTTGCGCGCGCAGCCCGGCAGTTTCTCTTCCAAGTCAATCCGCCTACGAAGCAGACCGACCGGCTGTCTTCCGCCGCCGTGGCAGGCGTTCGTTGATGCTCGACTGATGGGGGTCGACGGGCGTGGGTTCGGGGGAGGGGTGATGCAGATCGTCAGAGGAAGACGGTGCTGCGGTGGCGGTTGCATTCGAGCGATCACCCAATCGACCCTGCACCCCGTCAGTGTCATCAAGTCAGTTGAAACGAACTGGACCATGACCGATCAAGCCGGAGAATCCTCGCAAGAAAAGGCGCTTCTCCTCCCCCGCTTGCGGCGGGAAGGGGCTAGGGGTGGGGGGCTGCAGAATCGAGCGCGCGGTCGATCGAGGAGAGCCTTGGAGAAGCGCCGAACTCTCCGAGTGGAAGAACGCTTCGGGAGGGATTTCGAGGACCTCCGCCAGCGTCTTGATCGTCATGAAGGAGGGGCTCGCCTTTCCCCGCTCGAGGCGCGCTTCTTCTCCCTCCCCTGAGGATTTCTCTGCAAAAGATCTTGCCTTCAGGGTTTGGTTCTGAATCGATGATGAAAGACTTTTTGGGGGCGGGTTATGGGCGGTCGTAATCAGTTGAGCTTTGCGG
>Ga0208490_100838_pt1 | contig 14747 bp, 12 predicted proteins | sample SubbioAug_CSWold_FD_184818 | JGI IMG/M metagenome (GOLD analysis project Ga0208490, IMG submission 184818) | Serpentinite rock and fluid subsurface biosphere microbial communities from McLaughlin Reserve, California, USA - CR11Aug_CSWold (SPAdes) | ecosystem: Environmental > Terrestrial > Deep...
TCAGATCCAATCTGACGGAGCCATCTACATGTCCCAAGACGACACAGCGTTCGACACGCTGATCACCGAGTTTTCTCAGAACATCCGTCAGATCGAAGCCGCGATCGATCGGGCACCCGCATCCGAGAGGCCGGAGATCGAGCGCAAGCTCACCGATGTGCTGGCCTCCGTCGCGCATCTCAATCCGCTGGGAGATCGCTCGGCTGCCCTCCTCGACGCACCATCCCGGGACGGGGTCTATGCGCGTGCCAACATGCGCGAGGACCAGATGGGACGCCTCGACGACGATGTGGTGAAGGCGCGCCTTAGCGAGGCGCTGCAGGGCACCGGCATCGATCCCGAAGCCGTGGCCGCCCGCATGCGCGAGGGTGCTGGCAATGCCGCGCTTGAACGTCAATGGCTGGCGCAGGATCTGCGCGCCATCGCCAAGGCGGGCGGTCTCGATCTGGAGAAAGGCGAGGACCGCGAGGACGCACTGGACCGGCTGGAAGCCGTCCATGTCCGTTTGGGTGATACCCTGACCGATGCGCGCATCTTGCGGGCCGTCGATGAGGTGGATGAGACCGAGGATGACCCGGTTGCCCTGACCGAACGCGTAACGCTGCCGGAGCGCGAGCGCGCGACAGGCGAACCTGACATCTTCGCCGCGTCCGAGCGCCGGGATTTCCAGGATCTCGTTGCCCAGTTCCGCCGGACGGACTTCGACCATCCCTTCTCGGACGATCCTTCCGTGCGCCGAGCCGGTGCTGTCGAGGTGGAAGAGGCCCGCGCCGCCTTCACCGCCTTCGCGAAGCGGTCGCCCGATCACGCCGAACTGGCGTCGATGGCTTGGGACAAAATCACTGACAGCCGCAAGCCACAGGAGTTCGCGGTCGACGAAAAGGACCGCTCGCTCCACGCGGGCGACATGGATCTCGCGCTGCGCGATCCCTTGCAGCATCTCAGCCCGATCACGGAAGACGACCGCACCCTCGCGCGCTACCGCGCGGAGATGCCCGACGAGGAGTTCGGAGCGGCGGTGCAGGAGGAAATCAATCGCCTGCGCGCCATGGGGGCATCGCGCGCGTATATCAGCGAGCGAAGCTTTGAAATCGAGGATCAGGCGCGACAGGACTATGCCGAACGGCGCTTCATGGCTGAGACCGCCCCTGATGTGATGACCTTCCTGCAGCGGGTCGAGGCCGAGAACGTGAAGCCGCTCACCGAGACGGATGGGCAGCGCCTCGTCGCTCAGATCGACCGCAACCTCACGCCGAACGCGGTCACGGCCCTTCGCGCAGGCCACGCCGATGTGCTGGACAAGTTCACCGAACACCCGTTGCGGCAGCTGGAACTTGCCAAGGCTTATTTGGAAAGTAGCGAGGTGACTGCCCACGGCCCCGCCATGGAGCGGGTGCTGGACGCCCTGGCCGAGGAACAGATCGAGGCGAAGCGCGCGCGTCACGCAGCAGCGCATGGCGAGAAGGGGATCACCCATGGATAAGGGCAAGATCGCGGGCGGGATCCTGAGCCTGACGCTGGTTGGCCTCGCCATCGGCTATGTCGTGGCCACCGGTTACTTGACCATCCGTTATGGCCTGTCGACGCAAGCCTTCGACGTCACCCTGCTTGCGCGCGAGTACCGCGCACTTGGTGTCAGCGCCCCGCGAGACTTCCTCTGGGTGAACCTGATCCTCGCAGGCTTTGGCGTTGCCGCGCTCATGTTGAGTGTCACGCTTCTCGGCGATGCCCTGACGCGCTTCGGCACGACGCATTGGCAGACCAGGGCCGAAATGAAGCGCAACGGCTTCTTTGCCAAGCCGGGTGGCGGCTTCCTTCTCGGCAAGCTCGGCCCCCCGAAATCGAAGCGTCCCTTCCTCGTCTCGAAGACCTTCCCGCATGCGCTGATCGTGGCGCCCACGGGCCGAGGCAAGGGGGTGGGCTTCGTGATTCCGAACTTGCTCACCTACAAGGGCTCGGCCGTGGTGCTGGACGTGAAGGGCGAGAACTTCCGCGAGACGTCTCGTTTCCGCGCCAGCATGGGCGACAAGGTCTTCCGCTTCGCGCCGACCGACTGGGACCGACCCACCCACCGCTATAACCCGCTGGCACGCATCGCGGCGATGACCAACCCTGACCGGCAGCAGATGGAGTTGAAGCTCACCGCCAAGCTCTTCCTGCAGACCGACAACGAAAAGCTGAGCGGCCTCCTGGCAGGCGGCATCGATCTCTTCGTGGCGGCCGGTCTTCTGGCCTTCGAGCGTGGCGTGCCGACCATCGGCGAGATCTACCGCATCACCGCCTCGGGCGGCGACAAGCAGAAGGAATACCTCAAGCGCGCGCAGGAGGTGAAGAACACCTCGGCCAAGCTGATCTTCGAGCGCATGGCCTCGACCAACAACGACACATTGACCTCTTACCTGTCGCTCCTGATGACTTCGGGTCTCGATACCTGGGACAACCGCGCGATCGACGCGGCCACCGCGACCTCGGACTTCTCCTTCCGGGACATCCGGCGGCGGCCGCATGCGATCTATCTCGTGGTCGAATCCGAGATGATCCGACCCCTGGCCCCGTTGATCCGGCTGTTTTTCTCGGACCTGATCGCGTCGCTGCAGGCGCAGGAGCCGGGCGATGACGAGCCTTGGCCCGTGATGATCATGCTCGACGAGTTCGACCGTCTCGGGAAAATGCCGATCGTGGCAGAAAGCATCAAGACGCTGCGCTCCTTCGGCGGCAACCTCGCCATCGTCACCCAGACCATTCCGGCGCTGGACGAAATCTACGGCGAGAACACCCGCCGGTCGCTTCAGGGCGGCGCGGGCGTGAAGCTCTACCTTACCCCGTCCGAGCAGAAGACCATCGAGGAACTCAGCCAAGCCGTGGGCAAGACCACCAAGCGCGTGGTGACGCGGTCCCGCGCGGTCGGACGCAACCCGTTCGAGGGGCGCAGCGTCTCCGAGCGGACCGAGGACACTCCCCTTCTGACCGAGGACCAGGCCCGACGGATGGACCTCGATGAGGTGATCCTGGTGATCGACGCGCAGATGCCGATCCGCGCGCGGCGGATCAAATACTTCGACGACCCGGCGCTGAAGGTGCTTCACGCGGGTCAGGCGGGGAGTTTCCCGTATCCCGATGAGGACGGGCTGCGCCGGGATCGGCAGATGACCGAGACGCGGGAGACGGTGGAGAAGCTGAAGCTGGAACTGCGGGAGGTTCGGGCGGCGGGTGCGCAGGGGGCGGGAACCCCGACGGCTTCGATGGCAGTAGAATTTCCTGCAAGGGCAGAGCAGGATCCAAAGCTCATGCTTTCGCGTCGAGCACGAGGGCGTGCTGCTCGGGCCGCTGTGGATAGTACCGTGTCCGGTCAGCTGTCCATCGATCTGGCTAGGCTGGGGTTAAGGGATGCAGATAGGACAGAGCTTTCAGCGGCCGTGCAGACGACGAGGGCGATCCTCGCGGAGTATGCGTGACCGATTTTGGTCGGTACGCGGCGTACGGCGGAGACCCCCTGGGCCAAAGGCCGATGCCGACCGGACCCGAGAGGTTCTCATCCTCTAAATAAAGGCGTGTTGCAGAGCCCTCCGACCGAAGGCGGATACGGTAGCCTCTGTTAGATTTCCACCGCCTAAGGAATGAGAGAAGGCTCGCGATAGATGGCTTCCGTATCGCTGGGAACGGGGACATGATCACACCATCAGCATTGCGAAACTGATAAAGGATCGTCTATCCCCGTTGTTGAATGTATCGAGCACTTTAGTTGCTGCATGGAGCGGACCTTGCTCTGTATCATAGCCGATGACCTGACCGGCGCGTTTGACGCGGCTGCTCCATTTTCCGGCCGCGGCCAGTCGGTCGTCGTTGCCCTGCATCCGGGCGCCATGGCAAAAGCCCTGTCCTTCGGGTGCGACGTCGTCGCAGTCAGCACGCAATCCCGTGAAGTAACCGCGGATGAGGCGGCAGGCCGCGTTGCTGCAGTCGCCGCTTCATTGCCGGCCGGTGTCCAGGTGTTCAAGAAGGTGGACTCGCGTCTGAAGGGGAATATCGGGGCGGAACTGGCCGTACTTGCCCCCGGACATCTGCTGGTCGCCCCTGCCATTCCCGAATTCGGACGCGTCGTGCGCAATGGACAGGTCAGCGGGTTCGGGATGGACAAGCCGATTTCGGTTGCGGGCACCCTGGGCGAGCTTGGCAAAGTGGCAGAGGTGCCGGATACCTCCAGCACCGCCGAGATGCAGGCGGCCCTGAGGGCCGCCCCGTCCGATGCCCTGCTGGTTGGGGCCAGGGGATTGGCTGAAGCGCTGGCCGTGGTGATGACGGGGCGGGCTGAGAAGCGTCTGGTTCCGAGGCCCGCCGAGCGCATCCTGATGGTGGTCGGATCGCGGGATCCCATCACTCTGCCGCAAGTCGCCGCCCTAAGGGCGCAGGGGGGCATGGATTGGCACTGTGCGCCGAACGGCGTCATGGCCGCCCCGGGATCCTCGGGCAAGGTGACAGTGGTCCAAGCCACGCCCGGCACACCGGCCGCAACCGGAAACGAAGTCGCCGACGCCCTGGCAAAGAGCGTGCATCCGGCCCTCACCGCGCAGGCGGATGCCATTTTCCTGACAGGTGGGGCAACTGCCGAAGCGGTCCTGCGACGGATGGCGCTTGATGTCCTTCAGCTTGAGGGCGAGGTCTTGCCGGGGGTGCCACTGGCGCGGGCCGGCGATCAGGCGGTGATCCTGAAGTCCGGCGGATTCGGCGACGAAGAGACACTTGTTCAGCTTGTCCGGATCCTGCGGGCCGACACGTAGGACGCGGCCGCCCGTGCTGCGCCCCGCCCGAAGCGCGTCATGTCGGGGTGTCAGAACGCGCCGCGATAGATCGCCTGGATCTGGCCCACGTCCATGTCGCGGGGATTGTTGTCCATCAGACGACGGATCGAATGTGCAATCTCTGCGAAGGCGGGCAGCTGTTCCTCGGTCGCGCCAAGCCTGGACAGGCGCATTTCGATGCCCAGATCGCTGCAGAAACCGCGCACACCGCCCAATATGCCATCCGCCCGCACCCGCCCGGCAAGCCCAAGGAGGTCGACGATCTCTGCCGTCCTGCAGGCGACGGCGCTTTCGTTGAAGGCCAGGACATGGGGAAAGATGACGGCGTTCGCCAGGCCGTGGGCCAAGTTCAGATGCGTCCCCAAGGGATAAGCCAACGCATGTCCCGCCGCGGTATTGACCGGGCCAAGGCAGATGCCGCCGTAAAAGCTGGCCAGCATCATGCCCTGCCGCGCCTCTGCGTCATGTCCGTTCCGGACGGCGCGGGCTAGGTGCTTCCCGATCAGGGTAATCCCCATCTGCGCATAGCCGTCGATCACGGGATGTGCCTTGCGACTGGTGAAGGCCTCGACGCAATGAGCCAGCGCGTCCAGACCCGTGGCCGCCGTGGCGGCGGGGGACAGAGAAAAGGTCAGTTCGGGATCGAGCACGGCCAGATCGGCAACCAGGTGCGGGCTCTCGACGGCCAGCTTGTTTCTTGTCTCGGGATCGACGATCAGCGCGCGGCTTCCGGCCTCGGACCCGCTGCCGGCTGTCGTGGCAATCTGGACCAGCGCCGTGCTACGCGGCGCGACCTTGTCTGGGCCGACAACCTCTTTCAGATCCTGGGTACCATTCCAGAGGGCGGCAACCAGCTTTGCCACATCCATGACCGCCCCGCCCCCGAAGCCGATGACCAGATCGGGGGCCGATTGCCGGGCGGCAGCCAGGGCGGCCTCAAGCATGACGCTGTCAGGTTCGCCGACCACGCCCGCGAAGACCGAGACCTTTCCCTTCAGGTCCAGCTGGCCTAGCTGGTCCGCCGTGCGATGGCTGGCGATGATCAGTATTCTTTCATGCCTCAAGGCAAGACTGCCAACGCGGCTGACGGCACCCGCCCCGATCTCTAGACGGGGTGGCTGGATGATCGTGATTGCACGCGGATGGGTCATGGCGAAGCTCTCTGTGTCAGGAAAGGATCCGGGTCCACCCTCCCCGGCATTCCTCGGTCGCCGATCTGTGCGTCCTAGGCGGTGCCATGACGCATCTCCGGGCAGCGGTTCCAGACCGTCGCGCGGGGGCTAGGCGGGCGTCATTCCCCCACAGCGACAACATCGACCCGCGCGCCGTTCGCCGAAAGCGTATCGACCTGATCCCTCTGCACGCGCGAATCCGTGACGAGCAAGTGCAGTTCGTCGACCCGACCGAAGCTGCAGAAGGCGCGGGTGAAGACCTTTGAACTGTCTGCCAGCAGAACCGGCCGATCGGTCGCCGCGATGATGTCACGCTTCAGCTCTGCCAGCTCGATGGATGTGTCCGACATCTCATGCTCTGACAGAGCATGGGCCCCGATGAACGCAAGGTCTGCCCGCAGGCGCCTTACGGAATGCAGCGCATCGGCGCCCAATAGCGTGCTGGTCCCCGGCCGGATCGTGCCCCCTGTCACCTGAACCTGGACCAGCGCGCTGTCCGACAGGATCGCGGCGATCGACACGTCGTTGGTCATCGCGGTGAACGGGATGCCCCTGTCCCGGGCGGCGCGCGCGGCCGCAGCGGTGGTCGTTCCGCTGTCGATGATGACCGTCTGTCCCGGCCGGATCATGCCGGCCGCCCGAAGGCCAATGGCCGCCTTCGCGCCACTGTCCAGCTCTGACGCAATTTCGCGCTCGAGCTCTACTCCGGCACGCAATCCGGCCTTTAGCACGGCCCCCCCATGCGTGCGCTCAAGATGGCCTTGGTCACAAAGGTAGTCGACATCGCGCCTGAGGGTCGAGACCGAGACCTTCAGCGCCTCGGACATCTCCTTCAGGCCGGCCGCGCCGTCGCGGCGAAGCAATTCGATGATCCGTGCGCGACGCAGCGCTGGCAGCATGACCGATCCCCCCAGACGGTACGAGTCTCGCGATTTGCCAAAATATTGCAAGAGACTTCACATCGCATCAATACATATCATAAAACTTCCACAAAATTCCATAATCTGCCATTATCTCTCACGTGACGGCAGAATCACCAATCGTACGGCCGTCCAGGATTTGGGAGGATATCATGCGGAAGTATCTGAAAGGCGCCCTTGTGGGCGCCCTTGGCCTTGTGTCGGCCGGGACGGCCTCGGCCGAGAACCCTGACATTGGGGTCATCGTGCCTACCCTCGACGCGCAGTTCTGGAATGCCTACGTCGAGTTCATGCAGAAGGGCGCCGACGAACTGGGCGTCGATCTGGTCGTGCTGAATGCCGACAACAAGCCTGACCAGATGATTAAGGGCCTTGAGGACCTGGTCGCCCAGGGTGTCGACGGCATCATCTTCACCCCCTACTGGGCAACTGCCGTCCCGGGTCTCACGATGGCGAAGGATGCCAATATCCCGGTCATCATGACGGACAGCTACGCGGACTTCCCGCCGCAGGACGCTCTGTTCCCGAACTACCTTGCCTTCGTCGGGCCAAGCGATCGTGATGCCGGCCGTCAGATGGCAGAAGCACTTTTCGCCGCGATCGAGCCGTCGGAAGACGGCAAGAAATACATCGCGGTGGTCAACGGCACGGCCGGTACTTCCGTTGCCATCGACCGCAGGGCTGGCCTTCAGGATGCGCTGGATGCGAACCCCGATGTTGTCGTGGTCGGTGAGGTTGACGGGAACTTCGTCCGCGACACCTCGCAGACCGTGTTCGAAAGCCTGTGGCAGGGCAATCCGAACGTCCAGGGCGTCTGGGCTGCCAACGGCGGCACCGCAACCGGCGTCATGGCGGCCATCACCAACGCCGGCAAGAAGCCGGGCGAGGACATCGTCGTTGTTGCGATGGACCTGAACCCCGAGAACGTCGACGCCGTCGAAAAGGGTGAACTTTTGTTCGATATCGGTGGGCACTGGCTGCAGGGCGGCTTTGCGCTGGTCATGCTTTACGACCATCTGAACGGGCATGGAATCCCTGCCGAGGTGGCAAACGTCAAGCTTGACCTGTTGCCCCTTACTCAGGACCGCGTGGCACAGTTCCGCTCTGACTTCCCGAACGGCGTGCCTGTCTACGACTTCAAGGCGCGCTCCAAGAGCTACAATCCTGATGCGGAAACCGCTGTCTTCGAGATGAAGTACAGCAACTGATCCACCCGGATCATGCGGAAGGCCGGAGCGGCCTTCCGCTGCCGCCGATCAATCGAAAGTCACTAACCGAAAGAGGCTTTGCAGGTGCTGTCTGCCAGGAACATCAGCAAGAGTTTCGGTGGCTCGCAGGCGCTTCGCGGCGTCTCGGCAGATTTCCACGAAGCCGAGGTGGTCGCTCTTGTCGGAGAGAACGGCGCGGGCAAGTCCACGTTCCTGAAGGTGCTGTCGGCGGTTCACCCGCGATCCTCCGGAGAGGCGACCCTGGACGGCGCACCCTACACGCCACGCGACCAGCGCGAAGCGGAAGCTCAGGGTGTTGCGTTGGTGTTTCAGGAGCTCAACGTAAACCGCAGTCTGGGAATTGCGGAAAACGTCATGATGGGCCACCTGCGCGACTATCGCCGGTTCGGGCTGATCGACTGGAAGCGGCTGCACGCCGATGCACAACGGATCCTTGACCGCATCGGCGCCGATTTCAGGGCCACGGACGACATTCACCGGCTGGATCTCGGCCGCATCAAGACCATCGAGGTTGCGCGCGCCCTTGCCACGAACCCCCGGTTCGTCTTCTTCGACGAAAGCACCGCCTTCCTGAACCATGGCGAGGCGCAGCGCCTGATGTCGGTCATCCGAGAGCTCAAGGCGCAAGGCATCGGCATCGCCTTCGTCTCGCATCATATGCATGAGGTTTTCGAGATCTCGGACCGGCTGATCGTTCTCAAGGATGGTGCCCTTGTGGGCGACTGGCCGACCGCAGAGATGACAGAGGAACGCCTCGCCGAGCTGATGGTCGGCCGCGAAATGATCGGCGGGCTGTTTCCGCCGCGGGGTGGTCCTTCCGGCGATCGCGTCAAGGTGGAGTTGTGCGGCGTCGTCACCGCCTCTGGCGTGGGGCCTGTCGACCTTGCCGTGGCTGCGGGCGAGATCCTGGGGATTGGCGGCCTGAAGGGATCGGGCGGCGAGTCCATACTGGCGGCCTTGGCCGGCGCCGAGGCGATCGACGAAGGCACGATGCTGCTGGATGGTCGGGAATATCGTCCCGGGCACCCTGCCGAGGCCCTGTCGGCGCGGGTTGCCCACCTGCCCGGGGATCGCACGGGCGAGGGGGTGATCACCGAGTTCTCGGTCCTGGAGAACCTGACGTTGGCTGCGCGGCCGGTGAAATCGGCATTTCTTTCAGACCGGGGCCAGATGATGACCCTTGCGACGGAACAGATCGCGACCCTCGGGATCAAGACCGCCGGACCCGAAGCCGCGGTGGGCGCTTTGTCCGGGGGCAACATGCAGAAGGTCGTCCTCGGCAAATGCCTCGCGACCGTGCCCCGGGTCCTGTTGCTGAACAACCCGACCCGCGGCGTGGACATCGGCGCCAAGGCCGAAATCTATCGTGTCATCCGCAGGTTGGCGTCGGACGGGCTCGCGGTGGTGATGGTCACCGAGGATCTGCCGGAACTTCTTGGCCTGTCCGATCGGGTCATGGTCACGCGAAAGGGTCGCGTGGCGAAGGTGTTTGCTCATGGCACGGAGCCAAACGAGGAGGAGGTCGTCAAATGGATGATGTGAAACAGGCCGCCAGACGCGCAACGACGCCTGAACGGCCCCGCCTCGATCAGGTCCGGCAGTGGTTTCCGGTCGGACTGCTTCTGTTGCTGTGCCTCGGGTTCGCCCTGACCTCCGACAGGTTTCTGACGGTAAACAACGGCCTGATCATCCTGCAGCAAAGTGCTGTCCTGCTTGTCGCGGCCGTTGCCATGACCTTCGTCATCGTTTCGGGATCGATCGACCTGTCCGTTGGCTCGGTTGTGGCCTTGTCCGCGCTTGGCGCGGCAGCATTGTCGCCGGAGATGGGGGTCTGGGCGATTCTGCCCGCAGTTGGAATCGGCGTCCTGTGCGGACTGCTGAACGGGGTATTGTTCTCCTATGGCAAGATCCCGTCGTTCATCGTGACCCTCGGCACGATGGTCATCTTCCGCGGCCTGGTGCTGCTTTACACCAAGGGCGCGCCGGTCTCGATCGCGGACCGCGACTTCCTTTTGCTCTACACTGGTCGCAGCCTTGGTGTCCCCAATGCCGTCATCATCGCCGTGCTGGCTACATTGGTCGCTGCAGTGATATTCAACCATACCGTATTCGGCCGTGAAGTGCGCGCCGTGGGCGGTGGAGAGCGCGTGGCTCTCCTCTCCGGGATCCGGGTCGACCGAGTGAAGCTCTGGGTATTCGTTCTTTGCGGGGCGCTCTGCGGTCTTGCCGGGCTGCTCCAGTCGGCCCGTACGATGGCTGCCACAGCGCAGTTGGCGCAAGGCCTTGAGCTGGACGTCATTGCAGCGGTTGTCGTCGGCGGGACGCCCCTGACCGGCGGCATCGGCCGGATCCGAGGCACGGTTCTTGGTGTCCTGATCATCGCCATCCTCTCGAACGGCATGAACATGACCGGCGTCGATCCCTATCTTCAGAATATCCTGAAAGGCCTCGTCCTGATAGTTGCGGTCTTCCTGACCATCGATCGCTCCAAGATATCCATTATCAAGTGAGGCAGCTGTGACGCATCCCATTCTTGCCATTACGGTTGGCGATCCGGCGGGCATCGGTCCCGAAATTGCGCTCAAGGCTGTCGCCCAATTGAAGGACCGTCTTGCCGCGCGGGAATTGGCCCTGCTTCTGGTCGGCGACACCGGGGTGCTTGCCCGTGCAGGTGGCGTACTTGGTCTGGTTCCACCGCCCGTGATTGCCGAGGCAGGGATCTCCGGCTTGTCCGGGGCGGCGATTTTGCCGACCCCGACGCCCGGTCAGGACCTCCGCTGGGGCGAAGTGAGTGCCGTTGCCGGCGAACAGGCCTATCAGGCCGTGGCCATCGCAACGCGACTGGCACAGGCAGGCCGCATCGCCGGCATCGTGACTGCACCGCTGAACAAGGAAGCGTTGCATCTTGCCGGCCATGATTTTGCGGGTCACACCGAACTTCTTGCCGATCTGACGGGGGTCAAGGGCAGCGTGATGATGCTGGCACATGGCCCGTTCCGGGTCAGCCACGTCACCACGCATTGCGCGCTGGAGGAAGTGCCGCGCCGAGCGACGGCCGAGAGGATCGCGCGCGTGATCGATCTGACCCTCGCCACCCTGCGCAAGATGGGCATCGACCACCCGCGCATCGCCGTTGCCGCCCTGAACCCCCACGCAGGAGAGGGCGGCATCTTCGGGCGTCACGACATCGATGTGACCGAACCGCTGGTCAGGCTCTATGTGGCGAAGGGGGAACGCGTCTTCGGGCCGATCTCGGGCGACACCGTGTTCGTCAAGCTTCGCGCGGGCGACTACGATGCCGTCGTCGCCATGTATCACGATCAGGGGCATATCCCAGTCAAGCTTCTGGGCTTTTCGGTGGATGCGGCGACCGGGCGCTGGACCGCATTGAATGGCGTCAACGTGACGTTGGGTCTGCCCGTCATCCGGACATCTGTCGACCACGGGACGGCTTTCGATATCGCCGGCCGGGGCATCGCCGACGCGACCAGTCTTGTCGAGGCGATCGATTACGCAATTCAACTTGCTGCCCCCGAAGGGCGCACCGATGACGGAGAGTGAGATGACGGACTTCAGCAGGATGTGGATCGGTGGCCAATGGATTGCCGGAGACATGGGCACGCGCCCGGTGCTAAATCCGACCAATGGCACCACCCTGGCGGACGTGCCCGAGGCCAGCCCGGAGCAGGCGATTGCAGCCATTGCAGCAGCGCGTGCCGCACAGCCCGGCTGGGCCGGCCTGTCGCCGTTGCAGCGCGGACAGGTGATGCACCGCATTGCCGCGCTGATCAGAAACCATGCCGAGCCCTTGGCAAGGCTTGTCGTGCAAGAGCAGGGAAAGACGATCTCCGAGGCGCGCGGTGAAGTCGGGGGCGCGGCCGAATTCTTCACCTATTTTGCCGAGTTCGCGCGCCGGATCCAAGGCGAGATCCTGCCGTCGGATGCGCCGGGCGAACAGATCTGGATCCAGCGCGTTCCTGTCGGGGTCGTGACCGCCATCATCCCTTGGAACTACCCCGCCGCCCTCGTAAGCCGTAAGGTCGCGCCGTCGATGATCGCTGGCAACGCTATCGTCCTGAAGCCACACGAGGAAACACCGCTATCCGCGCTGTATATGGCCCGCCTCTTTGCCGAAGCCGGAGTGCCCGACGGCGTAGTTAACATCGTGACGGGTTCGGGTGCCACGGTCGGTGCGGCACTGACATCGCACCCGGATATCGACCTTGTCACCATGACCGGCTCGGTGCCCACCGGACGCAAAATCATGACGGCCGCTGCGGCGAACTTGGTTCCCGTCTCGCTGGAACTTGGCGGCAAGGCCCCGCTCATCGTCATGGAGGATGCTAACCTTGATCTTGCGGTGGCTTCCGCCGTCACGTCGCGGTTCATGAACTGCGGCCAGGTCTGCATCTGTAACGAACGCATGCTGGTGCATGAGGCCGTCTACGACGCCTTCGTGGAACGTTTCATCGCCGCGACAAAGGCACTGAACATCGGCGACCCGATGCTGGAGTCGACGGACATCGGCCCAAAAGTTTCCGCTCTCGAACTTGAAAAGGTCGAGCGCATCACCGCTGCCGCGATCGCCGAAGGTGCTAGGCCGCTTCTGCAAGGCGGGCGTCCCGAGACTGCGCCCGTTGCCGGCGGGAACTGGCTGCTGCCCACTGTTCTTGGCGATGTCACCCCCGACATGGCCATCATGAACGACGAAATCTTCGGGCCGGTTGTTCCGGTGATGCGGATCGCTTCCTTCGAAGAAGCCCTGCAGATCACAAACGAGAGCCGCTACGGCCTTTCCGCCTATTTGTTCACGAACAACTTTTCGCGGATCATGCGTGCCGTGCAGGATGTCCGTTTCGGAGAAATCTACGTCAACCGGATCGGACCCGAGGCCCTCCAAGGCTATCACACCGGCTACCGCAACTCGGGCCCCGGAGGCGACGATGGCCTCCACGGACTTGAGGCATATCTGCGTAAAAAGACCGTATACGCAAACTATTCCGGCACATCGCCCGTGGGGTTGATGCCGTGGGATGGTCGCTAGGTTGATCTGCTTGAGGATGCGGTCGCTGCGGGCTCAAGCTCCCGAACTGACGGGGGGGTGATGATGGGCAACCTTTTCGGGTTGACCGACGACCAGCGTTCCTTCCGAGGGGCCATGGCAAGTCGCGGGTGGATGATCGGCGGGTGCTGAGTGGGATATCTTCATCAATTGCAATGGCGTGGGGTGGCGATGCGTCGCGTGAGTGTGGACCGCCGAAGACGCTCTACAATCGTCGGAACCGGTGGGGCGACATGGGGGCGTTCGCGAGGATAGTGGAGGGACTGGCCCCCGAGGGCACCGAGCGCAAGACCTTCATGATCGACGCGACCTACCTGAAGGCGCACCGCACTGCTTCGAGCTTGCGGACGAAAAAAGGGGGGGCGACCACCAGCGCGGGCGTCTGATTGGGCGTACGAGGGTGGCGTGCTGCATGCCGTCACCGATGCCAATGTATGGCCCTGAAGTTCTTCATGACCGCAGGCCAAGTCAGCGACTACACCGAGCCGCTGACCTGACGGCACCATCACCGCCATCGGCCTGGAAGCCGGTCCCTGAACTGGCCCCCGTTTCGACCGGACACTTGGGCATAACCATGGAGGCTCAGGCCTATGCCTGAGCACGTGCTTATGTCTGAGATAGAGATCATCACCGATGGCGGCCGTCGGCGCCGCTGGACTGCCGCCGAGAAGCTGCGGATCGTTGAGGAGACGCTGGACGACCGGGCCAGCATTTCGGTCGTGGCGCGCCGGAACGGCGTAGCACCCAACCTGTTGTATCGTTGGCGTCGGCTCATGCTCGAAGGGGGAAGTGTCGCCGTGTCCGAGGACGATGACGTCACCAGTAACAAGGTCGTCCGGCAGATGGAGGAGCGTATCCGCGAGCTTGAACGCCAACTGGGCCGAAAGACGCTGGAGGTCGAGATCCTGCGCGACGCGCTGGACAAGTCACGGTCAAAAAAACCGACCTTGCTCGCGCGGTCGCCGCTGAAGGACGATTTCCGGTGAAGGTCGTGGCGGAAACCCTGAGCGTGGCCCGCTCCGGCCTGATCGATCGGTTGAACGGGAGAACAAAGCCGCGTCGGCGCTATCATAAAGCGCAAGACGCGGCGTTGGTGCCGTTGATCACCACGCTGGTGGCGGCGCGCCCGACCTACTGCTACCGTCGGATCACGGCGATCCTGAACCGCAAGCTTCGCGCGGAGGGCCTGGCCGCGGTCAACCACAAGCGGGTTTACCGGATCATGCAGGCCCACAACCTGCTGCCGGCGCGGAAATACTCCGAGCGTCCCGAGCATGTTCACGACGGCAAGGTGATCGTCATGCGCTCGAACCTGCGGTGGTGTTCCGACGGGTTCGAGTTCACCTGCTGGAATGGCGACATCGTCCGCGGCGCGTTCATCATCGATGCTCACGACCGCGAAATTATTGCCTGGCGCGCGGTGGTTAACGCCGGGATCAGCGGCTCCGACATCCGCGACATCATGCTCGAGGCCGTGGAACGCCGCTTTGGCGGTCACCGCGCGCCCTCGGTCATCGAAATGCTGACCGATAACGGCTCGCCTTACATCGCCAGGGAAACGCAGG
>Ga0208490_100839_pt1 | contig 14737 bp, 17 predicted proteins | sample SubbioAug_CSWold_FD_184818 | JGI IMG/M metagenome (GOLD analysis project Ga0208490, IMG submission 184818) | Serpentinite rock and fluid subsurface biosphere microbial communities from McLaughlin Reserve, California, USA - CR11Aug_CSWold (SPAdes) | ecosystem: Environmental > Terrestrial > Deep...
GTATCCCCGGCTGAGTTTCATCAGTGATTTTTCCTAAAGTCCATACCACTCCTACCGAGTCAGCATCTACCATATAAACTGAAGAAATAGCCAAGATTAATAACAAAACTATTCCAGATACTACCGAAACTATTTTTTTCATCGTTGTCCCCAGTCTTTGCCGGTAATCATTTAAATTAATGGTTGTTCGCTCATCCATTTAGCATATTCCTCACATTTTCTAATTTACTAAATCTCATTCTCTAATTTTATTCTTCTTCATCCTAACTGATATTCCTTTTTGTTTCAACTCGCTATTGTAATTTTTTAGGTCTACCATTAGGTGGTTGCTCCTCTTTCAACGGGAAAACCAAATGTAAATTTTTGTATTTATTCAAGTTACAGTCAGTTGCAAAAAACTGACAAAACTGCTTGCTACAATAAAATTTTTTATGAATTCATTAAGATAAAATGGACTTTCTGGATTCTGTAGTTCCTCTAATTCATTATCTCAGTTAATACAATTAATTACTCCATGGTATACGTACCTTAAATTCCACACCCGGATAGTTTTCTGGTTCTTTCAATTCTAAACGGCCATTATGGCGGTCAACGATTTGCTTAATTATATACAAGCCCAATCCGCTATGCTGGTTCGTATCTTTGGTTGTATATCCCGCGGTAAAGATACTATTTCTTACATCTTGTGGAATGGGTTTACCGTTATTAGACACCTTTAAATCCAAGCCCATTGCATTACTGGTAACAGCCAATTCCACCCGCGGAGAATTGTTAGTTTTTGCGGCTTCCAGGGCATTATCCAATAAGTTGCCGACTAGGTGGGTGAGATCTTCCGGGGATAATGGAAGGTCTTTGCCTTCAATCTTTACCTCCCAGTGAAAATCAACCCCTCCAGTCTTAGCTTCCTCTTGTTTTACACTTATAAGAGCAGCCAATTCCGGCGGATCAAGTTTTAAAAGACTTTCTATATGGCGAATAGTTTTGTTTAACTTTTGGATATAGGTTTCAGCCTCTACATAATGGCCTCCCTTTAGGTATCCATAAACAGCCGTAAGATGATTATAGAAATCGTGCCGTTCAACCTGTAATCGCAAATTTAGATTATGCCTTTCTTTAATATGACGTAATTCTGTTGTTAATCTGGCTTCTCGTTCTGTAGCGCTCAATAAGTAACTGGCAACAAAAATGGTAGCTAAAACAGCAACCATTAGGACAAGGCCGCTGATTTGTACTAGAGTATTAAGGGTGAGGCTGGGAAAAACACCAGAGGTATAAATATAAAAACTGCTCTTCAGTAATGCCAACATTAACGCTTGGACAAGGCATAAAGCAAGCAGGTTCGTTTGACTGACCAATTGTGTCTTTTTGCCCCTCCAACTGTGCCGTTATTTCCTTTCATTAGTCGCCTTATCAGCGGTAATCGCCATTGACGTTTGTTAACAATATAGGTTATGGCTGCCAGAAAAAATAAATGTGGTAAGGTAAAGATTATACGAAGCCAGGGATTAGATATAACTTGTTCTAGTTCAAAAGAAAAAAGCCAGGCTAATAAAGGGACAAAAATACCCTCCGTTAATCCCAATACCATACTTGTCATTACTATGGCAGCCACTGCTGCAAGCCAAGGTAATTTCAAAAAAAGGATTAGAAAAACAACCATCCATATTATCTGTAAAATGGAGTGAATACCAAAAACCATTGGCAATGAACGGACAATAAATGAAAACAAGGAAGTTAGCAGAGAAAGCGTTATAACAAACGATTGAGATTCTTTCCTTCCTAGTATAGTTAATGCCATATAGTATATAACTAAACTCTCAGGAATGGATGCCCCTAAAAAAGGTATCAATGGCATAAAGTCCATCTTATTCCCCCTTGTAAGACATAACACTATTATTTAAATATTCGTCAAGTACGCTATGGCGATCACGGCTAAGCAAAGCCGTTTTTTCATAATTTTTAAATTTAATCTCGTAATAATTGGGGTAAGAGACTATTTTCCCAATTTTCTTAGTATTTATAATGTATGATTTGTGAGATCGAAAAAATGTCGCCCCTAAGCGCTCTTCCAACTCCCGTAAAGTTTCTCGCGTTTTAAATGTTCCACTAACACAGCAAACAAGAGTATAGCGCCCTGTTTTTTCAATGTAGAAAATCTCACTAAGCTTCATAAATACCCGTTCATTGCCAAACAGGAGTTATGCAGTTTCTGGATAATAATCCCAACTCCATAACCTGAGTTCTAAAAATTGTGGCCAAAATTTATCAATAAGCCTTGCAAAACGCTCGGTTGTTGTGTCAAAATAGACTTGGATCAACTGCTCGAAACAGCGGATCCGACAACCGGCGTTGAAAAAGTACCTTACCACTTCGCAGAGGGATGGGGCTTGTTCGGCGCCTTCTTTATTGCACTCCCAAGTAGCGTAACAAAGAAGGGTTTGCGCCGTGAACAAGAGCTCCACATGTGCGAAATGGGCTGATTCTGACTGAGCATAACACGAAGTTAATCCAAGATTTTGTTTGACAGTGCGATAAAAAACTTCAATTTTCCACCGCTTGGCATAGGCCCTGGCCGCTTCTTCTGGTGCATCTACTCGGTTGCTTATCAGGAGATACGCACCCTTGAAGGTTGCCAGGCATTCTTCCTCTGGAAGAATCACACTGCCCTCGGCTGCCTGTTTCTCATAAGTAGCTGCAATGACAGCTATGGGTATCAAACGTTGCCTAGTAATGGGTTTTCCCTTGCGGGTCAGTGTCTCATAAGGCATTTTGATGTAAATGTCCGGAATACTGAGAACGGAACCTTTGCCAAGGATCCAAACCCGGGGATAAACTTCTCGTAGTAATTGTTTCGGATTAAGTTTGACATAGTGGTCCTTTCCTAGCACAGGGTCATAGATTTTCCTGAATAATACTGTGTTACGTTTGGCTTTGGTAACCCAGTCAAAATTCTGATCCATAAGCCAGTTCAGGAACTTCTTGCACAAAAACCAGCGATCCATGGCAACCCACAATCTGGCATTGTTCAGTTGACGTATCTCTTTAAGCATCTCTTTGGCAAGATCTAGCTTGGTTTGTTTTTCATTGTCCTGGTCGGCTTTAACCCAGAAACGCCACAACATAGGATATTCAAGGCCATTCTTTAAGACGGCTAGGGTCGACACAAGATTAATGCACCAGACATGGCGCTTATCCGAACTATCAAAGAGCCAACAGAGAAAGGGGATTTTTTTGCCGTGAGGATGTTCAACTTTGGTATCATCCAAGGCAATGATATCTCCGTCGGTCAGCCGGCTATCCGTGTTTTCCTGTAATCTAGCAATCCTACCCAAAGAGAACCGGAGCCATTGATAAGGCTTGGAGAGAAACCGGCTAAAAGCACTTTGGGAGATTATCTCTCCGGACAGTAGTTGTCGTAAAAATGGTGCTTCAGTTGAAAACTTAGCATTTTGATTTGCGGAACTTGCGTGATTTACCAGGCCGCAGATGTAGGCAAAAGCCAAAATCCATGTCGACGTCCCGGAGTGTTTGCGTATTCCGGACTGGGAAAACAGCAAAGACAAATCAAACAAATCCCAGATTGTTTTTAGTACCGGAATTCCGGCACCTTGACCATGATCCTTTTTCTCGAAAGACGGTTTACACAGTTTCTTCATTAGTATCACCCATATCGCCAGAGTGATGGTAAAAAGTACCATCCATAACGATTATGGTGACTTTTCAGAAATGTCAAGTCTTTTTTGTCAAAAGCCGGGTTATTTTTTAAAAAAATTGGGGTTATGGACTTCTATTTATTTCCATCAAGTGCATAACTCCTGTGCCAAAGTTTATTGAAATTGTAGCAGCCTGTGGATTCAAATGATTTTTCTTGATCATTTTTAGCATTTGCTGAATGTGCCGGAAATTTGTTTTTACCCGTTCTTCGTCAATAGGCTTTAAAATATAATCGAAAGCGTAAAGCTTAAAAGCATCAAGGGAGTATTCCTGGTGTGCAGTAATAAACACTATGGCTAAATCCGGCTTTATTTTTCTTAATCTATCAGCTAATTCTATTCCCCTCATATCGGGTAACTCAATATCCAAAAAAGCCAGATCCGGGCTTTGGTCTTTGACAAGTCCTATTGCATCATTAGCATTTTCAGCTGTTCCTACAACCAAAGCGCCCTCAAGCTCATTAAGAACTGATCCAAGCAATAACAGTATTCCAGGTTCATCATCTGCCATTATAATCTTAATTGGTAACATATTTACCACTTCCTTTCTTAATCCCCTAGTAATAATTGGTCATATATTTCTTAAAAATATTACTGACCGAACAAGTGAACTATGATGGTACCACGGTAGGTAATACATCACCTATAATCAGGAAGCATAAAGGCCCACTAATGTTCTAAAAAAATAGCACTAGTGGGCCTAAAGTTACCCTAATTCGGCAACCCGGCTATCATAGCGATATCATTGCTCGCTTTAGACCCGTAGCTTTGCGTCCCTGTCTTTCAACAGGTTTGCCTATTTCAATTTATTTAGTTACTTCTACTAACTATTATACCAGATTATCAGCAGAAGGATTGTTGAATTCTGTCGTATTACGTCAATGTTTTTCTTCCTAAATAATAAGACGTTTATTCTTGCTAAAAGGTTCTATTAATTTTGCAGTAACTGAAAAGCTTGTAATCGGAGGAAGCTGGGCAAAAAATAAGGCCCTATGGCCTTACCGATAAATCTTTTGTGCTCTATCCAAAATCTTTTATTTAAGGAACAGAAACCTGTTGTAGAACAGCAGGTCCAACGTATTCTACTTTCCAGCCACCTATGCCGCGATGAAAATAAATCACTCCATCGGAAATTGTCAGTTTCGCATTAAAAAAACCAATACCATCGACGGCTGGTGGTTTCATCTCACTCTTTTCAAACATTTCAATAGCGGATCTAGTAGATGTTAAGCTACTTTTATCCACTGCCTTTTTGGCGCTGGGCGTTAGTAATTGCCAGGCAAACTCGGAATTACCCCTGGTAATAGATTTTTCAAATTCGTAAGCCGTTTGTATAAGGTTCTCCCCAGCATTAAAAAGTATTACAACAATACAAAAAACAAAAAAGAATACAATTAATAGTGTTTGAAAAAGCTTTCTGTCGGAATATTTCTCTTTACTCACAATTTCTTATCCCCCTACTCATTTATTACCCAACTTAAACTCAGTAGCAAGAAAGGAGTAAATGTTAAGTTAAAAGGATGGGTACCACTAATTAAATATTTTATCAATTGCATCATTAATTTACTATGCTAGATGCGCAACTCGTATGAAAATGGTCGTAAGTCGTTAAAATTTATGTCCAGATTATATTTTAATCACAAAAAATCAGCTCAATCTTTTTTGAGCTGACTACCAAATGTGCAATTTACTTCTTACCTAAAACATTTGTATTAAGCACCAAAATAAGTAATAAAGAAAAATCTCTGCGAGTTGCTACACGAATCCTACGGGTTGCACACATGCTATAGGAAAATTGTGGAATAGGTGATAGGATAAAACCATAAACAGGAAAAAGTTTTGTGAAAACTTAACTATACTCCTAGTAATTTCATTATGTATGTGGATTAGTAGCAGCATCTACAATAGGTACTTTTTTTGTTTACCGGTATAAGCCAAAATTCAACTTTATTACACATTATACAAGTCTAAATATTCGACATAGGACCTTTAAACCAAAAGTAAAGAAATTTATTATTTATTTCCCGTTGTATTTATTCCCTTTATTTTACTTTTATGTATTAAACACTTTTAAGATAGGAGGAATAATAATGAAGCATAGTATAATCAAGAAACAACATCAGCTTAATGATTTAGTTTCAGACTTGGTTATAGACAATATTAATAATTTAATTATCAAAAACTTTTTGTTGGCCGATAATAATGTCACTTTATTTACCTTAGGGTATTTACTAGGAGATGAAGAAAATAAAACAATATTAAAACAAAAATTTGATGACTTTTTATTTGGAGTTAAATTTTTAAGCTATGTTAAAATAACAATTATAGCTAAAGCAAAAAATCTCCGTTTTAAATATTCAATTACCGTCTCTAATGAAAGTTTAAGTTTAAACAATATTTCTAATGATGAATTTAATGAAGAAATAATTACATCAATAATTGATACTACTTCTTTAGATTTTGAAGAGCAAATTTACCAAGAAGAATTTTGGCAATTGTTATCTAACAAAAATTTTTACCTTTACATTAACAACCTGCCTCAAAAACAAAAAAGCATCTTACATAATTATATAATTTCCGGCCTAACAGAAAAAGAAATTTCTAAAAAGTTAAATATTTCGCAGCAAGCTGTTAATAAAGTAAAAAATAAAATTTTTTCAAATTTAAGAAAGAGAGGAGTAGGGTAATATGGAATATTTAATTGAGAATATAGCAAATATAGGATTTCCAATTGCTATAACACTTTTTTTGTTAGTTAGAATTGAAAGTAAATTAAATGAATTAAATAAGAGTATCAACGAGTTAACTAACTCCATTCTTAATTTAAAGATTAACCGCAGTTAAGTTAGCCGTAATTACAACAGCAACATAAAAAGTAGAGGTAAACTTGGTTAAATTTACAAATATATATTATATAACTAGCCTGGGGGTGACTTACTATGACGCAACCTAAAATAAGGGAGTTAGTAGAAAAAGCTCAAGCCCAAGATAAAGAAGCTTTAGCACTACTTGTTGAACAATTCAAACCTTTAATATATAGCAGGAGCAAAGATGAAGACATGCGCCAATCCTTATTTCTAACACTAATTGAAGCAATAAAAAAATTCAAATACGAAAATCCTTATGACTTCGATCAATATATTCAAGAGGTGTTGGAAAAATATCTTTCCTAATAGCTTAGCTAAACTCCTAGTAGTCTTAATTGTGCTCAAGCATTAAAAAGTGCAAATACTTTGGATTTAACAGGCATTTTGTTTACTAATCTTGGCAAGATAACATTTGTATCCACTATTTCATTTTTTATGGAAGTAGGGACGTTATATAATTTAGTGTCATTTATCTATCCAATCCGGTTAATTGTTCGATTTTACCGGAAGAAAGTTCAAGCACCCAGATCTGTTCAGTACCACTCTGAGTAGAAACAAAAGCCAATATGTCTTCATTAGGCGACCAGACCGGATATATTTCATGGGCCGGATTTCTAGTAAGTTGCGTAGTTATGCCGTTTTCTTGGAGGTAGAGATTCCAATTGCCATCTTTATTAGCAGCAAACACAATTTTCTTTCCATCAGGGGAAACAGCTGGGTGTTTTTGGTAGCCGTTTTCCAACCCGAATGGTGCTAATAAATTTTGCGACACATTATAGAGTAAAAGTCCTGTCCCTTCATTTTTAAATCCATTCACAGTAGATATGCTTTCCCACTGGCCAAACACCAGTGTGTTAAAGTCAAACGACTGGCTAGCTTGATCAAAATTAAATATCTGACCCTCTCCCAATAGCAACCTGCTCAACTCTTTTCCATCGACATTGATCACAAATAAATCATAACGATAGGCACGGTTGCCATTATAACTCTGGTAAGTTTTCAACACCATTAACCTATTATCCTTTTGCCAGCCTAAAAAAAGCTGGCCTTCTATCAATCGCAGGTTTCTTCCGTCACTATCAGCTACTGCCATTGACCTGTACATGTCTGAATGGGAGTCTTCGCGTCCCATGTCAATTTGCATGGCAATCTTTTTCCTATCAGGAGACCACCAGGAATATAAGTTTGTAGGACCGAAGGGAGCAATTCCTGCCAGTTCTGCTGCAGAAACGATAACCTTTTCCTCACGGCCTTGCCTATCCACTGTTCGCACCTCAGGAACTGCAAGTCTCTTGTCTGAGTCAAAAACCATTTTTGTAAACAAGATGGTGCTATCATCTGGTGCCCAATTGGCCCTTCCCGGCCAGCCTAGCCCGGTAGCCAGTAATTGTTCATTTCCGTCCTCAAAATTCACCTTCCATAGTTCTGTAGTGTTACTCTCCTTCGATCGAACCAAGTATATTATCTCTTCCCCATCATTAGACCATTGTATATCAGTAATTTGTTTGTCATCTTGAAATTCTGTGCGATATGTAAACTTGAGTGTCTCGATTTTTCCAGTAGAGTCATTCTGTACACCCTTAATCTGTAAGGTGTAGCCCGTATCTGCTTGAAGTTTTTCCTGGGGTTGCAGGTAAACTTCCTTTGGATGCCTATTAGAAATTTCTATTATAAAATTTACTTCAGGTGTAAAGGAAATTGCCTGCTCAACCATATCCGGGTCAACATCTTGTATAAAAGTTAATTTGAAGCCTACATCTTCTAATGGTAAAAATAAGTACGGGTCATTAGGCAGTACTCTATCCAGGGAAGGCAACGGTACAGTTAAATCTATACTCAAATTTTTAATTTCTTGCTTCCCTATGTCAGAACATCCTCCAACAAAAAGAATTATTAGAAAAACAATAATTGTAAACTTGTTGAGATTTTGATAAAAATAATGTATTTTTCTTGACATATTTATCTCCTCCTATATTTTTGGGTTTTGTAAACTGCAAACAAGCCCATTCTAACGAATTCATTTTACGATTAACTTCCATGCGCAGATTCTCTATCAGGTTAGGTGTTAACAACAAGCAAATTGACAGTAAATAAGTTAGTGATCTTGGCTATTAGTTAAAGTTTACCATATTAGCAGGAAATCTACAATTGAAACAGAAAACACTTATTCTATTCTCTGGTAAAAAACTTTCAGTATCTGTTATTAATAGGTTGTAAAATAGAGTAACTTTTCTCTTTTATATATTAAGAGGTTAACGGCCGTCCTCAAACTTACACTATAGGAGGTTTAAAATTATGAGCTTTTCATTTGTAGGGAAAAAAATATTTATTGATCCAGGTCATGGAGGAACTCAAGCAGAAGGAAATCAAAGATGCGGTAGTTACAATGTTGGGACATCAGGGTATTTATCAGGTAATGAAAAAGATTCTGTTTTAGTAATAGGTCAAGATCTAAAGGCTATTTTGGAAATTTATGGTGCAATAGTTAGCATTAGCAGAACTTCAGATACTGCAGTTTGTCTTGGTGAACGTGCTAGTGCAGCTAATAATTGGGGAGCAGACGTCTTTGTATCAATTCACCATAACGGTAATGATGATTCTGCTGTAAATGGTGTTTCAGCTCATTGGTATAAAAGTAATGATCTTGCTCTAGCTGAAAAGATGGTTCCTCGAATTATCGAATATACTGGATTAAATACATGGGGTAGTACAGGTGTAAGATACGATAATTTTCAAGTTTTAAGAGATACTAATATGCCTGCAACACTTCTTGAACTAGGGTTTATGACAAATCCGGGTGATGATGCATTTATTGCCGAATATGAGCATAAGCTTGATTTTATAAACGGAATAATTAAAGGATTGCATGATTATTTTCTATAATCAATAAATTCTTAAACTAATTAAGTATGAGGCGGGGTCTCCCCGCCCCGTCCTCTTATACCACCTACATACCGTTGGTATACGCCTTTCTCTTTTGTACGCTAAACTTTCTGTTCTTGCTTTGCTTCTTATTTTTGCTTCATGTAAGTTGTATATGGTATATCCAAATTACTTGAGCGGATCAATTTAACCTATAATGTAACAACTAAGGAAAGCTAATTCCCTTGATTTTCAGAGTAATTTAAGAGAAAGTTTATTGAGTTTATGAATATTAATTTAAACAAAATCTAATAATTAGTGGGGGTAATGCACTATATTTAATTAGCAATACTTTAGACCCAAAGACTATTAGCAAAATTTTATTATATTCGAAGTTGGGCAAATACAAAAAACAGAAAAAATATACTATAAACCATGAAAATTTAAACTTATTTAAAATATTAGCAGTTATATTTTTAGGTCTGGCTATTAATCAGCTCTTAAAGGCTGTTTTTTTTATGCACAAAAAACAGCGATTCAAGCAACAATTCCCACGTGTTACGACACGAAACCGACGAGTTGCGCACATGCTATAGGAAAATTGTGGAACAGATGTTACCATAAAATCAGAGGTGAAAAGAAAATGAGAGAAATCTCCATTCACAAAATTGGACAAGCAGTTGGTTCATACGTGGCAAAAAAAGTTTCCAGGCTTGAACAGGCACAATATCTAGCTTACGGCGCTGAAATTTTGATAGGTAGTATCTTTAAATTGAGTATTCTTTTTACCATCGCAATTATGATGGGTGTTGTTATTGAAGTTACAGTCTTACTTGTAGTAACAGGATTAATCCGCACTCTGTCCGGTGGAGCCCATTGCTCTACATATTACAGATGTTTGGTAGCAAGCGTGTTAACACTTTCGGTGTTGGGTTATACAATTAAGGCTACTCATCCTTTTGTAATACTATTACCAGCAAGCGTTTTAATTGGAATTACAGCACTGGCTGCTTATTTATACTGGCGCTACGCTCCACAAGCACCACTTAATAAACCTTTTAATAGCAGGAGAAAAGAGTTGACTTTTCGCTGGTATACGTTAGTTGTAGTGGCAACCTTATCTTCTATTTCAATTATTTTAGGAACAAAAAGCTTAATCGCTTGGACAATGGCATTTGCGCTATTGTGGCAGGCTTTTACTTTAACACCGGTGGGACATAGCTTTATTAGACTATTGGACACTTTACTTACTCCAAATAAGAAAGGAGGCGAGGCCGAATGTTAAAGTTCATAACCAAATTAATGTTCCAAGGAATAGCAGCAGCATTTACTGTGGTTGCTATGACGAATATTGGGACAACCAGCTTGTTTATGATGTACCAACCGGAACCGCCTAAGAAGTCTTAAAGTATAAGATTAGATATTCAATTTGTTAAGCACCTATCTAGAGCCAGTCCTATGTCTCACAAAGAAAAGGTGGAAAGGAGTATAACCTCATCTTCCACCTTTTCTGTCAACACGATCTTACGAAGCAATCAGCCAAATTCCTGTATGTTAGTGGCGATTAGTCTAATGCAATTGATAATTTTTAAGGTGAAAATAACATATTAAGCGCTAAAGGCAAACCTATCTAAAGACAGGGACGCAAAGCCATAGGGTCTAAGGTATTTATATCAGTACTATGACAGCCTGGCTGCCGCAGAGACTATATATGTCTAAAACTGCCCCTTTAGCGGCAGTTTTTTTGTGCATATAGCAGCAATATTTTTACTAATTTGGGGGTATTAGGTATAGCATCATGTTTTGGCAACATTACATTATGAAATTGATACTGCTATTGTCATGACTTTTTTGATCTTAAGTGGGGTGCTATCAGATGAAAAATAAATTTATACTAAGGGTGTTAAAATAGCAGGCTTAGGTAGTTATACTTACCTTCTATTTTTGCGTGATAAATTACCACCTCCACTTATCCTACAACTTAATACATACCATATAACCCGGAAAACCGCAATTTGTAATAAGCAAATTGCGGTTTTCTTATTGACAAAATACTTGTATTTTCGACAAATAATTCCAAAATTGCCTTCCTTATTTCTACAATCTTTTCAAGTGGACAAGCCCAGTTTTTTTACAATTTTAATCTACTCTTTAGGCCCTCGTTCCCCTCCCTCTGTTTTGGTTTTTTTTACTTAAAAAATCAAAACGGAGGTGTACTATGAAAATAATCAATTTAAGAGATTACTATCCATTCTATCACTCTGACTTTTTCGTTGAAGTGCCAGATGAGGTAGCAGAACTGTTCAGACAATTTAAGCGAAAAGAACATGCAGACTATGAACGCAGGCGCGCCTATAAAGCATACTATTCCCTTAATGCTGGCGACAACATTGAAAAGGATGTCGTACTACTGGTTTTATCACCGGAAGAAATCTATGAGCGAAAACTGAATAAACAGGAATTGTATGCTGCTATCAACAATCTGCCGGAAAAACAGGCGAAGCGCATTTATGCCCATTTTTTCCTTGGAATGAGCAAAGCAGAAATAGCCAAGATTGAAGGTGTGAGCAAACCTGCTGTAACACATTCCATTGAGCAAGGTTTAAAAAGTATAGAAAAATTTTTAAAAAATATTTTCTGAGGGGGTTAACTTTTGCCCAAAAAATCTGCTGATTAATAGAGGGACATATTCTACCCCCTCACGTGTTCTTTGATAATTGAATAGGAGCTTTTTCCGGTACATTCCCCGTATGTCCTGTAAAGGAAAGCCAGATTGCAGGTACGCCAAGATCACCTGTCCGGCAAGCGATGGATTACAGCCGATGAATCAATGCCGTTTGCGGATTGGATGAAGGTAAGGTGTAAGCGAACAATACCAGTGCAATAAATAAATGTGGTTACATTTAGGGCGATGATACATACGGAGGGATAATGATACTTGCGCACAGTCGAGGTTAGGTCCCAGAGTGTGCCCCGGTCGCTGACGGGGAGGTGAAATTCCTATGAGGGTGGTCGCCGCTGCCCGCCGGATAAGCCCAGCAGTCAAGGTAAACTAAAAACATATTGATTAGGGGTACGCCTATTCTAATGCGAGCATATATGTGCATCCAATCAACGGCGTATCCCTAATATTTGTATATTATATTTAGCAGAAAGGGGCTGATACTTTGCTAAAGAGTAACGAGGCATATAAATTAATTTTTCGGGAATATCCTGACGTAGTAAATGTAGAACAAATGTGCGAAATGCTTGGGGGTATCTGCACAAAAACCGGATATCGTCTTTTGAAACAGAATAGAATTAAACATTTTAAGATAGGCAGAGTTTATAAAATCCCGAAGCTGTATATTTTTGAATACTTAGAAGTGATAAAAGAATCTAGTGCGTAAAATACCGCAATAGATTTGAACTATGATCTAAAGCCTGCTACACTATAATCGTCAGTGGTAGGTGAATTTAAAACTGTTACTTTTCAAGGAGGTCAATTAATATGGTAGCAGGACATCTACGAGAAAAAAATGGTTTTTTCCATATTGTCCTCAATTATAAAGATATACAAGGAAAACGCCGAACAAAGTCCATTAGTACAGGACTACCCATCAAAGGAAATAAAAAGCGTGCAGAAGCAATGTTGCAGGATGCACGGAAAAATTTCGAGCAAAATGAACCAATAGAATCTAATGATATTTTGTTTACAGAGTTTCTTTTGAGCTGGCTGGAGATGATGAAAAACAGTGTTGAGATGACTACTTATGCGGCTTATTCCTACTGTATTAAAAGCAGCATAAATCCTTATTTTGAAGAAAAAAAAATAAAACTGAAAGACCTAACACCGAAACATATACAGGATTTTTACCAGTATGAGCTTAACAAAAAGGGACTGAGTGCCAACACGGTCATTCATCGCCATGCAAACATCCGGAAAGCATTACAGCATGCTTACAAGATAGGGTTGATAGACTATAACCCTGCAGACCGGATTGAACGCCCCAAGAAAGGAAAATTCGTTGGTGGTGTCTATAATCAAAGTGAACTGGATAGTTTATTTGCTGTGGTTAAACATCAAAAGATAGAGCTTGCCGTGATTTTAGGCGCATTTTATGGATTGCGCCGGAGTGAGATTGTTGGGCTAAAGTGGGAAGCTATTGACTTTGAGAAAAAGAAATTGGTCATTAAACACACGGTAACTGAGGTAACTTTGGATGGAAAAATTACCACTATAGCAAAAGACCGGACAAAGACAAAATCCAGCTATCGTACACTGCCGCTGGTAGCTCCCTTTGAAGAACTACTCCATAGGCTGAAAGCGGAGCAAGAACTCAATCGAAAAGTTTGCGGCAAAGCATATTGTAAAGATTATCTTGATTACATTTATGTAAATGAGATTGGAGAAAGAATCAAGCCCAATTACATTAGTCAGCACTTTGCAATCGTCTTAAAGAACAACAGCCTAAAGAAAATTCGCTTCCACGACCTTCGCCACAGTTGCGCCAGTTTACTATACGCCAACGGAGTTAGCCTAAAAGATATCCAGGAATGGTTGGGACACAGCGATATTTCTACAACATCTAATATATATACACACCTGGATTTCAATTCAAAAGTTGCTTCTGCAAATGCAATCATGGGAGTATATCCCTCCTAAGTTTAGAGGGATGCTGGAAATAAAAGTACCAGGAAGACAACATATGAACTGTCGTCGGATAAAAAAAACTCTCAAGTTCGCATTATTTGCGACTTTAAGAGTGATGGTTTCTGGTGCCGATGGCCGGAGTCGAACCGGCATGGAGAGTATCCGCCGCATTTTGAGTGCGGTGCGTCTGCCAATTCCGCCACATCGGCATGTATTTTTGCTTTCCACTCCACAAATCGCCTTTGGAAATTGGAGGGACATGGTGGAGGGATATTAAAAAAAAGTTAAAAAGTTAAGTTGCCAAAAACCCAATTAAATCAAGGGTTTCAAGGTTGCCAGCAGTCTGAAAAAACCCTTTTACGAATTAGATTTTGAGTCCAGCGCGTCTGCCAGTTCCACCACTTCGGCATAAATTTATTTCGTGACACCTATATATAGTATCACAGATAATGTTTTTTTGCAAGCACTTTAAAATCTGTCAAAAGTTAACTTTTAAGCCGCTGTAACTATTCAGCAGGCTATCAATTGTCAGAAGTCAGGATTCAGGATTCAGAATTCAGGATTCAGGATTCAGAATTCAGAATGTATTATTCAGGCAATATTTTAAGAATTATTAAATCTACTGATTTTTTCCTAGGCTACTAGGCTCTGAGGTCCTATTG
>Ga0208490_100840_pt1 | contig 14734 bp, 14 predicted proteins | sample SubbioAug_CSWold_FD_184818 | JGI IMG/M metagenome (GOLD analysis project Ga0208490, IMG submission 184818) | Serpentinite rock and fluid subsurface biosphere microbial communities from McLaughlin Reserve, California, USA - CR11Aug_CSWold (SPAdes) | ecosystem: Environmental > Terrestrial > Deep...
GCCAGACGTCTTCATCGACCAGGACAAGCCCGACCGCATGTACGCACAGGCGGGGCTGGACGCGGGGGCGATCGTGGCGAAGGTGTTTGCGGCGTTGGGAATTTCCGGGGCGGACGCCACGGATGCCCGCGCATCCACCTCCACTGCCTCGGGCCGCAGCGGAACCGGCCGCGCCGGCTAGCGACAAACCGACCATCGCACCAACTTCGCGCAAGCCAGGGCGCTTAGAGCTCATCATCGAGGACGCATGCCCGGGCGTGGGGATGCGCGAGCGAAGGTGAGCCATGAGTCAAGCAGTTGCGGGCAACGCGACCATCGCGGTCAGCAGGCGTGGTCAGGAAGTCGGCTTCGCCGTAGGCATCGTCCTCATCCTCTCGATCCTGTTCCTGCCGATCCCGAGCTTCCTCATCGACATGGGCCTCGCCATCTCGATCGCGCTCTCGGTGCTGATCCTGATGGTCGCGCTCTGGATCCAGAAGCCACTGGAATTCTCGGCCTTTCCCACCGTCCTCCTGATCGCCACGATGCTGCGCCTGTCGCTGAACGTCGCGACGACGCGGTTGATCCTCGCCAACGGCGACGAGGGCGAGGCGGCGGCGGGCTATATCATCGACGGTTTCTCCAAGCTCGTCATGAGCGGCGATTTCGTCATCGGCATCGTCGTCTTCGTCATCCTCGTCACGGTGAACTTCCTCGTCATCACCAAGGGCGCGACGCGTATCGCCGAGGTCGGCGCGCGCTTCACGCTGGACGCCATACCCGGCAAGCAGATGGCGATTGACGCCGATCTCTCTGCCGGGGTCATCGACGAGAAGCAAGCCCAGCTCCGCCGTCGCGAGCTGGAAGAGGAGAGTTCCTTCTTCGGCGCCATGGACGGCGCGTCGAAGTTCGTGCGCGGCGACGCGATTGCCGGGATCATCATCACCGTTGTCAACCTCTTCGGCGGCATCATCATCGGCACGACCCGCCACGGCATGCAGCTGGGCGAGGCTGCGGACGTCTTCACCAAGCTCTCGGTCGGCGACGGCCTCGTCACCCAGATCCCCGCGTTGATCGTCTCGCTTGCCGCCGGCCTCCTCGTCTCGAAGGGCGGCACGCGCGGCTCGGCGGAAACGGCGGTACTGGGCCAGCTCGGCAATCATCCTCGCGCGCTGGTCGTTGCGGCAACGGTGATGGTGCTGCTCTCGCTGACGCCCGGCCTGCCGATGCTGCCGCTGCTGGCACTGGCCTTCGTGCTGGGCCTCGTCGCCTTCGTCGTCCCGCGCAAATGGGCGAAACAGGCGGCGGCCGTGGAGGCGAGCAAGCGCGAGATCGAGGAGCGCGAGCAGGAGGAGGCCAAGGATTCGGTCAAGGAATCGCTCAAGACCGCCGAGATCGAACTCACCCTCGGCAAGCAGCTCGCCGCGGAATTGCTCACCTCGCGCAACGAGCTTGCGCACCGTGTCAGCAAGATGCGCCGCAAGTTCGCCAAGCAATACGGCTTCGTCGTGCCCGAGATCAAGCTGACGGATTCGCTGACCCTGCCGCCGAAGACCTACGAGATCCGGGTGCACGGCACCGCCGTCGCCATGAGCGAATTGCGCGTGGGTGAGGTGCTCGTCATCACCGGCGATACCGGCAAGCCCGACGTGCCGGGCGACGAGGTCCGCGAGCCCGCCTTCGGCATGAACGCCATGTGGGTGTCGGAGAGCTTCGTCAACGAGGTCAAGCGCGAGGGCTTCGCGCCCGTCGACATCCTGTCCGTGCTGCTGACGCATCTCTCGGAGACGATCCGCAACAACCTGCCGCATCTCCTCTCCTATAAGGACATGCGCGCGCTGCTCGACAGGCTCGACCCGGAATACAAGCGCCTGATCGACGATATCTGCCCCTCGCAGATCTCGTATTCCGGCCTCCAGGGCGTGCTCAAACTGCTGCTCGCCGAGCGCGTCTCGATCCGCAACCTGCACCTCATTCTCGAGGCCATCGCCGAGATAGCACCCCATGTGCGCCGCTCCGAGCAGGTGGTGGAGCATGTGCGGATGCGGATGGCGCAGCAGATCTGCGGGGATCTTACGGAGGGGGGCACGCTCAAGGTGCTGCGGCTCGGCACCCGCTGGGATCTCGCCTTCCACCAGGCGGTCAAGCGCGACGCGAAGGGCGATGTGGCCGAGTTCGACATCGATCCGCGCATTCTGGAAGAATTCGGCACCGCAGCCTCCACCGCCATCAAGGAGCGCATGAAGGCGGCCCACAATTTCGTCCTCGTCACCGCCCCCGATGCACGCCCCTATGTGCGGATGGTGGTCGAGCGCCTGTTCGCGACGCTGCCGGTCCTTTCGCATGTCGAGATCCCGCGCGGCGTGGAGATCGAGTCCCTGGGCACCATATCGTGACAGCCATCGGGATCGGCCCCGACAGCATCCTGACGGCATTCATCATCTTCTGCCGCATCGGGGCCTGCCTGATGGTGATGCCGGGCTTTTCGAGTTCGCGCATTCCGGTGCAGGTGCGCCTGTTCGTCGTCCTCGGCGTGACGCTGGCGCTCTCTCCCCTGATCGCGCCGATCGTGACCCCGGGCGTGGCGGGGGCGGGGCTCTCCCAGATCATCTTCCTGATCGTGACGGAGAGCCTGATCGGCGCGCAGCTCGGCCTGATCGGTCGCATCTTCTTTCTCGCCCTGCAGACGATGGCGCACGCCATGGCGATGTACATGGGCTTCGGCATGATGGCCGGCGTTCCTCTCGACGAGGCGGAGCCTATTCCCGCCATGGCGTCGCTCGTGACGATGACGGCGACCGCCCTGATCTTCATCACGGACCAGCACTGGGAGATCCTGCGCGGGCTCGCGGGCTCCTACAACGTGATCCCGCCGATCACCGGGCTGTCCGCCCAATTCGCCCTGATCCGCCTCGTCGACAAGCTCGGCGAGGCCTTCGTGCTGGCGCTCCAGATCACGACCCCCTTCGTGTTGTACGCCCTCGTCATCAACTTCGCCCTCGGCGTGATGAACAAGCTCGTGCAGCAGATTCCGGTCTACTTCATCTCGATCCCGTTCGTGATCGCGGGCGGGCTCTTGATGTTCTATTTCCTCTCGGGAGAGATGCTCATGCTGTTCAACACGCGCTTCAGCAGCTTCCTGCAGAATGGGTGAATCATGAGCCAGGCTCGCGAACATCTGAAATCGCTCCAGCGCATCAAGACCGTGCAGAAGCAGCGCCACCGCATGGAGGAGTGGCGGCTGGTGCGGCTTTCGCACGAGGAGCAGCAGCTGCGCGAGGCGCAGACGGCGCTGCTGGATGCGCTGAACTCCGAGCATCCGCTCCACGGCCTCTTCCTCGCGACGCTCGGTCGGCGCGTCGGTGCCCTCGGCCGGGAACTCGAGGCGACGGAGGCGAGCCGCCGGCAGCAGGCGGGAAAGACGCTGGAGCAGGCCCGGCGGCTGAAGGTGGCCGAGAAGTTCGTGCGCTCGGCCGAAATCGGCGTCGAGGAGGAGGATCGGCGCGAAAGCTTCTACGATTACCTCGATCGCCATCTCGACGACGACGGCTCAAGCCTGGCGTAAGCGCCGCCGGCTAATCTGATCTGGTCACGGAAGCTGTTTCGGCGTGCGTCCCCGAGAGGGGTCGCCGCCGGCAAGCCTGCAACCCGTCCGCGATGGAAAGGAGCCGCTTGAATGTCGATCAGCCCACCATCAGACATCATCCTGGACGTGGCGCGCGCCGCCGATCCGGGGAAGATGCTGGCTGCGACGGAACGGCTCGTCCAGCTCGCGGGCAATCGCGGCCCGGATTCCGGCGCTTTCGCATCGCTCGTCGACGGCATGCGCAGAGGGCGCGGCCCCGATCGCCCCTTCGATCCCGCAACCGCAATGGTCAACCTGCAGAACCGCCAGGTTCTCGCGGATGGCGGCTTGCGCAGCACGCTTTCGCCGATGACCCCGCATCAGCAATTCGAGGCCTTCGTGCTGCGGAGCTTCGTCGAGACGATGCTGCCGAAGGATGCGGAAGCCGTCTTCGGCTCGGGCACGGCCGGGGATGTCTGGAAGGGCATGCTGGCGGAGAAGATCGGGGACGAGCTCGCGCGATCCGGCGGCATCGGCATCGCCGAACAACTCGCCAAGGTGCATCCGACCGGCGCGCCCGCAGCGACGGCGAGCGCCACCGGGAGCATGCCTGGCGCAGAACCTGCGGCCGAGGCGCATGCCGCGCTGCATGACCTCGCATTCGAGGGGCAGGACGACCCGTTCAGTCCCGAGCCCTCCGCAGGCGGCTTCTTTTCGACCTTCTGGCGCTCCGGCGGCTAGAAATCCCTGAGCACGAACCGGGCGACACCATGAACCATCAAGCCAGCCGGCAAATCACCGCCGACAGTCGAGACATCCAGGAATACAACGAAGGTAAAGGCACGATGCAGAGCGCGATCATCGAGACGTCCGGAAACATGACAGGCGAGGACTTCGCGGCAAGGGGCGGCCTCATTCCCGCCATTCCTGCGGGTTTCGGCCTGGCCGACGGCGGAATCGAAGCCGCGTCGAACGGCCAGCAGACGCCCGTCGCCTTCACCCTCGCACTGATCGATCGGCTCGAGGACCTGCTGGAGCGCGAGACCGGTGGCCTGAAGAGCTACTCGATCACCGAGCTCAAGGAGCTCAACCATCGCAAGAGCCAGTGCCTGCTGGAGCTGATGCGCGCCTCGCGCTCGCTCGACGGGCAGCCGCAATCGCGGGCGCTGGTGGAACGGCTCGCCGCGCTGCGCAACACCGTCGATCGCAACCAGGCGGCCCTCCAGATCCACGTGGACGCCGTCAAGGAGATCGCCACCATCATCTCCGACACGCTGCGCGACACGGAATCCGACGGCACCTACGACGAACGTCCGGCTGCGCGAGGTTGAGCGGCATGTTTCGCATGATCCTCGGCGGATTCTGGATCTGCCTCGTCACCCTCGCCACGGGCTACTTCGCCATCGAGCACCTCGCGGCGAAATCGTCCGGCGAATCGGAGGAGACGAACTATTTCCGGGGCATCGCCTACGAAAAGACCCGCTCGATCACCGTGCCGATCATCGTCGGCGGCGCGGTGGACGGCTACGTGGTGGCGCAGTTCGTCTACACCGCCGAGACCCGCAAGCTGCGCGACCTCGGCGTCCCACCCGAATCCTTCATCGTCGACGAGGCCTACAGCCTGATCTTCTCCTCGCCGCACATCGATTTCCGCAACCTGCGCGCCTTCGACATGCAGTCCTTCCTCGCCGAGGTCGCCGCCCGCGTGAACAAGCGCCTCGAGGTCGCCGTCATCCGCGACATGCTGGTCGAGGAGTTCAACTTCGTGGACAAGAGCCAGTTGCGCTGAGAGGCGAGGGGCGGCTCAGAACCCGACCTTGTCGCCGCCCTTCAGCGCCAGCATCTCGCGCGCCTCCTCCGGCGTCGCCAGTTCGAGGCCGAGGCCTTCGATGATCTGGCGCGCCATTCTGACCTGCTGCGCGTTCGTCTCCGCGAGCTTGCCGGGGCCGATCCAGAGCGAGTCTTCGAGGCCCACGCGGACATTGCCGCCCATCGCCGCCGCCATCGCCGCGATCCCCATCTGGTTTCGCCCGGCACCGAGAACGGACCACTTGTAATTATCGCCGAACAGGCGATCCGCCGTGCGCTTCATGTGCGCCACGTCTTCCGGATGCGGGCCGATCCCGCCGAGGATGCCGAAGACGCTCTGGACGAAGAGCGGCGGCTTGACGAGGCCGCGCTCGAGGAAATGCGCGAGCGTATAGAGATGGCCGATGTCGTAGCACTCGAATTCGAAGCGGGTGTCGTTCTCCGCGCAGGTTGTCAGGATGAACTCGATATCGGCGAAGGTGTTGCGGAAGATGCGATCCCGCGAGCCGTCGAGATAGGGGTGCTCCCAATCGTGCTTGAACTCCTTGAAGCGCTCCAGCATCGGATAGAGCCCGAAATTCATCGTCCCCATGTTCAGCGAGGCGACTTCCGGCTTGAGCCTGGCGGCGGGCGCGAGGCGTTCCTCGCGCTGCATCGTCGGTGCGCCGCCGGTGGTGAGGTTGATGACGACGTTCGAGCTCTGCTTGATCACCTTGAGGAACGGCATGAACGCTTCGGGCGATTGGTCGGGCTTGCCGGTGACGGGATCGCGAGCGTGCAGGTGCACGATCGCCGCGCCCGCTTCCGCGGCTCCGATGGCCGCGTCCGCGATCTCCTGCGCCGTCACGGGAAGATGCGGCGACATGGACGGCGTGTGGATCGCGCCCGTCACGGCGCAGGTGATGATGACCTTGCTCGGCTTTGCCATGGTTCTCCCCTTTGAATTCGTGCGTATTGCTGCAGCGCCGCTCAGACCAGCATCTGCGTGTCGCCGCAGACGGACAGCGCCTGCCCGGAAATCGTGCGCCCGCGCGGCGAGCAGACGAACAGGATCTGGTCCGCGATCTGCTGCGGGGTGACCATCGTCTTCAGCGAAACCGACGAGAGCGCCTTCGCCTCGACCTCGGCAAAGCTGATCCCCATCGCCTGCGACTTGCCCTCGATCACGCGCCGGATGCGGTCGCCCTCGACGAGGCCCGGCAGCACCGCGTTGACGCGGATGCCGAATTCGCCGAGTTCGATCGCCAGCGCCTTCGTGAAGCCGATCACGCCCCACTTGGCCGCGCAATAGGGCGAGCGCAGCGGAAAGCCGAGCTTGCCGGCGGCGGAGGAAAGGTTGACGATGGAGGGGTTCGCGCTCTCCTTCAGATGCGGGACCGCGAGGCGGGCGCAGTTGAACTGGCTGGTCAGGCAGACCTCGACGCAGCGGTCCCAGTCCTCGGGGTTGATCTCCTCGACCCGGCCCGTCGGCCCGGCGATCCCGGCATTGTTGACGAGCACGTCGAGCCCGCCGAGCTTGCCCAGCGCCGCTTCGAACATGGCAGCCACCGCCGCCCGGTCGGTGACGTCGGTCAACGAGATGCCAACATCCGGGTCGCTAGCGGCAAGTGCGTCGAGCGCCGCGCGGTCGACGTCGCAGACATGCACCTGCGCCCCCTCGGCCCGGAAGGCGCGCACGATCTCGAGGCCGATTCCGGAGGCCCCGGCCGTCACGAGGACGCGCAGATTGGCGATACCGAGATCCATGGACAATCCTCCACCATGTTGTTTTTTTCATCCTAGCCTGCGCCGACACGATGTCGATGGGCGCAACAGGCCAATGCCGCTTGGAGGTCCGTCACATTGGCGGTCAGGCACAGTCGGAAGGCGGCGTTTCACGCGAGCGTGTCGAGTAATGCTCAGTAGCGAGGGTGAGTTTGCGCAATCTATAGTTGCCAATACGCTCCTCCGGCAGCCTTAAATCCCGTTCAAAACAGCCAATGCACGCATTTGGACACAAAACGAATCGTTAAGATTGACGGATGGGCGTGAGTTTCCCAAACTGCGGTCAGTGGCGGGGGGTCTAAAGGATTTCGCCGTCGCCAAGCATAAACGAGGAGCAGAACGCTCCCATCAATGCTGTGTTGCAACGATCAACGTTGAACATTGCCCACCAGAGAGGAAATGCCGATGAGGAATCTGCTATCGGGAACCGCGCTCGCCGCGATCATTGGTGTGGGGGCTTTCGGAGCTCCCAACACCGCCCTTTCCCAGGAATTCAACCTGACGTTCCAGTCGACCTGGAGCTCTGCCGATCCGCACCAGACGAACTTCGTCCGCTGGGCCTCGGAGATCGAGCGCGTCACCAATGGTCGGGTCAAGATCGAGACCCTGCCCGCCGGCGCCGTCGTTCCCGCCTTCGAAGTGCTGGACGCCGTGCACGAGCGCGTCATCGACGGTGGTCACGCGTGGTCCGGATACTGGGTCGGCAAGAACCGCGCCTCGGTGATGGTCTCGTCCGGTCCGGGCGGTCCCTTCGGCATGGACGCCGTGGATTACTGGGGCTGGATCTGGAACGGCGGCGGCCTCGAGGTCAACAACGCGTTCTTCAACGACGTGCTGAACTCGGACGTGTTCTGGATGCCGCTCGGCAGCTCCGGCCCGCAATCCCTGGGCTGGTACAACAAGGAGCTGACCTCGGCCGAGGATCTGCGCGGCCTGCGTCTGCGTATCCCTGGTATTCCGGGTGAAATGTACGCGGATATGGGCCTGTCGGTCATCACGCTTCCGGGCGGCGAAATCGTCCCCGCCGGCGAGCGCGGCGTCATCGACGCTGCCGAATTCGTGAACCCCTACCACGATGAGGCGCTCGGCTTCGAGGACGTCTGGAGCATCCACTACGCCCCGGCCTACCACGAGACCGTGACGGTCATGGAGATCCTGTTCAACAACGATGTCTGGGAATCCATCCCGGAGGATCTGCAGGAGATCATCAAGACGACCACCCAGGCGCATTACTTCTGGTGGGAAACCCACAAGATGACGCAGAACCGGGCCGCCATGCAGCGTCTCGAAGAGAAGGGCGTCGAGTTCCGTCGCACCCCCGAGGATATTCTCGAGGAGTCGCTGGAAGCCTGGCACCGTATCCTCGGGGCTGAATATGCCGCAAACCCGGCATTCAAGGCGATCGCCGACAGCCAGCTCGAATACGCTTCGCAGAACGTCGTCGCCCGCCGCATCCTCGAGCCGGACTGGAAGGCCATCGCCGATCAGTACTGGCGTCCGGGTGGTCTCGTCGAGACCGGCGGAACCGTCGACTTCGACTACACGGCTCCGGCTTATTACGACCGTTTCCGGCCGGAGGCGAGCCAGTAAGCACCGGCTGCCGCTGAAATGAGGCGCGTGGGCGTCGACTGTCGCTATCAGTCGACGCCCACCCTTCATTCCGGTCACGCTCGCCATTCTTCCGACTTCGTTTCGGAGATATCCGGATGCAATTCCGCTCTGTCGTCTGGGCTGTCACCAGCGTGATCGACACATTCACTTACTGGTGTGGATGGGTCTTCTCCTGGATCTGCCTCGTTCTCATGCTCGCCATCGTCTACAACGTCGTCATGCGCTACGGCTTCAACGCGCCGACGGTCTGGGCCTACGACGTCACCTACATGCTCTACGGGACCATGTTCATGCTGGGCTCGGCCTACTGCCTCTACAAGGGCGGGCATGTCCGAACCGACTTCCTCTACAACCAGTTCTCGCCGCGCTGGCAGGGCATCGTCGATTCGACGCTCTACATCATCCTGTTCTTTCCGGCGATGTACTTCTTCTTCAGCGCGGGCTTCGACTATGCGGCCCGCTCCTGGGCCCAGCTCGAACGCGGGTTCTATTCTCCCTGGGCGCCGCCGATCTATCCCTTCAAGACAGTGATTCCCGTGGCAATCGCGCTGCTCGCACTTCAGGGCATCTCCGAGTTGCTGAAATCGCTTCACGCCGCGATCTACGGGAGATGGCCATGAGTACCGAATATCTCGGCCTGGTGATGCTCGGGCTGCTGTTGCTGACCATCTTCATCGGTTTCCCAATCGCCTTCACCCTCGTCCTCCTCGCCGTCGTCTTCGGCTACATGGGGATGGAGGCCCGCGTCTTCCGCCTGATGGTCTCGCAGACCTTCGGGCTGATGCAGGAGGAGGTGCTCGCAGCCTTGCCCCTGTTCGTGCTGATGGGCTTCTTCCTGGAACGAACAGGGTTGATGGAACGATTATTCAGGGCCCTGCAGCTCGCCATGGGCGGGTTGCCGGGCTCGCTCTACCTCGTGACCCTGCTCGTCGCCACCGTGTTCGCCACCGCAACCGGCATCATCGGGGCCTCCGTCACCGTGATCGGCCTGATGGCCGTGCCTGTGATGCTGAAATACGGGTACAGTCCGAGGCTCGCTGCGGGCGTGGTGTGCGCGGGCGGCACGTTGGGGATTCTCATCCCTCCGTCGATCATGCTGGTGCTGATGGCGCCGGTGATGGGCGTCTCGGTGCTGCACCTGTTTGCCGGAGCGATCATTCCCGGGCTGCTGCTAGCCGGCATGCACATCGTCTACGCCATGGGCCGCGCGCTCTACAACCCGTCGCTCGGGCCGCCCCTGCCGTTCGAAGAACGTGCGGTCAGCAAGCTCGTGATCGTCAAGGAACTGCTGGCGGGCTTCCTGCCGGCGGCACTCCTGATGTTCTGCGCGCTCGGCACCATCCTGATGGGCATAGCAACCCCGACGGAAGCAGCCGGTCTCGGCGCGTTCGGCGCATTCGCCCTCACAGTCCTCTACGGGCGGATGAGCTGGCGCATGTTCCGCGACTGCCTGATGAGCACGCTCCAGACCACCTCGATGATCCTGTTCCTCGCGGTCTCGGCCAACATCTACGCCGCGGTTTTCTCGCGGCTGGGCAGCGGCGCGCTCGTCACGAGCTGGTTCCTCGGCATGCCGCTGGAGCCGATCTGGATCGTCGTCATGATGATGATCCTCATCTTCCTGCTGGCCTGGCCGCTGGAATGGCCGGCGATCATCCTGATCTTCGTGCCGATTCTCGTGCCCGTCGTCCGGGAGCTGCAGGTCGATCTGGTGTGGTTTGGTATCCTCGTGGCGGTGAACCTGCAATCGGCGTTCCTCTCGCCCCCTGTGGCGATGGCGGCGTATTATCTGAAAGGCGCGGTTCCACAGCTGAAACTGTCCGACATCTATATCGGCATGCTTCAGTTCAACGTGATCCAGAACATCGCGGTGCTTCTGATCATCATCTGGCCGGGAATCGCGCTCTGGCTGCCGCAGGTCGTCTATGGGCGCTGAGATGACCCACAAACACGGGAGGGCGTGATCGAAGAGTATCGGTACCGCAAGGCCCATGTGACCATCGAATCGGAGGCGAGGCACGATGCTTCGCCTCCGGTCTACGGGGGGCCAAAGCTTGGCAACATCGTCGCCAGCTTCGAATTCGACCACCGCAAGACGCGGCTGTTCACGACGATGCTCGTGGTCCTGATCCTGCTCGGGCTCGGGCGGATCTACTATGACGGGCTGGCCGACAACTGGCTCTCCACCTTCGTCCTCGTCGGCGTGCCGGGCCTCGCGCTCGTGATGATCGGCGCCGATTTCCGCATGACGGGGCCGATCCTCATCATCGGGGAGGACGGGATGCTCGATCGCCGGCGCGGGCCCGAACCCATCACCTGGGACATGATCGAGGAAGCGGAGCTGCGCCGCCGGCCCTTCATCAACGCGCTGCGCATCGTTTTGCACAACCGCGATCGCTACGATATCGAACTCGCGCTCCTGCGGGCGGATCCCGGAGAGGTGATGATCCGCATCAACGAGCAGGCGCGCCGCGCCACGGGCTCGTGGGCGGCGGAGAAGCCGGGCTGAAGCGAGGCGCGTTTCGATCACGCTCACCGGAACTTGCCCCGCCCTCCCCGGTTTGTGATCATGTGGCCAAAGCCGCGTCATCACGACAGGAGAACCCGCACGACATGCCTTCGGGGGCCGTCCGAAACATTGCCGCAGCCGTCTTCGCAGCACTTGTTGCGTCGGCGGGCTCCGTCGATGCTCGCGCCCAGGCCGGTGCGGAGGAGACGCTCGATCAGGCGGTCTGCCGCTTCATCGAGAGGGCGGCGAAGGATCACGCGATCCCGCGCGGCTTCCTTACTCGCCTGATCTGGCGCGAGAGCAGCTTTCGCCCGCATGCGGTGAGCCCTGTCGGTGCGCAGGGGATCGCGCAGTTCATGCCGGGCACGGCGGCCGAGCGCGGGCTCGCCGATCCGTTCGACCCGGAACAGGCGATCCCGAAGGCGGCCGAGTTCCTCTCCGATCTCAAGGCGCAGTTCGGAAATCTGGGCCTCGCGGCGGCGGCGTATAACGGCGGCCCGACGCGGGTGGCGAACTGGCTCGCGGCACGCGGTGGGCTGCCGCTCGAGACGCGCAACTTCGTCTTCAACATCACCCAGCGCAACGCCGAGGATTGGGCGGCGGTGGCGGCGGGCGAGATGGAGGCGATCGAGGCGGTGGACGAAGACCAGCCCTGCATCGAACTCGCAGCCCTCTTGCGCGGCCCCGGCGCACCGCCTGGCTTTGCGCCCGCGCCCTTCGCGCCCTGGGGCGTGCAGCTCGCCGGCAATTTCTCCCGCGAGCGGGCGCTGGCCTCCTTCCGCCGCGAGAGCAGCCGCTATGCGGGCGTGCTCGGCGATATCCAGCCGATGATCGTCGGCACCCGCCTGCGCGCAAGGGGCAACGCGCCGTTCTTCCGCGTGAGGGTGCCGGCCCAGACCCGCAGCGAGGCCGAGAGCCTGTGCGGCAAGATCAGGGCTGCGGGGGGGAGCTGCGTGGTGCTGAAGAGCTGACGCGGCGAGCGGTAACACCGGATCCGCCACTCCGGGAGCGGGCGGAGGCGTCAATGCGCTGGAACTTCAGGCCATTTGTAGCGACAACAACCCGATTGCTCCCAGCTCCCGGCCACGCCCCCCCCACACCGACCTTGTCCGCAGCGCTTCCCTCCCCTATGGTCCGCATCCCGAACTGCACAAAAATGATCCGAGATGCCCGAAGAAATTGCTGATCGCGCCAAGCGCCCCACCTTCACCGACCAGGAAGCCCTGCTTTTCCACTCCTCGGGTCGTCCCGGCAAGCTGGAGGTGGTTCCCACCAAGCCCATGGCGACGCAGCGCGATCTCTCGCTCGCGTATTCGCCGGGCGTGGCCGTCCCGGTGCAGGCGATTGCGGATGATCCATCGCGTGCCTTCGATTACACCACGCGCGGCAACATGGTCGCGGTGATCACCAATGGCACGGCGATCCTCGGCATGGGCAATCTGGGGGCGCTCGCCTCCAAGCCCGTGATGGAGGGCAAGGCGGTTCTCTTCAAGCGCTTTGCGGACGTCGATTCGATCGATCTCGAAGTCGATACCGAGGATGCGGACCAGTTCATCAACGCCGTGCGCTATCTCGGGCCGTCCTTCGGGGGCATCAACCTCGAAGACATCAAGGCCCCGGAATGCTTCATCATCGAGGAGCGCCTGCGCGAATTGATGGACATCCCGGTCTTCCACGACGACCAGCACGGCACGGCGATCATCGCGGCGGCGGGGCTGATCAACGCGCTGCACCTCACCGGGCGCGACATCAAGAATACGAAGCTCGTCGTCAACGGCGCGGGCGCGGCCGGCATCGCCTGCACGGAACTGCTCAAGGCCATGGGCTTCTCGCCGAACAACGTGCTGCTCTGCGATACCAAGGGCGTGATCTATCAGGGTCGCTCCGAAGGCATGAACCAGTGGAAGTCCGGCCACGCCGCCATGACGGACAAGCGCACGCTCGCCGATGCGCTGAACGGCGCGGATGCGGTGTTCGGGCTTTCCGTCCGCGGCGCGTTCACGGCGGACATGATCCGCTCGATGGCCCCGCAGCCGATCATCTTCGCGATGGCCAACCCCGATCCGGAGATCACGCCGGAAGAGGTCGCCCTGATTCGCGACGACGTGATCATCGCCACCGGGCGCTCGGATTATCCCAACCAGGTCAACAACGTTCTCGGCTTCCCCTACATCTTCCGCGGCGCGCTCGACGTGCAGGCGACCGCGATCAACATGGAGATGAAGATCGCCGCCGCAGAGGCGCTGGCGGCGCTCGCCCGCGAGGACGTTCCCGACGAGGTGGCCGCAGCGTATCAGGGCGCGCGTCCGCGCTTCGGGCGCGAATACATCATCCCCGTGCCCTTCGATCCGCGCCTGATCCACACGATCCCGCCCGCTGTGGCCAAGGCCGCGATGGCGACGGGCGTGGCGCGCAAGCCCATCGTCGACGAGCGTGCCTACAAGGCGCAGCTGTCGGCGCGACGCGACCCGATCGCGGGGACGCTGAACCGCATCTTCGAGCGCGTCCGCAAGTTCCCCAAGCGCGTCGTCTTCGCGGAGGGCGAGGAGGAGCAGGTGATCCGCGCCGCCGTGTCCTTCGTCAATCAGGGGCTGGGCACCGCCATTCTCGTCGGTCGCGAGGACCGGATCTACGAGACCGCGACCTTCGCCGGCATTGAGCTGGAGGGGCGCGACAACATCGTGATCAACAATGCGCGCATCTCCAAGCGCAACGCGGTCTACACGCAGTTTCTCTACGACCGCCTGCAGCGCAAGGGCTATCTCCTGCGCGACTGCGTGCGCCTGATCAACCAGGACCGCAACCACTTCGCCGCCGCCATGGTGGCTCTGGGCGATGCCGACGCGATGGTCACCGGCGTCACGCGCAATTCCTCGACGGCGCTGGAAGAGGTCATGCGCGTCATCGACCAGAAGCCCGGCCACCGGGTCATCGGCATGTCGCTGTGCCTGACGCGCGGGCGCGCGGTGCTCGTCGCCGACACCGCCATCCACGAAATGCCGAGCGCCAGCGAACTCGCCGACATTGCCGTCGAGGCGGCGGGCGTGGCGCGGCGAATGGGCTACGAGCCCCGCGTGGCGCTGCTCTCGTTCTCGACCTTCGGCCAGCCCAAGGCCGAGCGCGCCGAGAAGATCCAGGAAGCGGTGAAGATCCTCGATTCACGCCGGGTCGATTTCGAATACGACGGCGAAATGGCCGCCGACGTGGCGCTCAACCGCGACCTGCTGGCGCAATACCCCTTCAGCCGGCTCAAGGCTCCCGCCAACGTCCTCGTCATGCCCGCCTTCCACTCGGCCTCGATCGCGACGAAGATGCTGCAGGAGCTCGGCGGCGCGACGGTGATGGGCCCGATGATCGTGGGCCTCGACAAGTCGATCCAGATCGTGCCGCTCGGCGCGACCGACAACGACATCGTCAACATGGCGGCGCTGGCGGCTTACAACATCGGGGGGTGAGGCCGCCGCTCTTCTCCCTCCCCTCAGGGGAGGGCCGGGGTG
>Ga0208490_100841_pt1 | contig 14722 bp, 11 predicted proteins | sample SubbioAug_CSWold_FD_184818 | JGI IMG/M metagenome (GOLD analysis project Ga0208490, IMG submission 184818) | Serpentinite rock and fluid subsurface biosphere microbial communities from McLaughlin Reserve, California, USA - CR11Aug_CSWold (SPAdes) | ecosystem: Environmental > Terrestrial > Deep...
TTCCTAGGCTACTAGGCTCTGAGGTCCTATTGCTGTAGTATTATCCGTTTTTTATTCTGAATTCTGACTACTGGCTACTGACTACTGAATAGTTACAAATTCACCAAAGGAAACTAAAAGGGGGTTTCCTAGGGACTTGAAGTTTTTGTGAGATATATGGTAAAATTGCACAATGAACTCTTTCAGCTTTTGCTGAATATGGGGAAATCAGATACCTTGTCCTAGAATTGTATGGTTATCTTTGGCTTAATTACTGGTTATAATATTAGTTAGGAAAAATCACCAGGGTAAAAAAAGGGAACTATTCAATATTCAATAAGCATGAAAAGATAAAGTGAGAGTTGCTTAAGAAGAAACAAAAAAGCGAGGTAATAGAGTATGACAACTACTAATCAACCTGTAGCAGCACCCCCTTCTACTAACTTTATTCAAGCTATTATTAATGAAGATTTGAAAAACAACAAGCACGGAAGCAGGGTCCATACCCGTTTTCCTCCCGAGCCCAACGGTTACCTGCATATCGGTCATGCCAAATCCATCTGCCTAAATTTTGGCATCGCCAGCCAGTTTGGCGGCCTCTGTAATTTGCGCCTAGACGACACCAATCCTGCCAAGGAAGATGTGGAGTATGTGGAGTCCATTATGACAGATGTGCGCTGGCTGGGCTTTGACTGGGATAACCGGCTTTTTTACGCCTCGGATTATTTTGAACAGCTATACCAGTATGCCGTCCAATTGATTAAGCTGGATAAAGCCTTTGTGTGTGATTTAAGCCCCCAGGAAATAAGAGAACACCGGGGAACTTTAACCCAGCCTGGTATGAACAGTCCCTACCGGGATCGACCGGTGGAGAAAAATCTAGACTTATTTCAGCGGATGCGGGCTGGAGATTTTCCTGATGGTTCCCGGGTGCTCCGGGCAAAAATAGACATGGCCTCTCCTAATTTGAATATGCGAGACCCGGTGCTTTACCGGATTCTTAGAGCTACCCATCATCGTACGGGAGATGAGTGGTGTCTTTATCCCATGTATGACTATGCTCATCCACTATCGGATGCTATTGAAAATATTACTCATTCCATCTGCACCTTAGAATTTGAGGATCATCGGCCTCTATATAACTGGGTAATTCAGTCCCTTAACCTGGAATCCCAACCCCAGCAAATAGAGTTTGCCCGGCTCAATTTGACAAACACAGTAATGAGCAAGCGCAAGCTGCGGCAGCTAGTGGAAGAAGGTTTTGTCCATGGATGGGATGATCCCAGAATGCCTACCATTTCAGGTCTTAGACGCCGAGGCTATACCCCTGAATCCATCCGTGATTTTTGCCACCGGATTGGGATAGCTAAAAGCAACAGTATTGTAGATGTTGCATTACTTGAACACTGTATCCGAGAGGATTTAAATACCCGGGCTCCAAGGGCCATGGCTGTATTAAACCCCTTAAAGCTGGTTATCACAAACTTCCCTGAGGGTCAGGCAGAAGAGCTGACCGCAGAAAATAATCCAGAAAACCAAGAAATGGGCACCAGGAAGATGCCCTTTTCCCGGGAGGTGTATATTGAGCAGGATGACTTTAGCGAAAATCCTCCCAAGAAATTTTTCCGCTTGGCCCCTGATAAAGAGGTACGGTTAAAGTATGCTTATATTATTAAATGCGAGCAAATTATCAGGGATGAGCAAACGGGAGAACTAGTTGAAATTCACTGCACCTATGATCCGGATACAAAAAGCGGCGAGGGCACCAGTGACAAAAAAGTGAAGGGCACCCTCCACTGGGTGTCGGCTAACCACGCCGTTAGTGGAGAAATCCGGCTCTATGAACACCTATTGCTTGACGAAAACCCAGCTGAAGATCTGGCGGAAACAGGACTTGATGATGCCTTATCCGATGATTTTACCGCCAAACTTAACCAGAATTCCTTTGTTAAGCTGACCGCATGTATGTTGGAGCCCAGTCTGGCACAAGCTACTCCCGGGAGCCGCTATCAGTTTTTGCGCCATGGCTACTTCTGTGTGGATATTCAGGATTCCAAAGAAGATGCCCTGGTTTTCAACCGGATTGTGTCCCTCAGGGATACTTGGGCTAAACTTAGTAGTAAAGAGTAAATGTAACTACTTCGTACTCGGAAGTCAGGAGTCAGGAGTCAGAATATGAGAACCGGCAAAAAATAACATGGGTCAGGAAATAGGACCAAGAAACAGAATGATGGAAAGGTTAAAAGCTTGTTGGATGCAGGAGGAATAATCCATGTCCTGTTTTCAACAAGCTTTACTATTCATTCAAGCAGCCGTTTAGTGAGCATAGTATTCCGCAGGCTGATTTTATTGTTGCTGATAGCCATGGCGATAGCCCTTTTTGAGCCAATCAGAACCAGCACTTTTTTGGCCCTGGTCACACATGTATAAAGTAAATTCCGCTGAAGCATCACATAATGCTGGGTAGCTATTGGTGCCACAACTACCTTATACTCACTTCCCTGGCTTTTGTGAACTGTGGTGGCATAGGCTAATACCAGTTCATCCAATTCGGTAATATCGTACTCTATCATCCGGCCTTCAAAGGAAACTGAGACGCTTTTATCCTCCAAGTCAATTTTTTTTATTCTTCCCAGATCCCCATTAAACACGTATTTTTCGTAGTTATTCTTAATCTGCATCACCTTGTCCCCCAGCTTATACCTCGTCCCACCACTCTGAATATTTAGGGTAGCCTGGTTTAAGGCCTGCTGCAAGACTTGATTCATATTGTAGGCACCCACAACTCCTCTGTTCATGGGGCAAATCACCTGGATATCGTCCACGGGATCAATCCGGTAATACCCGGGCAATCGGCGCGTGCAGAGGGCAACTATTTGCTCTGCCATTTTCTCCGGGTCGTCCTCGGCAATAAAGAAAAAATCGCTGCCCTTATCTCCTTTAAGAAAGGGGAACTCTCCCCGGTTAATCCGGTGAGCATTGGTGACAATCATACTGCCCTGGGCTTGGCGAAAAATTCTAGTGAGCTGTACTACCTTGACTATTTCTGAGGCAATAATGTCCCGGAGCACATTCCCTGGTCCCACTGAGGGCAATTGATCCACATCTCCCACCAGCACTATTACCGCCTCTTTAGGAACTGCTTTTAATAGATTATACATGAGTACAATATCAACCATGGATGTCTCATCTAGAATCAACACATCACATTTTAACTGATTTTCTTCATTTTTTTGAAAACCCTCCGGGGGCTTGTATTCCAATAGGCGATGGATAGTTCTGGCTTCCATGCCGGTGGTCTCAGCCATCCTTTTGGCAGCCCTTCCAGTGGGTGCTGCCAGTAAAACCTTAGCTCCCAGCTTTTCAAAAACTTTGATGATGGCTAGGGTAGTGGTAGTTTTACCTGTGCCGGGCCCCCCCGTCAAAACCATAAATTTAGAATCAGCTGCCGCCTGCACTGCCTCCAATTGGACCTGGTCATAGCTGACTTTGTTTTCCCGCTCCACTTGGTTAATTATGGGAGTAATATCTTTTCCGGCAAATCTGTTAGGCTGCCTGACAACTTCTTTAATCTTTCTTGCTACCCCCAGTTCACTGTAATAGAGGGGGGGTAGGTAAAGCGCGCTGTCTTCAGCCACAATCAGGGACTTCTCCCCTATCATCCTGTCAATGGCTGGTTCCAAGTGATTCCGTTCCACCTCCAGCATGCCCATGGACTCCACCACCAGTTCTTCCCTGACAGCATAACAATGTCCATCCCCCGACAGTTCATTTAGCACGTAGGCAAGTCCTGCCCGGCACCGTTCATAGGAAGTTTGGTCATAACCCATTTGTCGGGCAATCTTGTCAGCAGTCTTAAAGCCTATTCCCCAGATATCTTCTGCCAGCCGGTAAGGATTGTCCCTAACCACCTCAATGCTGTTGTCACCGTAAGTCTTATAAATTTTAACTCCAAAGGCGGTGGAAACACCTTGACTCTGCAGAAAGAGCATCACATTCTTAATTTCCTTTTGCTCCTGCCAGGCTTTTTTTATCATCTCTACTCTTTTACGCCCGATCCCCTCTACTTCCACCAGCTTATCAGGAGCTTCCTCGATAATCTCCAAGGTCTTTTCTTTAAATACCTTGACAATCCTCCTGGCATTAACTGGACCAACTCCTTTAATTAGGCCGCTCCCCAAGTATTTTTCTATCCCGGCGATGGTAGCAGGGACTTCCTCGGTATAGTTCTCAACCAGGAGCTGTTTGCCATACTTGGCGTCATGTTTCCAATTGCCGACCACACTGATTACTGAACCTACCCTGACAGCCGCCATATTGCCCACCAGAGTAACCAGATCAGGAAAGCCTTTGGATTTTATTTTAATGATGCTAAATCCATTTTCCTCATTATTAAAGGTAATCCGCTCCACTATTCCACTAAGCTTCTCCACCATATCCCCCACCCACAAAAGAAGTATTGTTTCGCAACATAACTAGAAATCACTCTGGACACTCCGCATTATTTCGCATATACTTTAATTACAATACTCCGCAAATGAAAGAAGGCGTATAAAATGAGCAAATCACCGGAGCAGTTAACTAACCTTGATGAAAAAATAAAAGTTCAGTTCCTGCCTTATTTGAACATTAGTTTGCCTTTAGCTCATATTTTAAGCAATCCACGCCGGAAGACTGCCAAACTAATAAAGAAGGCAAATAGAGGGTTTTAAAGCCATAGGCTTTGCATCCCCGAGGGAATTTTTTGTCCCAAGTGATATAAAAGTACTTACACTTCAGGCAGTTAATCCGCTCATTTTCTCCACTCATCCCTTATCTCCTCAACGGTTTCTGCAGGTAATAGTCAGTAATAAATTATTAGCCCCGATGACGGGCAAAACGGCGTTTTAGCATATTCTTCATTAGCTCTGTTTCTTCCATTTTCAGAATAAAGCTTGTTAGTCCAAAATATATCAGGACAGCTATTCCTATCCCTATGGACACCTGAATTAGCTGGTTTATTTTCATTGAAACATCCAGCAGTTGCTCCAGATAGATAGACACCCCATGTGCAGCTAAACCCATCACTAAAGTTGCCATACCCGATTTTAAAAATGAATTGACCAATTTACCGCCGCCTATTGACCCCATTTTCTTTCGTAAAAAAAAGAGCAATGCCATCATACTGTAAATCCCGGCAATTGAATAAGCCAGCGCCAAGCCGCCGTGAGCCAAGTACTTAATTAATAATAGGTTTAACCCAAAATTCAAGGCAATTGTGGTCATGGCTATTTTTACCGGAGTAGCAGTGTCCTCCAAGGCATAAAAGGTTCGATTCAGCACTTGATTGACGGAATAAGCAGTAATCCCAAAACCATAAAAAAACAAGGCGTAAGCCGTTGACAAGGTAGCTTCCAGAGAAAAATTACCCCATTGAAACAATAGCCTGACGATTGGTATACCAAGAACCATTAACCCTACTGCTGCCGGCAAGGTTACAAACACCACCGTCCTGATCCCTAAGTTCATGGTATTTTTAAAGGTATCTACCTCTTTTCTGGCTGCTTGTTCCGTCAGGGTTGGGAAAACTGCTATTGCAATGGCTACGGCAAAAATCCCGATGGGTAGCTGCATAATCCGCTGGGCTGCCCGGAGGGCTGATACCAGGCCTTCAGGCAAAGTGGAGGCTAAGTTTTGGTTGACAATTAAATTAATCTGAGATACCGCCAGTCCGATCAACATCGGTGCCATCAGCAGGGCTACTTTTTTTACCCCTGGGTGGCGCCAGTTAAAGCTAAAGGTGTACTTCCACCCCAAGCGCAGTACCGCAGGAAGCTGAATGGAAAAATTTAAAACAGCTCCGATAACTACTCCAATGGCAAATCCAACTATGCCGAACCTATTAACTAGCAACAAACCGACGACGATTATCCCCGCATTATACATTACCCCGGCAATGGCAGGGGCAGTAAACTTCTTATAAGAGTTTAAGATTCCCACCATAATACCTGCCAAACTGATAAAAAAAGCCTGGGCAAACATAATCCTGGCCATTTTAATGGTCAAGGCCATGGTTTCCGGTTCTCCCCGAAAGCCAATAGCCACTAAGGGAATTAAATATGGGGTAAAGATTAATCCCAGTCCAATTCCCACTAATAAAAAAACAACAACTATATTAAAAATGATGCTGGCGACTTCCCATCCTTCATCCTGCCTGCCGGTGGCAATGTAGTTGGTAAAGACGGGGATAAAAGCAGCACTAAAGGCCCCACCCATCAATAAGAGGGATAAAAAATCAGGGATGGCAAAAGCAGCATAATACGCATCCGTGGCCCTATTCATATCAAATTTTGAATAAATCACCACATCCCGGGCATAGCCTAAAATCCGGGAAAAAAGCATGGCAATCATAATTATTCCCGCTGCTTTAGCTACCGAGTTTCCTTTTCCCTCTCCCATATCTTTCTCTCCCCACTAGTATGTCACTTTTCTCCTTCTGACTACTGACTCCTGACTCCTGATTACTAACTCCTGAATAATTACAATATATCATTAGTTGACATATATTGCATTTATTTTTTACCTGGCAAGCTGCACCAGGGATTCCATTACCAAGGTCATAATAATGACCAATCCGAAGACCATTAAAAAGCTTGTCCATAAAAATATTTTAAAGTATCCCGTTAATGTTTTTACAAGTCCTCTCAATGTTTTTTTCACCTCCTGGATATCATATATATTTACAATGTTGCCAGTTTCAGTGCAATTTAAACCATATATAGAATAACTGAAATATCTGCTGCCCCAATAGAAAATTGGTTCACAAAAAAAAGAACTCACCTATGCAGTCAGGCAAGTTCTAATATTTGCTAATAATTTTATAAATTTTTCTGCTGTTGTTGAATTTCTAATAGTATGCGGGCAATTACATCCGCTAGCATTTCTGCTGAGCGTATTGCTTCTGCCAGAGAATTTTCCGCACTTCCCATTTCCACTAGAATAGCTTTGGGATGAAGATGCTGGTTGTAACGCCCATCCTGTTGGCGAACGCCCCGGGATAGACCGGGATACATTTCATTCATTTTCTTTTCCAGACTGGTAACAAAAGCTAAATTTTGCCTCCATCTGGGATGAGTCTGGCGAGCATCATTGCCCACAATAAACAGTATTTTTGCTGCTTGCTGGCCGTTAATAGCTACTGTGGTTTGAGCCCGGGTGGGTTGATAATCCCGGTGTACATCTATCACTATTTCTACGCTGGGATGCTTTTTCAAAATCTCTTCCACAGTTTTTAAAGAATTAGCATATGACAATGCGTAGCTGGGATAATCGTGAATCTTTTCCGATCGCACAGTGGGAATACCATGTTTTTCTTCTAATGCTTTTGCTAGCATCTCCGCTACTTTGACCACTCCACCGTTAATACCATCAATTCTTGGTACCCCGTCTTCTGGAGTATAGGTTTCCCCATTATGGGAGTTATAGATGGCCACCAAAGACTCCCCATTACTCCTGATTGCCGGCCTTACTAAACTATCATTTTGCTCCCTTTCCTCTGTTTCTTCCCGGGGTATCATATCATCCACCGTGTAGTCCCGTTCAAAAAAAATAATTTCTTCCTGGGTTAAAGGCTTATCCCGGATAGCACCCGCTAATTGCAGATAGCTCATTTGGGAATTCAGCAGTGCTTTGGGATCTCCTAACCCAGTCATGGAAAATGAGCTAAGGGCCTGTTGAATTAGTTCCCCCGGACTGTCAATGTCTGACACATCTTTTACTTCGTACTGGGCCAGCCCTGGTAAGCCTTGAATGAGCAACTCCTTCCCCAGATTATCCAGATCCAATAAATAAGCAAGTCTTTCCCAATTAACACTAGCCTTGTTGCTGACAAATCCTACTGCAGCAATCAGGCTGGCTGAAATTAGTCCTACCATAAGCACTATCCCTAGCTTTTTGATAACTTTATATATATTAACGTGCATTAATTTCATCTCCAATTCTTTTAGCCTTGTCCCTATGTTTTCCTTGCCTAGTGTTGTCCTTATGGCAAAAATACATAATTATTTATATGAGGTCATTAAAAAAAGTAGAACAAAAAAATCCCAGGATACCTTCCGGCATTCTGGGATTTCTAATGCTTTTTTTTGCTAAATAATTAAAACCTTATACCTTACTTTAACGTCACTACCGTAGTTCAGTGGGTACAAAGGCATCAATTACTCCAATGGCCAAGGCAGCTAATAGGGCACCGATGATGCCCACCTGGATAAACGCCGGTACAATGAACTGAGCTAGGTAAATAACTGCTGCAGACACTACAAATCCAACGATTCCTCTGTTTTGTGGAGAAATTTTCTTGCCTAACAAGCTTTCCACAATATAGCCCAATACCGCAATAACTACTGCTGCAATTAACGCACCGCCAAAACCAGCAACATTAATTCCTGGAATTATAAAGCTTATTACCAACAATACCAGGGCAGACACTATAAACCTTACAATTAGACCTATCACAGTAATCCTCCTCTTTAATTATTTTCTCACATCCATATAATTACCATTTAATTTTATCTTTATACTAACTTTTCTTCTTATTGCATTTCCTAATTATTCATGATACAATGGTAATTGCTGAATTTAATTACCGTTAAATAAAGAGGTATTCATAAAAACTTTTTCTATGAAGGAGGTGACCGTGATGGCCAATATTAAGTCAGCTTTAAAACGGGCTCGGTTGGCTACAGAGCGCAACTTAAAAAACTCTGCTGCCAAATCTGCCTTAAAAACCGCTATGAAGAGATTTGAAGATGCTGTGGTCAATGCTGGCGCGGACACAGTAGCTAACGCATATAAGACTTTAATCAAAAAGCTGGATAGAGCTGTTGGTAAAGGTCTGCTTCATAAAAATGCCGCTGCCCGCAGAAAATCAAAATTCACCAAGCAGTATAATGAGTTTCATAACAAAGTCAGCTAATGGATGAATTATTTTCTTGTCAAGCAACAGCATGCTACTACTTAATAAAATAATCCATGAACAAAAGCACTTCGTGCCCTTCGGCCAACGCAGTGCTTTTTGTTATTTCCTGGATAACCACAGCACCACTTCCTCGTGGTGCAACTCACCCTGGGTGTTTTGCTGTCAGAAAGCTTTTCCCTATGGCCTTGCCAACTGGTAAATCACCAGCTCTACAGCTATTACTGGGTCCTTTTGGCCGGTCTTAATTTTCCAGTCCGCATCTTTAATTACCTTTAACGCCTCCTGCAGCTGCTGCTGACTAAAATGACGCTGCTGGAGCAACAGTTTTTTAGCCACAAAATTAGCTACCTTCAGCTCCCTCCCTAAACCGGCAGCATCAATCCGGGACCTGTCCACCAATAATTTTGTCCTTAACAGCTGTCGAAAGGCTCTTCCCAACAGAGCTAAAATTTTTACCGGATATTCCCCCACAGCAATCATTTCCTTAAATAGCACCACTGCCCCAGCAACCTTTTTTTCCGTTACCAGATCAGTTATTTTAAAAACATTTAGGCTGACAGAAATGCTGGCAGTATCTTCAATTTGTTCAGCCCTAATTTCCACTCCTGAAGAATATAGGGCAGCCTTCTCCACCTCTTGCTCTAGTAGCAGCAAATTTTCCCCTGCTGCCAATAATAATAGCTCCACTGCCTGAGGCTCAATTCTCTTCCCCCTCAGCTTAGCCTGCTTTTCCACCCACCCGGATAAGTAGGCATGGTTAGGACGGTTTAGGTAAATAATTTCACCTTTTTCCTTAATTAGTTTCACTACTTTTCGCCGAGCATCAATTTTTCTAGTTACTAAAACCAGGCAAGTGCCAGGATTTTCTCTGTTCAGGTAGGCGATTAATTCCTCCTCACCCACTTCGGCGTTATCATTAAATAGATTCTGGCTTTTTGCCACCACCAGCCTTTTTTCACAAAATACGGGCAATTGATCTGCACTGCTTACCAATTGGTAAAAGTCCACCGGGTCAGTAAAAAAATCATAATTAAAGTCCCTGCTTTCTTCCGGCAGAATAAAATCCCGCAGTTTTTTTACCGCCAGATCCTTAAGGTAATCCTCCTCACCATGGATCAGGTAGATTCTGCTGATAACGCCTCTTTTAATACTGTTTTCCAGCTTAATAAAGTCCTCCACTGTCCTCACTCCCGGTTGTTCAGATAACTCCATTGTACCACAACCTCTAAGTCACCTGGTACTAATAATCTTGACCTTATTCCCATCAGTGGTGATAACTATTCCTCCGTCCAGGTCTGTCCGGTAGATCAAGACACCCCTCTCCCCCAGATGGTTAATTAGGTTCTCACTGGGATGACCAAAGGTATTTTTCCCCACGCAAATCACCCCTGCTCCAGGGTTTACCCGCTCCAAAAATTCCGGAACCAAGCCGGTGCTGCTACCGTGATGAGCTACCTTGTAGACAGTGCTACTTAGGTCAAGTTCACTGGCTAGCAAGTCTGCTATGGCCGCCTGCTCAATATCCCCGGTGAAAAGCATGGAAAATTGCCCATAACTCAGCTTAAAAACCACTGAGTTATCATTCAACTGGGAGGTGCTTTGGATAACAGGATTACCGGGATGCAGTACTTTCAACTCAACCCGGGGGTCCAGGTTGATTAACTGCCCTCTCTCTGCGTAAATAATAGGGATATCCTTTTTATCCAGGAGCTCTAGAAATTTTTCATAGGTATTACTGGTGGCGGGAACAGGAGAAAGGAGGGCTTTACCCACCGGAAGTTCCTGCACCACCGGTATCAGACCGGCCACATGATCGTAGTGACCGTGGGTATTCACCAATAGTTCAATCTTTTTGATACCTTGGCGCTGTAGATATGGCAAAACTACTTTCTCCCCCACATCATAGCCACTTGAACCAGGCCTAACAGGTATTCCTCCCCCATCAATGAGCAGATTTCGCCCATTAGGCAAGGTAACAACTATGGCATCCCCTTGACCTACATCCAGGACGGTAACTGTCAGTTGGTCAGCTGGACTAGGGAAATTCCAAGCTGCAAGTGTCAGCGCCAGCAGTGCCACCCCCGCCAGCTTGCTAAACCTAGGGTACTGCCACCTGAGCCAGGGCCTAGTCAACCTTTCCAGATCACCCTTTAGCCAACCGGCAAGATAGATCACAGCAGCATAGTACAAGCCAATGGCAAAGAGGGAAGGAGTTTTTACTATAGTAAATGCTCCCGGTAAGCGGACCATTAATTCCAGCAGTTCTGTTAAAAAATACAACCCTCCTCCCACAGCAATTAATAATATTTCCCCTAGAGGGGGTAAAACTACACCCACTGGAAAAATCACCAGCCCGGTTAAGACTGCCCCTCCCGCCAGCCAGAGAGAAATAACATTTGCCGCAATCCCCAGTAAACTAACCAGGTTAAAGTAGTAGGCCAAAAGAGGCAGGACGGCAATCTGGGCAGCCACCGGAACTATCAGCATATTTTTCCACCATGCCTGACGAAATTGCCTGCCATCATCAGAATAATGATTATCCCAGGCAAATGAACCGGACATCAAGCGTTGCAAAGCTGGGTAGAAAAACACTATCCCCCAAGCGGCAGTAAAGGACAATTGGAAACCGACCTGCCACAGGTAAAAGGGATTAACTAAGGTGAGCAAAAAGGCAGCCAGGGCAAAAGCAGTATAGAAGTCCTTTCGGCGCTGCCAGGCCATGGCCACTGTACCTATCAGGCCCATAATAGCTGCCCGCAGGGCAGAAACGGAAAAGTCTGCCATGGCTGCGTAAAAGCCAAGAAGAATCGTCATCAATATCACTAGCATAATCGGCGGGTACCTGCTCATTTTCAGTCTTCCAGCAAGCCACAGGCCGGTTACCAGCACAAATCCCATATGCAGCCCTGACACTGCAAATAAGTGCATTAGACCTGCTTTGGCAAACAAGTCTTTATCCTCTTCCGTCAAACCCTCTCGCCAGCCGAAAGTCATGGCTGCCAGGATGCTTCCTTCTCGGCCGGGCAAGTGCTTTCTAAACAGCTCAATACTCTTTTCCTTGTAGTCGGCAGCCAAGCTAAGGGGGGAAAACTTTGACCCAGCCGCCAGGATAACCGGTTCCCCAGCTAGGATAACCTGGGAATAAATGCGCTGATTAGCCAGGTACTGACTGTAGTCAAACTCTCCCGGGTTTCTGGCCCCTGACGGCACTCGTACCTGACCCCTTAGCCCCACCTGACCACCATAAGGAATCTCCAGTTTATGAAGGTTATTATCCCGATAGATGATAACCTCAGTTAACTCATTAACTTTCTGCACCATTCCATTTTCTTTCAATCCCTCTACCCGCACTAAAAATACCTGCCTGTTTGGGTAGCTTTTCACTGGAGAAGCAACCTGCCCAATTAGTTCCACCTGCTGTCCTTGCCACCTAGACAAGACGGGGTTTTCACTTAATTTAAAAGTAGTGCTCCAGAAGGCTCCTGCCGCTAGGCTAAGGACTAACAACAATGTAAAAGGGGCAATAAACTTATTTCTCCGGTACAGCCACTGAGCAATGGTTAAAATCAAGGCCAAGCCAAAGCCTGTCCCCAGGGATAATAAGGGCATATCATTGGCCAGTCCGGCAGCTACCCCTGCCAGCCACCCACCAATTATCCAAACCAAACTATTCATAATTTAGCGCACCATGATTAAATCTTTCAGACTTTCATATATTTTCGGCCCTATCCCACTAACTTTGGTCAAATCCTGGGTCGACTGAAAATGGCCATTAGCTATCCGATGGTCTACAATTCGCTTGGCCAGCACCGGCCCTATCCCGGGGAGCCGATCAGCCAGTTCTTTTTCACCGGCGGTATTAATATTTACTCTATCTGTCTGCCCGACAGGACCTTGAGCTAAGGCAGGATATTCAACTCCCCCTGACCAGGCAGCTGCTGCAGCCTCAGTTTCTATCTCTCCCTGCCTGGGAACAGTAATTTTCCCTCCATCCATCACAATCTGAGCTAAATTAAGCACATCTAGGTGCGCTTCTTCTGTGGGCCCGGCCAGCATTACTCCGTCATAAACCCGGTCACCCTCCAGCAGCTGATAAAGTCCTGGTGCTTTTACTTCCCCCACCACATGCACCTTGATTATTTTTCTTTCCATTTCACCCTTCTGATCAATTCTCGTTTCCTGGGCTAAGATTTTCTCTTTGTTATCGTAACCTGTGCTGATTCCGCTAGCAGAATTAGTTAAATCAATAATGACACCTTCAATGTTAGCCCTGGCTTGCCCATAGCGAAAACCACCATAAAATACTACTATCAAGAGTATCATAATAATGGCTGCTACTTGATTTCTAGATATACCCATCTGTTAATTCACTCCTCTATTGCCACTTTCATCTATTATTTGACATATATAGACAAATTCCTGCTATTTTACTGTGAAGAGATGCTTATAATAAAACCCGCTGCTCCTTTGTAGGAGTACGGGTTTTAAAAGTTTTTGTCATGTCACTACTATTTTATTCTTCTAATACTGGCGGCTTCCATTTCCAAGACATCAAGTTTCGTCTCGATCCGTTCTAATTTCTCCTGGGTGCGGGTATCGGCATCAAACAGAATACCTACTTTGTCATGGATAATTTCTTCGATTTTTAAAATAGTTGTTTGCAATCCTTGAACATCTGACCTAAGCTCTTCTTGTCCTTCTTGTAGATTTGCTTGTCCTTCTTGTAGATTTGCTTGTCCTTCTTGTAGCTTTGCTTGTCCTTCTTGTAGCTTTGATTGTCCTTCTTGTAGCTTTGCTTGTCCCTCTTGTAGCTTTGATTGCCATGTTTCTAGATTACCTAATTTCAACAAGATAGCTTCTAGTAAATCCCTGTCGGTCATGTGATCACCCCAATTTGACTTTTTTAAAAAAAAATAAAATAATCAAAAATTATATTAGTAATCTGATGAACTTAGCTTAATATTAGCACATTATATTTTTATTGCAATACCCAATACCATAATTTGAGAGTTTATGAAAAAAAGAGACTGGTTTCAGAGTGCAAAACCAATCCCTCTTGTTGTATTTAATAATGATTTAGCCAACCACCAGATTAGCCAGCTTGCCTGGAACAATAATGGCTTTTTTCAGCTCCTTATCCCTCAATAGATCTTTTACCTTATCATTAGCCAATACTTCCTGCTCCAGTTCTTCTTGACTCAGCCCGGCAGCCACAGTTAGTTTCTCCTTGACTTTACCATTAATTTGAATGACGATGGTCACTTCATCCTGCACCAAAGCTTCTCTTCGATATTCTGGCCAGGCCGCCCGGTGCACACTCTCTTCCTGCCCAGTGGCCTCCCATAGCTCTTCTGCAACATGGGGAGCAAAAGGGGCTAGGAGAACTATCACAGTGCTAATAGCCTCCTTCACCACCGCCAGATTGTATTCCCTTGGTTCTACTTTGTCCTTATAATGGTATAATCCGTTTACCAATTCCATAATAGCACTAATGGCCGTATTAAAGTTAAACCTGGTGGCAATATCATCCGTCACCCGCTTAGTGGTATGGTGGTTCAAACGGTATAGCTCCTTATCCTTGCCTAAAAGCTTGGTCACATCTACTTCACTGGTTTCAATAGGTAAGTCGTTGATAAAATAGTAGACAATCCGCCAAACTCGGTTTAAGAATCGGTAACAGCCTTCTACCCCCTGATCGCTCCATTCCAGATCCCGTTCCGGTGGAGCGGCAAACAGGATAAACAACCTGGCAGTATCTGCTCCGTATTTGGCTATAATCTCTTCAGG
>Ga0208490_100842_pt1 | contig 14722 bp, 6 predicted proteins | sample SubbioAug_CSWold_FD_184818 | JGI IMG/M metagenome (GOLD analysis project Ga0208490, IMG submission 184818) | Serpentinite rock and fluid subsurface biosphere microbial communities from McLaughlin Reserve, California, USA - CR11Aug_CSWold (SPAdes) | ecosystem: Environmental > Terrestrial > Deep...
ACCGCATTTTAATTCAATCAAATGGAGCGTCTGTCCGTCCTTGTCTATACCCCACATATCAATTGCGCTTGCTCCGCGAGAAAACACAGCGTTATTTCTTGTGATTGTATCAATAAATACTCCCGTCGGCAGTTGATTGAAAAGCTTATTCTCATCTATATTCCAGCGTTTCGAGAGCAGTTCTTTACCCTCGTGAAATACAAACCAAGACTCAATTTGCCGTTCCATCTTTTTAGTTTCAATAACATCTTCTCTTTCCCGAAGAGAATGGTTAAGTAAAAATGTATTTGATGTGATCCATTGTATAAAATCAAAGATGGTCTCCCTCTTGCTCTCATCTATGAAAAACCATGCCGGGAAGATTCTTGACATGCTGTAAACCCTGTATAGAAAGCGGTTATAGTGGCAAGCCTCGGAGCAACCATATTTATACATCAAATCTTTTCGTGCCGCAAAGTCAAGCACTACATAATCTATCTCAGCAGATAGCCAATACTTTAATATGAGAACCCAACCCTCAAAAGCTACGCTGTCGTTTTGCATATCCTGAGCGGCATTTTTTATGAATACATTCAGAACTCGATTCTTAACAGTGAAGTCAATATCTCTTGGCAAATTAGCCCCCGATACCCTGCTACGCTCCTTCAGCTGTCTGACTATTTCATCTTTGCCGATGATAAGGGAATACTGTTCTTCGGCGTTTAACAGGTGAGCAGCATATCCACTGAAAACATCGCCGACATCATAATGCTCTCCATCAAAAACAGTCATGATATCTTTGTATGCCTTTATCGCATTTGAAGCAAGCACTAACTGTTGAAATGCATTGGCATTATCTTTGCGACTTATTGCATTCTTTGCGGTGTCAATAATGTTAATCAAGTCGTGCGCCCAAATAGCATATCTGGAACGGAGCAAGTTTCCACAGGCCTCGTCCTTAACCGCTCTCTCCAATCTGCGCAATACCATTCCTTCAGACCCGCCTTCTTTGAAAATATTGTTTTCAAAACCGGCGCTCAGCTTATTCTCATAGAATTCCAGTATTTTATTTATGTACTCAAAATTGCGATCCATAAACCATCACCTCACATTCTTAATAACATATCCAATACACTGGAAATCGTCAATGTGGGCTATCATTTTTATTCTAACATCTAACCTGACCACGCAACCTTGCCAAATTCAAAATACATCTAAATCGTCCACTCGCAAACGCCCAACATCTAAACTGACCACTCGCCAAGCACTGACATCTAAATCGCTCTGTCACGTTCAAAAATAGCCTTTTCGATATGTTCCCACGAAGCGAAAAATACACATTTTTCACACTCTGATTTCAAACACAAAAACACACGAATGGCTTATATTCAGGGCTTTCTACACCCCTACTCTTTCTTCCTTGACATCAATACTATCGTCTCAACATGGCACGATAGGCTCACCTTGATGTCTTGACTGTAATTTATTATTTTTCCGTTCTCGGGAATAGGTCGATAATGGTTTTATTGGAATTATCCGTTCTCGGGAATATGTCCAAAGTATTTTTTAAGCTTTTATCAGTTCTCGGAAACAAGTCAATATAGTTAGTATGACATGTTCATCATTTAACGATTGTACCTTTGCACACTCTACCCGATTCAAATAGCTGATTTGATTTTGTTGTAAACATCGCATATAGCCGAGACGACAAATTCCACTTCTTCTAAGGTGTTATACTTTCCATATGAAATGCGAATTGCCGACTTCGCTTGTTCCTCTGAAAGCCCCAACGCGAGCAACACATGAGACGAGACATCTTTACCGGAATTACAAGCGGAACTTGTAGAAACGCAAACGCCTTTCATATCGAGAATGTTCATAAGTGATTCACCTGACACACCATCAAACCTGAGGTTCACCGTTCCCGGCAGACGGTTCTCTACATCACCGTTTATTCTTACGGAAGGAATAACCTTATGAATTCCCCGCACAGTATTGTCAACCAGTGCTTTCAACCGTGTCGCTGTGTTTTGCATCTCAGCCACACTTTCCTCAAGCGCATAACCCAATGCGACTATTCCAGCTACATTTTCCGTTCCGGCACGAGAACCGTGCTCTTGTTCTCCTCCGAATATCACCGCTGGCAACTTAAGCCCTGAACGCTTATAAAGAAATCCTGTCGCTTTTGCACCGTTGAACTTATGGGCCGAAGCCGACAAGAAATCAACTTGTAGTTCATTGACGTTTACAGGAATATGCCCAACAGCCTGAACTGCATCTGTATGAAAGAGAATACCTTTTTTATGAAGGTAGTAACCTATTTCAGCCACCGGCTGAACGGTTCCGATCTCGTTATTTACTAGCATTATTGAAACAAGCCTCGTGTTCGGCTTGATTGCCTTCTTAACATCTACAAGCGAGACACGCCCTTTTCCATCCACGGGCAGATAAGTAACTCTTATACCCTTGCTTTCAAGAGCGTAGCAAGCATTCAAAACGGAATGGTGTTCAATAGACGAGGTAATAATGTGAATAGCCTCGTTATCGAATAGATCCGAGACACCCCGCAACACCCAACTATTCGCTTCCGATCCTCCAGACGTAAAAGTGATTTCAGCCGCTTCCGCACCGATAAGCGTTGCTACTTGGTGTCTAGCATACTCAATGGCACGTTTCGCCTTAGACCCAAGCAAATACTGACTGGAGGCATTACCGTATTGCTCCCGCAGAAACGGGAGCATTTTTTCAAAAGCCGTATCAGATATCCTTGTCGTAGCTGCATTATCGGCGTAAATCACACGCTCACTCCTTTCAAAACAATTCACAGCCTTGCGCCTTGAACTCTTCGACCTTTTCCAACAGAAATTCAGCATCCACTTCAAGGTGCTCGGCAAGACAGTCAAGGCAGTAATAGGTCTTGGCATTTTTACTCAGCAGTTTTTTCGTAAGACCTACATCATTTTTGCTCAGATTTTCTTTGCCACAGACATAACAAACTTTATTGTTCATACCGTTACCCCTCCTGCGTGTCGTAATCAGCTCTAACGCTAAACGCAGGTATGTCTTTTCCTCTGTATTCTTCGTCAAGAACGCCAAGTTGGTACTTTATGGTGTCCCTCATTTTTCGTGCTCTGTCAAGACAATAGCGTTTAAACTCACGCACTGTAATGTCGCCTGGCTCACGCACGTTGGGGAAGAGTAACTTCAAGTAAGCCGTAGCAATTCGCTTCACCGCTTCGGTATCCCGAGTGTCTGCAGCTTCAGGGACTTCGATAAGTTCATCCACAACGGCGCGGTAACTCATATCATCACGAAGTTCATGGAGCATTGAACAGAAATACTCTGAATTGAGTGCCCAGCCTGAAATTTTTAGGTCGTCATTCATGCGCGGAATGTTCCAACCCTTAATAAAACCGTGGAAACGCTCAATCAATGCTGATTCATGGAATACGGCAGGCAACTCTTCAAACATATTACTATAACCATCAGCATCCATTGTTTCTTTCTTTATGTTTCCGCATAGGATAACACCTGCATCTGCAGTTCCCTCATAGTTTCCAACTGTAAAAATGCCAGATTCGAGGTACCCCTTTAGGGCTGCTCTCATCTCATCCACATCGGTGAATGAGATAGTCTGCACCTCGTCAAGCGTTATAAAATCATTTCCCGAAACAAGACCCTCAGTACGTTTTGAGATGTCATAGAACATCTTTGCTCGGCTCATAACCCCACCGCTTGAAAGCCACCCGAAACGGCTGACGCGACCAAACAGGTAGGACTTGCCTGTCCCCTTGGGAGCAAGTTCAATCAGGTTCAGGCGCTTTTCTACGAATGGAAGCAATCGAGTCAGCATTGTCAATTTCTTTTCTTCATCGCCGAGATAGCCGCTCGCATTATAATCCACTGCGCCTAACAAAACATCAATCCATTCCGACGTACTGAACTCCCTGCGTGCATCTTTGTAGTAGTCAATGTCAATCGTGTATGGGCAGAAGGATTTGAAGGATGTTAGCTTAATTTTTCCTCTGTTTGCGCCTTTTGCCTTGTTCCGCGAAAACTCCAAATCGTAATCATCGGGAGGTCTGTAACCAATTTCTACCATACCCCAAGTCTCCCGACCGCGGACCAAATCATCTTTACAAGAATCCCACACATGATCCTCAATGATGGTGTCTTTGCTTGCCAGTCCAAAGTCAGGGAGCGCAAAAGATACCTCGCCTGTCTTTATATCAATATCTACCGAGACCTTAGCAAGAAATTTCACTCGTTCGTTCTCGATGATTACTCTATTTTTAATAGCTGTCCAATCATCCTTACGCGGCAAGTAAGTGCGCACGAACCGCACTAACTCTTCAGGGTCAAAGACGCCGTTTTCATCCTCAAACTTCTTCAGAAGCCAGTCGCGCATAAATGATGGAAGGCTTAATGCAGAAAAGAAGTTACTTTTCTTAAGGTCTTTGTATACGACCATATCGTCAAAGCAGTTCCTCAACTTATCAATCATTAAAAGCACCTCCTAAAATAGGTCGTCAAAATCATTGTTGACCCTGCCGCTCTTGCCCTGCGCTTTAATCAGTATTTTTCCGACTAAATCATCTCCCTCATATACGTCAGCGGGATATTCACCTGCGCGTTTTATATCAGGCAGGGCTACCTTGTAGTGGTTGTCGTCAACTTTAACCGAAGGATAACGTATGCCTTTTAAAACGACGCAAACGTCCTTCAATGCGGTATTTGAGAACAGTGTAATTACTGTTCCAGAACGAAAATCAACTGTTACGCTCTTTTCTACCAGTGAGACGGTTATGCTACCGTTTTTCAAGGTCAACTCTATTACAGGCACAACGACCTCTTCAAGAGAAGCTCCACCGTGAACCTCGACATTGGCTGCACGACTTCCTTTAAATCTCCCATAGTCCGCAAGCACAAGATATCCATTCTCTTGAGCAGCAAACGGTAAATCATATGGTTCAAACAATTTGCAGCATCGACCGGAATGTTCGCCTTTTGTGTCCGTTTCATACTTTTCCTCTTTGCGGCGCAAAACGGCAAGACGGCTCGCTCCATGGTCGCTGACTATAAAGAAACGTTTGTAGTGCCTCAAGGCAAGTGCAGTAGCCGCTTTATCTACCACTTTTGCAATAATGTCAAGCTCCTTTGCTAGGTGGATAGGCAATTCGTTGTTCTCAAAGTTATAGCCGCCTGTGTCGCTATGCTTTACTTCATCAAGTTCATCACTTTTTTCTTTTCTGCTTCCTTTCCAGTCATCAAAGAACCCACGATTAATTGACGTTATCGTAGGAAGCTCCGCACGTGCGATCTTTATGGAAACAGATAAGCCACGGGCACGAACCAAATCACATATGAACGCCAAATACTCAACTCCAAGGGCATCAAGCCAAAACAGATAGGCATCCTCTTTGTTAAGTCCATCGATTATTTCGTTTCGAGCCGGCAAACGGTTAAATCTGCGGTTATGTGCGAAATTGTCGACTTTCGCTAAAAAATCATCTTCGAGTCTGTTAGTAACCTTCTGTCGTTTATATGCCTCGAAGTAATCAGTAAGTAACATGGACAATTCACCGCAGTTAAACACATACTGTTTCAAGTAAGCTGACAGGGCAGGATATATTTCAGCAAGTTGTGAATGAATCCCGTTTTTAGTAACCCACGCAATAATTTCTTCACGTTCGGTCTTGGTGTTGTCAGTTAATCTGTAGATGCTTTCCTTCGTGTCTTTTCGATTATTAACAACGAAATCAGCTATATCTGATTCAGGAAATTTTGCTACAAGCACTTTCCTTTCCAAATAAAACGCATTGAAGCGTTTGTCCGTATGTGGCACATCTATAATCGCATTCAACACATTAACCTTGAAGTCATCAAACCGAGATGTGTTTTCCAATACAAAACGCAAGTAGCTGTTTGACATCGTGGGAACCTTTGTTTTCAGTGCAATAAAGTACAACCAATTCCTGTACTCGATCCCAGCAATACGACCATAAATATCTGCTTCAAGACCATCTCCAAAGCCATTTTCTTCAAGCACGTCTTCAAATGACCCGCCTTTTTGATTCAGTTCAGTAAGCAATTGCACCCACTGCTTTTCGTTGCCGCACGAACGAGGCAAATTAAAACTGGGGCAGGTAAAGCGAATACCTTCATAAGCATCGGATATCTTGTGGACTGTGAATAAGGCATTATCAATACTAACTGCCGTATTTACTACAATATTTCCGCACTCCCCATTTTCAAGCCTTATAAGGAGAGCCTTCATTCCTGATGTAACAGATAAACCGACCGTAGGAGCGGTGAGTGTGATAGATATATCACAGATGGCCTTATTCACAGTGTTAAAACGGCGTTCATCAAAACGCGGATCGGTTTGCAGCCCCTTCACTTGTGTGGTTACTCCACGCAGAAGCAAAACTGCTTTAGCCGTCCCTAGATTCAGCTCTTTTAGTTGCAATAAGACGCTTGCCGCTTCGCCGTTTCCTTGAAGTGCGAGGTACTCGCCAAGTCCGATAACGGCCATCTTCTTACCGCTTGCGTTTACATCAGCTGTCTTAAGCTGTTCTATCATCCCGTCAATGTCAGGCAACTTATCATCATTTCGGCAATAATCGCTTACTTTGATGATGTTAAGACCCAGTTCGGACAATTTCCCCTTAATATCACGATACTCGTCGTCACCAATGAAAAGGAAATATGGTGTTCTTACGTTGGAGGACAGATATTTGCTTACCTTATCAATTGACATTTTTAATCCCCTCCACTCGTAATTATCTCTATCCCGACGGTCATATTTTCCTTAACAAGGCGCTTCAGATACAGTTTAAGTTGTGCGTCATCCATCTGGTCGATTTTAGACACAGCTTTATCGCTGCCACCTGCGTTATATTCAGCTTCAGCAAGCTGCTTAACTTTGTTTTCTACACTTGGGTTGCCGTGCCAGTTGTAGGTGTCAACAGTTAATCGTTCAAGGGCATCACGAACTTTGTCCGGTTTTGGAAGCAAGGAGCGATACTCGCCTATTATTCCTCTCACAAACGCTTCATTACGCTTATTCTCATCTAACAAAATCTCAAACAGGCTCGTCGATTCAAGAAAAGCTATCGCGGCTTTTATTTCTGCATCAGTCGCCCAACTTCTATTCAATGTTTCAAACGTCTTTTTAGCCGTCTCGAATTCTTTTTCACCTACACAGCAGAGGATAGGGGTTCTGTAACGGCTTGACCACTCAAAAGGGTTCTTTGTACCAGTCTTGTCTTTCCATAATTTGAACAATTGGGTCTTCAACTGGTTTTTACGGAAGTCTTCTGCAGCTGTCTTAACTTTTGCATTGCTGTCTGTCTTTGAAAGTTCAAACATACCCGTCGGTAATTTGCCCTTTATCTCTCCGATTTCCGAATCGCTCAAGTCTTCGAGATAAGGCGCGTAGACCTCGGCAAATATAGTTTTGTCATTATTCAGCAAGTTGCGGATATCACTGACATGTGCGACTAACTCCGCGTAGAACGTCTTCAACTGATCGGGAAGTACGTCCGATTGCTGGTAGATTTTCATTAGCGTATCGAGAACTTTCGTGAGAGACGGGAATTTCACCCTCAAAACCTCGCAGGAAATCCCGATGAATTTTAGCCTTTCACGCCACTCCTTGAAAGCCTCCAAGCGCGAATGAGCTGTAGAAGCGAGCAAAATATTGCTCTCTTTTACAATGCCGTAATCAGTTAGAAGTTTACGAATTTCATCTTCACCGATCTGTCTGTCCCACAAACATGAGTGCTTCACAGTAAACAAATCTCTGATATCTGAAAGCAGCGTACTGAGTGCTCCGATTTCGTTCGCCAGCGATAGGATTCTACCACCCTCAAACGTTTTAAGGAACTCGCGCATTCCTTTCTGGCAGTTTTCGCTCGTCAGCAATACTGCCAGGCTGTCTGCGAGCGTGGTTTTTACAATTGCGATTTTACCGATTTCAACCGCCTTTTTGTGTGCTTCATTTCCCTCTTTTTGAACAAGTTCAATGTACTTCTGTACTACATCGAAAACACCGTTATCGTCAACTTCAGCAAGACACCAAACGGGTAATCCAAGCCCGCGCATTTTTGTGGCTATGGCAATAGCCGCCTGACTCGCTGAAGAGCATGAATTTGGAGTAATGCCCCACGCTTTTTCGGTAAGTTCATAGAACGCCATTTCCTCGGGCGTCATCTTGACTATATATGTAGGCTTAGGGTTTTTACCAACATAGTTGCCGAGCATTTCCTTCAGTTTGTCCGGCACCATTACGTCGTGACCACCTGCTTGGTCGCTGTAACGGTAAGGCTCACTACCATATTCCTTCAGAAGAAATCCTGCAAGGAATGCCGATAGATTACACGGTGCAAAACCGTACTTCTCTTCAAGAAAATCGTATACTTCACCTATAGAAATTTGTCCATCGCGGTTAAATGCACCTTCGATGAGTTTGTCGACTTCAATCTTTATTTTGGAAATAGGAAGTGAGACCAAAGTGGGGTTCTTCCAATACTCATCAATTTGCCAAACAGACGACAGAATGTGCTTTTCAATACCTACGACCACACCGCTAGTATTTTGTATAATACCGCTTTTTGCTGCAGCAGCCGCATTTGTAAGTTTCAGCTGATTTTCCGTCAGGTTCCTTGTAAAATCAAACACATACGGAAAACGAGCGGTCACTATTGACTGGAGGACGCTTGCCACGCCCTGACCGTTTCCAAGTTTCTCACCTTCCTGGTTTGCGTAGGTATACACGATGAACTGGCCGTTATAAATACGGTTCTTCCAGTCTTGGTCCAAAACGTGACGCGCTTTATCGGAACTCTCTCTTGATGATGTATTATTGCTACCGTTGTAGTACATAGCCATTGCAGAATAATCCACATACTGCTCGAATGCTTCCGTGCCTAAAGGGGTGGAAAGCGCGTCAATGAACACGATATTCTCGTACTGCTTGTCGGCAACCGCAGCCTTTAAAGTTTTACGGAAAGTAGTAGCTTCAGCATCGTCTTTCGCAAATGCAATGACCGCGTGGAAATGCCAACCTGTTGGCTTGTCGCGGAGGATATTTATCGTGCGCGTAAAATCAGCGGTCGTCACAGGAGTTATTTTCCCAGTGTTCGGCTCGGATTCAAAACGCAAGCGAAGCGCTGGAGACAACGATAGTGCGGTAGCAAGCCCACCCTCCGTTACCAGTTTCGAGGTGGTGCTGCTCTGGCGCACATCTTTCTTGTAGTTATCAATTTTCGCTTGGTCACCCGCAAGCACAGCGGCAGCGTAAACATATCGTCCTCCACTTATCGGGTTAGAAACGAGAATTCCCTTTTCCTTTAGCCCTTTTGCTATGTTCTTACAAGACACGTCTAAGCCGGAAGTTATACTCTCGAACACATAGCTGAGATTTTGCTCCGTCGCTTTGAATAGGTCAATTGTACCACCTAAGCGTTGGTCTATCGCTTGCATTATGAGAATCGCCTTGAGGACAGCTCTTTCATCCTCTCTCAAATTCTGCTGTTGTGGGAACGTATCCAGAATGAGCCGAATATCAGAGGTCAGATTGTCCCTGCCCTTTTCGTAGAAAAAGTTCCACAGCATATCCACCGTGAGGAGCGGGTGGTCATCCAAGGGCCCCGTATTCTCGATGAACCACTGGAACGCCTTTACGTCGTCCGTATTAGACGACTTTATAAAATCGAACATACTTCGTTGATTGGACTTAAAAGCAGAGGCGATATTCTTCAGTAGTAATGCCGCCATAGGGTGCAGTGGCATAATGTCTTTCATAACCTGTGGGTCGGAAATTTTCGTCACCTTCATTACCGCCGAGCGCGACGAACTGACTCTGCCGTTCAGGTCATCAGCCATAACATCCCAAGCACCGCTTGCTTTTGCCGCCGGCTTTACGTTGAAGGCGTGACCAATGAGGTTAAAGGCAATGTTATCAGGCAGAGCGATTTGTACAGGTATAAAACGATCCCGCACTTTTGTCCACGTCGAATCGGCCGTAGTAAACAGTTGTCCCGACTCATGTGTAACCACAATGAAGTAGAATGGCTTTAGGTTCACGAGTTCAGCGAGCTTTTGAAATTCAGAAAGGCTCTCACGGTTGTTTTTGAAGTAGTCGGAGAACTCATCCCAGATAAATACGATTTTCACGTTGTTGTGGTCGATAATATCCGTTAACCAAGCCAGGAGCCTGTCTGCATCAATACTTAATGCAGTGATACCCTCCTTGTCAGCAAGGCGGAAAAGGTTGTCCATCAACTTCTTGACCTCGCCACCTTTACGAAGTGCATTCAGCACTTCATCCGCTGTTGACTGAGAAAACAGTGCAGAATACTCGGTTTGTAATAATTCATCAAGCCAACGTTTGTTGGCAGGTTTGTCAATCCAAGCGATGACGCTTTCTTTTAAAGTATTCTCACCTGCATAGAGGTTCTGCTCTACGAGTGCGACTTTGAGGCTGTCCTGTATGGCGAGGAAAAGGTCACGTGGCGAGCCGATACTTCCGGAAGCGTATCGGTGAGCAGTCACAATACCTTTTTGCTTGTGTCCTAAGAATTTTTCAAGTAAGTCGGATTTCTTTTTCAGAGGATCATACCTATTCCAATAATCACGAAGTTCATCTTCCGACACTTCGAGAATCTTCTTCAGCGCATAGGCGCACTGCGACTTACCCGTTCCGTATGCACCCTCAATCCAAAGGGAACGTTTCTCCTGACGGGAAAGCACTCGCTCCATACTGGTCAGCATATCGATGAAAGTCTGGTGCGGATATGTCCGTGTCCAGAAATCAGGACTTGCTGCTGCAATGGATGAGTCGTTTATCTGCGGAAAATACTCTTCGTCAATATCGAAATATTCGCGGTATTTGTTAGCCATTTGTAATCCCCCCCTTAAACAGTTCAAGTACATCAGAAGAAGTTTTGTCTTCTGAAAGCGTAATTTTCTCAAGGTCGTGCGTAAACGATGCAGTTATGAATTCCGGGTATTTCGCCGATAAACCGAGTAACAGCGGTATCATATCATCACGGTCAAGCCCGAATATCCGGGTCGGACTTACCCCGTCACGGTCTATACTGTCATTGAGAAGCGTTGCAAGTGTGAACTCCTTGAAGTCATTGCACTTCTCGGCAAATTTAAATAGCCCATATAGCACGACTATAGGGTCGGTTACAGAGCACTTTGAGCGGACAAGGTCACCATCGTCTGTAACATAGCCAAAATGAAGTGTTGTACCAAGCGGAGTCTCCGTTAAACGTTTGAAAGCATTAATAATGCTTGATATATTATCTTTACTTTGACCGTTAGCGCTAAGGTTATCCTCTAATTCGCTGCGTCTATATGCTCTACCAAAATCCATTTCCCGCACATACCAATCTAACTGAGGGTTATTGGTAACAAGATTGATGAGTATTAGCCCTAAAAAGGCTTCCGTATCCCAACCAAGAAAAGTGCCTAATTCAGCAAATGTTGTTGCCTCGTTCTTTGCTACTAGTCCAGCATCTTTAAGAAAACGCTTATAAAAAGGTTTCTGAACTCTCCCTAAAGTATTGTTTTCAAGGAAATCAGTTTGCCGTTCAAAGAACTCCTTAAGCCATTCAGTTTTTGGCGCATGATTGCTAAAAGTATTCAGTGATTTCATTTTGTTATCCTCCACATTTGGTATTCTTAGTGAATGGTAGGCTAAACAACCTACTTCCATTGAATGACAATCAAAGCAGTGTTTGCAGTTGTTAATTCGTAAACCTCCATCAAAGGAGATACAACCGTTTTTACAAATTGCTTGACAAGTTTTGCAAACCGCACAATATGCAGCTTTTCTGAATGTATAACGGAACAATTTTCCGAACAATAGGTTCTCTTTTGAAATTCTTTCTTGCAATCTTACAGTGTAACCATTGTTATTAGACTTGCAAATGAAGTCGAAAGGTTGACCCTTAAAAACAATAGTGTAGTTATTCTCTTTTTCTACTAAGTCCCCAAGAATTTTAATCCACTCTTTCCAGTCTGTCTTTGGCGATATAACGTCTATTATAATCTCGCCATTCTTTGTAGTCTCAGAGTATCTTTTCTTGTTATCCGCAAGAAACTGTCCATTTTTCCTTGCATTCCAACCACCGCTCGCGACATAATTTTCAGCGGTGATAAAAGTCCGAGCATTGCTTTTTCGTATGCGTGACAAGAACTCTTCAGATTCTCGCGGATAATTCACACGCTCCGTAAAACTTGCTTTGCCCCCACCCATAGGGCAGCAAATGCAACCCACTCTCGAGCTACCTTTCTTATAAGCATTGTTTATTATGATTTCATTTGCATATATATAAAGCCATACCTCTGCAGAAGTCCACTCAAGGATAGAGTTATGGCTGTATTGTCCTTTTTGTTTTTTGCCGTAGTTCTCATACTCATATTCGGCGCGAGTCGCGCTCTCATGTGCGCGTACGCCGACAAAAGCCAAGCCCGTGTAATCGTCCTTGCCCGTTATCTCGCGAAGTTTCAAAGTCTGCGGTGTGCTTTTATGAACGCTGCAACACCAACGGAGCACTCTTGACGGAGGGCCAAATAACTGCCACGACTGCTTCGGCTCAAAGTGCGACTTTGAAATGTAGAACGGGATTTGCTCCTGTTCACAGAACTCGCGGGTCTTCTTTATTGCTTCGTAGGTGTCTGGGAATTCCATCCCGGTATCACCGAACACGACTACAAAACTACCCTTCGGAAGTGCCTTGTTCACAAGGTCAAGCAAAACAGCACTATCCTTGCCTCCGGAAAAGGCTACGTGGAAAAGGTCGAGTTTGCCCTTATATTTTTCATAGATAGCCAGTATCTTTTTGACCGTGGTCTGTTCGATGATTTCAAGCATCTCTCGATTTGCCTTCACCATCGAGGGAATGTCGACGGGACGCAGAGCATTTCCGTTCGGTTCGGGCAACACTGGATTACCTTTCTCATCCGTCGGAATGACTATTTCCGGTGCAGTATAAAGGTTTCCGCCTTTCAGTTTGGCAACGCAAACGCCACGATACCAATAGGTATTCGCCTCCGCCCACATATACGGTAATTCAGTTTGCTTATCATATCTCCAGTATTTGTTAAATCCCAAAATATCAAGTTCTGTAGCATAAACAGGGCGTGGCTCCTTAGAGAAGCCCGTAGGTGTAGAATTCAGTAGTATTCCACCTGTCTTACGGTCGTATATATACGAGTACATAGCTAATCCCTCCTTTCTCTTATGGCTTTCGCCCTTTCTATCAATTCGTCGGTCTTGGAATAAGAACGCTTACCAATGTAGCCTCTACCACATAAAAACTCAACGACGTTAGCTTTCTTTAGTTCCACATCTGATGCAGCAACGGCATCTGCCATTATTTCGGTATAAGAAAGGCTACAGCTATTGCGGACAATTGCTCCTGCATTCCGAGAGTTAACCGCCAACACCTCAAAACGAAATCTGCGGCTGAATCTGCGGCTGAAGCTTTCGAGCAGAAACAGATTCCAGACCTGCCCGCAGTGTGGGAAAGCAGCAAACGTCGTAACCCCCTTCAGTGGCAGGTAATCACCTGTCACGAAAAGATCAATAGCATCGTCAATCCTGTTGATGTCGAAACGGACGTATCTCTCAGCGACAAAGGTGTCATAAGCAGTTCTTACCAAGACCGAATAGCCTGCTTCCATTGGTATCCAGCGGTGCGTTTCTCCTGTCAGTTCACGTTCATAGTCCAGCAAGTCCTGGAGAGAGCATTTATCAATCGTGCGGCAATGTTCTTTCATTATGGTCAATGCATCGAGTGTATCTCCCTTGCGGGTTATGATTTTGCCGCGCTTATCATATTTATCGGAAAGAACAATCGCAAACACAGCGTTATGAATTGCCGTTTGCGTCAACTCATAATTGCGCTCTTCAATCTCGCCGAGAGACACATCGCATATGGAAGCGTATCCGACTGTTCGGCAGGCATTAGCGACATAATTTGCTATATCGGCTTGCTCCTCATCGGAGATATCAACATTCCCTATATGGGTGTAGACCTCAGTGGAGTTCCAAATAAAGTCTCCGTTTTGAGCCAGCACATACTTTATTTTATCAAGAGGTATGTACGGCAAACGTTCGGAAATCTGCTCGTAGTTCAGTAGGGTATTTCCGTTCCAGACGCGCATAATTTCGTTTCTGATAATAGCAAGCTCAGTCCCTTTATTCCTCTTAATCGAGAAATAATTAGCTTTGTGTTGATATGATGGAAAGAGTTTTTTCAAGATCCCTTTCAGCATATCCTCGGAGATTACACTTCCAGCAATGAGCCAATTTTCGTGCAGATTATATACGGAAGTGTAATAAAAAATATCCGCACCACTCTCGACCGCCTGCTCAATCTCTTTTTGAATTTTATTCTCGGTTTCTTTCCTGACAACATAAACCTTGCCTTCAAATAAGGTTCCACACGATACTATAGCCTTTTTTAACTCCTCATCGGAGAGTTGAAAGCACTCGGCCGAGTTCTCATCGGAAAAATTACGGAATCGCATTATTTCAATGGGAGAATCCACCCTAAACCCATTTGAAAAATGAGTCAACAGCACACCTGTCACCGCCTCTAAAACTTCAGGTTCAAACGCAGCTTGATTCACAGCGTGAGCAAGAAGTCGTTTTTTGCCATTTACATTACATTCGATGGGAGGAGCATCCTTCGGTACGTAGCTTATTGATACATCTTCTAAT
>Ga0208490_100843_pt1 | contig 14713 bp, 14 predicted proteins | sample SubbioAug_CSWold_FD_184818 | JGI IMG/M metagenome (GOLD analysis project Ga0208490, IMG submission 184818) | Serpentinite rock and fluid subsurface biosphere microbial communities from McLaughlin Reserve, California, USA - CR11Aug_CSWold (SPAdes) | ecosystem: Environmental > Terrestrial > Deep...
CCCGCCGTCTCATTCACGGCAGATGCAGCTCTGCTTCGAGATATGTGACGGCATTCCCGGTCAGTTGCACTCGCTCGCCCTCGAGGGCGCAGAGAAGCCAGCCGCCTCGCGGCGAGGCCTGGTACGCGGTGAGGCGGGTGCGGCCCAGGCGCTCCGCCCAGTAGGGGACGAGCGTGGCGTGCGTCGAGCCGGTGACGGGGTCTTCCGGGATGCCGGCGCCCGGCGCAAAATACCGCGAGACGAAGTCTGCCCGGCCACCCGGCCGTGCGCGCCCCGTGATCGCCAATCCCACGGGTCCGAGGCGCGCTAGGCGCAGCATGTCCGGCGCGTAGGCGCGCACCGTGTCCTCGTCGCCGAGATCGACGAAGATGTTCTCGAAGTTCCGGAACAGCGCCACGGCCGGGGCATCGAGCGTCCCGTCGAGCGCTTCCGGGAGCTGTTCCAGCGGCTGCGGGGGCAGGGCCGGGATGTCGAGCCGATAGCCGCCGGCGGCGGGCGAGACGAAAAGTTCGCCGACCCGGGTGTGGAAGCGCATTGCCTCCCGGATCCCGCGCGTCGTGGCGAGAACATGGGCCGTGGCCAACGTCGCATGCCCACAGAAATCGACCTCCTGCACGGGCGTGAACCACCGCAGATCATACCCGCCCTGCGGGCGCGGGCGTGCGAAGGCCGTCTCGGCGAGGTTGTTCTCCTGCGCGATCGCCTGCATGAGTCCGTCCGGCAGCCAATCGTCGAGGATGAGGACGGCTGCCGGGTTCCCGGTGAAGACCCGATCGGCGAAGGCGTCTACCTGATACATGCGCAAAGCGGCCACCCCTCCTTGCGCTGCCTGGCGCGCGGCAGCCGATCTCGTATCACCCGCCGCGCGCGGTGTCAGGTGGATGCCGCTTGCAAATCGACGTCGGGCGAGGAACCATGGCGTTATGGATCCTCATACACAACGCTCCCTACAACGCCCCCGCATCCGCATCCGCATCGTCTTCGGCGACGACGAGATGATCGGTCCCGGCAAGGCCGAGCTGCTGGAGCGGGTCGATCGCTGCGGATCCATCGCCGCCGCGGGGCGCGGGATGGGCATGAGCTACAAGCGGGCCTGGCAGCTGATCGGCACGCTGAACGCGATGTTCCGCCAGCCGCTCGTCGAGAGCACGCGCGGCGGGCCGGGCGGCGGCGGGGCGGTGCTGACCGAAGCGGGTCGCGAGGTTCTGTGCCTCTACCGCGCCTTCGAGGCCGACGCTGCGCAAGCCGGATCGGCGCAGATCGAGGCGCTCGGCGCATTGCTGATGGATATTTCCCATGAAAAATAACGCTTGCTCTTTAGGTGATGACATCGCGATATGTTTTTCAAACTATAACACCAGGGGGTCGCTCATGCGGATGTCCTTGCGGCGGCGCGCCATCATTACCGCGCTCGCAGCTTTCGCCGTCCTGTCGGCCCCCGCGCGTGCAACGGCGGACGATGTCGTCGTTTTCGCCGCTGCGAGCCTGACCAACGCGCTCGACCGGGTGGCCGAGGCCTGGACGGCCGAGACGGGACACCGCGTCGTGATGTCCTATGCGGGCTCGTCCGCTCTCGCCCGTCAGATCCAGGAGGGCGCTCCGGCCGACATCTTCATCTCCTCCAGCGTCGAGTGGATGGACGCGGTCGAAGCGTCCGGCGATCTGCGGGAGGGGAGCCGCCGCGACATCCTCGGCAACAGGCTGGTGCTGATCGCGTATGGCCGCGATGCGCAGCCCGTGACGATCGACGAAAACCTCGATCTCGCAGGCATGCTCGGTGACGAGCGGCTGGCGATGGCGCTGGTCGATGCGGTGCCGGCAGGGGTCTACGGCAAGGCGGCGCTGACCACGCTGGGGCTGTGGGACGAGGTCGAGCCGCTGGTGGCGCAGTCGGACAATGTACGAGCCGCGCTCAGCTTCGTCGCCCGAAACGAAGCGCCGCTCGGCATCGTCTATGCGAGCGATGCGGCGGTCGTGGACGATGTCGCCGTCATCGGCGTCTTCCCCGAAGAGAGCCACGCTCCGATCGTCTACCCCGCGAGCATCACCGCCCAGAGCGACAACCCGCTCGCGGGAGCGTTCCTCGACTGGCTCACCACCGAGAAGGCAGGCGAGATCTGGCGCGAGTTCGGCTTCGGCGTTCCCGACTGATGTGGGATGCGGTCTCGACATGGCTCGGCCCGGCCGAGTGGCAGGCGGTGAGGTTGTCGCTGCGCGTGTCCTTCTGGGCGACGCTGGCGAGCCTGCCGCTGGGCATCTTCGTGGCCTACGCGCTGGCGCGCTGGTCCTTTCCCGGCAAGCAGGCGCTGAACGGTCTCGTCCACATGCCGCTGATCCTGCCGCCGGTGGTCACCGGTTATCTGCTGCTGATCACCTTCGGGCGGCGGGGAACGGTGGGGCAGTTCCTCGACGCGTGGTTCGGGATCGTGCTCTCGTTCCGCTGGACCGGGGCGGCCGTGGCGGCGGCGGTGATGGCGTTCCCGCTGATGGTCCGGGCGATCAGGCTGGCGATCGAAGCGGTCGATCCGAAGCTCGAAGCGGCGGCGAGCACGTTGGGAGCCTCGCGCGCCTGGGTGTTCGTCACGGTGACGCTGCCGCTCATCCTGCCAGGGATCGTCGCCGGCGCGATCCTCGCCTTCGCCAAGGCGATCGGCGAGTTCGGCGCGACGATCACGTTCGTGTCCAACATCCCCGGCCAGACCCAGACGATTCCCTCCGCGATCTACGCGTTCCTGCAGGTGCCCGGCGGTCAGGAGGCGGCGAGCCGTCTGGTCGTCGTCGCCATCGTCATCGCCATGACGGCGTTGCTCCTCTCGGAGTTCGTGGCGCGGCGGGTCGCTCGATTGGTGGCGGGCTCATGAAGCTCTCGATTTCGCTGCAGCACCGGTTTCCCGGCTTCGGCCTCGACGTGGCCTTCGAGGCTCCACCCGGCGTCACGGTGCTGTTCGGCCCGTCGGGATCGGGCAAGACCACGCTCGTCAACGCGGTCGCGGGCCTGCTGCGCCCCGACCGGGGCCGGATTGCCGCAGGCGACTGGGTGCTGGTCGATACGCAGGCTCGGCGTTTCCTGCCACCGCACAGGCGTCGCCTGGGCTACGTATTCCAGGAGGGGCGGTTGTTTCCGCATCTGACGGTGCGGCAGAACCTGGCCTATGGCCGCTGGTTCGCTCCACGCGAGGCCCGCACCGAGAGCTTCGAGCGCGTCGTGGACATGCTCGGTATCGGTCACCTGCTGGACCGCCGTCCCGGCGCGCTTTCGGGCGGCGAGAAGCAGCGCGTCGCCATCGGTCGCGCGCTTCTGGCTGCGCCCAAGCTCATCCTCGCCGACGAGCCGCTGGCTGCGCTCGACGAGGCGCGCAAGGCGGAAATCCTGCCCTACTTCGAGCGCCTGCGCGACGAGATTTCGGTGCCGATCCTCTATGTCAGCCACTCCTCCGCAGAGGTGGCGCGGCTCGCCACGACCGTCGTCGCGCTCAAGGAAGGGCGGATCGCGGCCATGGGTTCGCCAGCAGATGTTCTGGGGGATGTCGCGGTGATGGGCGCGCGCGGTGCCGCTTCGGTCCTCACTGCGCGGGTGGTGGCGCATCACGCCGACGGCCTTACCGAACTGACGACCGCCGCCGGCGCCCTGTGGCTGCCGCTCCTGCCGGACGCATCCGGCACGACGATCCGCGTACGCATTGCCGCGCAGGAGGTGATCCTCGCGCGCGCCCGCCCGGAGGGTCTTTCGGCACTCAACATCCTGACGGGCACGATCATCGAGATCCGCCCCGGCCATGGCCCCGGCGCTCTGGTGACCCTGGCCGTCGGCGAGGAGCGGCTCACCGCCCGCGTTACCCGTCGCTCCGTCGAGGCGATGGATCTCGCCCCCGGCCAGACCTGCCACGCGGTCGTGAAATCCGTCGCCGTCGCCCCCGAGGACGTTGGAACGGGCAGGGCCGGCGAGCCGGCCGGCTGACGCGTCCGCCCGCACCTCGAGAAGCGATCACCCGGGAGAGGACGAGCGTGCCGAACCATAGGGCCGCAGGGCCTTCGGGAACCGCATGTCGTCCGGGATCCGGACGTTCCCCGCAGCGCCGCGCATGGCGGCGGGGTTGCGGGGAAATCCGCGGCGATCGCTGTAGTCCGCGCTCCTCCCCCCGCCCAGCCGCTTGTCGGAGGCGAGGCCGTAGACGCAGGCGGCGTCGAGTGCCGCAATGCCAGCGACCGCGACTGCGGTCAGCGCCAGGCTGTCGCGCGCATCGTCGTCGGCGTCCTGCATGGCGTTGCCGAGCGTGACGAGATCGAGCGCGTCGCCTGCGAGGCGACCCCAGATCCACGGGGTCGGATCGTGGCTCGACAGGATGGCGACGCCGGTCGCGATCTCGCGCGCGCCATAGACGCGAACGAGTTCCTCTCGGCCCTCCAGCCCGATGCTGCGGCTGACCGCGCGCGGCGCCAGCAACTCGGCGAGGCCGAGCGCGATGGAGAAATATCCGAGGCCCCTCGCGAGACGTTCGCTGCTCGAGTGCGCCCCGCGCCCCCGCGCTCCGCGCATGTTCGTATGCATGGTCAATCTCCATTCCGGCTGGAGCTCAGGGCTTGATCACCACCTTGATGCAGCCGTCCTGCTTGTCGCGGAAGGTCTTGTACATCTCCGGCCCGTCTTCGAGCCCGACGGTGTGGGTGATCACGAAGGAGGGGTCGATCTTCTCCTCCTCGATCAGCCGCAGCAGGTCGTCGGTCCAGCGGTTGACGTGCGTCTGGCCGGTGCGGACGGTGAGGCTCTTGTTCATCAGCGCCCCGACGGGGATCTTGTCCACGAGCCCGCCATAGACGCCGGGGATCGAGAGCACGCCGGCGGGGCGGCAGACATAGATCATCTCGCGCAGCACGTGCGGGCGGTCGGTCTCCAGCATCATCGCCTGCTTGGCGCGATCATAGACCGCATCGATCGAGCCGGTGGCATGCGCTTCCAGCCCCACCGCATCGATGCACTTCTCGGGCCCCTTGCCTTGGGTGAGATCGTTCAGCCGCTCGATGACGCTCTCCTGCGAGAAGTCGATCGTGATGGCACCACCTGCCGCCGCCATCTCCAGTCGCTCCGGCACGCGGTCGATCGCGATCACCTGCTTCGCGCCGAGCAGCACGGCGGAGCGGATCGCCATCTGCCCGACCGGGCCGCAGCCCCAAATCGCGACGGTGTCGGTGGGTTCGATGTCGCACTGCACGACGGCCTGCCAGCCGGTCGGGAAGATGTCGCTCAGAAACAGGAGCTTCTCGTCGGAGATGCCGTCGGGGACCTTGATGTGGGTCGTGTTTGCGAAGGGCACCCGCAGATATTCGGCCTGTCCGCCGGCATAGCCCCCGGTGAGATGCGTGTAGCCGAAGAGCCCTGCGGTGGTGTGTCCGAAGGCGGTGTCGGCGAGTTCCTTGTTGCGGTTGGTGCGCTCGCAGACGGAGTAGTAGCCGCGCCGGCACTGATCGCATTCGCCGCAGAAGATGGTGAAGGGCACCACGACCCGGTCGCCGACCTTGAGCTTGTGGTTGTCGCGGCCGACCTCGACGACTTCGCCCATGGTCTCATGGCCCATGATGTCGCCGGATTTCATGCCGGGCATGAAGTGGTCGTAGAGGTGCAGATCGGAGCCGCAGATGGCGCAGCTCGTCACCCTGATGATGGCGTCCTGCCCGTCCTCGATCTCGGGATCGGGAACCGTGTCGCAGCGAATATCTCCCGTGCCGTGCCAGACCAATGCGCGCATCCCGATCTCCCTGATAATCCCGAAATCGTCAATTCCGGTGGATAACACGGGTCATCGGGAAAGGTTCGGGGACCGGCGGCAGCGATTTCAATGCGCAAACTTGGCAAAATACGGCTCAGCGAAACACGGCGCAGGGATCGTCGCGCTCCGGTCCCGGCGATATGGCAACCACGTCGAAGGGCACCGCACCCTCCGGTTCTTGCTCCAGCTGGCCGAGCGCCACGACTGCGAGGTCGGGACGGGCGGCCGCGAGGGCTGCGGGAATGCCGACATCGGTGCGGGCGTGACCCGTGCCGGCGATCACCACCACCGGGCCGCCGGCTTGGGCAAATGCCTCGACTGCGACCCGCGCGAAATGCGCATCGCGCATGCGCTGCACCTCGACCATGCCCGGCAGGAGCTCGTCGGGGAGCATGTCGCAATGCGCTCTCGCCTGCTCGACCTCACGTGCCGCCTGATCTTCGGGCGGCAGCGGAACGAGGCCGTATTGCGTCGCCTCGGGCCCGAAGGCGTCCGCCGCGCCGTCGATGCGGGCACGTGTCAGCGTTTCCCGATCGAGTGCGGCGCCGAAAATCTCGGCTTCGGGGGCGGCGGCGAAGATCGGATGGTACATCTTGAAATCAGGCCACCCCGTTCCCTCCCAGCCCAGCGCCTCGCTCAAGGTCGCAGCGTCGTCGCGCGGCACGCCACGCGCCGCGCGCGCCTGCTCCGGTGTCAGCATCTCGAACACGAGGGCGGCAGGCTGCAACCGCGCCACGATCTCCGCCTGGCGCACGTGGTGCTCCGGGTTGTCGTGCACTTCGCCCAGCACATGAATATCGGCTTCTCCGGTGAGGCCGTGCGCAGACGGCGCTGCGAGGAGGACGGCGGCAAGCAGGGCCGCGTGAAGGCTTGTTCGAAGCCCCGTGCGGAGGTGCGGGGAGGGGTGCGAGACAATGAACATCCGATTCCAATCTGCAGAGAAAGCGGGATGCGAGGCGCGGTCGAAGCGGTTCGCTATCCGCCCCATATGGGACATCCTGCGTGCGATGTCGCCCCGCAGGCGCCTCTGGAGCGCTTTGCGACCCGACAAAGTCAGTTCGGGCGCTCGGCGGTCTCCACCTGACGGATGATGCTCTGGCGGCCAGTTCCCGCACTCCGCCCGAGCACGACGGCGCTCAGCAATCCGTTGCCGGAGAGATAGCCCGCATCGCCCGCGCCGGAAACGCCGCAGGCCGCTCCTCCCGCAGCCCACAGGTTCGGCAGCGTCCCGCCGCCGGCCCGGCGCACTCGCCCCGTCCCGTCCGTTTCGAGCCCGCCCTGAGTGTGGAACAGCGCGCCGGTGACCTTCACGGCGTGATAGGGCGGATGCAGCTGCGCGATCTCGGCTAGAGGCCGACCGAATGCGTCCTGCTGGCTGCCGGCCTTGCAGGACTCGAAGCTCCGCAGGGTCCTCGTCAGCGCTTCCGGGGGGAGTTCGAGGATGCGCGCGAGCGTCTCCGGGTCATCCGCCGTGCGAATCGCGCCCTGCGCCTGCGCATCCTGGAAATCGGCGAACTGCCGGGCGATTGTGGCGATGCGTTCGTCGAAGATCGTGAAGGCGATGCCGTCCGGCTGGGCAAGCACGGCCCGTGCCGCCTCCGAATAGCCTTGAGCCTCGTTCCAGAAGCGCTCGCCCTGGCGGTTCACCTGAAACCCGCCCTGCGTGATCACCGCCCAGGTGATCAGGATGCCATGCGGGTGGGCGACGTTGCCGTGTCCCTGATACGCGCCGGCGTGGCGGATCGCAGCGCCCAGCGCCTCGCCCCAGGCCATCGCCTCGCCCTGGTTGCCCGGATGTCCGAAATAGAGCGCATCGGCGATCTCGGGGATATGCGCCCGCACCATGCCGCGGTTGCCGCCAAAGCCGTTGCAGGCGAGGATCAGCCGGTCGCACCCGATCCGCTCGACCCCGCCATCCGGCCGCAGCGCCGCGACACCGAGAATGCGGCTGGCGGGGTCCGCGAACAAGGCGGTCACCCGCCGCTCGCAAACGATGTCGATCCCTTGCGTTTCGCAGGCGGTGCGCAGGCGATCGACGAGTTCACGGCCCGATCGCGTCGGCAGCCCATGCATCCGGCGGCGGGAATGGCCGGGATAGTCGAAATCGCTCACCAGGCTGAAGGGGAGGCCGAAGCGATCCGCGAGCCATTCGATGGCGGGCGCCGCGCCCAGGCTGAGGGCTGCGACGAGATCGGGATCGTTCTCGTCATGCGCCTTGCGCTGGATGTCGGCTGCAAAGATCTCCGCATCGTCCTCGATCCCGGCGCTGCGCTGATACCGCGTGCCGGCAGCCGGAATGAGCCCCGCCGAAAGCGCCGTCGAGCCTGAGGGGACGACATCGCGCTCCAGAACCAGCACCTCCTGTCCCGCCTCGCGGGCGGCGAGGGCCGCGATCATCCCGCAGGCGCCTGCGCCGACGATGAGGGTTTTCACCTCGAAATCAGTGGGGAGCGGTTCGTCTTCACCGAGAAGCTGAACGGTCACTGCATCCGACATCAGTCATCCTCAATGTGCAAGACGCGCCGCAGGAACTGCACGGCATCGAGACCGCGGCTTACTCCTGACGCGGCTCGTCATATCGTGCGCCCTCCGCCAGCAGCTCCCCCGTCCCCACGCGCTCGTTCAGCGCCTTGAAATCGAACATGCGATCCGCGAACGGGCGGTTGGAGCCGTTCGCGATCAGGCTCGCATAATACTCCTCCGCCGTCTTCGCGAGCGCCCGCACGATACCGCCAGGGAAGATGACGAGCGAATAGCCGAGCTTTTCGAGATCGATTGCGGCGGTGATCGGCGTCTCCCCGCCCTCGACCATGTTCGCCATCAGGGGCGCGCGGCCCTTGAAGATGCGGCAGACTTCGCCGAGCTCCTCGACAGAGCGCGGGGCCTCGATGAAGAGCATGTCCGCGCCGGCTTCGAGATAGGCCTCCGCACGGTCGATCGCGGCGTCGAAGCCCTCGACGGCGATGGCGTCGGTGCGGGCGATGATCAGCGTTTCCTCGCTCGCCCGCGCATCGGCCATCGCGGCGATCTTGCCCGCCATCTCGGATGCGGGGATGAGGGACTTGTCGGAAAGATGCCCGCAGCGCTTGGGATAGGTCTGGTCCTCCACCTGCAAGGCCGAGGCTCCCGCGCGCTCGTAGACCCGCATCGTGCGCTGGGCGTTGAGTGCGTTCCCAAAGCCCGTATCGGCGTCGATGATGACGGGGAGGGCGACGCGATCCCGGATGAGCGCCATCGTATCCGCCATTTCCGTCATCGCGGTGAGCCCGATATCGGGTCGCCCCAGGCGGGTATAGGCGACTGCCGCTCCCGACAGATAGAGCGCCTGCGCGCCCGCAGCCTCGGCGAGTGCGGCGGTCAGGCCATCGAAGACGCCGGGGGCGACGAGAATCTCGGGGGCGAGGAGGCGTAGTTTCAGCGATGTCGTCATGCTGCATCCCCTAGAAGCGCCGCAGCCTCCGCGCAAGTCATCAGATGCGTGACCGAGCCGAGCGAGATCAGCGTCGCGTCGTGAACCTCGCCCTTGAACGCGGCGCAGCCATCGGACAGGAGGATGGTCTCGATGTTGCGCAGATGCGCGTCCCGAACGGTGCTCGCGACCCCGCCATTCGTGACGATCCCGCCCACGATCAGACATTCGATGCCGAGAGCGCGCAGGATATGTTCGAGCCGCGTCTGGTAGAAGGCGCTGTAGGCGACCTTCTCCACGGTGTAATCCGCCGGCGCGAGTTCGGCGACGAGATCGTGCCCGAAGCTGCCGGGGCGGAAGTCGCCCTTTGCAAGAAACGGCCGCAACGTCTTCAGATGCGGCGCGATCAGCGGCTCGCCGCCTGGGCCCGGAACCAGCGTGAACTGCGCCGAGATGTAGATGCCGCCCGCCCTGCGCACGGCGTCGATCACCGGGCGCACGCGCTGCGGCAACACCTTGATCGCCTCCGCTCCCTGGCCGGCCCGGCCATAGGCGCCTTCCGGATGCAGGAAATCGTTCTGGAGATCGATGGTCAGCACGGCGGTCTTGGTTGGATCGATGGCGAGCATCACGCGGGCTCCTGCGGTGCGAGGATGATGTTGCCGAAGCGGTCCACCGAGCCGGTGACGCCGGGCTCGATGAAGATCGTGGTGTCGGGCTGCTCGAGAATGGCTGGCCCCTCGATGACGGACCCGACGGGAAGCTTCAGACGCTCGAATATTTCCGCCTCCCTCCATTCTCCCGCAACGTAGACGCGCCTACTGCCCCGCCGCGCCTCGGCTCGCGTCGAGCCCGGATCGGGAGCGAGCGTGCCGAGATCGAATTTCGGGCGCTTGCCGATGACGCTGCTGCGCAGGTTCAGGACCCGCGTCACGCCGCCGGGAAGGAGGCGGCCATAGACGCGCAGATAGGCGGCGTCGAAGGCGCTGGCGATTTCGGCCCGCGTGGGCGGCGTGACGCGCTCTGCGGTGACCTCCACCGCGAGCGGCACGGCCACCGTATGGGTCTGTCCGACATAGGCCATGTCGAGCTCGAAGACGACTTCCTCGCCGGCAAAGCCGACGCCCGCCGAGCGCAGCAGCCGCATGCCCTCGTCTACATGGTTCTGCATCAGCGCGGACAAAGCCGCCTCGTCGATGGCGTTCGTCGGGGCGTTGATCGTCTGCACGAAATCCTGGCGCATATCGGCGATGACGCAGCCCATGGCCGAGGTCACGCCGGGGTAGCGGGGGACGATGGCGCGGGCGAGACCGACATCGGCGATCAGCGCGCAGGCATGCAGCGCTCCGCCTCCGCCGAACGGCATGAAGGCGAATTCCTTGGGATCGAAGCCGCGTTCGATGGAGACGAGCCGAATTGCCCCGGCCATGCGCGAATTCGCGACAGTGATGATCGCCTCGGCGGCTTCCAGCGTGCCAAGCCCCAGCGGCTTGCCCACATGCACATCGATCGCCCGCGACGCCGCCTCGACATCGAGCCGCGCAAGCCCGCCGCCGATGGGGCGATCGGGGTCGATGCGTCCGAGCACGATGTTGGCGTCGGTGACGGTGGGGCGGTCATTGCCGCGCCCATAGGCGACGGGGCCGGGATCGGAGCCCGCGCTTTCGGGGCCGATATTCAAGAGCCCGCCCTTGTCCACAGAGGCGATGGAGCCGCCGCCCGCGCCGATCGTGGCGATCTCGATCATGGGAGTGCGCACGACGAGGCCGAAATCGATGCTGGTCTGCGGGCTGAGCACGCTCGCGCCGTCCGCGATCAGCGAAACGTCGAAGCTGGTGCCGCCCATATCGCCGGTGATGACGTTGGGAAAGCCGGCGCATTCCGCGATGTATCCCGCCGCGATCACGCCTGCTGCAGGCCCGGAAAGCGCGGTTCGCACGGGCAGCCGGCAGGCGGTATCCACCGCCATCACGCCGCCGTTCGACTGCACGATCATGAACTCGCCGCCGAACCCGCCTTCGTTCAGCGCGCCGCCGAGACGGTGGATGTAGCCCGCGACTTCCGGCTGGAGATAGGCGTTCAGCGCTGTGGTCGAGAAGCGCTCGAATTCGCGGATCTCGGGCAGGATTTCACTCGAACAGGAGACATGCTCGTTGGGCCAGAATTCCCGCAGGGCCGCGACTGCCGCCTTCTCGTTCGCCGGATTGGCGTAGGAGTTGACGAAGAGCACGGCCACCGCGCGGCAGCCCTGCGCCACCAGGGTTTCGCCCGCCCGCCGCACGGCTGCGAGATCGACCTCGGTCTCGATCGTACCATCCGCCAGAACGCGCTCGGGAACCTCCAGCCGGAGATCGCGCGCGACGACCGGCTCGAAATCCCCGCGCAGGCCCCAGGTGCGCGGACGGTCCCGCCGGCGCATTTCGAGGACATCGCGAAAGCCCTGCGTCGTGATGATGCCGATGCGTGCGCCCTTGCGCTCCAGCAGCGCATTCGTCCCCGCCGTGGTGCCGTGGACGACGGAGGCGATGCCCGTGAGGTCGGGCACCTGCGCCGCGATCCCCTGGAGAAAGCCGCCCGACTGGTCGGGCCGGGTGGTGGGAACCTTGGCGACGCGGGCGACGCCGGTCGCTTCGTCGAGGACGAAGACGTCGGTAAACGTGCCGCCGACATCGACGCCGATCATGCAGCCCGTCTTCATGCGTCTTCTCCTGATACCGGCGTTCCACGCCACTCCGTTCCGTAATCAGCATCAGCCAGATCGGCGCTCACATAGCCGAGCCGGACGTCGCGGGCGATGGCGGCGGGATCGCGCTCGTTCGCCACGCCGTACCCCCCGCCGCCCGGCGTCTCCAGCCGCACCCGCTGGCCGCGCGTGAGCTTGATGCCGACGATTTTGGAGGCGAGCGGCGGGGCGAGCCAGCCGCTCTCCTGTTCGTAGTGGAAGCGGTTGAGCGCAGCGTCGCCCCCGCCCGCGACGCCCTTGGGCGCAAAACGCCCGCGCTCGCCGAACAGAAAGCCCTCGGCGCGTTCCTCCAGCAGCTCGATCTCGTAGATAGCGCCGAGCCCGCCGCGATGGCGACCCGCACCCGCGCTGTCGGGGCGCAACGCCCATTGCCGGAACGCGATCGGATAGGCGGCCTCCAGGATTTCAGCAGGCGGAATCGTCGCCGTCGAGATCGGAGCGTTGCCGTGGTTGAGGCCATCACCCTCGGGCGTTCCGCCATGGCCGCCGCCGTAGAAGCTGAACATCACCCAGCGCCGCCCGTCGCCGCGATGCCCGGCGATCGAGAGCGCATTGATGGTCCCATAGGCATTGGCGACGACGCGATCGGGCGCAGCCTGCGAAGCGGCGGCGAAGATCACGTCGATCATACGCAGGATGGTCTCGGTATAGCCGCCGGTGGGGGAGGGGAATTCGGCGGCGAGGATGCTGCCCCTGGGGATCACGATATCGATCGGGCGCATCACGCCCGCATTGGCGGGAAGACTCGGGAAGATATGCTTGATCGCCACGTAGACGCAGGCAATGGCCGTGCCCTCGGAGATATTGATCGGCCCCGCAGCGACGGAGCCCGTGCCGGTAAAGTCGAGAGAGAGCCGATCGCCCTTGATCTCCAGCGCCACGCGGATTGGGATGGCCTTGTCCGTGATCCCGTCATTGTCGAGGAAATCCTCGGCCTCCCAGCGCCCATCGGGCAGAGCCTCGACCTCGGCGCGCAACAGCGTCTCGGCCCGGTCGCCCAGCGCCCGAAACGCCGCCTGCACGGTCTCGGCTCCATAGGCCGCCAGCAGCGCGTCGAGGCGCTTCACGCCCAGATCGAGGGCGTTCATCTGGCCGTTGAGATCGCCGAGCGCCGATTGCGGCAGTCGGGTGTTGCGCAGGAGGATATCGACGATGTCCTGCTGGAGCACGCCGCCGCGCGCGATCTTCACCGGCGGCAGGATGAACGCCTCCTGGAAGGCCTCCGTGGCCGACGGATTGTAGTTGCCCGGCACCGCGCCGCCGACATCGTGCCAATGCCCGACGGAAGCCAGGTGGCAGAAGAGTTTGCCATCGTGAAAGTAGGGCCGCACGAGGCGCATGTCGGAGAGATGCGTCCCGCCGATATGCGCGTCGTTGAAGATGTAGACGTCGCCCTCGACGAGATCGCCGTCGCGATCGGCCTTGTCGATCACCGCCTTCACCGCAAACGCCATCACGCCGACGAAGATCGGCAGGCCGGACTTCCCCTGCACCAGCGTCTCGCCGGTTTCGGCATGATAGATCCCGTGGGATGCGTCGTGCGCCTCCGCGATGATCGGGTTGAAGGCGCTGCGGAAGAGCGTCGCGTCCATTTCGTCGGCGATCTGCTCCATCCGGCCTGCCAGAACCGCCAGGGTGATCGGATCGATTACTGTCATGCTGCACCTTGGCCGCGCGTTTCCGCGATGTCGTTCCAGACGTCCTGCCTGATGATCCTGCCCTGCGCGATCTCGAAGCGATCGATGAAGCGGATCCCCTGGAACGCTTCCCCGTCCGGCCATTCGCCGGAAAGCGTCCCGAAGCAGTAGACCAGCGAGAGATCGCCGCCGGGGAGGCTGTCGAAGCGCTCGTAGGTCTTCTTTACGAACCGGTAGCGCGGGCGGGCGAAGGCGACGAGTTCTTCGAGCGTGGTCATGCGCATGCCGCCGGGAAAGGTCATCGCGAACCCCTCGCCGATGAACCCGCGCGCAGCGTCGAGATCGCGGGCCTCCATTGCGGTGAGGAAAGCGCGGACGATTTCCGCTGGGTCCGGGAGCGCCGGCGCGGGAATGCGGGTGACGCCGCCGCGCGTATAATTTTCGGGCGGCGATTCCTGCAGAATCACGGTGACCGCTTCGGGCGGAGCCGGGACGACCGAGCGCACGGCCTCCGTCATCACCTTGCCCAGACGCGCCTTGGTCTGCGCATCATAGCCAGCGATCAGGTTCACGGTCACAATCGGCATCAGCATCCTCGGCTCGTGATCGGTATCATTTATAATACAGATACCGAGAGAATAAAAAGACACATTTCGCATCTGAAGTGATACAGCCGTATTGCAAAATTTCAAAGCCGGGGTACCATCCGGTTGAAACGTGCTTGCCCTTCGAGGGCGTCATGCGCGGTTGGAGGCGGTATCGTTGGACGCGTCGCATACAGCTCAGGCTCCGGACGGCGGCAAGGCCCAGAGGGTCTATCTCCTGCTGCGGGACGAGATTCTGAACGGTGCGCGTCCTGCGGGCTCCTCGCTCCCCGGCGAGCTGCGCCTCGCGGAGAGCTTCTCCGTCTCCCGCGTCACCATCCGCCGCGCGCTCGACGGTCTGGTGCGGGACGGGTTGATAGAACGCCGCGCCGGAAGCGGCACGGTGGTGCGGGCGTCGCCGGTGTCGAAGGGCGCGATCACGGCTGATTTCGCCACGCTGATGCCGCAGCTCGTCGAGATGGGCCGCGCCACCACGGCCCGGCTCCTCGCCTTCTCCTATACGCCCCCGCCGGCGGCAGTCGCCGAGGCGCTCGGCGTCTCTCCCGATCGGCGGG
>Ga0208490_100844_pt1 | contig 14711 bp, 13 predicted proteins | sample SubbioAug_CSWold_FD_184818 | JGI IMG/M metagenome (GOLD analysis project Ga0208490, IMG submission 184818) | Serpentinite rock and fluid subsurface biosphere microbial communities from McLaughlin Reserve, California, USA - CR11Aug_CSWold (SPAdes) | ecosystem: Environmental > Terrestrial > Deep...
CCTCACCGATGCCGGCCGACAGGGAGATGACGTCGGCGGTGGCCTGCATGGCCGTCTCGACCCGGTCGACGGGCATGCCCGTGAGCTCGCTCAGCTCGGCGGCCGTGGGCTCCCGTCCCAGCTCCTTGAGCAGGGTGCCCGATGCCTTCGACAGCGTGGACAGGGTGTCGACGACGTGGGACGGCAGGCGGATGGTGCGGCCCTTGTCGGCGATGCCCCGGCCGATGGCCTGGCGGATCCACCACGTGGCGTAGGTGGAGAACTTGAACCCCTTGTGGTGGTCGAACTTCTCCACCGCGCGGATGAGGCCGAGGTTGCCCTCCTGGATGAGGTCGAGCAGCGGCAGGCCGGTGGACTGGTACCGCTTGGCGATGGACACGACCAGGCGCAGGTTCGACTGGATGAACCGCTGCTTCGCCGTGGCCGCGTTGCGGACCTGACGACGCAGCGAGGCACGGGCCGCCGGCTTCAGGTCGAGCTCTTCGGCGAGGCGGAGCTCGGCCTCGCGGCCGTCCTCGATGGCCTGGGCCAGCTCGATCTCCTCGGCCGCGGTGAGCAGGGGGTACTGGCCGATGTCGGCGAGGTAGCGGCCGACGAGGTCGTCAGGACCCCGTGCCCCCCGATGACCGCTGCGCTTGGGATCGGCCACCCTTGACCTCCACGTTGATCGATCGGCGCCTTGTGGCGTGTTCGATGACGTGATCGACGGTAGCGATGCGCCCTGCAGCGATCGTGGATGCCCGCCGGGTGCTAGCGCGGCGCGGGTGCGGAGCGGTGGAGCAGCACCGGGCAGGGGGCGGTCCTGGTCACGTCCGCCGCGACGCTGCCCAGCGCGCTGCGAGCGAGGCCGGTGCGGCCGTGGGTCGCCATCGCGATGAGGGAGGCGGGCAGGTCCTCGGCGAACAGCCGGATCGATCGGCTGGCCGGTGCACCGTGCAGCACCCGGGTCCGGACCGTGGGGTGCCCGTCGACGCGCGCCGCGAGGTCGGCGAGCCGCGCCTCGGCGGCCTGGCGCAGCTCGACGACCGGGGGCTCGCCGGGGGCGTGGACGCCTTCGTCGGGCTGGATCACCTCCACGAGCCACGGGTCCATGGCCTGGGTGGTCGCCCACGCCGAGGCGACCGGCGCGATCTCGTCCGCGAACGGTGAGCCGTCGGAGCACGCCAGCAGCCGTCCGTGCTCGCCGGCGAGCACCGTGCTGCCGACCGCGGGTCCGACCAGCACGACCGGTTCCGTGACCCGGCAGAGCACCGCCTCGGCCGTGGAGCCGAGGAGCGCGGCACGCACCCCGCCGCGGCCGTGCGTCGCCATGCACAGGACGTGGTCGTCGCCGGCGGCGAGGGTCGAGAGGATCCCCTCGGCGGGGTCGACGCCCTCGAGGATCCGGACCTCAACGTCGACCACCCCGCGCAGGAGCTCGGCTCGGTCCTCGAGCCGCGCCTCGATCGGTGGGTCCTGGGGCCAGCTGCACCCGAGCAGCAGCAGCCGACCGGGGTCGGATCCCGAGTCGTGGCGGGCGGCCAGCGACGCCGCCGGTCGCAGGGCGCGCTCGGCGAAGCTCGATCCGTCCATCGGGACGACGAAGGTGGGCATGGCGATCACCTCGGCACTCGGGGGTTCGTGCCAGTGCACCGCGCGGCCGTGCTGGCGTGGAAGGGTCCCGGGTCCCGACCGACCGGGCACGACCGCTACCGTTCGCGCCTCCCGGGCGCGTAGCTCAGCTGGCTAGAGCGCTTCCCTTACAAGGAAGATGTCGGGGGTTCGACTCCCTCCGCGCCCACCAACCGGCCCCCGCCTCAGGGATGGATTCCGGTTCAGTTCTCGGGCTGATCCACGTACTGGGCCCACTTCTTCCGCTGCCCGACCGGACGAAGTGGTACCAGAACGATCCCGACGGCCAGCTCAGCGTCCGTTCGTGCTCCAGTGCCAGGGCTCGCTGGGGAGGTTGTAGAAGCCGTAGCGGGAGGCGTTGGCGTTCAGCCACTGGAACGCCGCCGAGGAGCGCGAGCCGATGATCCGGCCGCCGTGGGTGAAGTCGATCGCCAGGCCGCGCTCGTGCATCGAGGAGCCGGGGCGGGCGGTGGGCGGACGGCAGCTGCTGGCCGGCATCTCGTAGATGGCGTAGTTGCTGGTACCGCAGTTGTTGCGCCGGACCGCGATCTGGCCGGCCGGGTCGCGGTATCCGCCACCGGACAGGGAGATGCCGGCGCTGCTCGCCGCGGCGAGCATGTCGGCCAGGGGCCGGGCGATGCTGTTGTGCACCCGGATCCCGCTCACCGACACGATGCTGCCGGACCCGGTGATCTCGATGGTCCGCGGCGGCGCCGGCGCGGCGGGTGCTGACGGCGCGGAGGGTCGGGGTGCGGACGGAGCCGACGGACGTGACTCCGACGCGGCGCGGGTCGCCGCGGCGGCGCGGGCGGCGGCAGCGGCCTCCGCCTGCTCGCGCGCCCGCTGCTGGCGCTCGAGCTCGGCGGCGAGCCGGGCCTGCTCGGCCTCGATCTGGGCGGAGAGCTCGCGGTCGAGCTCGGCGAGGCTCTGGGCCTCGGCCAGGCGGTGGTCGAGGCGGTCCTGCACCTCGGCGACCACGGCCTCCTGCTGGCTGGTGGCCTGCTGCACCTCGGCGAGCTGGTCGGCGACCGCCGCCTGCTGCTGGCGGGCCTCGACCGCTGCGGTCTCCGCGGCGCGCCGCGCCACGTCGAGGTCGTCGCGGGCGGCCTCGAGCTGGTCGAGCACGTCGAACTGGTTGGCGGAGCGGGCCTCGAGCAGCGCCTGCTTGAGCTCGGCTTCGCCGATGCTCGACGTGGCGAGCGAGTCGATGATGCCCACGGACGCGGCCGGCTGCATGTAGGCGGCGACGGCGAGGTCCTTCACGGCCTGGTCGAGCACCGCGATCTCGGCCTGCTTGGCCTCGACCTGCTCGGTGGCCGACTCCAGCGCGACCTGGGCGCTGGCGGCGCCCCGCTCGGCGTCGCGGAGGTCGGCGGCGCGAGCCGCGACGTTGCCCTGCAGCGCGCGGAGCGCCGCTTCGACCTGGGCGTCGGTGGCGCGCAGCACGTCGATGTCGGACGCGAGGGCGGCGCGCTTGCGCTGGACCTCGTCTCGTTGCGCCTTCGTGTCGGACTGCGCGCCGGCGGGGGTGACCGCGACGGCGAGGGTCAGGACGAGGACGAGGAGCACCCGCAGGGGGCGTCGGAGCATGTGGAGCATGGAGTGTGGGTCCGGCGGGGCAGGGGCGTCGTGACGACGGCCGTCGGCTTCGTCACGGGAGCGTAACATTCTGCGGGCGGACTCCACCCCGATCGTCGCGGATCAGCAGCGCTCGAGGGCCTGGCGGAGGTCGGCGACCAGGTCGTCGACGGCCTCGACGCCCACCGACAGCCGCACCAGGTCGTCGGGGACCGCGTTCTCGCTCCCGGCCACCGAGGAGTGGGTCATCCGCCCGGGATGCTCGATGAGGCTCTCGACCGCGCCGAGCGACTCGGCGAGGGTGAAGACCTCGGTGGACTCGCACAGGCGCAGGGCGGACTGCAGGCCACCCCGGAGCCGCAGGCTGACCATGCCGCCGAAGCCGCACATCTGGCGAGCGGCGACGTCGTGGCCGGGGTGGTCGGGCAGCCCGGGCCAGAGGACCTCGGCCACGGCGGGGTGGTCGGCCAGCATCGAGGCCACCGCCTCGGCGTTGGTGCTGTGGCGCTCCATCCGCAGGTGGAGCGTGCGACAGCCCCGGTGCACGAGGTAGCAGTCGAACGGGCCGGGGACGGCGCCGGCTGCGTTCTGCAGGAAGCCGATCCGCTCGGCGACCTCGTCGTCGCTCGTCGCGACGAAGCCCCCCACCACGTCGCTGTGCCCGCCGAGGTACTTGGTGGTGGAGTGCACGACGATGTCGGCTCCGAGGGCGAGGGGCTGCTGGAGCGCCGGGGTGGCGAAGGTGTTGTCGACCACCAGCAGCGCGCCGCGCTCGTGGGCGATCTCGGCCAGCGCGGCGATGTCGGCGATCCGCAGCCAGGGGTTGGTGGGCGTCTCCGCCCAGAGCAGGCGGGTGCCCTCGGGCCACTCCCGCGCGACGGCCTCCGCGTCGGACAGCCGGGTGGTCCGCACGACGAGGCCGGCCGGGCCGTGCACCTGGCGGGCGAGGCGGAACGTGCCCCCGTAGGCGTCGTCGGACAGCAGCAACGTGTCGCCCGGCGAGAGGAGGCGGAGTACGGCGTCCTCGGCCGCGAGGCCCGACGCGAACGCGAAGCCGTGGCCGGCGCCCTCGAGGCTGGCGAGGTGCCGCTCGAGCGCCGCCCGCGTCGGGTTGCCCGACCGGCTGTACTCGAACCCCCGCTGGCGGCCGACCGCGTCCTGGGCGAACGTCGACGCCAGGCTGATGGCCGGCACCACCGCGCCGGTGACGGCGTCGGGTTCGCCGGCGCCGTGGACGCAGCGGGTCGCGAACGAGGACCCTCCGTCGGTCGTGCTCATGAGCGCTCCTTGTCGGCGGTCATCGATCGGAGGATGTCGGCGCGGCTGACGACCGCCACCGGGTGGCCGGCATCGAGGACCAGCGCGGCCGACACCTTCTCCAGCGTGGCGATGGCGACGTCCAGCGGCTCGCCGAGGCCGAGGGTCGGCAGGGACGGGCCGAGCACGTCCTCCACCGGACGGTCGAGGATCGCCGCGTCCTCGAGCACGTGGTCGAGCAGACCGACCTCGGTGACCGAACCGACCACCTCGCCGAGGACCACCGGCGGCTCGGCCTTCACGACGGGGAGCTGGCTCACCCCGTACTCGCGCATGATCTCGATGGCGGTGCGGACGGTCTCGTCCGGGTGGGTGTGGACGAGCAGGGGCAGCTCGGGGTCTCGCCCGCCGAGCAGGTCCTCGACGGTGGGGCCCGAGGAGCGCAGGAAGCCGTGGTCGGCCATCCACCGGTCGTTGTAGAGCTTGGAGAGGTAGCCGCGCCCGGAGTCGGGGATGTGGACGACGACCACGGCGTCCTGGGGCAGGTCGTGGCCGATCCTCAGCGCAGCGGCGACGGCGGTGCCGCCCGAGCCACCGATGAGGAGGCCCTCCTGGCGGGTGACCCGCCGGGCGGTGGCGAAGGACTCGGCGTCGCTCACCGCGACGATCTCGTCGGCGACGTCGGGGTCGTACGTGCTCGGCCAGAAGTCCTCGCCGATCCCCTCGACCAGGTACGGGCGCCCGGTGCCGCCCGAGTAGACCGAGCCCTCGGGGTCGGCGCCGATGATCCGGATCTCGGGGTTCTGCTCCTTGAGGTAGCGCCCGATCCCGCTGATCGTGCCCCCGGTGCCGACGCCGCAGACGAAGTGGGTGATGCGCCCCCTGGTCTGGGCCCAGATCTCCGGACCAGCGGTGTCGTACTGCGACTGCGGGTTCTGGGGGTTGTGGTACTGGTCGGGCTTCCACGCCCCGGGGATCTCCCGGGCCAGGCGGTCCGACACGGAGTAGTACGACTCGGGGTGCTCGGGCTCGACGCTGGTGGGGCAGACGACGACCTCGGCGCCGTAGGCGCGCAGCTGGGCGACCTTGTCCGTGGCCACCTTGTCCGGGCACACGAACACGCAGTGGTACCCGCGGCGGGCGGCCACGATGGCGAGGCCGACGCCGGTGTTGCCGCTGGTCGGCTCGACGATGGTCCCGCCCGGCTGGAGCAGGCCCTCGCGCTCGGCCGCGTCGACCATCGCCAGCGCGGGGCGGTCCTTGCTCGAGAAGCCGGGGTTGAACAGCTCGAGCTTGGCCAGCAGATGGCAGTCGAGGTCGCGGCCCGTGCGGTCGAGGCGCACCATCGGGGTGTTCCCGATGAGCTCGAGCAGGTCGTCGGCCACGTCCATGTCGCCGGCCGGGTCGGTCAGCCACCGGTGCGGCACGCTCTGGGGGAGCGACACGTCGTCGTCGGTGTAGACGACGGCGGGCAGGCCGTGGTCGTGCAGGTCGAGGGCGAGGGCACGGGCCGGCGCGCCGTCGCCGACCACGAGCACCCGTCGGGGCACGTGCGTGCGCAGGTCGGCGACGAGCGCCGTCGTGTCCGCGCCCGGTTCGTGGTGCACCACCCGGCGCACCCGGGCCCGCAGGCGGGCGGGCACCTCGACATCTCCGACGGCGACGAGCTGGTCCACGGGTCCAGTGTGCCTGCCCGGGGCGAGCGCGAGCCGGGGTGCCGCGAGTCGGGGCGTGACGTGGGCAGAATCGTGCCCGTGGACGAACCCGACGCGACGCCGCCTCCCCGCCGGGTGCTCCGCAGCAGCCACCGCCACCTGTTCCCCCCGGACCCGCGCACCGCGGGCGACGACCCGGACTACCGCTTCTCCCTCGCCAACGAGCGCACCTTCCTCGCCTGGATCCGCAGCGCCCTCGCGCTCGCCGCGGCCGGGCTCGGCGCTGCCACGCTGCTCGACGACTTCCCGGGCGAGGAGTACCTGGGCGTCGGGCTCCTCGCGCTCAGCTTCCTCACCGCGGCCCTCTCGTACCGCCGCTGGGCCCTCGCCGAGACCGCGATGCGCCTGGGCCGACCGCTCCCACCGTCGCGCCTGCCGCTGTTCCTGGCCGTGGCGGTCTCGGTCATCGCCGTCGCGTCGGCCGTGCTCGTCGCGATCCACGCCACATGAGGCCCGAGCAGGTCTTCGACCCCCTCCTCCAGCAGGAGCGGACCTCGCTGGCATGGGAGCGCACGGCGTTCGCCGGCCTGGTCGTGGGCACACTGATGACGCGCGTCGGGGCGAGCGTCCACCTGCTGCTCGGCGGCTTCGGGCTCGTCCAGGTCTGCGCGTCGGCGGGGCTGCTGGTGTGGTCGGGTCGCCACTACGAGGACCTGCACGTCCAGCTGCGGGCCGGCGAGTCGCCCACCCACCCGCGGGCGGCGATGGTCGTGGGCATCGGGGCGACGATCGCCACCGGGCTGGCCACCGCCCTCGCCGTGCTCCACCTCGTCGCCGACGGGTAGGTCACGGGTCGGACCGCCGGGACCTGGGAGGATGGCGCCATGGCCTTCGGTCAGCAGTCCGGCCCACCGGCGACCGCCCGGCAGGTGCAGCAGCTCACCGCGCTGCTCCACGCCGCAGGGCACGCCGACTTCCGGGACGCCCGCGGCCCGCTCGGGCTCACCCAGCGCCAGGCCGGCGGCAGGTTCACCCGCGACGAGGCCGAGGAGCTGATCGCCCGGCTCGAGGCGGAGGCCGACGACCCTGCACCCGCGCCGGACGAGGCCACGCCGCAGGCTGCGGCGTCGAGCGATCGCTACGACCGCCGGGAGGCGCAGCGCCTCGCGACGCTGCGCCGCATGCCCGACGAGGCCCTCGCCGCCGAGCTGCAGCGGCGGGGCTGGGTGGTCATGGAGCCGTAGGCGAGGCGCCTACACCCGCTCGATGATGATGGCGGGGGCCATGCCGCCGCCGGTGCACATGGTGATGAGCGCGTACTGGCCGTCGCGACGCTCGAGCTCGTCGAGGGCGGTGCCGATGAGCATGGCGCCGGTGGCGCCGATGGGATGGCCGAGCGCCATGGCGCCGCCGTTGACGTTGACCTTGTCGCGGTCGAGGTCGAGGTCGCGCTGGAACTTCTCGGACACGACGGCGAAGGCCTCGTTCACCTCGAACAGGTCGATGTCGTCGACGGTGAGGCCGGCCTTGGCCAGGACCTTGCGGGCGGCGGGGACCGGCGCGTTCAGCATGAGCGTGGGGTCGTCGCCGACGGTGGCGGTGGCCACCACGCGGGCCCGGGGGGTCAGGCCGTGGGCCTTCGCGTAGTCGGGGCTCGCCCAGAGGATGGCGGCGGACCCGTCGACCACGCCCGAGGAGTTGCCGGCGTGGTGGACGTGGGCGATGTCGAGGTCCGGGTACCGCTGGTTGATCAGCTGGCGGAACGTCGGGTTGCCCTCGTGGCTGTAGTCGGCGATGGCCGGGAAGCTCGGGGGGAGCTGGGCGAGGGACTCGAGGGTGGTCTGGGGCCGGGGGAACTCCTCGTGGTCGAGGGCGATCGAGCCGTCGGGGTTCTTCACCGGCACGAGGCTGCGGTCGAAGCGACCCTCGGCGATGGCCGCGGCGGCCCGGCGCTGGGACTCCACGGCGTGGGCGTCGAGGTCCTCCCGGGAGATGCCCTCGAGGGTGGCGATGGCATCCGCGCAGACCCCCTGGTGGGACTGCGGGTGCAGCTCCTGGAGGTGGGCGTTGCCTGCGCCCATCGGGAGCATGCCCTTGTGCTTGATGGACATCATCTCGGTGCCGCCGGCGACGACGAGGTCGTCCATGCCGGCCATGATCCCGTGCGCCGCGATGTTGTTGGCGGTGATGCCGGAGCCGCAGAAGCGGTCGAGCGTCACGCCGCTGGCCTTGATGTCGTATCCGGCGTCGAGCGCGGACATCCGGCCGATGTCGCCGCCCTGGGGACCGGACTGGGCGCTGGTGCCCCAGACGACGTCGTCGACGTCGGCCGTGTCGAAGCCGTTGCGCTCGACGAGGGCCTCGAGCACGGTGCGTCCGAGGTGCTGGGGGTGCAGGTGGGCGAGCGCGCCCTTGCCCTGCTTGCCGATCCCGCGGGGCGTGCGGACGGCGTCGATGATCAGTGCGTCGGGCATGGTGGCGATCCTCTGGTAATGGGTGTTGCCAGATCTTGGCACCTGGCGGGCGCTCGGTCCGCAGCCGACGCGTCCCTCCCTTGACCGCATCATCGAAAGACCGTACATTTCGCGGGAGCGTGACCCTGGTCACGCGGACGCAACCGCCGGGGGACGACGTGACCCGCCTGGGCTTCCTGCTCGACAGCGACAGCTGCATCGGCTGCCACGCCTGCACGGTCGCCTGCAAGAGCGAGCACGACGTACCGCTCGGCGTGAACCGGACGTGGGTGAAGTACATCGAGACCGGCACGTTCCCGGACGTGGCCCGGAAGTTCAGCGTGATGCGGTGCAACCAGTGCGACGACGCACCGTGCATGGCGATCTGCCCGACCTCGGCGCTGTACCGAGACGACAAGGGGGTCGTCGACTTCGACGACGCCAACTGCATCGGGTGCAAGTCGTGCATGAACGCGTGCCCCTACGACGCGCTGTACATCAACCCGGAGACGAACACGGCGCACAAGTGCAACATGTGCAACCACCGGTTGGAGGTGGGCCTCGAGCCGTCGTGCCAGATCGTCTGCCCGACCCAGGCCATCACCATCGGCGACCTGGACGACCCGACGTCGAAGATCAGCCGCATCGTCGCCCGTGACGACGTCGCCGTGCGGGCGCCGGAGCAGAACACCAAGCCCAAGGTCTTCTACCGCGGCGCGGACCAGGCCTCGCTCGACCCGACCCGGACCGCCATCGCCAACGACGGGATGATCTGGGCCGAGACCACGCCGAGCCATCCCACGGTCCCCGTGGCGCTCGGCAGCAAGCCCACCGACGAGGCCGGCGTGGTCGGCCGCACCGCCTACACCACCGCCCACCCCATGACCTGGAGGTCGCGCGTCTCGGGCTACCTGGTCACCAAGGCGGTGGCTGCCGGCGTGATGGCGGTCGCTGCGCTGCTCGTGCTGCTGGGCCACGAGGACGTGCAGGCCGCGGTCGGCGTGGTGCCGCCCATCGTGGCGGGCGTGTTCCTGGCCGCCACCGGGTTCCTGCTGATCACCGACCTCAAGCAGCCCAGGCGCTTCCACTACCTGCTCACGCGGGGCAACTGGTCGTCGTGGCTGGTCAAGGGCGCCTACGTGCTCATGGCCTTCGCCGTGGTGTCCGGGGCGTGGTTCCTCGCCGGCGTCGCTGACCAGACCGACCTGTTGCCCTACCTGGCCCCGCTCGCCGCCCTCGGCGCTGCGGGGACCGCCGGCTACACGGCCTACCTGTTCGCCCAGTGCGAGGGGCGCGACCTGTGGCAGACGCCGTTGCTGCTGCCGGTGCTGCTGGCCCAGGCGGTCACCGCGGGGGGCGCCGTCTACGCCGTGCTCGATGTCTTCATGGACGTCCCGGCGCCGACAGCGGTCCGCTGGGTGCTGCTGGGCGGCGTGCTCGCCACCGCGGCGTTGCTGGCCGTGGAGCTCACCTCGCAGGGCAGCCGGCACGTCGAGCTGGCCGTGCACGCCATGACCCGGGGCGCCTGGGCGAAGCAGTTCTGGTGGGGCGGTGTGGTCCTCGGCCTCCTGGTGCCCTTCGTGCTCACCGTCGTGGCCCTGGCCGCCGACGTCGCCGCCCCCGGCATCGTCGCGGTCGGCGGGCTCGCCGCCCTCGCCGGCATGTTCGCCTACGAAGACGCCTTCGTCCGGGCCGGCCAGTCCGTCCCCCTCTCCTGAACGGGAGCCAGCGATGACCGATCTGCACAGCTACCCGCCGCACGAGCAGTGGCACGACTGGCGGGAGCTGGACGCCAAGGCCTGGCCGAAGCGGGAGGAGCGCAAGTACACGCTCGTGCCCACCACGTGCTTCAACTGCGAGGCGGGTTGCGGCCTGGTGGCGTACTTCGACCAGGAGACCGGCAGGATCCAGAAGATCGAGGGCAACCCGGAGCACCCGGGCAGCCGGGGTCGGAACTGCGCCAAGGGCCCGGCCACCCTCAACCAGGTCTACGACCCCGAGCGGATCCTGCACCCGATGAAGCGTGCGGGGGAGCGCGGCGAGGGCAAGTGGGAACGGATCTCGTGGGACCAGGCGCTCGACGAGATCGGGGCCCGCATCCGCCAGGCGATCGTCGAGGACCGCCACAACGAGATCATGTACCACGTCGGTCGACCGGGCGAGGACGGCTACACCGACCGCGTCCTGAAGGCGTGGGGCGTCGACGGCCACAACTCCCACACCAACATCTGCTCGTCCAACGCCCGCATCGGCTACCAGTCCTGGATGGGCCACGACCGGCCCTCGTCGGACTTCGCCAATGCCGAGGTCATCTTCCTCATCTCTGCGCACCTCGAGGCCGGTCACTACTTCAACCCGCACGCCCAGCGGATCATGGAGGCCCAGGCCAAGGGGGCCAAGGTCATCTGCGTCGACCCGCGCCTGTCGAACACCGGCGCCAAGGCCGACCACTGGCTGGCACCGTGGCCGGGCACCGAGGCGTACCTGCTGCTGGCGATCGCCCGGCTGCTCATCGCGGACGGCACGTGGAACGAGGACTTCGTCCGCCGCTGGACGAATTGGGAGACCTACCTGCGCCGGACCCGGCCCGACCTGCCCGTCGAGTGGGATTCGGTGCGCACGGCGCTCCTGGACGAGTACGCCGAGTACACGCCCGAGGCGGCCGAGCAGAAGACGGCGATCGACGCCGGCACGATCCGCGAGCTGGCCGAGCTCATCGGCGCGCACCCGACCAGGTTCGCGTCACACAACTGGCGCGCCGCAGGTGCCGGGCACCTCGGTGGCTGGCAGGTGGCCCGTTGCCTGTTCTTCCTGAACGTGCTCACGGGCTCGGTGGCCACCAAGGGCGGCACCGCTGGCAACGGCATGAACAAGTTCAAGCCGGCGGCACCCATCGGTGCTCCTACCATCCCCCGCTGGAACGAGCTGGAGTGGCCGGCCGAGTACCCGCTCAGCTACCACGAGATGTCGATCCTGCTGCCCCACTTCCTCAAGGAGGGTCGGGGTTCGCTTGAGGTGTACTTCTCCCGGGTCTACAACCCGATCTGGACCAACCCCGACGGGTTCACCTGGATGGAGGCGCTCACCGACACCGACAAGGTGCGCTGCCACGTCGCGCTGACGCCCACGTGGTCGGAGACGGCGTGGTTCGCCGACTACGTGCTGCCCATGGGGGTGTCGGTCGAGCGCCACGACGTGCACAGCTACGAGACCCACGCCGGCCGCTGGATCGGGTTCCGACAGTCGGCGTTCCGCCGCTTCGCCGAGATCCGCAACGGCGGCGAGCTGCCACCCGGCACCCGCAGCCACGAATACAACCCCGGCGAGGTCTGGGAGGAGAACGAGCTGTGGATCGACCTGTCGTGGCGGATCGATCCCGACGGTTCGCTCGGCATCCGCACGTGGTTCGAGAGCGAGTGCCGGCCCGGTGAGCCGGTGACGGTCGACGAGTACTACGAGCGGATGTTCACCGACAGCGTGCCGGGTCTGGCGAAGGCCGCCGCCGAGGTGGGCCAGACCCCGCTGGAGTACATGCGCGACCGTGGCGCGTACGCGGTGCCCACCGATCCCTACGAGCCCTACGAGCGCCCGGTCGACCCCGGTGACCTGGCGGGCTGCACGGTCGACGAGGAGGGCGTGTACCGCAAGCCCGGCACCGCCGGCGGCTGGTCCGGTGACCTCGACGACCTCGACGGCCTGAAGCTGGCGCCGCTCGGCGACGGCTCACCGGCCGTCGAGGTGGATGGCGTGCCCAAGGAGGGATTCCCCACGCCGTCGAAGAAGCTCGAGCTGTTCTCCACCACGCTGGCCGACTGGGGTTGGCCCGAGTACGCCACGCCCAAGTGGATCCCCTCACAGGTCCATTGGGAGGACCTCGACCTGGCCGGGACCGAGCGGATCCTGCTCCCGACCTTCCGCATCCCGACGCTCATCCACACCCGCTCGGCGAACTCGAAGTGGCTGAACGAGATCAGTCACCGCCACCCGCTGTGGATCCACCCCGAGGACGCCGAGAAGCTCGGCATCGAGGAGGGCGGCCTGGTGCGGGTCAGCACCCGCATCGGGCACTTCGTGATCTCCGCCTGGCGCACCGAGGGCATCCGCCCCGGCGTGGTCGCCGCCTCGCACCACATGGGCCGCTGGCGCCTCGACGAGGACAAGGCTCGATCGTGGGGCTCGGGCAAGGCCCGCATCGAGCGCGACGGGTCCACGTGGAAGCTGGTGCGCGAGCACGGCAACCAGCCCTACGAGTCGAGCGACCCCGACACCGAGCGCATCTGGTGGAACGACACCGGCGTGCACCAGAACGCCACCTTCTGCGTCCAGCCCGATCCCATCTCGGGGATGCAGTGCTGGCACCAGAAGGTCGACGTCACGCCGGCCCGGAGCGGCGACGAGTACGGCGACGTCGTCGCCGACACGGCCAAGTCGCGCGAGGCCTACCTCGAGTGGATGGCCTTGACCCGGCCGGCGACGGGTGACCTCCGCCGACCGCTGTGGTACGCGCGGCCCCTCAAGCCGGCGGCGGCGGCCTACCGCCGGCCGGGGGTGTAGCCGGTCAGTGGTTGCGCAGGGCGTCGATCAGCTCGTCCTTGCTCATGTCGGAGCGACCGTCGATGCCAACGTCCTTGGCCTTCTCGTACAGGTCGTCCTTCGTCCACTCCTCGTAGGCCGGCGACGAGCCACCCTTCTTGGCGGTGCTGGAGCGGTCGGAGTTGGCGATGCGGGCCGCCTTCTCCTTGCTCATGCCGTCGTCTCGCAGCGCTTCGTACTGCTCGTCGTCCTTGATGCTGGAACCGTGGTCCTTGGCCATGTCGTCCTCCTCGTCGGTGAGGTCGTCGGGTACCGCAGCACCTACCCGCGGTGCGCGCCGGCCATGAGCGTCCGCCCCTCGCCGCCCCGGCCTGGGTACGGTCAGGAGGATGACCGAGAAGCCCGGCCACGTCCGCGTCAGCTTCAGCGCGCACCTCGAGGAGATCGAGCGGCTGGTCATGCGGCAGTTCGGCATGGTCATCGAGGGCATCGCCGGGGCGACCACGGTCCTGCTGGCCGACGACGCCGAGGCCGCCCGGCGGCTCATCGCCCGGGACGAGATGATCGACGACCTCGAGTACCAGATCGAGCAGTCGGTCGAGCAGCAGCTCCTGCTCGAGTCGCCGGTGGCCCGCGACTTCCGCTTCCTCATGACGGTGTCCCGGATCGTGCCCGAGCTCGAGCGCAGCGGCGACCTCGCCGAGCACGTCGCGGCCGAGGCCGCCCGCGGGTTCGGTCGGGCCCTGACCCCGCCGCTGCGGGGGGCGATCCAGGACATGGGCGACATCGCCGGCGACATGTGGCGCCGCTGCGCCGATGCGTTCCGCGACCACGACGGCGAGGCCGCCGTGGAGCTCGACCGCACCGACGACGAGCTCGACGCCATCCACCGTCGCTTCGTCGACGAGGCCGCCGAGCAGCTCGTGGGCGAGGACGTCAGCAGCGCCGCGCTCGTCGGTCGGTACTACGAGCGCCTCGGTGACCACGCCGTCAACATCGCCGGGCGCGTCTGCTACCTGGCCACCGGGCGCCCGCAGCGCAAGGACTAGCCGACGATCTCGCTGGTCTGCATGACCGGCTGGATCGTCGTGTAGTTGGCCACGTCGGCGATGACCGCCTGCGTGCCCTCGCCGCCCATGGCGGCACCCATCGCCTCGAGCGAGTCGAACGTGAAGTGGACGGCGGCCTCGTAGGGGCCGTCGACGCCCTTGTCGATCTGGGCCTTGGAGGCATCGATGCCCCACGTCTCGCACGCCAGCGGGACGTGGCTGTCCCGGTAGTAGTCGTGGTCGAAGTCGGCACCTTCGGTCTTGGGGTAGAGCACGCTCAGGCGGATCATCGGTGGGCCCTTCGGTCGGGATCGGATTGCGGAGCGCGCAGCCTGACCGACCGGTCAAGTCCACGCAACCACCCTGTATAGGGTCACGCCATGACCGGTGTCTTGGATCGTCTGTTCGGTGTCGAGGGCAAGCAGGTGGTGGTGACCGGCGGCAGCCGGGGCATCGGCGCCATGATCGCCCAGGGGTTCGTCGAGGCCGGCGCGCACGTCTACATCTCGGCGCGCAAGGCCGAGGCGTGCGACGCCACCGCCGCCGAGCTCGATGCGCTGGACGGCACGGGCTCG